>Ga0256406_1001550_pt1 | contig 36456 bp, 48 predicted proteins | sample RumenRJG_03DNA_FD_185986 | JGI IMG/M metagenome (GOLD analysis project Ga0256406, IMG submission 185986) | Bovine rumen microbial communities from Lethbridge, Alberta, Canada - RJG_03 | ecosystem: Host-associated > Mammals > Digestive system > Stomach > Rumen | place: Canada: Alberta | collected...
GGCGTTCCATCTCGGCGAGGTTGACAGCCTCAAGTTTGAAGGCGTCACCAGCGTCTTTCCGCATGGCCTCCAGAGCCTCTGCGACGCGACGCTCTTCGGATTGCGTATGGTTTGTGTCTTTCATTGCGCTCCTTTCCCTGAGCCGTTGATGGCTTCAGTATAGCGCAAGAAGGACACGATTGGTGATTTTCATCCGACCAAGATTGGTCAATTTCGCCCGACACTCAGTGGCGTTTTTCGCCCGGCGCTAACACTTGCCAACATGAAATAGAACCTATATTTGTAATTTTTATATATAAAACAAGCAAAACAGAATGTGATATGTGTACTCAGAGGCGTTTTTGGTAAGGCTTCCATTTCAATGGCTCGATAGTGATGCCAGATTCTTTGAGCCAGTTGTAGATGGTCGGACGGCTGCAATCGCAGATACGCATGAGCTCGGAGACGGAGCGGATCTCGCGGCGCTGGTATTTTTCGACAAGTTCCTTCCAATTAAAAGGTTTCTTTTTTTGATGGCGGCCACGGTACACGCCTTTCGCTTTCGCAATGGCGATGCCTTCTTTCTGACGTTCGAGCATAATCTTCCGTTCGAACGTCGCGATGGCAGCGAAGAGTGTCATCGCAAGTTCACCGGCCGGCGTTGTTGTGTCAAAATTTTCCTTGAGCGAGACGACCTGCACGTTTTTTTCTTTGAGCTTTTGGACGATGTCAAGGAGGTCTTTCGTGCTGCGCGCGAGGCGTGAAAATTCCGAGACGTAAATCGTGTCGCCCTCGCGGGCGAAGTCGATCATTTTTTGAAGTTCCGGGCGCTCCGTATTTTTACCTGACAACTTGTCAAGAAACGTTCGCTCGACATCTGCTTTCTCCTGCAGCTCGACGAGCTGCCGTTCTTCATGCTGTTCAATGGTCGAAACGCGGGCGTAACCAATGCGCATACATCATTTCCTCCAAAATATAAAACCATCTCTAAATATATGATTCTATTTTATCAAATAAATATTATTTTATACTTTGAAGGACAGAAAAAGCACGCCTTCAATATTATCAAATTGAGGCGTGCTCTATTTTGATATAAAATACATATCGTTTGCATCTATTTAGATTAACGAAAACAACAAAAAGCCCCGCCGAAATTGGCGAGGCTTGCTGTGACGTTTTCTGTCGGTGTATCTTTCAACACTTGAAGCTGGGTTTTGGGAACCGTCAAACCATCTGAAGGCTCACCGTAGCAAGGCATCCCAGCGCCCCCGCGGATTGCAGCCACAACAGATGCCTCGTAAAGCACCTGCTATCGTCATCTTTTATGATATGCGATTGCTGGAACTTTGGCAATACATATTGTGCATGAGTTTTTACCATGCCTACAGCCGCATCCTATCATGCCGCGAGGGGCATCGTCAAACCTGTCAAGTTTTGACGATGCAAACATTCATTCTTTTACTTTCTTGGCATGGATTGCGGGTAGTGCTTCCGATAGCACCGTGTCAAGTAATTTCCCAAAAATTCTCCAATCGCATTACTCGTAGATCGGATTCCGGCACCAAGGAAGATGGCAAGGATGGCCGTGAAGTTGATGCCAAGGAAGGTCAGAAGGCTGGCGTGTGGAAGGAGGCCGTCTTCACTCATCGTTAAAATGCTCTGGACGACTGGGGCGGCCATTGGTTCGAGGAGATGCGCGACGAGGATGGCGAGCAGGAAGCCGATGGTTTCACGAACGATGCGCGGATGATTCTGAAGCGGCCGCAAAACAAGCTTGTCGCACCACTCGCGCAGCGTATGGCGCTCTTTGAGGAACTGCCACCCGTCTTGCAAATGCGTGGCGAGGAAATCCACGCCGCGCCCGAGCGCTTGGCGGATGTCGCGCGGCAGATTGTTGAGGCATTGCACGACTTCCTGCGGGTGGCTGAAGCGCAGCAACTGCTCTTTCACGCGCTGCACAAATTCCTTCGGCAGCGTGATGTTCTGGAGATTGAGCTGAAACGAAAAACCACGGAAAAAGGCGAACGTCGGCGCGAAAACGAGCAACACGGACATGATGAAAAACGAAAGCATCACGCTGACCAGCTGCACGACCAGGCAGCGCAGGAGATACCCGGCAGCCCGCGCTGGATGCCGACGTACGAGCTTCCGCTTCCGCGTCAGCCAACGCGCGACGCGCTCGTACGCCGACCGAATGGTTTTCCGCAAGAACGCTTTCATGTAGCACCCCCTTCTACTTTCGAATATGCGTCAAGGCTCCATCTGCAACGACTGGAAGCGGTCAGCGTTCGCCCGCAGGACATCTTCGTTGCCGGCGACGCAGAGGCTGCCGTTCTGCGCGAGGTCCTCGATGGCCGGCGCGTAGGCGCGGAGCTCGTCGATGGTGGTGTCCCGCGCCTCCCGGACCATGTTGCGATAGGTCTCCTTCGTCCTGCTTTGATTCCAATCCGCCAGCGCATCGAGGCTGGATTCGAGGCCGCCAGGTGCTTCCTCCGGCGGCAGGACGCCGGCAATGGCCGCCGCGAGGTGTTCTTTGCTGACGTCGAGCGTGCGGACGAAGTCCGCCGCCTGCGCGAACGTGTCGAGCGTCTCGGCGAGGTGCGGATCGCGGCCGGAGTAAAAGGCCAGTGAGCCTGCGTTATTCGGAAAGATCTCAACTTCGTATGCACCGCCGGCCTGCCGGATGCGCGGCAGGAGGTAGTCGGTGAGCAGCAGCGAAGCGAGGACGTTCAAGCTGCCGTGGTACGGGAGCCTGCCGCCGGCCGCGATGTACTGGAGCGGCCGGTCGCTGCCATAGCCCTCGCGCCGCGCCTGCATCTGCACGTGGAACGTGTGGCGGGCAGGCGCGGCTTTCGGCAGCTGCCAAAGGAACTTCGCGCATTGCTCGCGGACGACCGGCACATCGTTTTCCGCAACGGCGAAAAACACGACCGCGCGGTCCCTGCAGAACAGTTCCTGCGCCGCGGCGGCCAGGCGAGGCCGGAGCTTCCGGGCCGAGGCGAGGCGGTTGCGCGAGAGCTGCGACGCGGCGGCGCTCAGCAGCTGGTGCCGGGCCGCGCCATACGGCGTGATTTCATCCGCTACCTGCTGAATGACGAAGTCGCTCTCCGGCCGATCCGGATTCCAGACCTTCGAACAATTCCAGAACGCTTGGAAGAACCGGCTCTCCACCTCATGGTCGTCCGCGAGCGAGGTAGCCGTGAGCATTTCACGGATGAGGCCCAGCGCTTTTTTCACCTCGGCGACCGCGCAGGTGAAATGGAACGTGAACACCGGCTGCACGCTCCCGTCCGGCCGCGTGCGGAACGCGTAGCTCGACGGCGTGTACGCCTGCACGACGCTCGCAAAGCGCTGCGGGAACGACGCGCCCTTCGTCCCGACCGTCGGGAGATGGGACAGCGCCTCGTTCCAAAAGAACAAATCGCCGAACGCGCGCGTCGGGAGGTGCGAGGCGTCGAAACTCATGTCGAAGTAGCAGCGCCCGGAGAGTTCGTCATCCGCGATGGCGGCATGGAGGAGCGTCGCTCCGCCGATCGTTTCCACCGTGAGCAGCGGCTCGTCGTCCTCCTCCGGCGCTCGCGGCGTCTCCTGCATGGCAGGGTCCGCAGAAAACAGCGTCGGCTGCGCCGGCTCCAACAGCGACGCCCCCTGCGTGCGGATGGCCTCCAGTTCCTCTGCCGTCATCTGCGCCTGCTTCCGCGCCAGCGCCTCCTTTTCCTCCGCGAGATGCTGCTGGCGGAGCTCATACGACGGCGTGACCGTGAGGAGCAGTGCCGGCGGCGTCGCGACGAGACACGTCTGGATGAAACGGTCGAGGCTGCCGTCCGCGAGATGCATCCGCAGCACCTGCTCGTCCGTCGCCTGATGGAAATCAGCTGCGATGTTGCGTCCGTTCGCGAAATCCTCCAAGACCGTCTGGCAGATTGTCATGGCATCCGCCGCAGCCCGATTGTTCTCTTTTTTCTCCTTCATGACACGAAGCGCTCGGACGATTTCCTCCTGCTGGAAATGATGACCGCGCAACGTTTTCATGGCGCTTCGGAACACTCGTTCGTAACGCGCAGATTTCTCTGGCACATGCCGACGAGAGGAGCCTTCGATCAGCAACAGCATCTCCTGCCGTCCGACCTTCTTCAATTCGGAGAAAAAGAACGGCGAGAAGCCGGCGCGTTCCATCCGTCCGTGCATGCGTGTCGCAGAGCCGAAGAGCAATTTCTCGAGAAATGCGATCTCCAAGCGGTTCGGATGCAGCTCCCTTTCCCCCAGCATCCAGAGCATCCAGAACCGCGAGCCATCCGCATCGGCATCAGGAGACAACGACTCGCAGCGGACCTGATGATGAAGCGTATGCGCCGGGCGCGCGAACGGCGCATCGAACGGCGGCGGATTCTTCCGTTCCGCCTTTGCGAAATACGCCGCATCGAGGAACCGGAGCGTCGCCTCGATGTCGACGTCCCCGTACAAGCAAACCGCCGTATTCGACGGGTAGTAATAGGCGCGGTGGAACGCCACGACATCCTCGTGCCGGAGGCGGACAATCGCCTCCGCTTCCCCTCCTGGGTTGTAACACGCCTGCGCGCCCGGCATCAGGCATTTTGCGATGTTCGGATCTCCGTACGACATCGCAGCCGCACGCATCTCATTGTAAACGACGCCATTGTAAAACAACCGCCCGTCCGGCGCCGCGTCATAGCGCCAGCCCTCCATCGCGAACAAGCGCGGATCGCCGAGCGCCTGCGGATGGTACATCTGATCGAGCCAGAACCCGAGGCTGGCACACAGCTTTTTCGGAGAACGGCACTTGAAATGATACGCCGTCAGCATCGTCGTCGTGAACGCATTGAAATCCGCATCCGAGAGGCGGAACCCCCGCGTCTCGTAGCCGATCATGTGCTCGAGGACGTGCGCGACGCCCGTGTCATCCGCGACCGGCGTCCGCACGCCAATCATTCCCATAGCCTCCGCATCTTTTGTAGAAAACCAAAACACCTGCGCTCCGCTCTTCTCGTGCTCGAATGCGTAAAGCGTCCCCTTGAAATCTCCCGACGGGTACTTCCGCATCAAGCGGAATCCGTGGATGACATCGCCCTGTGTCATCGACGCGATCAACTCCTTTTTCTTCGTCGAAAAAACATTTGCTTCATCATACACAATGGGGAAGAAAATGAGGTCAACACGGAGTTGACCTCGAATCTTGGAGCGATTAGAAGTTTGCGGCGATATTGAAAGCAGTCTCCCTGACGTTCACATCGGCCAGACGTTCGAGCATTTCATCCCCGAACAAGTCGCAAATCACTGCTTTTGCCGAACTTCTCATTTCTTCGGTGATATAGAACTGCGCCATCGCGAGGGCGATGCTCACAGCGTAGATGTCATCCGTATAGCCGATGATCGGCGTCATGTCGGGGATGAAATCGATAGGGGAAAGGAAATACCCAAGCACGCCGGTCAGCGTCAGTTTGAGCTTCGCCGGGCAGTTGTCCGACCGCAGGACGTAGTAGAGAAGAAGCACTTGGTATACCAGATTGACGCCAATGGACTTCGCGTGGTTCCGCAGCTTCGCCCAGAACCCCGTTTCGGAAAATTTGTCTTCATATGCTGCCAGATCTGCTGTTTTCGGTTTCTTTTCAAGCATGTACATACACTCCGTTTCTGCTGTCACTCTGCGGCCGAAGCCGCTTCCTTTTCAGATGCGCGACGATATTTTTCGATGAGCTTTTTCCCGGCATAGCCGATCACCCCGATGCCGATCATGATGGCCGCCCCTTCCACCATGTGTTCCGTGCGCAAGGCATCCTGTTTCTTTTTATCCTGATGGGCATCGTAGATGCTTTTTCCGATCTTCGTCACCGTTCCTGCGGCATTCGCAAATTTGACTGCTTCCGCAATCGTTACCGCACCTTTGAGCGCCGTCACACCGGCAGCTCCTCCAACAATCATCACAGGGATCATGATCATGTCCTCCTTTGAATCTCTTTTGTATTATCAGTTTTCTTTGCCCGTTTGGGCTTTCACATGGGTTCCGCCATGTTCGATGTCGATGATCTGATACTTGTTGATGGCCTTGTAGGCCGCCACGCTGAGAGCACCTAACGCCATTGCCGTGAGCACCGCGCATTCGCGATTGTACATCCGCTGCGTCGTCTGCTCGTGGTTCGTAAGGTACATGTCGCTGAACATGTTCGTTACCGGGCCCGCGACCGTGCTGAGAATGGAGCTTACCAAAGTTGGATTCATAAAAGATAACCTCCTAGACATTATGTAGTTTTCAGTACTATGTTTTCTCGATGGTTGTATTATACGATACAATATAAAAACAATCAAAAAGAAATTGCTCCTATTTTATATCACAACCATTCAAATAAATAGAATATCTTTGTAAATCGAAGAAAATCAAAGTATTTCGATGATAATCACGATTTTTCGTTATTTTTACTTCGAAATAGAGGTTGCGTGACTATTTTATGTAGTTTTTGATATTGTATATCATATTTATTTGGATTTCATCAATGTGATCCTTCATCTATCAGCAGGCAATCAACTCCCTGCGGACATAATCGGTATAGAGTGGAATCTTTTCGATGGTCTTGTCGAGGCGAGGATTGTAGCCCCACCGACGGAAAGAGAGAATTTCGTTTTCGGATCGGCCGTTGCGGAAGAACTCGTAAACGCCCTTGGTGAATCTCTGCGTGAAGAGGAAGAAACGGCCGGATTTGGAAACGAGGTAGAAGGTGATCTTGCCATTTCCTTTTTGAATCTGGATTTTTGCTTTCATCGGGCAGCATCCTTTCTTGCAATATGAAGTTTTGCTCTTGCTATGCCCATAGTATAGAAAATCCCCCCGCAAAAATCGTCAACGCGAAAGCGACAATTTTTACGGGGGAATTTTTACTGTGGAAACCGTCAAGCTGATGCTGTCCCAAGTTTGTTGAACGGGCTTTCGCCCGTCTTCTCGTAGATGACATCATTGACCGTCATGACATCGATTTTGCATTTATCCTGTGCCAAACACCAAGCAATCAACCTGTCCTGCTTGATGTCATCCGAGAGCGCATAACCTGCCTTTTTCAGCAACGCTTGGGTTTCCGGGAGCGTGAGATGCATGGCGATGCAGAGCGCAATCACCGTAATCTTTGCAGGGGTGTATCCTGTCGCAGCCATGTTCCGAATTTTCGAGAAGACCGCGCGGGAGATGTGCGCTTCGTTATAGAGATCGGAATCTTTTTCAATATGATGCTCTTCGCAATACCGGCAAATGAATTGGTAGAGCTCTCCGTTATTCTTCTTCCCTCCGAAATCAGGGACATCATCTGCAGAGAGTTTGCGTTTTTGCTGATACGATGGATCGCTCCGCTTCGCCGCAGTTCCAATGGTTGTGTCTTTCGAAAAGATTCCGCCCAAGAACGCTCCAGCCACCCCACCGAGGATGGTGCCGACGCCTGGTAAAACGGATCCAGCTGCTGCGCCGAGAGCCATGCCAGAGATTGCTCCAAAAGGGTGATCTGAAAGATATTGCTTGATGCTGAAATTTTGAGCCGCTTCGTCGCAGTTTTCCAATAATATACGCTTGCTCTCGCGCCGTTCTTGTTCATTCATCCTTTGCCCCTCCATCAAAAAATGTTTCCGCTGCGTTGACGACTTTTCCTCGTCGATTTTATAAACTAAAACCATCATCAAGAAAGACATACATGCAGATGAGGTGATAACTTGAACCAGAAAAAGGAACTCCTTCTATGGAAGCTCTGTGATCTGCTTCCCGCAAAGATCCTGATCCGAATCCTTTCACCACCAACGATCTTGAAATACCTGGCATACCGTTTCCACGATCCAACAGACGAACTCGACTGGGAATCTATGAAGAAATGATCCACTTCCAAAATAACACGCCTTTCTTAATGAAAGACAAGTGGTTCGGAGCAAAACGTTTTTATCATGTGCGCGACAACAAGGAGCAACCATCATGGCAAAAAAAGATATGGCTGGAGCAGCCGCAAAAGAATCCTATGAAGCAAGCGTCGCCGTACGCGCCCTGGAGCGCGCAGGCAAATGCCCGCAACTCAAAGGACATATCCACGAAGTCATGTTCTGCGACAAGTACAACGTGAACCCGGTGAACATCTTGAAAGGGAATCACGCCGACCTCACGAAATCCACCGTCGCAAAGATGAAAGATGTCGTAATGACAGACCGCGCGGGACACGTCATCGGCCATGCGCAGCTGAAAGATACCATCAGCAACAGCGGCGCGGCCAAGACGGCCAAGCAGATTCTCTCCGGCCATTACAACAAGACCGTCGTATACGGCACGGAAGAAACGGCTGCAAAAGTCGGGAAGAAACTGGCGGGAAAAGCCGTGCAGAAAGTCAACTCCTCCGGCATCTCATCCGAGACGACGAGCTCCATCGCGAACAAGGCTCTCGGCAAGATGCCGACAATGGGAGCGCTCGGTAACGTCGCGAAAAGCGGCGGAATCGCCGGCGCGGCCTTCGGCGCAGGCATCGAAGCCGTTTCCTCCATCTCGGATGTCATCGACGGAAAAAAAGATGTGGGGGATGCTGTCATCGATGTCGCCGGAGCTGGCATCAAAGGCGGAATCACCGGCGCTGCATCTGCGGCGGCCGGCAGCGCCGCCGCCGGCGTTGCCGGAGCCGCGATCACAGCGGTTGCTGGAACAGCGGCCACAGGTTTCGCCGTGGCAGCCGCACCCGTTGCCATCGGGTTCGTAGCTGCAACGGCCGTTGGTTCCTTCGTATCCAGCCTCTTTGACTGACAAAATTTTTTTGAATTGCAAATAGGAAATTGCAATTCGATGTAGAACAAATGTATAATAGAGATAGAATATATGAAGGAGGTGTCCCCCATGAAAGATGAAAAGATGGAATTGGAAAATGATGTGCAGACGGAAAATCGTGAAGAGATGGAAAAATTGAGTATGCTCGATATGTGCTCTTGGGCTGAAGCAAACTGATTGTGGATACTGGCGTTAGGTGAGGAAGGAGACACGCATTGCAACTTTATATCCTGTTGACCGAAACATGCAATCTTCACTGTCCTATGTGTATTCGCGGGCATCAGCATGGAAACGACCTATCCTTGGAAATGCTGCAACATATCGTGAATCGCGGGGATCTCGATGGATTGGATGTTGTACTCACCGGCGGAGAACCAACGCAGAGCCCCATCGTTTGCGAAGCGACACGGCTGGTTAGTCGTGTCGCAAAGACGGTCTGCATCACGACCAACGGAACGGATGCAGACCGTCTTTGTGCGTTGCAAGGTATCCCAAATTTTTCGGTTCAAGTGTCAATCGATGGGGATGCTACGGTACATGATGAAATCCGAGGACGAGGAACATTTACCAAAGTCACAGCAACGCTTTCTGCTTTGGAAGAACACGAGATCCCTTATGTTGTATCTTCAGTGGTAGGACGAAAAAATCGGATGGCAATATTCCGATTGGCGACATGGCTGGAAACGCTAAAACGTATGCGTTATTGGAATGTGTCATTTGAAATGCCGTTTGGAAACGCCGGACTGGAAAATATGATGTCATCCCAAGAATGGAACTTGTTCGTCGATGAACTTTTAGAATATGCCCGCGTCAAGTTGCGAATCAAAAAACTTTTCCCGTTCGAGCTTTATGACAATCATCGCGCAGAACTCATGCACTTAGCGACGAAGCATCGGCGCCTCAACTGTGGCAGCGGTCGCGACAAACTTTACGTATATCCTGATCTTTCTGTTTATCCGTGTACATGCTTGCAAGACCATTGTGTGGGAAATTTGACAGAAAAATCGCTTATGGAAATCCAGCAGAGCGAATGTATGCGAGCCTTTTTAGAATATCACGTTCTTCCACAAACAATTTGCGCATCTTGTGACTACCTGCCATTTTGCAATGGTGGATGTATCGGTATGGCCGTTCATTATGGCGGAGGTATGGGAATGGGAGACATTCGGTGTCCTAAAATACAAGCGATTCAAAAAATGGGGCGTTTATGAAGCATATCTACTACTTCAACATTACGTACGGATGCAACAGTCAATGCGTATTTTGCTATTCCCATCATACGCGCCACGGAGGAGAAAGCTGGAATGATATTTCTTTTCCGACATTTTGCGAACGTATCGCGTGTGTACAACCAGAAGATCGCGTAATTCTGAATGGAGGAGAACCTCTCCTGCACCCGTATTTTTTGGATATGGTAGATGTTCTTCGCGCAAAAGGATGCGAAGTTCTCATCTACACGAACGGTCGATTGCTATCCTCGCTTCCTTTAGAGCATTTCACGGATCACTTCCGTTTTATTCTTCCTTGGCATGGCCCCGTATCGATTCATGATCGAATTACCGGCATACCAGGCAGCCAAAAGGATATGCAACTGGGGCTCGTCCATATGTTGCCAAGCAAAGCGCGCATGGAGCTAAAAATTATCATCAATTGGGAAATGTTGTATGGGAAGCCATTGAAGGACGCGCTCCAATCATTGTCTGCGTGGCCGCTCTCTTCTCTGAACGCTATCCATATCACGAAAGTCGCAGATACCATCGTTGCTCGTAGTCATCATTGCCCTGTCGTCAGTGAACAAGAATCGGCGCATCCGACGCGCCGATTCTTTGAGCTTTGTCAGTATGTAGGCATTCCCGTCAAAATCTTTGATACGTGTGTTTCAGAATTGCCGTTGTCTGGAAACGCACTCTTTCATGTCGCTCCTTTTGATGTACAATTCAATGATTGGAAACAACAGCGAATGATCCCTCTCAAAGAATCAGAAAATACGTGCTTTCCGAACTGTCCTCACCATAAATATTGTAAATCAGCAGTGCTAGGATATACGACTCTCGCATACGACCATGGACAGTGGGAAGAAGATTTGGAGTAAACAAATGGGAAATTATCATAAAATTGCCGTGACAATCAAGCCGACTATGGCATGCAACATGCACTGCCGTCATTGTTTCAATGGGGATTTAATGGAGGAAGCGGAACGCTTGCCTTTATCTTCGGCGAAACGTTTTTTAGAACTCGCGGCGGAGTTCGCACCAGATGTCAAAGTGACATTTCACGGTGGTGAACCCTCTCTTGCAGGTCCAGCGTTTTATCAAGAGTTTTACCGTTTCGAGGACGAGCTGGCCGCACGGACGGGAGCACATTTTGCAAACCGTTTCACGACAAACGGACTCTTGCTCACAGGATCGTTGCTAGATGCCCTCATCGAGCATGATGTGCTCATCAAGATTTCGTTTGATGGACCGTACAATGATAGATTGCGCAAGGAGACAGAAATCGTCGCCCACCATATAGAAGAAGCACGGTTGCGTGGGGCAAAAATCATTATTTTTTGCACGTTAGCACGCGAAGCAAGTAATCATCTGCTAGAACTTTATCAGTGGTTCAATGAACGTCGTCTCGATTTCAAAATTTTGCCACTCGAACCACACGGTTATGCACAATCCCATGCAGAGATGTTGCTCAATCCTGCAGAGTTTCAGAAATCGCTACTGAAAGCCTATGATTTCTGGCTTCATGACAAAGATTGCAAAATTTCATTTTCAACGTTTGAAGCGCTTGCCGCCTTACGACGCGGGCACCAATTCAAACCATTCTGGTTTGAGCGGGAAATAGCTTTGAATCCCGATGGTCACATATATCCATTTGGACGTCCAAATGATCTTTCATACGATCTTGGGCGTCCAGAAGAAGTGGATCGATTGGAAAAATGTTTTACATCTTCGGTATATGAAAGATTAATCGCATTCTTAAAGAAACAAAGAGCATCATTTTGCCAAGGATGCATATCACGCTCAACATGCCAAGGCGTTGTTTTGTTTATGTCATATATGTACGTAAGCGAGGAACCGTTGTTACGATACAGTTGTTCTATTTCAAAAACAATTTTTGAGACAGCACTGAAAGCGAATGAGTACGCATATGCAGCTTTGCTACGTGGAGAAGGGGATCAATTCAATCCAAAAGCAAAACAACAATTGCTATTGGGGCATGAGACGGTGGAAAAATGAGTGTACGGGTAGGATCATCTGGCTTTCGTTCGCGCGGAATCCGCTTTTGCAAAAATGAGGATGGAGCATGGCAATCGTTTATGAAGCCATATTATGAACTGGATGGAAAAGAACGTTTTCCAAAGGAAGCGACTGCGTTGATTAGGGAAGGTGTTCTGATACCTTTTGAAAAAGCGTTGCGACCTGACGGTTCCATCGACGCATTCAATTTCCATGCAACATTTATCGACGGAGGAGAAAAACGCATCCTATCTCCACTTTCTGATGCGGAACGCTGCGTCCTGTCTGAAATTCCCAACGTCTTTTCCTCACAATTTCGTCTATATACAGTAGGCTATCGTATGTCATACGGAAAAATCATCGGACGCACATATTACGTTTACCCTGTTGCATGGAAAGGTACTCGCTGGGGAATCCGAGGTGTGGATAGCGTAGAAGAAATTTCTGCCTTTGGGTGCCGTTTTTGCAAGTGGACGGATGCAAAGGAAACTTCCGAAAAGGATGTTGATGCCTTCTTATCTTGTGCGGAAAAATTCAAGGGCATCAGCATTACGTTTGCAAAGCACAAAGTGAAAACACTAAAACTCTATGCGCGTATGAATCAAAGACAGTTCTCTTCATGGTTGCAACGATCTGATATTGATTCCGTACCTTATATACAAAAATTCGGACCCGTTGTCCTCTGTGCTCTACGTATTCAATCGAATGGCGCAGTTTCTGGTTGCAATCTCTATTTCTTGCAGTGACGACGAGGAGGTGCACCAATGGAAACATATGATTGCATCGTTGCTGGTGGCGGTATTGCTGGAAGCTTTTTTGCATACCTTTCAGCACGTAATGGAAAGCGCGTCTTGTTGCTAGAAAAACTCCCAATCATGGGAGAAAAAGTTTGTGGTGGCGGCGTTTCGTATAAAGCGTTGGATTTGCTCGAACAAGCCGGCATCGATGTGTCCTTACTATTTTCCATGGGTGCACAGCCAATCCAAGGTCATAGATATGTATGGTTAGACGGTCACCAAGAAATGCACCATTATTCGCATCACAGATATTCGATGGGGGTTTCTCGCAATATTTTGGATTGTTTTTTACAGCAACAAGCAAACTCGGCAGGTGCTGTCATTCGCTTGGGAATGCCGGTCACACAGTGGGCGATTAAGAACGGTCACTATGTGATAGGTGAGTTCCGTGCGCCACATTTTATCGCAGCAATCGGCGCCTATGATTGGAATGGTAGCGCTCCAAAAGGACAGAGCGCTGGGATGTCCTCCTTGATTTCTGGATGTTCAACGGCAGATCCGACGATTTTTCAATTTTTCTACTACGGTAGACAAGATGATCGATATGGATGGGTTTTTCCAATCGGAGAAAATCTTTGGAACGTTGGAATCTGGCAACGAACGCCACAACGTAGCTTGCGCGATGAGTTCAATCAATTTATGCTTCAAACGGTAATACCATTTTTCCCAAAAGGATGGACATATCGAACAAAACCGCACGGCGCTTTGCTTGGGCATATCGACCAACGCAATGCGTTTCTATGCAATGGTATTGGAGATTTTTCAGGGAAAAATAACCGAAAGAATGGCGGAGGCATCGTCGGCGCGCTTCAATCGGCATGGGATTTATCGAGTAAAATTTTTAATTCATAGATTAACAATTTTATTAGAGTTTTTTCTTGAACAAGAACAGCCCCAACGCAGCCGCGCCTATCGTGGCTGCAATCCCGAGAGCCCAATCCCAGAAGCTCCCGTCATCATCTTCGTCGCGACGTTTTTTTCGGCAATCGTAGCACCGATGCGGCAGCTTCAGTCCGTGGCTTTCAAAGTATTCTTTCTCGCCAAACGCTATGAAAAAATCAGCGCCGCATTCTTTGCATTTTCTCCATTCAAAGATGTCTTCCAGCCCCATACCCCATTTTGTTTTTTTCAACCGGCCGACGCCAACATCGTGGGCGCGTACGGATTCTTGCGTATTGAGCCGGAGGATATCCCTTTGCAGCTTTTTATCCTGTGTCACCAAGTACATATATCGTTTCTGGCGTTCGGCGCTGAACATGGTGAGGAATACCACATCGGCAAAATGTCCTTTGTATTTTGTTCCACGGTACATCGTATCGTCGACATATTCGACGAGGCCGGCCCGTTGCATCGAGCCCAGTTGATCCAAGACCGCGCAGACTTGTCCAGAAAGGGAAGGATCGTTTTTCTTGGCATCTAGTTCCTCCCACACCGCCTTGATGATTTTGAGTTTTCGCCCGCTGCCCTGCATGCTGTTCAAAAATCCGACGCCACCGGGGCTCAGCAGGCTGCAGGTGTCAATAAATATTTCATATCGTTGATTGGAAAAGCGCGTTTTTGCCATAACGAAGCTCCTTTGTCCAAATGCATCTTTTCTTATTATTTCGTCATATTCTCTGGTATTCCTTCCTTTGCATAATATATTCTTATGGTGCAATATTTTTGACAGCATATGAATATTTTTGACATCATTGCTCTCGTCTGATTTTTCTACCGGAACTCTTCCGCAATTTTCCGCGTCATGAGAAGGAGTTTTCGACTTCCCATTGAAAAGGATACGCTAGACGTAGAAACATAGGAGCACATGGAGCCGATACATGAACGACAACGAAAAAGAAAAACTGCTAAAAGACCTCCGAACGTATCTCAAAGCACATACTCCCAAAGAAAAGTCCCCCCGAAGAATCCCAGGCGTTCCCATCCTTGGTGCAGCACTCTCTATCGATGCGATTGGCGCTCGCGCACTGCGGAAAGGCGGCCTCACGAGTGCAACGAAAAATGCCTTGCTGCAAGGCATCCATCAGATGCTTCGCCCGGGCTTCCGCGCGCTGCTGTTTGATCTCGCAAAGAAAAAAGGAGTTCCGAACGTCGAAATTTATCGGCGTTCGGATCTCACGAAAGCACATTTTTCAAAAATCAAGAATGACGACGACTATCATCCGTCGAAGGAGACCGTCCTCGCGCTCGCTATCGGGCTGAAGCTCACACTCGACGAGACGAAGCGATTGCTCGAACGCGCCGGTTATACGCTGACGGACAGCAGCAAGACCGACCTCATCGTGCAGTATTTCATCGAGCGCCAGCGCTACGACGTGGATGAGGTCAATGAAGCCCTCGACGCGTTCGGCCTGCCGACGATCACGAATCACCGCAAGTCGCGGGAGCGGAAGGACGGCTGGTGACCGGCGGCAAATCCGCCAGCGTCTCGTCGAGCGCCTGCTCGAGCTTTGCGGCCAAATCCTGAAACCGTTGTGCTGGTTTTGGCGCGAACGATTCGTCCGGCTGCGGCTTTCCGTCCTTGCCAAGTTCTACGAACCGGTCAGATGCTTCTGTTTCCGTTTCCGTGGCTTCCGCCGCCGCTGTGCGCTTCGCCAGTACCGCCTGCAATCCCTCGATGGACTTCCGGATGCTCGCGCTGACCTCCTCACGCTCCTCGTCCGTCTCGCAGTTCACGAGCGCCTGCTGCGCTTCGCTTTTCAGCGACGCAACGAGGTCTTCGATGTTGCGGCCGGCCGCTTTCGGTTCGATACGCGCCTCTTCTTCCTCGTCATCGTCGTCCTCATCATCCGACATCAACGCCGCGCCCGCGATGAGGCCGACAATCCCGCCAGCTGCCAGAAGCAGCGCATCTTCAAAAATACTGTTGCTCATTTCAAAAACCTCCTGAAAATACCTGAAAAGCAACACGCCAGTTCGTTTCTGGGATTATCCTATCACCTGAAATGCCAAAAAAGGTCAACAGGCAGGCAACCTTTGAAATTTTTCATTCAGCGAAAAATTTCGGGTGAAACGAAAAAAGGCGCTATTTTTCCGACGGACAGCTGATGGTTTGAAAAATTGTTATGATGGAACTGTCCCTAGGGAACAGGACAAGTTGGAAACCACCCATTGGCAATCTGAAGGAGGAAATGATCATGGGACCCAGAAATTATCGAAGATCATCATGGGCGACGAAAATGATAACGAACGCGCCGTCTGGGAAGTCAGCATCGATGACGAACCGGAGGACATCATCAGGATCATCACGTTCGCCGGCAGGAAGCTCTCGCGTTCCGAAGAAATTGCTTCTTCTTCGTCCGCCGCTCTGTTTGTTGTCTCGATACTCTTTCTTCCATGCGATTCATCCGCATCCTCTCGTTTACGCTGTCATTTTTTCCTGTAACGTGCGCTCAAAACTCTGGAGGAACGCCAGCAGCTCGTCAAAGCTAGGCCGGTCGCCGAAAATCATGTCCTGCATGTGCTGGTAATCGTCCCGCAGGACGGGCAGGTTGTACGATGGCGGCATCAGGCGGATGCGGCCTTGCTTCGCTTCCTCGTAGCGCGCCCAAGCTCGGGGATAGAATTTCATTTTGAAATCAATCACGCGGTAGAGCAGGGGAATGTCTTGAAAGGCCGTCTCCACATGGGGCGAATTTGCGATGCAGTACAAGTCGTAATAGTGCCGGGCATAGCGCTTCGGCATGGGGCGGTTCTCTGGTCGGTTGGCCTCTTGATGGAGAATCGTGACCTTTTCCCAGAGTGTCCGCTCTGCCGTCGCCGTGCGAACGGTGGTATCGGCCTGCCGGAAGATGCGCGGATATTCCTGCGCGACATAGGGCGTAATCGCCCGCTCCTGCGATGGCGTCCAGTCCGCCAGCGAGCCCATTTCCAGCCGGATCGCTTGGAGGATGCTGCCGGCGTCGAAAATGTGCGGGTAGTGAAAGTCGATGACGTTCGGATCGTCGTTGATTTCTACATGAGCATCTTCGCCTAAGATCGCGGACAAATCCTGTTGCAGCGCGGGCAGGAACTGGTCGTGCAAAAAGGCCGCGCTGCGGTCGATCGCCTCGTGGTTGAAAAGATCCTGCTGCGTCTTGCTGCGCGGACGCCAAGGCTCGTCTTTTTCATAGCCCAAGAGCCGCCAGTCCATCACCAAGTCGATGTCTTCTGAAAAGCGGCGGATCAGGCCGTAGGCTTTTGAAAGACTCGTACCGCCTTTGAAAAGAAAGGCGTCCTTCCACTTGCAACGATGGAACAGGTAGTCCAGCGTGAGGCACACCCAGAAATCTTTCTCGACGATGGCCTCGTGCAATCCCATTTTCTGGGCGGTGTTCAGGAACAGGGCGCGCCGGTCATTTTGGCTGGCCTTGATGATGTTGTACATGAGCGGTTACCTCATCCTTCGCAGATTTTCTTGATGACGGGGCGCATCCATGCCGTTGCCCTCTGGCTTTCACGATACAAGCGCTTCTTTTCGTCGTGCGTGAGGTGGCTGCGCAGTTTCCCGATGACATTCTCTTGCACATACTTCTGTCCGAGCTCCTTTAGAGCACGAACCACCATCGCGGATTTGAAGGACATCCCCGTGATGTTTTTGTTCGTGCTGTGCTTGAATCGGAGCGTGATGCCGCCCATCTGATAGGATTTGTACGGGCCATCGCTGACGAACGTCCAGGCCGCCGGCACTTGCGTGGAGAGGCCGAGCTGGTTGAGGACGATCTGCCCGCTCGGCACGATCGTCCAATGGTAATTCCGCGCCAGCGCCTCGGCGATGCCGACAGGGGAGGGCGCTTCGTATTCTTGCAAGAGCTCGCTATAACGCGGCCGGTCATACACTCCGCGCATCACGCGTCGGATTTTTCCAGCAGCAGCCAGTCGCTCCAAACTCTTGCCAACCGTTCGCGGCTCGGCAACATCCGCGAAGTCCGACGCCGTGAAGCCTGTGCCATGCGGCGCTCGTAAAATTTTCTTCATGATCTCGTCCTGGCACGACATTTGAGCCACCTCCATTTCGTTTCAAAAATCATTGATCTTTTGCGACATATTTCGTCGTAAAAATTATATGCGATTTGCGACAAAAAAGCAATCAACAATCGATGGAACACCGAAGCTATCTCATCATCGATCTCAAGTCGTTCTACGCCTCGTGCAAGTGCTTGATGCGCGGGCTCAATCCGATGACGACTGACCTCGCCGCCGCCACGCGCCGCGAGCCGCGAGCGCAACGAACAGATTGGAGGGCATAAAGCCTATGGCAATCAAGAGACCGTGGAACCGCGCAAAAATCTTCCAGCCCTTCGACGCGCTACCGGGCCTGCGGGAGCTCCTGCGCGAAAAGGAGCGCGCGCATGAAGCGCGGTACAATGCCATCGGCAACGAATCCGAAGAGGGCGACGAAGATGGCGAAATCCCTCTTGCATCGGACACGTTGCTTGATTATGATGAAAGCAACCAGAATTTTCGACATGAGGAGATGACGTTCATGGAATTTCACGTAAGCGACGAACACGTTTATCTGACGAACGAGCGCGGCGAACTCTTGGCAAATGCCGATTTCCGCGAGACCGCGCCCGGCGTTTTCGACATCTATCACACGGTCATCCTGCCGGAGCTGCGCGGGCAAGGAATCGCCTCGAAGCTCGTTGCGAAGACCGTGGAAGAGATTCACCGGCGCGGCGGCAAAGTCACGGCGACCTGCACGTATGCCAAGGCATGGCTGGAGCGCCATCAGCAAGAGGGGATGCGATTCAATGAAACATTTTGCGATCATCTACGATTCCAAGACGGGAACGACGAAGCAGGCAGCGGCTTGGATCGCCGAAGGAATGCAGGCGGCCGGAGATGCCGACGCCAAGTGCTTTTCCATCCCAGATGTCGATCTGGCGTTCGTCCGTGACGCAGACGGTGTGATTCTCGGCGCGCCGACGTATTTCGCCTCGCTCCCCGGAACGATGAAATCATGGCTCGAAACGCACGCGAAAGGGCTCGGCCTCGCGGGCAAGCTCGGCGGCGCGTTCGCGACGGAGCAGTACATCCACGGCGGCGGAGAGACGACGATCAGCGAGCTCCTGACCTTCGAACTCTGCTGCGGCATGGCGGTGTATTCGGGAGGCTCGTCCTTTGGTGAGCCGTTCATCCACCTCGGCCCGGTCGGACTGAGCGGCGACATCGAAAACTTCTGCGAGCTGTTCCAGGCATACGGAAAACGCCTCGCGACGTTCTGCGCAAAAGAGTGACAACATCCAAAGACAAGAATACCTCGTGCATGAGCGGTGCACGAGGTATTCTTGCTGTGTATTTTAGTAGGAGAGCTTTACGAGGTGCATCCTCGCACCCCTCAACGAAAGCCAAGTACAATATACCATACTTGAAAATGATTATCAATAGTATTTTGATTTTTTCGCGAAAAAAATAGCAGCACCGCAGAAGTGCTCATCCTCCTGCGGTGCTGCATCCGAACAATTTTTCGTTGCTCTCCTATGAACTTATCTTAGCACAAGATCCATCGATGTGTCCATAAATGAAGAAAGATTCATCCGCAAGCCCGAAGGAAATTACGCCGCCGAAGCCGTTTTTCATCTGTTTTTTGGCGACAAGGACGGCGTCCTGAGCGTCCATCTTCCGAAGACGGAAAAGGCAGAAGACACGAGCCATACAATCGCGATCAACGGCGCCGCCTGATTGCGACCACACACCAGTTCCGCAACCGATCACGGAACCAAACAGGCCGAGGCCAGCATCCACATTGGGTGCTGGCCTCGGCCTGTTGTCGTACCATCGCTTTGCCGGAACTATGCAGATAGCAGAAGGAGGGAGTTTTCACGCGTAGCAGGATTTTTGGCCTTTTCATCGAATATAGAATTTGAGTATCTGATATCGAGACTTGATGGAGGTTGGGCAGCATGCAAGAAATATCGTTCGAACTTGACCCGAAAGAATTTCGTCCGACATTCAAACTGGGAGATTTCGATGCGATATTTGCTACGGGCGCGATCATTCCCATGTTTTATATGGATGACGACACGCTGCGGCAGGAATTTCATGGGCGCGTGACCATCCAAGATGCCGTAATCTGGGGAATCGGCGGAGAGGTTCACGGATCTGTCTATCGGATGGATGATTTTCATCTCGGGGAACTGACATTCAAGACGCTGGATGTGTATGTACCGAACGAGTTTTCCGGAAAACCGCGTATCGTTTTGGGGGCTAGTGTATTGTATGGCCTTTCCTATTCCATATACCCGTCCAGTCGGCTCACCATTTCCGTCGAAGATGAATCGGAGCTTGTTCGAGAACTCACCCTGCAATTGCAAGATGGCGAGCTCGTTCCATTCTTGAACGGAACTCCGCTCACGGAAGATTGACTAATCTGAATCCGATGGGGGTGTTCTGATTGATGGTAAAAATGAACCGTTCCAAGCCACGATTTATCCCCCTTCAACGCAGGGCGCTCGATGGCATCATTTGGTGGGTGCCGTGGGATACGGAACGCAAATGCTGGAATACGTACACATGCTTTGGTCGGTATCGCACCAAGCGGGCATGCCAGAACGATATTGATCTCTTTATCATGGAGGGTCAGAAATGAAGACGTATCAGGCAACGTCGACAAAAATCGGCAGGGAATTGGAGATCGCCATTGAGATTCCTGGCAGCCTGCTGGAAGAGGCGCAACGGATTGCGAGGACTCCTTCGTCAGAGCTGTCAAAAACGTATGCTGTTGATTATGGAGATGCGTGCTTTGAGATTGATTTTGATGCAGCCATGCAAGGACACAAGATCAAAGGCATGATCAGCTATCTTTTATCCGATGTTCCAGAGGCGCATCCGAAATTCTATGCCGAGGCTGTCGATTCGCAGGCGAAGAAGTTCTATTTCGTCGATGATGGCGATGACTACGCCATGGAAGCCGACGGTCATATCGTCATGGAGTGTGAAGGCTCGGATGATTGTCTGACCCTGAAAATTTGTGCAAATAATTGATTGTAGCGGTTCGTCGCAAGGCATCTCTCTGGAAATTTTTTTTCTCGGAGGGATGCTTTTTTGCGTTGCGCATGGAAAATTCCACAGATTCGTCGGTAAATTCTACGAGGTGATTATTTTTATCCTCCACAATCTGCCTTATACTATAACCATCAAAAGAAATTCACAGAGAACCATCCAATCAAGGGAAACGGGGAGTCCTGCCGATCTCCGCACACGGAAAGGAAGTCAGAAGATTATGAACACAATCATTCGAACAAATCAGGGAGTCCAAGAAATTTCCGTCGAGGCATGGGCAAGAAGCCTCCGCAGGTGCTTCCTTTTCGGCGAGGTCACGGACGATATGGCGATGGCCTTCGCGAAGGAAATCGCCCGTTTCCAAGCGGAAGATCCGTCGGAGCCCGTCAAGGTGTTCATCAATTCGCCCGGCGGATCGGTCGGGGCGGGGATGCTCATTTATGACATTATCCAGACGGCGGGCGTGCCGATTGAGATGTACTGCCTCGGCAAAGCCTACAGCATGGGCGCGATCATCTTCGCCTGCGGAAAGAACGGGCGCTATATGCTCCCGCACAGCAAGGTCATGATCCACGAGCCGCTCATCCAGTCCGGCATCGGTGGCAAGACGAGCTCCGTGCAGACGCTGGCGAATGATATGCTGCGTACCAAGGCATCGCTCGCGGAGGTCTTGCAGAAGCACACGGGGAAGCCTGCCGAAGAGCTCGAAGAGGTCATGAAGAACGATACGTTCTTCACGGCGCAGGAGGCCGTAGATTTCGGTCTCGCCGATGGAGTCAAAGGGTTTGATGAAATGATGAATGGAGGAGAAGCATAATGCGTAAGAAAAATGTCGAAAAAGACCAGGCGTATACCATCGAAATCAACAAGATCGACATCGGTCAGATTATCAGGGACAAAGCGCCCGGCGACAAGGTCAGGATGGAGTATCCCATCCTGTTCATCGGCGAGACGACGTACTACGTCGGATACATGACTAAAGAGGAGGCCGAAAAAGAGCTGGAAGAAGCCAACGCTTTCGAGGCCAGCGCTCCAACCGCTGAGGACACGAAGATCAAAGCCCCCGAAGTCAAAGCACCGGAAGAACCGGCCGCCAAGCAGTACGATACGCTCTATTGCGGGAAGGATGCTGCGTGCAGCTTTTCCATGGACTGCGCGGAAACCCAGTGCAACGACAATGTGCTCATCATCGCGGGGACCGGCGGCGGCAAGACGATGAGCTACACCGTCCCGAACCTCATCCATATGAAACACACGAATCCCATCGTCATCTTCACGAAGAAGACCACGATGCAGCAGATGAAGCGCATCCTCGAGGCGCACGGCTACCATGTCTCCACCATCGACTGCGTCAATCCGGAGCAGGGCGATTGCGGCTATGATATGCTGACCTATTGCAAGACGGATACGGATGTCACCGACCTCGGCCAAGCCATTGTGTTTTCGGAAAAGGCGAGCCTGCCGGATCCGTTCTGGGACAACTCGGCGCAGCAGCTGATCGAGGTTCCGTTCCGCTTCGTGAAGGATGGCCACTACAAGAAGGGCAAGCGCGCTATTGATGCCGTGGAGCTCTTGGATTCCATCCACAAAGAGGACGATCTCTACAATGAGCTGGATGAGGAGGAATGGGATGGCTACGACGATAAAGACTTGCGGGTAGAAAATCCTCTGCACTACGCGTTGCGTAACCTGCAAAAAATCAACCCGAAGGATTTCGGCGTATGGCAGGCTTTCAACAGGGGCGCGGATCAGACGAGCGCGAGCCTGACGAGCACGGTGAACTCGCATATGGCGAAGACATTCAACGCGGATGTGCGCGCACTCCTGCGGAAGGAACAGCAGTTTGCGTTCGAGACGCTCTTAAAGCCGAAGCAGGCGCTGTTCGTCTATATATCTCCTGTCAATCCGGCGATGAACCATTTCATCACGATCTTCTATCACCAGCTGTTCAAGACGCTGTTCGAGCTCGGCGAGCAGCAGCCGTCCGGCGTCCTGCCGCACCCCGTGCATGTCATCTGCGATGACTTCGCGACCGGCTGCCGCATCCCGGACTTCGACAAGACCATTTCGATCTTCCGCGAGAAAGGCATCTCCGTCTCGATGCTCATCCAGTCGGAATCCCAGCTGATTGATCTGTACGGGGCGAGCTCGGCACAGACCATCATCAACAACTGCGATACGATCCTGTACCTCGGTGGCATGGACATGCGCACCTGCGAGAATGTCGCCAAACGGGCGAACGTTCCGCTCGACGAAGTGCTCTCGCTTCCCGTCGGTCGTGAAATCTTCTTCCGGCGCGGCCAGAAGCCCGTTTTCACCAAGCGGTATGAGACGCTGAAGGATCCGGTCTATCAGGCCGAGGTCGCAAGCGCCCGATAATCTCAAGGCAGTATCGGCGGCAGGATTCTGCTCCTGCCGTTTGATATCTGCGTACTTTGTAGGAGGCAGTCATCATGTTCGATTTTTTCATTCGTGCCAAACCCCAGTTGGGGCAGCACCTCGGCATCTTCCTCGATGTTGATGGCGTCCTGAACACGGAAGAGGACTGGCATCATCCATTGACGCTCAATCGGGCTTGCGTCAGGGCATTCCAGTCGGCGTTGGATCTTGCCGCTGCACGGTTCGAAGATGTGTCCGTCATTTTGTCATCGTCTTGGCGGCTAGGGTGGAATCCAGAGAATCAGCCGCGTCATTTGCGCGAACTCTGCCGCGCCGTTACGATTGCCGGCATCACGCCGCAGGCGCAGAGCGCCCTCCCGAAAGGGCAGCGTGGCAGGGAAATCCGCTATTATCTCAATCGTCATGCTTTGGATGCTTACGTCGTTGTCGATGACGATATCGAACTTTTTTCACAGGATGACCGCATGACGATGCCGATTCTGCTGACAGACGCACGGACAGGGTTTACGCTGCCAGATGGGAAGCGGCTGATCAATCTCGTCAAAAAGTGGTCTGCACGGGCTTCCGAAAGTCATGATTCTCTATTTTGAAGAGAGATTTCTTCATTCTGCGCGTCGAAAACTGCGCCGTGGGGCGATATACTTGGAACATCAGAAGGGAGGGGCATCACGATGAAGTACATCACAGGCCTCCATGCCCTGCATCTCCCTTGCAGTCTGGAAACCTGCGGTGACACGCATCATCTTCCAGATTGGAAGCACCCGACGGTGATGAGCACAGCAACCGCATTCTTCGGAGATTGGGGGCTGGAATGGCACGAAATCCCAGGACACCGTGGCAAGCGGATTCCCGTAGCGAACCATATCCGTGCATGCCTCGATATGCTTGAGATGCGCGATTACATCAACCTTCAAGGGATGAACGCCGTTTACCTCGACGCGCCTTGTTACAATGAGTTCATTTTCAATCAGGTGCTGCGGATGCAGACGCTTCCGTACTGGAAAGAGATCGATGCATTCATGGAATCGGAGTATTTCATGGACTGGGTGCGAGTGAGCTGGCTGGCATCACGGCGGGCAGGGAACAGATGGCGTCCGGAAAAGCCGTATTGGAGGTGCATCGTCGATGCAGACGAGCTCCGGCGACGCTATCGCTTGATGAGCCCAGAGGATCGCCGGAAGGAGATGCAGGAGGCCGCCATAGGATTCCTGCGCCGGGATGAGCTGCGGATCCAGCATGTCATGGCGCTCTGCATCCTCTTCAATGAGTATTTTGATGAGATGGATGACGGGCTGAAGTGGCGGGTCGGCGAGGTCTTCCGTTACCAGCCGTTCGAAAAATTCGAATACATCGTGGAGATGGAGGCCGGGCCGGAGATCGACCGCAAGTGGCTGGCCGAGAGTTTCCTCGCGATTTTCCGAAAGTGCCAGTTCATCTATTCTCCTTGGGAACAAGGGGTATGTGAGCGAGCAGGGAGGTCGCACGCGGATGACACAATCGGGAGCACTTTGTATGGATGATGGATGCAGACGGGAGGAATGCTGCCATGAATCAAAAATTGCTTGCACAGAAATTGAAACAGCGCCGTGAGGAGCGCGGCATCACGATCCAAACGCTCGGACATCTGATGCATATCCCGTGGCCGCACATCATGTACATGGAAAAAGGGGAACGGCCGTATCCCGAAGAGCTCTATGAGCGGGTGATGAAAAAGCTCGACAGCTATTTCAACCCGAAGGACTACTTGCGCAGGGAATCTTATGCCTGCACGTTGACCGTCGCACCGGACGGCAGCGTGAAGCTCCCGAAACGGGTGCTGGAAACGCTTCATGTCAATCCGAAGACGGTCGCGCAAGAAGACCGTTGGATGGAGATCCGGAACTACGACAAGCGCATCGAGATCACGCCGCCGCCCTTGTTCGATTTCGCATGGACGGGTGCGGTGGAAGATCGCATCAAGCGCTGGATGAAAAAGAAAGGGGATGCATCTGCATGAGACGATATGCCTGCGTCGTGACGGATGACGGGCGCATCCAACTTGCGCCGGAGGTTTTGGCGATGCTCGGCCCGGATCGGAAGATCCGTCTGAGCAAAGACTGCAACGTTTATTGTCTGCAAAAGCCGGATGGGACGCCACTCGTGCGGCCGATGAAACCGACGAAGCGGATCGCCTTTTTGACGCCGCGAAAATCATCCAAGAACGCATCACGGAAGAAGTGAACAGTCATGTGGGAATGGAAGCCGACCCCGATGCAGTATTACGTCATGCCGGAAAAAATCGCGAAGTTTGCAAAACTTGCCGGCAAAAGCTTGGACGAGGTCGTGGAGGATGCGATGAACTGCTGCATCCTTCCGTTGGAACGGGAAAAAGTGAAGCAGCTCGTGACGTATGGCGGGCCGACGCGTGACACGTGCTGGATTCTCGGAGCTGTTGAAAAGGCCTTGTACGTTCCGACATATAAGATTGCGAGGTACAAGAAGATGACGGACAGGGAAGAACCCCTCGACAATGACATCCGGCATTTCGCGAAAAACAACCTCATCAGCAATCCGTTCCAATTTGTGTTCCTCCGTGTCCTCTGGGACAAGGTGCAGGTTGGGCAGCATGGCATCCATTCCAAAAACGCGGCAGGCCGGCGGCGGGAAGCCCTGTGCAACGAATTCAATGCAGCCACGCCAGCAAGGCGCGTGGAGATGTTCCATCAGGTCGGAATGGAATTGGAGCTGTTCCTTTTCGTCGACGCCAGCCTCTTCTTCGGGAAGAATGTGGGGGACGCGTGGAATCCCGTGAGCGTCCGCGCTTTCCGTCGTGTCCTGCAAACGGCACGACCATCGTATGGCATCGTGGACGTTGTCTTCCTGTGGCATCCAGCAGATGCCGAGAGGATGGCATCGTCCGGGCGCTTGAAAGAGGCCGTGCTCGCGGGGATGGACGTGTCCTCGTCCGATTTGACATCAGGCGAGGGCTGCATGGGCGAGGAAATCCTCCGCTATTGGAAAGCGCGTGAGACGAATCAGCTCATCGTCGATTATCACGTCATCGACCGCCATCTCGAAGACTACAGTATCAGCGATCGCGTCTCGATGTCGTTCTACTATGCGGATGCACCAGACGGCTTCACCGAGGACGATGCCGAAGAATTCCTGTATGCGTATGTCCGTTGCAAGTGAGGGAGGGGTTCGTCATGGAAGACATGGAAAAGCAGGATGGGGACGAGAAGATCGACTATTTCGCTGAACTGGCGATGGCGATTCAAAAAGCAGTCGCGTCGGGTTCGATAAAGACAGCGCGGGACGGGAAAACCGTTACGAGTCGCCCATGGCGGGAGCTCCGTTTGATTCCGAAGGCCAAGGCGAAACATTGGATTGAAAAGGCAGGGGAGTCGCAGAGGGCTGAATTTCGGGAACAGGTTCGCGCAGAACCGGAACGCACCTATGACATCGAAGGTGATCCCGTCCATGCGATTTACGACAAATATCTCGCAGGCTACAACGGATACTTCGGCGGCGATGTGCTCCTCCGTATGCTCGGCCTTCCGACGATGGGCTCGACCAAGCTGGAAATTATCAGCAATCATGTGGATTTGACCGGATGGATTTCAAAAAAGCTAGGGGTGTTCGGACATCCACCGAAAGTTTGCGTCGACCTAAAAAAGAAAAACCTGAGGTACATGATGTTCCTCGATGCGGTCGAGCTCTATTTCTGGCAGCCGTGCGATGATCCTGCACCGTACCGTATCCTCTATTGTGGAGCGCGCCGATGGCATCTGGTGCCAGGGCTCGTCCGAAAATACGCGAAGCGGTTCTATGACGAAGATGTCATGGCGGATGTCGAGCGCATCTTCACCATCGGGAAGACCCGCGACCATATACCGCCTTGGACGAGGCGCAAAGCATAACCGGAAGGAGCATCTGATCATGATTTATCTGACGGGAGATACGCACATCCCCATCGACATCAGCAAGCTCAACACCACGAATTTCCCAGAGCAGAAGCAGATGACGCGTGATGACTACGTCATCGTGCTCGGCGACTTCGGCCTCTTGTGGCATGAGGACAAGGAGTACCGTCATTGGCTGAAATGGCTTCGTGAGAAGCCGTTCACGATCCTCTGGATTGATGGCAATCATGAGAACCACGACTGGATCCGCAGCCTTCCCGTGGAAACGTGGCACGGAGGGAAGATTCACCGCATCGCGGACAATATCTTCCATCTCATGCGCGGCCAGGTTTTTGACATCGAGGGCAAGCGCTTCCTCACGATGGGCGGGGCGCAATCGACAGACAAGAAGTTCCGTCTGGAGGGGAAGAGCTGGTGGGCTGGCGAAGTTCCGAGCGAAGTCGAAGGCTTCGAGGCTATGCAGAACCTCCAGAAGCTCCATGCCGCAGGGGAGACGGTTGATTACGTTCTCACGCACACCTGCCCGCGCTTCCTTGTCTCCATCATGTTCGCGGCCTACGACAACTGCGACCCGACGACGAGACTCCTCGATGCCATCCATTTGGAGGTCATGGACGAGATCACAGGCTGGTACTTCGGCCATTGGCATGAGGATAGTGATCTTGAAAAATATCATTGCCTGTACGAACGCGTGCTGCGGCTGATGTGACGAGGTGATTTTCATGGTTTTCTTGACAGGCGACACGCACATCCCCATCGATGCCGACAAGCTGGACTTCCCTGAGCAGGAGCAGATGACGCGCGACGACTACATCATCGTGCTCGGCGACTTCGGCCTGCTGTGGCATTGGGATGCGACATTCGAGCACTATCTGGAGTGGCTTAAAAAGAAGCCCTATACGCTCCTCTGGCTGGATGGCAATCACGAGAACCATGAATGGATTCAGAGCCTGCCGGAAGCCAAGTGGCACGGTGGCAGCGTCCACTACGTCGCGGAAAACATCATCCACCTCGCACGCGGCAGCATCTTCGAGATAGAGGGAAAGCATTTCTTCGTCATGGGCGGGGCGCTCTCCATCGACCGCGACTTCCGCGCCGAAGGCGAAAGCTGGTGGGAGGGCGAGATTCCGACGATGGCAGAGGCACAGCGTGGCCTCAAGAATATCGAAGCGCATCACGCGAACGGCCTCAAAATCGACTACGTCCTCACGCACACCTGTCCCGAACGGCTCATCAAGCCGACCATGTCAATCCCGTCGGGGACGAAACGTGCCGCTGGCTGACGATGGTGGAGGACATGGTCGAGGACGAGATGACGGGATGGTACTTCGGGCATTGGCACGAGGACATCGACCGATGGAAGTATCATTGCCTGTATGACAGGGTCATGCGTTTGCTCTGAAGATACGAGGAGGTGTGAACATGGGAGGCCATCCTCTCAAGAAAATCGATACGCATTCGACGGCAGAGCTCAAGAAGATGTCAGCAAATGAACTGATTCGAGAAGCGCAGAAGGCGATTGAGGCATCCGATTACTCATTCGGCTGGTTTCAGAAACAGCAGACAGCTATCTTCTTCGGCAAGCGAAAGCGAACGCATCAAACGGAACAAGCTATGCATGCTGCTTACGAGGCAGGGGACTACGCGAGGCGCTATTATCATATCCTTCGAGACGTCTTCCTCTGGAAGCAGGGCTTTCCTCTGGAAGACGATCGGATTGGGGATATCAGCGATCCATGTATCCGTATATTTGGATACTGATATGATGGTGAACTTGAGGAATGGAAGCCGTTGCAGCATGAGAAGGGGCGTGATGAAGCTATGGGATTGTGGAAGGCTTTTGCGAAGCCGTACAAGAACATCAACCGCATCTTTCCAACGAAACAGAAAGATGTCGGGGAGATGGTGGAGGTCTGCAAGAAAGACGAGAACATCCAGAGGGTCATCGTCTTCGGCAGCAGCGTCACGCCGCTTTGCAATCCGTGGAGCGACATCGACATCTATTTCGAAATGAAAGAGCCGCGTTCGAATTTTCCTTCGACCGGCAGCCGGACGGCAGTCTTCGATAAATGGGATAATTTCTCCGTGGATGACGCTCTCATGCACGAGATTGCAACGAAAGGCGTGGTGGTCTATGAACGTCGGGGATGAAGATGAGGACGACATGGAAGAAGAATACATCATCTGGAGGAGGAAAAATTTTCATGGTGACATACAAGCTGACCCGCAGGGATGACAAGGCGCTCGTATATGCGTACTATCCAAATGGAAAAGAAGACAAAGAGCCAGGCACCATCGTCGTGGATTTCGTCGAAGAGACGATCCGCATCACCAAGGGTGCGGACGCTGACGATGAGATCACCTATCCTGTCGAAAGCTTTGCCGCCATGCGCGAATGTATCAACCGGATGCGCCGCGAGGAAGGTGAACCGGAGCTCACGGAAGAGGAGTTGCCGACCGTGACAGAGCCTGAGACGTGCTGGATGTACGGGCAACACGCCCTCCACGACATCATGGACAAGGTCAACGCAGGTGATACCCCAGAAAAAGGAACAGTCATGTGGTATTGAGGATTTGGAGTGATGCAAATGGAGAAGGACAAGGAGCTCTCGTCTGAGGAAGTCCGCATCTCGAAGATGATGGCGAAAGCGCTGCGGCATCGGCCGGAAGCGTTCGGGCTCGTGCTCGATGCGCACGGCTGGGTCGACGCGGATGCGCTCATCGAAGCCATCTGTGCGCGCGGGATAACATTCGATCGCGCGCGCATGGATCGGATTGTGGAGCTCAATAACAAGCGCCGCTTCGCCTATAGCGACGACGGAAGGAAGATCCGTGCCAGCCAAGGGCATACGATCGATGTCGATGTCGAGATGCCGGAGGCCGCGCCTCCTGTCCTGCTGTACCACGGGACGCTGGAGAAGAACGACGCGTCCATCTGGAATCGGGGACTGCTCCCAATGAAGAGGCAGTACGTCCATCTCTCGCCAGATATCGAGACAGCGCGGATGGTCGCTAGCCGTCGAAATGGCGCGATTGCTATTTACGAAGTCCATGCGTCGGAATACCACATGGACGGCGGCAAGTTTTATCTGTCGGAGAACGGCGTCTGGCAGACGAAAGCCGTGCCTCCGAACTATTTGAAGCGGATCGAATGAGGTGACGGCGATGGGGAAGGACTTCGTCAATTTTGACAAATCCCCAAAACGTAGAGAGGATTCTCCATTCTGTGCGTTCCATCGCCCAAGGGCAGCCCTTATAATAAGACCATAGCCGGAACCCAAGCGGTTCTCTCGTTGGAGAAGAGCTCACCCAGATCCCGGCACAGTAAAAATCAAACAGATATCATACACAAGCAAGGAGACCTGAAAAATGGAGAACTATTTTGGCTACGTTTTGTTCGCCCTCGGCATCGTCATCATGTTCCTGCTGCACTACAAGAAAGGCATGAAATGGAAGTGGTCGATCATCCTTGGCTACACGGCATTTGCGTTCATGATGACGATTTTCATGGGCGTGATGGATGGAACGACGGACGGCCTCTTCCAAGTGTTCCTCATGATCCTCGCGATGCCGCTCATCTTCCTCTTCATGATTTTCTTCGCCATCGGCGCTGTCATGGATTTTCTTGGGCTCGGCGGCAAGAAAAAGGAAAAGCAGGAGACGGAGCTGGAGCGTATGCAGCGCGAGCAGATGATCCGCGAGGCGAACGAAAGATACCGTCCACGCCTTTGATTGGAGGGAATGTCGTATGAAACGGAAGCAGCCGAAGCAGCGGCCGGGACGGATCATTGGCGAGATCGAACTCAAACAGATTTTCAAGGAAACCCTCGGCAAGTCCCTGTATGTTCCCAATCCTCCATTGCTTTTGGATGATGCACGGTATGATTTCTTGCGGAACAATCCGCATCTCGGATATCGCATCTGCTACCTGACACTCGGCGGATCGAAAGCCTACGGAACAGATACGCCGGAGTCCGACACCGACATCCGGGGCGTCGCGCTCGAACGCGCGGAAGAAATCTATGGGGACGCATCATTCGAGCAGTTCGAGGACAAGGAGACGGACACGGTCATCTACTCCATGCGCAAGTTCGTGTCCCTCTGCAAAGCCTGCAATCCGAACGTCATTGAAATGCTCGGTACAAGGCGGGAGGATATCCTTTCCATGGATTCCCTTGGGATGGAGTTGCGGGAGAACGCAGATCTCTTCCTGTCAAAACGCGCCTATGTGACGTTCACAGGCTACGCGACCGCGCAGCTCCGGCGTTTGCAAAACGCTCTCTGCCACGATGTCAGCACGCCCATGCAGCAGGAGGAGCACATCCGCCGCTCGCTCGACTCCATGATGCGGAAGATGCAAGCGCAGTACGAGATCTATGCTGGCGACATGACGTTTGCCATCGACCAACGCACGGGCGCGGATGCACCGGAGCTCTTCACGTCCGTCCACATCGACCACGTCCCGCTGCGGAAGTTCCTCGAACTCAACACGGACATCACCACGATGCTGCGGAACTACGGCAAGCTCAACAAGCGCAACAAAAAGAAAGACCTGCCGCACCTCCGCAAGCACGCCATGCATCTCGTTCGCCTCTATCTCATGGGCATCGACATCCTAAAGGGTGAGGGCATCCAGACGTACCGCGCGAAGGAGCATGATCTCCTGATGGGCATCCGGAACGGCGACGTCCCGTTTGACGAAGTCTTTCATCTCGTCGATGGTTACGAGCAGGAAATCGAGCAGGCGTACCACGATTCGCCGCTCCCCGACCGGCCGGACGAGGATGCCATCAACGACCTGCTCGTCGCCATCTATCAGCGGTATTTGTGAGGGATGCGTTATGAGCGAAGAAAAGAAAGAAACGAAGTCGCTACTGCATTTGGCAGATATCATGGATCTGTTGTATATCGCAGATGAGGCCGTCACGACTGCCCTCGAGCACGATTCCCGACTCGAATATTGCGGAGAATTCGTGGAAAAGGTGGAATATACGAGGGAATACGCCGCAGCTGAACTCCGGCATTTGCGTGGCAAAGGTGACCCCTTGTTTCGGGTGGAGAACGGTATGTGGCTTGGGAAAACTCTACGTGAGCGCGTCTTCGTAGATTTTCCTGAAGACATCCGTGCATGTTTCCTTCCGAAGCAGGACATCATCTGCCATCTCATGCGGTGCATTGCGAACTGGCACGGGCAGGTCTTTGGCGAGGATGTCACAGACGAATATCTGCTGTCCCTGTTTTCTGCTCGGTGGTACGTAATGCTCGTGCAGGTGGAGCAGCTTAACGATTGGAATCGCAAACACCATCTGCCGTGCTCCGTGCCGGGAGGAAGCGATCAATGGTATGTCGATCTTGGCGATCGGATCGAAATCGGCCCGCTCGAATACGTCGTCTCCGAATACTGCGGGGACGGTCTGTTCTACCGATACGAAAACGGCGTGGAGGAATCACCTCACGCGCATTCCTTCCAAGAGGTCTTGCAAGAAGCGCTGGACAGTCCAGAGACCTTCAGCATCAAGGGGCATGAGGACTGCTATAGCGAGCAAGAGCGCCGCATCCTCCAGATATTCGTGAAGAAATTGCTGGAGGACAAAAAAGAGGCGCATCCGCAGAAGGTTTGAGCGGCACATCATGGCATGGAAGGGAAGGATGACGCATGGAAGCGGAGGCATGGAAAGATTTTTCCACGCTGCGGAAAATCGACGCAGACCTCTCGTGGGGACGATGCTCCAGAGAATACGCGCTGGAGCATCATTGGTTCGACAAGCTGAAAACCCGCTCGGAAAATGGGGATGGCAGCCTGATTGTGTTCAGCGACCCGTATGAAGTGAAGCTTCAGGAAGGGCGCGTGATGTACAGGGAGTCATATGATTTCGATCACGAATCTCCGGAATTTTTCGATACACAGTTTGGGCGTTTCAAAAACTACGATTACGGGGAATTCGGCGGCCATCTCCAGCGCAAGAAATTCAAGCTCGGTGGCAATTTTGTTGACGTCTTCGACTTTGGCGACTACGTCTACGCTGTATCCAATCTGATGCATCTGTCGTTGGGGATATTTGCCCTGCACCAGATCAATAAGAAGCGAAAGTCCACATGCCTGTTCGCAACGAGATTTTTCGATTTGGAAGTGGCAGAAACATTCCAGTACCTCGGAAGATCCATGGATAGGGATAGCGTGTACCTGTATTTGTCTGGTGACGTGAGATACTTCGCGGAAGCTGAAATTCCACAGCCGCATGATAAGAGCAAAATCTTGGAGGTCAAACGGGACGGATCTTTCGCAGTCGCCAAAGAATACGACTATGAATTCGGGAGCGCCAACAGCGTCGCCCGCATCGGCAACCGGCTGTACCTCGGCAGGAACTACATGGTTTCCGTCGTCGATCTGGAGACCGGAGAAAAAGAATTCTACACCGACAAGCCAGTCGACGCGGTCGAAGAGCTGATGAAATACAAATGGTAAATTTTCCCAGCAGGGAAATCAGAGATCATAAACGAAGCATACAAGAAAGAAGGAATCATCATGCCGTCGAGAGACGATCTGGTCGCTGTGTTCGAGGATACCGAAGCTTGGTATCAATCGGACGCGACACTCAAGGAGGCTGTCAAAGCCTCCATCGAACATACGAAGGTCTACATGGAGGGCGAGACGCCGGCTTTGCCGCCAGCGCGCGAGAAGCGGGCGCAGGTGATCGTCAACCAGAACAAGACCCTCGAATACGCGTACATCGCCCATCGCAAGCGCCCGGACGCGCACATCACCGTGCACAACTTCGCCTCGGCCACGCATCCCGGCGGCGGTGTGCGGAAGGGCAGCCGTGCGCAGGAGGAATGCCTCTGCCGCACGACAACGCTCCTGCCCGCCCTCGAAACCGAGTCGAACAAGAAAGCCTACTACGACTACCATTGGGCGCGTCATGATGTCCGCTACACGGATGCCTGCATCTACACGCCGGGCATCGTCGCCGTGAAGACGGATGACGACCTTCCGCACCGATTGGATTCGTCGGATTGGATGAAGCTCGACGTGCTCACGTGTGCCGCGCCGAACCTCCGGGCCATGCCGAGCAACGCCATGAACCGCACGTCCGGAAAGCCCGTCAAGATGAAAGAGGGCGATCTCCTAGCGCTCCACGAGCAGCGGGCGCGTCACCTGCTCTCCATCGCGGCGGCGAACGGCACGGACATCCTCGTCCTCGGCGCATTCGGCTGCGGCGCGTTCCAGAACGACCCGAACGTCGTGGCAAAGGCGTATGCGAACGTCCTGCCGGACTTCCTGCATCAGTTCGATGCCATCGTCTTCGCTGTCTATTGCACGCCGAGAGACCGCAGCAACTACGTCGCGTTCTACAACACGCTCATGAAACTCAACCACTAAGGGGGTAACCACCATGAAGATGACGCTTCACCGCGCACTCGCGCAGCGCAAGACGACAAAGGCGCGGATCAAAAAAGAAATCATGACGGCCACGTTCATCGAGACGACCGTCGGCACATCCGGCAAGGTCAAAGGCACGCCGGTCGGCGAGGTCGAAAAGAACATCCAAGGCGCTTACGACCGCATCCTCGCGCTTTTGGGCAACTACAAGAAGCTCTCGATGGCCATCAACGAGGCGAACAACGGCATCGGCGGGGACACGGAGCACCTGCATACCGTGGACTTCCACGGTGGGAAAGCGACGCTTTCCGGCATCCTCGTCACGCAAGAAGCGTTGCACTACCGCCAGCAGCTCGTTGACGAACTGACGGAACAGCTCGTCAACGTGAAGAACCAAGTCTCTCGCAGCGAGGCAGACGTGGAGAAACGTTGCGACTTGTTCCTCGCCTCCATGGGAGGCGGCGACAAGAGCAAGCTCTCCGCTGCCGACATCGACGCCTACAGCAAGAACTTCCACCAGAACAACGACCTGAAGCTCGTCGATCCGCTCGGCCTCGAAAAACTCATCGATCAGCTGAAGGAGCAGAACGAGGCGCTTGATGTCGAGTGCGACAGCAAGATCTCCGAGATCAACGCGCTGACGCAGATTGACGTCGACCTCGGCTGACGATGACCACCATGGCAGTGTGTCGAAAATCCTGAATGACAGCAATCGTCGGCTGGGCGATGTAAAACAATCCGGCCGCCAGAAACGGTCTGCAAAACCGTAAGCTTTGATAGCTCAATTGGTAGAGCACGAGCTTGCTAAGCCCGCTGTTGCCGATTCGATTTCGGCTCAAAGAAAGTCCTGACGGTCTGACGGTGCAGACGCTGGTGCTGCGGGCTCGCTTGGCCTGGCATCAGAAACGCGGGTTCGACTCCCGCACAGGCACATCCTGCGTCATTCGGCGTCAGGGTGAGGTCAACGATCAACGCGAAACGCTGAAGGTTGAACGCTCAACGTTTGTTTCCTCAAAGTTTGTGCTTCAAAGCTCAACGCTTGTGCAAATCCTGCATCACGGTTCCGCGAGCTGTCTCGCGAGGATGCTCCAGCAGGCTGACGCATTGCCATTATACTTTCCATCCATCGCCCCCTGCGCGGAACTTCTGCGCAGGGGGCGATGTTTTTCTCTATTTTAGGGAGAGGATTCTCCATTCTCGACGTTTCAGAGAGCCATCGTCCGCACTATAATAAAGCCATGAAATGAAGCAAGACATCCAAGAGATCCGAAAACATCTCATCGCAAAAGAAAAGGACGTGGCAAAAATGGAGACATTGATGACGGTTGGTATGGTTCTTCTGACGTTCGGCAAAGTGCTTCTCGGACTGACCCTGCTCTATTGGGCGTACATCCTGTGGTGCAAGGTCACCGGCTTCCTCCTGACCATCCTCGATGCGATCGCATGGCCGGCGCTGGGCATCCTCGGAGTTGGTACGACGTTCGGTTTGAGCATCTACCTCGCCGTCACGGGACAGGCTTCTGTCTCCGGTGCCGTCGGCTATGGCATCCTCGCAGGCATCGCGCTCTTCCTCATCGTAGGAATTGTCGGTGGCGTCCTCGGTGGCCTCCTCGGCATCCTCATCCCGAACGAATACCTGCCGGAATCCCTGCGCACCTATCCGCCGAACTACAGCTCTGATTTTTGGGCTGGCTACGGCGCAGGCCAGCGTTCCAGAGACTGATGGACGATTGATCATACGAATTCATCCATCCACTCCAGTGACGGCATGATGGTTCAATCGATAAAAAGAATTCCACTTCCCCTCTGATTCCGAGGGGAATTTTTGGATTGCAGGCTATTGAAGTTAATAGACATTTGTATTTCTACGACAGCAGTTTACAACTTTTGAGCCCTGAAAAATAAAATGACGCATGACGCGCCTTTCGAAGTACAATAAGTCTGCAACAACAAATAACTCGAAACGAGGCGTCATGCGATGGACTTATTATACAAC
>Ga0256406_1001551_pt1 | contig 36440 bp, 61 predicted proteins | sample RumenRJG_03DNA_FD_185986 | JGI IMG/M metagenome (GOLD analysis project Ga0256406, IMG submission 185986) | Bovine rumen microbial communities from Lethbridge, Alberta, Canada - RJG_03 | ecosystem: Host-associated > Mammals > Digestive system > Stomach > Rumen | place: Canada: Alberta | collected...
CTTGACAATTTACAGGCACTTATGCAAGCAAAAGGGATATCCCGTCGAAAATTGGCGCAAGACTGCGGTATAAGCCCAAGCGCAGTGAATTCGTGGTTCAACCGCAGCGCCGAAAACATCAGCTTGCAGACGCTGAAGAAACTGTCCGAATATTTCGGAATCAGCATCGAAGAGCTTGTCTACGGTGCGAAGCCACGGCATGAGATTGTATTTACAAGCGACACATATACCAGCGAGGAATTGGCACAGATAGAACAATTTGCACGATTCCTGATAGGACAACGAGAAAGGACATGATATGAATGACATACGCGATTTACTTACGAAAATCAAGAAAAGACGATGAGACAGGATATGCGGATACGCTATCAAGGCACGAAAAAATGCTCATGGATTTAGCCAACCGAATAGGTATCGAAATCCATGAGCAAGACATATATCGCGAGATTGTATCAGGTGAAAGCATTGAAGCGCGACCACAGATGCAACGCCTGCTGAAAGCAGTGGAGATGCGCATGTACACGGCTGTGTTGTGCGTGGAATTGGAGCGATTGAGTCGCGGGAATGGAGAAGACCAAGCGCGAATATTAAAAGCATTTCAATTCTCAAATACAAAAATAATTACTTTGAATAAAACGTATGATTTAGCTTCAGATGATGAGTTCGATGAGGAATTCTTCGAGTTCGGCTTATTCATGAGCCGCAGGGAATACAAGATGATTAAACGCCGATTATTGCGCGGAAGATTACAGTCACAACAAGAAGGATATTTTACCGGTTCCACGCTACCATTCGGCTACGGCAAAATGAAGAATCCCGAAGGAAAGGGATATATCCTAGTGCCGAATGAACAAACGCCAATCTTGCAGATGATTTTCCGCCGCTACGCCGAAGGCGAACTGCTGGCGGAAATCGTGCATGACCTGAACGCTACAGGTGTCAAGACTGCAAGCTCAGTCAACGCCAGATGGTCAACCAACCGCGTTAGAGACATACTAAGGAATCGCGTTTATATCGGTGAAATCAACATCAATAAATACGCCAAGAATAGGCGAATGGAAGATGGTCGAATCATCGAAACCAAGAGACGCAACCCAGACATGCAGACAGTGCCGGGGAAACACGAGCCGATAATCGACATGGAAACGTGGAATAAAGTGCAGGCGAGATTCGCACGCTTCGAACCGAGAACCAACATCGACCGCTCGCTGAAAAATCCTCTCGCATCCATCATGCGCTGCGCCGAATGCGGGAAAATGATGGCGCGCCGAACATACACTCACAAAGGCGTGTCAATCCCCATCATCGTATGCCAATCCAACCGCTGCATCACAAGACAGAGCAATCTTGAAATGGTTGAAAATATGGTCATAGAAACATTAAAAAAAGAGCTTGAAAGGCAACAGACAATCCTTGCAAGCTACGGTAATGAAAAGCAAGATAATAGCGACGATAAAACACTCGAATTCCTACAAGCTGAAATAGCGAAGAAAGACAAGATGATGGAACGTGTAGACGAACTCTATGAATTAGGCGATTATACTCGCACGAAATATCTTGAGCGCTCGCAGAAACTACAAGCGCAAAAAGCCGAATTGATGAAGCAATTAGAGGAAGTGGAAAAGCGTATCAGCGAGCGCGATAACAACCGCAAGAACGCAGTACCAATACTTACGAAAGTATTGGACGAATACCATACGCTTGACGTGAAGGGGAAAAATGATTTATTGAAGATGATTATCGAAACGATAACTTACCGTAAGCATGAATCGGGTAGTGATATAGAACCTGAATTAAACTTTAAACTCTTAATTTAATCCGTCTGCAAGCATCGTGTATTCGATTTATCGGAAACTCAATGCTTACAGACGAAATAATATGGCGGATAGTCGAATGGCTACCCGCCTTTTATTGTGGTCAGCTTACCCGCTTCCACATGAAAACAGCCAAATATGGCGGCATATTATTGTGAGCCTTGCCGCCACCTGCATACATCGTCTGCACGTTGCCGCCATAACCGACTTTATTCTGCGCTTGCACAGTCATAAATGGCGTGGCATTACCGGCAGAATTGAGATTATCAATCTCATGGTTATGCTTCGGCATTTCGTCGATGGTCAGCGTGTGCTCCGCTTCGCCGCCAGTCGAGCCAGCCATATAAGTGTCGTCAGCGCCGAGCAGGAATCTGCCGCCGATTCGCTCCCAAGTGCCACCGAATAGAGTGGCTGGGTCGGTTCCATTGACCGATAGATAGATGGCTCCCACAGGGTATGCGCCCTGAGCAGTGAGAAACGCATTCTCGCCAAGCTGGAAAACGCCATTAGCAGCGGGGAAGCAATTCACACCGACGCTTGATTTTTTCGTGTCAATGAAGAAGGTAGGGATACCACGTCCAAGCGTCAGATTCTGTGTAGTGCTTCCGAGCTTATCAGCCGTAGTTATCTGCCAATCATACGCTGAATCCCTCTCGCACGTCACGGTGGATTCAACACCATTAGCAAGCGCAACGGTAGACCATGCGCCCGAGCTTCCCGCCTTGCGATATTTCGCCGTGATAGTCACATCATTCTTGCCGCCGAGCGACGCATACCAAGCATTGGCAGTCACGTGTGTTTCAGGCTCGAAATTATTCTTACGCTGTAGATTGACGGTTGCTGTTGGTTCCCACCACGATTCCACCTTGACATTGATGATGGTGGACGTTTTAAGCCCGCGCGAATCGGTCACGCTGAAGACAAGCGGCATATCCGAAGAAACATCGACCTTGCCGAAGTCAAATGTTCCGACGCTAGATGCCGTCTTGGTCACGCCTGCGAAAGTCGCTTCATAGCTCGTAATCGTCGCGCCCTTCTGAGCTGTCGCCGCGCCGAAGCTCACTTGCAAGTCCGATTGCCGCTGTACAATCACCTGATTGTCCTCGGTCATGGCAACCGTGGTAGCGTTAGCGTCCTTGTAGGTGACTGTGCCGAGGATAGGTGCAGCATCACTCATACTCATGGTGCGGTCGAGCGACGAATAATATTCCCGCCCGCAGATGATTGTGCGCAACACGTAGCGCACCGGCATTGATATCCCTGTACACGCCGCTCTCAGCGTCTCACGCTCCGCATCAGTAAGGACAAAAGTGTACGTCCCGCTCTTGCCCGTGATGGCGTTTCGTCGCATTATTTGAGTACCCGAACCGACCGGGGCAAACTCCAAATAAGCATCAGCCGTGAATCCACCGGCATTGCTGAATGTCAGTGATGGCGTACCGCTATCCGTGAAATCGGCGGCGCTGGTGATTGTCGCCTGCCGTGGGATAGCGTCAAGTGTGATATTCCCGCTAGCAGTGATGCTAGCCACCTTGCTACCGTCAATCGTCGCATTGATGTTGAACACGTCATTGATGGTGCATGTCTTGCTGCCGTCTGCATTGTGATTGACGCGATGGGTGGTCGTGCCGAGAGTGACCGAGCCACCTTTCTGGTTGATAGCCGGTGACGAATACGATTGCGCTGCACCGTCAACCGTGCAAGTATTTGAACGGCTACCGATATTCAAGGAATATGCGGAGCCGATTAGCAAAACGTGCTTGATAGTGATATCCGAGTAATTCCCGGAAACGTTCTGTGATGCACTCCAATTAGCCTGAAGTGTATAGCCTCGATACACGCCTGTAATACTGCCTGATAAAGCCATGATGTTACCTCCTTAGCTCAGCGCAACGAATGCCACGCCAGTATTATCTCCCGAAGTCACTGGCACGATTTTCAACTTGCCACCAACAGCCAATCCCTCCTCAACGTAACCATTCCGCATGTAGAACACGCCATTAGTAACCGTGTAAGTCACTTTATTCGCTGAATCGTAGCCGGTAAGACCATTAGCCGCGCTCACGACGATATGTGAGCCGTCCTGCGCCCACATGGTTAAACCGCCATTATCCAGCCGTCCCAACGTGGCTCCAGCCGCCGACTTGACAAGCATCACACCATTACCGTTATCCTGTCCGCCGAGAGTAAGCGTGCCTCCCTTGATTAAATCCGCAACAAGGTTGATTACGTTGATATTCTGCATGTTGAGTGTACCGTCGATAGTCCAAGCCGAGGTAAAGCTACCGTTGATGCCTGAACTGCTGAAGCCGATTCCAGCGCTATTAATCCGCAGGACATTATGCGCCGATTCCTTCGGTAGGGAATCCACGACCAGAATCTGCTCGCCATCGTAAATAACATAGCTCCCGCCATAGAAATTGTTAATCTTCGATTCGCTCTCGTTTAGCCGGTCATTTACCGTGGTGACTATCGATGAATTAACAGCTTGCGCCGCGTCTGTCGCCGTCTGCTGTACCGTACCCATAAGCCCGGAAAGTGTCTGCTTGAAATTGCCGAACTCGATAGACGTGTAGCGCTGCTGGATGCAGTCATACTCGAAGCTGATGACATGCGTGAGCATATCCAAGCCCATACGCTCGTCAATCACTTCGATAGTGTCACCGATATCGGTGATTTTCTCCAAATTAGCCGACATCTTATAATTGACTTTAGGCACGCAATTCTCTTCGAGATATTTCTGCGCCTGCTGTCTTAAATCGGCAAGGCAAGCACGCTTGTACGCCGTCTCATCGTCCTTTCCGTCAGGTGTCTTATAGTTCTCCTGCTTGATATCAGACTGCGAAAATTGAACCGTTTTTGTAAATGGCACGTCGTATTGTTTTGGAGCGTCCATGTACAGTGTTTGCTTGCTGTCCAGCGCATTGAGCAACAACCCATTGTCACCTTCCGGCAATAGGCGAGTACACACGTCACTCCAGTCGTATGACGCTGTGATGCTCTTGAGATTCTTGCCGTACCTTACCACAACGCCATTATCAGCGCCGATAGACTGCCGGATACCGATAGCCCAGCCGTCCCGCACCAAGTGACCGCCCCAGCGTTCCAGAACCGTTGTAATCGCCTCATAAAGTGACTTTCGTACACACCGAAACGAGTTAATGGTGTTAATGTCCGAAACCGTCCGGAATGGTGATTTTGGCTCTGTGGCGGTATTGAGATGGTCGAGCGCCTGATTGCAGGTGCTGTCAACCACGTATGAATCGGCAATAAGATAATTAGCCGAATCATAGAAGACGTGATTGCACTTGCACGTGATTTTAGTGTGCGTAATCTCCGGATTAAGAATGCGGAAAGGTTGCGCACCTTGTGGAGTGTCCGCGACGATGATATTACCGGATTTAATCCACGGCAGATACTCCGTGCCGCACGTTAAATCCAGATAATAAGCGTCGTTGTCCTCCTTATGTACTGTTGCTTTTAGCGGCTGGATTACCTTGTCGCCATTGCTTGTATAAGTCTTGTCTGTAGGGCTAAAGATTCTGAGCATATGTACCTCCTTGCATCAATGATATGTGTGAAAAACGACACGCCGAAGTTGCGTACCGTAAGGATAGGTGTATAGTTAAAGACATCAACCGGAAACCACGGAAAGGAAGCCCACAATGAACACCATCACACTCCAGCAGCTCCAGCAAGAAAACCGCGCAGCAACCGCCTACATCATCCTCGACAACACAGTCCACTCCGAAGACGGCTTCGACTACGGATACTACCAAGGAAGCAAAATCCGCCTCACAGACGGCAAAACAACAGTCAACGCCGACCTCACCTACATTCCGGGCAAAGGCTACGAAATCGACACCCGCGACACAATGGTATGCCGGGAATACAGCGAGGAAGCCGTCAAGGAACGCATCGAATTCCGCAAGGCTCCAATCCTCAAGGAAGGCGACACGCTCACCATCTTGGAGCTAAGGTCAGGTGCTCAAGAACCCGCCACATTCGTTGACGGCACGGTTGGCAAGGTGGACGTGTTCAGTGAGGTTGGCGCTCGAATCTACTGAACATCACACGCTCCGGGCGGGAGCCAATAACTCCCGCCCACCACACGGAAGGACACGCCATGAAAGACAAGCTCGAAACCCTCAGCATCATACTCATACTAATCGGGATGCTTATGGCAATGAATATCGACTTGACACGCATATACCGGAATATCATCGGCGCTGGAATCACTGTCATCGGAATGGTCATCATGCACGCCACCGGCAGGGACGCATGAGGTACAATAAGAAAGCCGGGAAAGTCCCGGTGTTCTCATTGCGCAAGTGGCGCGGGAAACCTAAGTCAATCACCCGCGCCACCATTACTCTTAATCAGTCGATTCTCAGCACTTGTCCCACACGAATCAGATTAGGATTCCTGATACCGTTAATCCGCTGGAGCTTCTGCCAAGTCGTGCCGTATCGAGCGGCAATGCCTGAGAGTGTATCCCCGGCGCGTACAGTGTAAGTACGCCCAGCGCTCTTATGCGTCAGCTTCTGGTTCACGATAGCTTGCACAGCGTCATAGCGATTGCCAAGCGCCTTGCGCCGAGCGTCACCATCACCGAATCTACCGGCAATCACTTCGTCGGCAAGCTGATTATCACTCTTGCCAGCAAGCGGGTCAACCGGAGCCGGAGCGGGTACCGGAGTGCCTGAAGCGCCAGCGTACTTCTGCCATGCCGCCGCATCGCCATAGAACTTGTCAAGGTCAAGATTACCGCCCCAGCCGTTGAGCCGTCCAACGCTGGAATATTGCCGGATAGCGCAAGTGTAGGCTCCCTCATTCCACGGCTTATCCTGATAGCCGGTCGCGCTCATATTAGCGTACTGGGCACACCAGATAGCGCAATTGTACTTTTGAGCAATTGGAGCCACCTGAGCATACACACTCGCCTGAGCATAAATCATCGGGCGAACACCAGTCCGCTCGATAACGCGAGCCACCAGCGCGTCAAGATACCCATAGTTGCCCCACGCCTTATTAGAGCCGCTCTCCCAGTCGATGCACAGGATACCCTTGCCGACATAATTCTTGACGTTGTTCACGTAGTAGTCGGCTTCAGCTTGGGCACCGGAGCCGTCCACATAATGATACGTGCCCCAACACTTGCCCAGCCTGATAGCCTGCTGCACAGCCCGGTCACAATCTGGATTGACATAATTCACGCCTTGCGTTGCCTTCGCGATGACGAAATCGCAAGGTACCTTGCCAAGGTCAATACCTGCTTGGTATGACGCGATATCAATTCCCTGCATTACCATAATAATTACCTCCTATTAAGCGTTCTTGATGTAGAACAAATTACCGAGAGAAGTGAACGAATTACTGCCGTCAGTGACCACCGTATTAATGGGGTGGATTACACGATTCAGTGAAACATAAAACGGTGAGAAAACATGAGTGAAAGTATCAATAAGAGGTGCAAGAAGAACATCACTACTGTCTGTACTGCTCTTGATATTACCGCCGATGACGTTCGTCCACTTAGACAAATCGCTGGCATCAAAGTAAGTCGTGACACCATCGACTATTACAAGAGCGACAATATAATACGCAGGAACGGCAGTAATAGTATTGCCAGTGAATTCCGGTAGGACGATAAGCGCTTTACGTGAATCGTCTTTTATAGCGACGAATTTACTTGCGACGGCGCTACTATAGTTGTAAATTGAGAAAGATTTACAGCCGTACACGCCTGAAGCTGAAGAAAAGTCAACATTAGTACCAGAAACGGTATTAGTCACATCACTAAACCCAGCATCATGCAACAAATCTCGTACAGTATCAGCAATAGAACCTGTATAGGTCTTCTCGAAGATTTCAATACCCATAATAAAATTCCTCCTTATGCTTTATGCGCCGTGTAATATTCTACCGTCGTCCCGTTGGCTTTCGGGGCACCAGCGGTAATGTACCCACTATTAGCGAAAGGGAGCACAAAATCCAATACCACGTCCTTGCTAGTCCCAGAATTGATGATTTGCGCTTTAGACACACTGTCCGTGAGAATCGTCTTGCCGACGGACACGGTACAGCCGCCAGTACCGATTTTGTTCACACCGATATACTTGCCGCCGCGAGCATACCAGTAAGCGTCAAGAGCAAAATTATAATACTTACCGGTAGCGATTTTCGACCCGATAGCAAGCTCAAGATAGCAAGACTCCTCACCATCGTCTTTTTCCTGCAAAAGCCACTCAAAATAGTCAACTGTGTCCCCTGTAGTCACCTCTTTTTGGCTGTCACAACCAATCAGGTAGGCGGAATTCGATATGCCGCCGAAAGTGAAATTGAAATCTGACTTATCCGGGCAATACTCTACCGGGATTTCGCACAGCCGCCAGTACTCTGCGGCATTGTTTATTTGCACCTGCGAGCCACCGACCTTGGCATGTACCATCGCTGTGACCGGGTCATATGTGATTTTCACCCGAAGCGGTGTGACATCATCAATCCTACCGTACCCGTCGAAAATCGTGATTGGCTTACTGCTCGCACCGATAAGAGCATTAATATCGGTCAGAGACGCGGAAAAATCATCGAATTTCTTCTCGATTGACTGCGTGTATTGGTCGTACAGCGTCCTGTCATCAGCTGATACGGCTGAATCCCTACGCATGGTAGCCGCTTCGACCTCAATAAGGAAATTCTGCGTCCCAATCGGATTGCCTGCCGCGTCGAAAAGCACAAGCTCAGCCGCGTGTTTCCCGGCGCTCTTGGTCATCTCCTGAGTAACCGTGAAGCTGACCTTGCTATCATCGGTCACAGTGCAAGACTGCGAAAACTCCACGCCATCACTGCGAGTACCGTCCACGCGAGCCAGACAGCCGCTAATATCCGCTAAATCCCAGCCGTCGAAAACCGTGAAGACAATCTTGCGCGAGCCAGTGTCGAATTGAGAGCATTTGACCACCGGGAAAGCCCCAGTGGATTTCAAATCAATATCATAATCTTGTTCAATTACCGCCATTGTATTCCTCCTAAATCCACCGTGAATAGTATTCAATGGTGAGGGATTCCACGTTCCCACTCCATTCTATCGTGTGTCTGCCGGGCGTTAATACGAGCCGCGCATAATCACCAGTGACATACCTGTTCATCAACGCGCCTTCCGGCGTGTAGGCTTCCAGCTTCTCGACGCTGATAGCCATCTCCCAATCACCGGCATTGTTAATCTGCACCACCTGCGAGCCGTCAAGAGACAAGCTCACATTGCCAGACGCTTTGATAAGGTACATCGGAGCCGACATCACGTTGCCCTCGTTTGTCACTACAGCCTGTTTCGCGCTACCGTCGAAAGTCTTAGGCAGATGCACTCGCGAGCGCTTATACGGTTGCACATGCAGTTTCACGTCTGCCGTCCTGTACCGTACAAGCCGCTCAAAATCGATACTTTCAAGCTGGATAAAATCATATTCTTTATCAGGTTCATTCGAGAACGTAATATAGCCTTCATCTGCAAAAAATTCGATGACTTTATCGATATCAAAATTCCCGTGCAAGCCGATACTTACAGTCTTATCGTAAGCCTGATAACCGAGCGTGGTGATAATATCCCCGTCGCGCCCGTCGATTTCCTCCGAGCTAAAACGCATCTTCGGCTTCGTAATCGGCGGCAGTGACGTGATAATCAAGCCGTCAACGCCATAGCTGGGCATGTCGTTAATCAGCACCCAAGGACGCTGATACCCGAATCCTTTCATACTTCAATCCTCCTATCCTCTGTAAATCGCGGCAGTCACAGTCTTGGTCACGAAACGTCCAGCTACTTCATCGTCAAGTACCACGCGAACATTCTTGAGTGCTTCCACGATAGCGTCCACGATATTAGCTTGCGAGCCATACCCATAGCCATTTGAAGCCGATTGAGCCGCCGAGACAGTCCCAAGGTCATACGATTGTGCGAAAGCATCAGCGCTAGGCATCGCATCAATCATCTGCTTCGACACCGCACCCATCTCGTCCTCAAAACCGACACCGATACCTTGAGCCAAATACTTACCGACTTCATCGCGCATCAGGCGGGAGGGCGAATGAATCCCGAAGAAGCCCTTGATATCCTTCATAATGCCGGACACCCAGCCACTGAGCTTATCACGCAGCCAGCCAATGGAATTCTTGATACCCTGCCACAAGCCCTCAACGAGCTGCTTGCCGATATCGAGCACTCTTTCCGGAGCTTCCTTGAGAGCCTTGATAATCTCGCTCACAATCTTTTTCGCACCCTTAACGACATTGCCGACACCATGCACAATACCGTCAGCGAGCTTAATCATCATCTTGTGACCAGTGCTCAGAATCTCCGGCAAGTGAGCCGAAAGAGTACCCGCAATCTTAATAACGATGCCGGGGAGCATCGCAATAAGCTGAGGGATAGCCTGTGTCAAACCCTCAATCAGAGCAATCAGAATCTGGACACCCGCTTCGATAATCAGCGGCAGGTTGTCAAGCAGCACATTGGTGATTTGCATGACGATACCGGGGAGCATCTGGATGAGCTGCGGCAAAGCCTCCATCAGCCCATTGGTCAAGGCGAGCAGCAACTGCACGCCAGCTTGGATAAGCTCAGGAAGATTCGTCAGGATAGTCTGCACAGTCTGTTGGATAATCGTCGGCAGCATGTCGATAAGCTGAGGCAAAGCCTCCGTAATCCCCTGCACAAGACTGATGAGAATCTGCATGCCAGCCTGCACAATCTGCGGCAGATTAGCGATAATCAGATTGCCGATAGTCGTCAAAATCTGATTGAAAGCATCCATCAGCTGCGGCATAGCTGTGACCAAAGACTGGACAAGACTCGTGATAGCTGTGGAAAGCGTCGGCAGCAGCTCACTCACCTTATCCGGCAGCTTAGCCAGAATCTCCGGCAAAACATTCTGCACGAGATTGCTCACAAGATTCGCAATACCGGTAATCGAATTGCCGACCACAGGAAGCAGATTCTTCGCCGCGAAACCCACAGAAGCCACGAGATTGTTGATTGCATCCCCCATGCCGTCACCACTGCCAATGGCAGTCAGTACGTTCTGCCACGACGCTTTGACCATGTTCATGGAGCCTTCAATGGTCGTCGCGCCTTCCTTTATCGTCGTGCCAGCAATGTTCATTTTCTTTTGCATGACGCTGATGGCGTTGACTAGATTGCCGAAGCTCAGGTCATTGTCTTTGACCGTGACTCCAAGCTCCTTCTGCACATCAGTGAGCTTCGCGGATTCCGCTACGAGACGCTTGGCTTCCTCCTTCGTGCCACCGAAACCGAGCTTCAAGTTGTCCAACATCGCATAATTGCCGCGAGCCAATGACTGGTAGGTCTGGACAATCGAATTGATGTCAGTGCCCATCTTGTTGGCGTTGTCCGACATGTCGATTACCGCACGATTCGCGACTTTGGCAGCTTCAGCCGTATCCCCGCCAAGCGAACTGATAAGGGAAGCCGAGAAAGATGTCACGGTATTCATGTAGTCGTTGGCTGACATTCCTGCAGTCTTCCAAGCCTCATTCGCGTATGCGACGACCTGATTCTGCGTGTCTGTCAGCTTGTCGAATTCGCCGCGAGCAGCATCTACGGATTTGCCGACACGAGCAGCATACTCCTCCAGTGAGTCTCCGCCAGTGCCGAAGAGTGTCTGCACACCACCGACAGCCTGCTCGTAGGTCGAGTACGCTTCGACAGACTGCTTCGTCAAATCAACAAAAGCACTGCCCAGTCTCTGCAAGCCGGAGACAGCCGCTTGGACAGCAGAAGTCGCAAGATTCGCCAAAACGTTTTTGAAAACAGTGTACCCGCCGCCAGCTTCTGCTGCTTTCTTTCCGCTCTCCTGCGCTTCATTCCCAAGCTCATCAGCGGATTTGCCAGCCTTGTCCATGTCAGGCGATAAGCTCTTAATCTCCGCGTCAGTCTTGTTAATGTCGGCTTGCGCGTTATTCATCTGCGTGCGGAGCTTGGACATTGCGATTTCGTTGGCATTGATAGCCGATGATGACTTGTCAACGTCATGCGCAAGACTTGCAACGACCTTAGCCTGCGCCTGATACTCCGGAGACGTTTTCCCTAGCGTCGCTTCAATCTGCGCCAGCTTCTGCTTCTCAGCATCATAGCTCGCGACAAGCTCCTTATGCTTGGTGTTGTTAGCAGTGTACTGCGCGCTCATAGCGCGATACTGCGAGGTAAGGACGCTAAGTTTTTCCTTCTGCGCAGCCATCTTGGAATTAAGCACCTGCGTCCGTGCCGTCAGCGCCGCTTGCGAATTGTCACTCTTCGCATACTGAGAGCTGACCACCTTCATCTCAGAGCCGACCTCTCGCAGATTCTGCGAGATACGATTCAACGCCGCTCTATATTCGCTCTCGCCTGTGAGCTTCACGGCACCGCCGAACCCAGCCATCTATATCACCCTCCTAGAACCATTCCTCTTCCTGCTCTTGCTTGCGTTTCGCGGCTTCATACGTCGTGTTATTCGCTCTCAGCATGGTCTCCGTGTCGAAGACTTGCTGATAAGCGTGGTATCGTCCCATGAAGTCCTTGAGCGTCATGCGCATCACCTCACGGTCAGACGATAGACCAAGCCTTGCCCGGCCAATGAAAAGAATCCACGCGAAATCAATGGCCGGGTCTTGGTCAAAGTACACGTCATCGTCGTGGATTACTCGTTTTTTGAGCCATCCTCAGTGGACGCAGTGACAATGTTTTGCATCTGCTTAGTGATAGCATCCATACCGACAGTGCCAATCAGTCGCCCGACCTGCTTCAATGTCAGCGGCTTAATGTCGGTGCCGTTGTCTTCGTTGTCGATGTCGATGCCTTCGTTGAGCATTGCAGCGAAGCCGAAGATGACGGCCTTCGCGTTCGGCTCACCATTCTCACCTTCCGTCTGCTTGCCCCACTCGTCCAAAGAGCCATACTCCTCTTGGATGGTCTGCATCACATTGAGGTTAAATGCGAGATGATATTCAACGCCTTTGTAAGTAATTGCATCGTTTTTCTTTGTCATAATTTCCTCCTAAAAGTAAGGGCATGACATTCACATGCCATGCCCTAATTATCCCACAAAATAGGTCAGCTATGAGAGCCTGACGTGGTGGTGGACGCGCTGGACGCTTTAGTCGCCGTCAGCTTGCCCTTAACCCAAGTCACAGCCGCCGCCTTCGTGTCAAAGACCTGCGCGGCAGACCAATCACCATTGGCAAGCGTCGCGGCAGTGCCCTCGATTTCAGGCGTGGCGAAATCCACGGATTCTCCCTTAGTGCTGTCCTCTTGAGACGGCTCTGAGAATTTGACCTTGTAGAGGAATTCGCCCTTGTACACGTACTTGCCGTTGACCATCTTGGTCACGACACGCCCAAGACCAATCCAAGGCGCAGCATCCTCAGCGGAACGCACCATCTCGCCGCCACTATCAGCCACCTTGTGACCGAGGATTTCCGCGAAAATAGTCATGTCATCATCAGCGACACCAAGCGTCACTTTGGCACTTTGGAAGCTGTTATCGGATTCAGCGAGTGCATCGTCAGCGTACAGCGTCGCATCATTCGTAGACACGTCAACCTTAGCCGAGACCGCCTTACCAAAGGACTTTGCCCCACCATAAGACGGAGTGCCGTCAGCTCCCTCAGTAAGGATTCCATACCACAGATTTGTCAATCCGATTTGCGCCATTTTCACCAGCTCCTTTCACGAGCAAAATTAAGCGTGACATGATAGTACCCAGTATCGGATTCGTACATGTCCCATTGTGAGCGTGTTGGCTGCCAAGTCCAACCCGCTTCTTCTAGTCTATCCCTCACAGCTCCAGCAATAGAGAGATAATTTGACTTGCTATAAATGTCAAAATCATAGTAGGTTATCCACGCTTGAATCTTATCGTCAGCGGCAAGCGTATTATCATCGCTCTCACGGTTGAAAACAACGTAAGGCTCACCATGCCCATCATAATGCTGGAAAGCCACAGGAATACTCTTACCGCCGACCTTGAAGCCCTTGAATAGATTTAGAATCTCTTCATTCACTTGGATTAATCACCTCCATAAAGCATATCAAGATACTTATCCTGTGTCTTTTCGAGCGCACTCTTTATTTTCTTCTTATTGAAGCTCTTGCGGACGAATGGGTGTTTTTTCACCTTGCCATCACTACGACCATATTCCATGACATTACACACCAATTCTGCAGGTGTTTTCACGCCACGTTTGTTGATGAAATAACCGTAAAAAGCAATCTTGGTATTTATTCCGCCATCGCTCGGTGTCTTGTACACTTTGGTGATGTGCAGGCACTTCATAATGTCCGAATCGCGGAATGATGCCGGTACGTTAGCCTTGATTTCTTCAAGCACGACTTGCGCGCCAGCTTGGGTCATCTCGCCAATCATCTTTTCCGTTTCTTCGTTGAGCCTGTCAAAAGTCTTTATCAAGTCGTTCGGCAGCTCCATCTCAAATTTAGCCATCAGTGCATCACCACCTTTGCTTGTATCTCCAATTCAATACCCGCTTCATTCACATTATTCAAATATTGGATTGTGTAAGTCTTGTCATTGTATTCAATCAGCATATCCCGGTCGATAGCCACAGTTCCGGGATAGCGAATCGTGAAATTCGTCAGTGCTTTCTCAAAGTCAGAATCATTCTGAATCAGCGTATATCCGCTTGTCGTCTTCACCCTCGCATAAGGTTCTAAGATTGTCTCGCGTGTAGACGTTGGGAAACCGTCTTTATCAGTTGTCTGCACGTCCTTGACAATCCTGATACGCTTGTCATATCGTCCGGCATTGGTCATCATTGCTCACCGCCAGACGGCAAAAGATTAACACTGTGCATGTCAAGGATTGACTGCACGGTAAGATTCGGCGTATTCGTATCCGCGTAAATTGTGCGGTTGTCGTACATATCCTGCGCGAGCGCTAGCGCGGCGATGACAAAGTCCGGAGACTTGTCCAAGTCAGCCGCGCTAAGCCCAGTGTACTTGCACATGTAAGCCGGGACAGCCTTGATGATGGCGGCAAGCAGAGTATTGTCAGCGTCGGACGGGTCAGACACACGAAGATAATCCGCGAGCGCTTGAACCGTAATCTCCGATACCTTGCTAATCTCCATCATTGCCACCACCACTCAGACTATTCTTCGGTCGTTGCGTTCTTCCTAGTCCTGCCTTTCGGCTTGACTTCCTCAATGTAGCCAGCACGCAGCAGGTCGGCTACAAGGTCAGCGTCCTTAATCTCCCGCGTCTCACCCTCACACATGGAGATTGCGCCGCTGAAAGACTTAAGAGCTTTATGCACCTGCCATCACCAGCTTAGCCAGCTTCTGAGCGTCCTGCACCTTCGCGTCGAATTCAAACCACGCGACCACGCCCGTGGCGTGCTCGTCGGCGTACTTCTCGCGCAGAATCTGAGTGGAGATGTTCTCCGTGAACTTGGTCGCCAAGCCAGTCAAATCGCCATAGTAGATAGGCGCAGTGCTTGCACCGATTTCCGGCATGTTGTCGGACACGTAAATCGGCTTGCCGAGCAGAGTGCTGCCGAACGGGCTAGTGATATCGTCCTGAAGCAGATAATGGCCATCGGTACCCCTCAGCAAGCGGAGAGCGGTACGTGTCTTGTTGGACATAATCCAGACAGCGTTACCCTGATACACGTCCTTGATGCTATCCTTCAAGGTCACGATTTCGTCGGCAGTGATGGCGTTAGCCGCCTTAGCGGTGGTCGTATTGGTGATACCGGACAGTCCGGCAACCTTCTCGGACGTGCCGATAAGCAGCTCGTGCTCAATCCAGCGTGCAATATCCTCGCCCATCTGGTTGACGACAAAGGACACGATATCAAACTGGGAATTGTTGATAAGGCTGTTGGAAATCTTGGACAATGCGCCAGCGAGATAGCCACTCAGCTCGATGCTCTTAAACGCGCCATTGGAGGAAGCCAGTGGCGTGAACTCCTGAGCGTAAGCGACGTTGATACCACCGTTAGTGGCATCATAGTAGGGGAGCTGGAGCTTGCCCTTGACGTTGTACTTCTGCGAGCGCTGGAGCACCGGCGCAACATCGTACACCTTCTTGACAATCTGGTTGGCAATAGATGTAGGAATCACCGCACCATTATCGGTGAGGGTCAGCTCGCCACCACGCTCCTGCATCACCTTATCGCCGCGCAAGTACGCCTCGAAAGCACGCAGTTCTCGCGCCTCAGTATCCTGCGGCTTGTTATCAGCATTATCACCCATCGGCTTCGCTTCCTCCTTAGGCTGCTTGTCATCAGCACTCAGCTCATCGTTAATCTTGAGTGCAGACTTAATCTTCTGCACATCGTCGCGGATTTCAGCCAGCTCAGCCGCCTCATCATCAGTCAGCTCACGCTTCTCGGTTTCCGCGCCCTTGAGGATTTCCTCGGCGCGGGTAATCCGCTCGTTTTTACGTTCAATCATGTTCTTGAGTTGCATGATTAATCCTCCTTGAGTTCAGCAATGAGATTCTCCCATTTGCTGTAATCGATTTTACTATCTTTTTCTTCCAGAATATCGCGCTTTTCAGTCGCTTCTTCCTCAGTCTTTTCAGCCGGTTTTTCTTCGGTGACTTCCGGCTTATCGTCGGTCATCACCTCACCGGTGTTCAGATGCACGGTATCCCCTTGAGCGTCCCGCGCCTGAATCAACGTGCCATCATAAGCGGGGACTTTCGAACGGTCAAGGATAGAGACTTCGTACAAGTCCAAGTCCTTAACGTCGCGGGTCATCATGCCGTCTACGTCGCGCGTATCCACGTCGCGGTCGCTAAAACCGAAGCTCCAGCCCACTAGGTCGCCATGCTTGGCTTTCTCGATTACGTCAGCGTCGGTAATCGTCGCCTTGGCACGCAACCCGATATTATCTTCGTGAAGCTCCAGATTCCCTTGCTTGGTGGAGCCAAGGTCACGATTCACGTCATGATTCAACAAGACGTGAATATCATCATTGCGTTCAATGGCACGATTGAATGCTCCAGCCTTGATTCGCTCCCGGAATTGGCCGATACGCGAATTAAGCGGCTTCGATAGACGCTCGACAGCGTTCACGTAGCCGTCGATTTCGACGCTATTCTCGCGGATATTAATTTTCATTTTCTGCACCTCCTGCATCAATAGTACCGCTATCAGTAGCAGGGAATTCAAGGCTATTGCCCTGCTTAGTCGAATCAGTGTTAGGCGTGTAAATCTCGCCTGTCTGCGTATTGTAAAGCACGCTATCAAGACCAAGATTGATGTAGTCCATGCCTTCGACAGCATTCATGTTCTCGGCTTGACGCATCTCGTTAATCGTCATGATTCCACACTGTTTCGCCAACTGATACACTTCGTAACGTTCCTTGATATTCGCCTTGATAATCTCCTTCGTATCAAAGGCAAAATAATATTTCTTCTTCTCAGATTCCAAGAGTAAATCCCGGTTCAATGCCGTCTCGAAAGCGCGGATAATAGGATAAATCGCGAACTTGAACGTTTCCTCGAAATTATCCTTGATGTGGAAGATATTATTTATTTCATCTTCAAGTGTTTTCTTGCTCTCATTCAACTGCATTTCAACGGAAGAATTAGATGCTTCTTGGAATTCCAGCCCATTGTTCAGGACAACGACATTCTCGGAATTGTTGGCATAGAGGTTCCGCCAAGCGTTCTTTAAAATGTCGATTTCCTCCTGCCCCAGCTTGCGGGTAGCCTTGAGAAAACCTTTCTTGTTCCCGCCGCTCTTGACAAGGCAAAGCTGATAGAGCAACGTCTGATAAGCGGTTTCGAGCGCCTTGGATACTTCGGCGGTAAGCCCTACACCACTAGCGCCGTCCTTCGTATTCCTAAGCAATTTAATGAATTCAAAAGGCTTGTAAATATCACTGCCTACAAGAATGTCATAATCCTTGTGGATAGGGTCGGCGTTGATATTGATTGACACGTTGTTAGTCGCAACATAGTACAAGCCTGTCACGTCATTGCGGCTACGCTCGATGTAGCAGTACCCGCCCTTGTCGAGCAGGTAATCTTCGACCATTGCTTTCTTCAACTGGAAGCCGTCCAACGTGTCGCCAGTGTCACCGTTAAGCATGGTGGAGCGCACATCGTCCACACGCTCAACATTCCCCTTCTTAATCCGATAGAGGTATACCGGCATTGACGCGATAGCGCCGGAAATAAAATCGACGGCTCCGCTCACTGCGGGGAGTGTCATCGCCTTCTGCCGGTCAATCGGTTCGCCAGTCAGCAACGCCCGCAAGAGCACATCATTAACCTGCGGCTCAACTGCTTGCAGCTCCACCGTCTGCGGTTCCGTATCCCGCTTATTCCGATTAAAAAAGCCCATCATAACACCTGCCTTATACTCTAGATTTTACCTTAGATTACTTGGACAACAACGCCGCCATCACCCAGCACATAATCCTGCTGGAGAAGGTACATCGCGTTTATCATTGACACGACCATATCGACTTTCCCCTTGCTCTTCTTCTTGTGAACATACATATTCATGTTCGTATCGAATGAGCACCGGGCATTCTGAAAGTTAATCTCCAAGAGCTTATTAGGTTCATACGCAAACTCTTTCTTGAGAATCTTTTCTTTCAGCCACTTCGTCGGCGGGTGCAAGACACTCGAATGTTGGCGAATCTCAACCGTGTTATATCCCGCTTCCTCCAGCTTCTGCGCGGTCGACATGGCATTCCACCTATCGTACCCGATGGCTTGAATCGTCACGCCATACTTGTCTTCGACACTCAGGATGAAGTCCTCGACCGCCTTATAATCAATGATTTTGTCGCCGCAGGCAATACACTTGCCATCGGCAATGTACTGCCTGTAATCGATTTTTTCATAGGCGTTCTTCTCGTCGATTCGGTCAGCCGGGATAAAGGCGATGGAATCGGCAAGCACTGTACCATCATCATCCACCGACACCATACTCACAGACGTGTTGTCGTTGGACAATGAAAGGTCAAGCCCAAGATAAACCGTGCGACCTTCCCAGTCGATATGCGATACCTTGCACGCCTGCACATCAGACACGTCCACATAGGTTTCCGTGCCCTGCCCTTGGTAGATGATGTTGCAGTGCTTCGTCAGGAAATTCTCTCGCGCCGATTCGACTGCGATAGCATATGCGCGCTTCTTCTTCAGGTCTTCCCAGATTTCCGGGATTTCCAGAGATACCGGATTAGCTTGGCGCAACACCAAGTCATCTGTCATCCAGTCCTTTGTATCATCAGGCTCATAAAGCAGTGAGAATCGCGTCTCGTCCTCTATCAAGCCATCAAGTACCTTCTTGCAATAGCCGACCTCATCTTCAAATGGATTGTCAATCGTCGGATATTTGGTGGAGATGATAAAGCCGAGTTTGTTGAGGATATTCAACTGCCCGGAACGCATGGCTTCGATAGCGTAGCTGGTAGGCAATGCTCCCACTTCGTCAGCGCAAAACGCATTAGGGAGCCTACCGTCCATGCGGCTAGTCGAATAACTCAGCGGGATATAAGTCGTGTTGAATGGCTTGAAGGTAATCGAATCACGAAGAATCTTCCATCGCGCCGAATCCTTGAACATGAAAACTTCAGGCGAACTCTTCAACGTCTCACTGATTGCTTCACGTACCTCACGGCTCAAAGTGCCATCAGGTGCCACCGAGTAAAATTTACTAAACCGCGGCTCAGTCAGGAACAACAGAATGAAAATCGTGGCGATAGTATAAGTTTTGAAATTCTTACGCGCAATCTCCAACACGCACGTCTCATACTTCCGCTTCTCCGGATTATCCCTACGAACCGTGCAAAGCGTCGCAATGTAAAAGAGCCACTGATAACCTGTAGTGCAATCGTACAATGATTGCCCGGCACGCAAACCCTTCGGCATACGCAACACTTTAAGAATCGCGTACAATTGCTTCAATTTACGATGGCTCACGAAATACGTCTCGTCCTTGCCGTCGCAAATATCAACCCACGCTTGCATCTGCTTCTTCACATACTTCGGCGTTGTATGTTCGTCAATACACTTAATGCAGAACTCGTACCCCTTATTCCTCATCGTCATCATCCTCGGTTTCGCCGTTAATCAACGCAAGCAACGGGTCAACGTCCCCGCCATCACGCTCAGCGTCAGACTTGCCGAAACCTTGGATAATACGCATAAGCGTCGTTACAGTCCGATTGGCGGAATCCGTGGTCTTATTGTATTCAGTCACAGCAGGATTACTGTAGAGATTCTTACGCCCCTTGACATACTCCTTCTTCACCAGCATGCCATTCTCATTCATACTCTGCTCAAGCTCTGCGAGAATCTTAATCTGCACCTGATAGCGTTTGAACGTGGTCACGAAGAAGAAGTTTGTCTGCACACCAGTTTCTTCAGCAATACGCAGAATCTCAATAGCCTGCTCTTGCAAGTTCAACTTAGTAGTCATATTATCAATCCTCAACCTTCACAGCTTCCATGCCAGTAAGCTTCTCCCACCTGTCGACAATCACGTCGGCATACTTCGGGTCATACTCCATAACTCTCGCCCTGCGCCCATTCTGCTCGCACGCGATAATAGTCGTGCCGCTGCCGCCGAACAAGTCTAAGACAATATCGTTCTTCGCGCTGCTATTGCGAATCTGATAGTCGAACAATCCGACTGGCTTCATCGTCGGATGCAGGTCGGCCTTTGTCGGCCTGTCCCAGTCAATGACAGTCGTCTGCTTCCTGTCACCATACCAGTTATGGGTTCCAGTCTCCTTCCAACCGTAAAGGCACGGCTCATGCTTCCACTGGTAATCCTGCCGTCCCATGACGAGCGAGTTCTTATTCCAAATCAGCTCCTGCTTGACTGTAAGCCCAGCGTCCTCGATGGCGGTTGCGAAATTCACGACCTCCCAGCTCGCATACCAGACATAGAATGCCGCCCCGTCAGCCATCGCGTCGTAGGCATTGGCAAACGCTGCAAGGAGGAAATCATGGAAGGCACTGGTGTCCATGCTGTCGTTCTCGATTTTCATCGCCTTGGCGCTCTTGCCAGTGTAATCGACGTTGTAAGGCGGGTCGGTGATAAGGAGCGCGGCTCTCTCGCCGCCTCCTGCCTGCATGAGCTTGCGAACATCATCTGGTTTCGTGCTGTCACCACACATCAAGATATGGTTGCCGAGCCTGTACACATCGCCAAGCTTCGTCACTGGTTCAACTGGCGGTTCTGGAACATCCTCGTCTTCGCCACTCCCAGCCAAGTCACTATCGGAATCAAGGTCTCCGAAATCAACATCATCAAACCCGAACTCACCCATGTCGATTTCATCAATACCATCAAGCTCAATCTCCAGCTTGGCTAAGTCCCACTGTGCGAGTTCGCCAGTCTTGTTGTCCGCAAGCCGGAACGCCTTCACCTGTTCAGGTGTCAAATCGTCAGCAACAATTACGGGGACAGTATCGAGGCCGAGTTTCTTAGCCGCCTTCAATCTCGTGTGACCTGTGACTATCACGCCATCAGAATCCACGACAATAGGCACCTTGAAACCAAATTCCTTGATGCTTGCGGCTACAGCGTCCACCGCACCATCATTAAGCCGCGGATTATTAGCATACGGGTTCAAATCCGCTACATTCCTGTATTCCACTTTCAGTTTGTGCATGAATATCAATCCTTTCTGCATCGATTATTGGGCGTCTGAACTTTTTACGAGCGTTATCGCGCTTTTCCCAAGCGTATCACCGGTTTTCAGCGCATTATCGGCGGTTTTTCCAAAAAAAGAACGTGTCCCATCTATCTGGTGTGTTCTGAGGGGCGGTTGGTGTAGGTTGGGCTTGTTTTTCCGAGTGCCTTACCTCCGGGGGGATAGTTTGTCAATTTTCGGCGTGTCGTTTTTGCGCGAGTTGCTTCAAATAGATTGCGTCTATCTCTCCTGCGTCTGCTTGCTTGTGGTGTGGTACGCATAGGCAGATTAAGTTATCGTCATCGGTTAGTAGGTCTGGTGCTTGGTTGAGTTTGACAATGTGGTGTACTTCTAGTCCTTTGTTGGTTATGTGTCCTTGGTCTTTGCATACTTCGCATAGGTAGTGTGCGTCTTGTTTGATTTGTTCGCGTTTGTGTTGCCATCGGTATGTGTTGCGTAGTTTGTCTGTGTCGGTTTTTTTGTAGTGTTTGGGTGGTTTTTTGGGGCATGTTTCGTCTATTTTGTGTATGTGTCCGCAGTAGCCGCATGCTTTGAGCATGGTGTTGTTCCTCCGTGGTTATGGTTGAGCCTATGTCCTGCGTGTTGCGGTGTCATAGGCTCGTTGCTTATTTGGTTGTGTTTTCGGGTTTTGCTGTGGCGTGGCTTACTCCGATGAGTGCGCCGATGAGTACGCCGATGGCATTGATGGTTGCCACGATTGCGTCGGTGTCTGCCCAGTGCCATACGCTGCCCAATACGCCGATAAACGTGGCGAGTGCTGGGAATGCGATTAAGCCTAGCCATTTGAGGATATCGTATGCTTTGCTTGACAGGATATAGGTTTTATCGTCCATGTGTTTTCCCCCGGTTAGTATTTGCTGATTGCCGCGATGATAATTAGTGTCACGCAGATGATGATTGTAATGGTGATGCTTGTCATGGCGTTTCCTTTCTTTTGTTTCTAGTCTACTTCGGTCAGGTGTGTGATTGCTTTGCTTGTTGCCGCGTCGAGATTGGCTTGAGCTTTGTGTACTTTGTTCATGGCGGCTTCCACGTTTCCGTTAAGGTGTCCGTGGTTCAAGGCTATGAGGCTTATCTCGTTGGCGGCTAGGCTTGCGTCAAGTCCTCGGAGTAAAGCGTCGTAGAGGTATTGCCGTTCAACGTGTTGCTGGTCTCGTTTAGCGTCGATTATAGCCTGTTGTGCGCGGTATTGTGCGTCTTGCGTGTCGCGTTGTTTCGTGCGATTGTTGCCGATATAGGTGATGATTGCTACAAATATGCTAGACACTGCCGCGCACCCGCTGGTCACGATTGCCACGATAACTTCCGTCGATAAACCCATTTTTCAGCCTCTAACCACTCGCAATTTCTCTATGGTGATTATATCGTGATTGACGCGGGATTTTCGGGACAATTCGTGTGGTACAATTAGCTTGTACTCATTTTGTGGGTATTCCTTTCGATTGGTTTGAGTGAAGGGCACGGCTTTTTGGTCGTGCCCTTCCTTTATTCTTGATGACCACGTTTGATATCGTAGCGGATTAGCGCTTTGATGTATCCTTGCTTGTTTTCCACGCTATCCAAGCGCTTGATGATGTCCGCGTCATTCTCGCGGTGAAGCCAAAGATGATACTGCTTGCCGTTTTTCTTGTGGTATCGTGCCGCGTTTTTCGTGTGATTCTTACCCATGATTATCTCCCTAGATATGCGATGATGATTGCTGCAGCGATTATGATGATTGCGAATATGGTGTCAAGCATCCGCCTTCTTCGCTTTCTCGTATTCGTTGATTATCAGCATGATTTCCTGCGGGTTGCATTGTGGTAAGAGTGGAGTTATTTCGGTGATGTTATAGCCTTTTTCATGCCAGCTGATTATCATGTCTTTCAACACTTTTTTCATTGTTTTTACCTCTTAAAATAGCGGGATTTCGTCCGGGTCATAGCAGATATTATGCAGGCGTTCGAGGAAATCATCGGTAGGGTTGCGTCTCAGTGGTTGCTTGTCCTTCTGTACGCTATCCCAGAATTCATCGACTTCGCTCTCAATCAGGTTAATCAGGTATTCGTCGCGTTCTATGGTACGCTCGATGATATCGCTGTTGCCTATCATGGCAATCAGTTGCGCTCGCCGGAAGCCTGACACCGCCATATAATGGAGCACTTGGCACGCATAGCTTTCGGGCACGCCGCCAAGATTCCACGGAGCCACATTGAAGCCGCCGACTGTCTTGATTTCCAGCACTTCCTTTATACCGTCCGCGCATGTGATAATGCCGTCGAGTGATGCTTGCCGCCACGGTTTCGCTTCGTCTTGGAGCATGTACAGTGGCTCCTCCACTTGCACGTCAGGGTGTCGATAGGCATATTCTTTGCGTAGTGCAGGTTCGAGCGCATTGCCGAGGATTACGCAAGGCTTATGGCTGATATCTTCTGGCTTTACACGCCCTGTTTTTTCTGTCCATAGTTGGTCTATTGTTTTCCAGTGGTTTACGCCCATGATTACGCCCACGTCTGAGCCGCCTACGCCTTTATCGCGTTGCTCATGCCATGCTCTGTTTACCTCTTCAAGCGTCCCGGTAAACGTGATTTCCTTTGCTGTCATTTCGCGTCCTTCGCTTCTTTCTCCAAATCGTCAGCAATCACTCTAAGATATTCGGCTATGACACTGTATGCGCTTGGTGGTTGCGGCTTGATATGCACGCTCATCGCGCCTTTATTACCGATAATATGTTCGAATTTTGTGAGCGCCACCGGGTTGAATGTCTCAGGAATCACTTGGTTGCCTTCGCGTAACGCGACCCCTACGACAATGCTGACTTTTGATTCATCGTTGATTACATCGTATTCTTGTTTCATTTTGCGTCCTCCGCTTGATTAGGTACTTCCGTGGGCATGGAGCCGCCATAGCCGAGCATGGCTTTGCAGTGTGCGGCGACATCAAACAATGCGGCTGAATATCCGTCGTACCACGACAGAGGACGCTTGTACGTACCTGCCTTGACTGTCACGTCCATCAATTGAATGTGGATTTTTGTCCAGCCGATGACCTGCTTGAGTGTCTTGTCCTTCTCAGTCACGTTGGTCGCCATTGGTATCGCCTTCTTTCGTGTGTCCGAACGTGTTGATGCATTTGAGCGCGACATCCTCGTATGCGTCCACCTGCCCCTGCAATTGGCAGTAAACAGTGTCGCTGACGTCTAAGTGCTCTGCGATGATGTCGAGGTCGTGACTGATGTCGTTCATCTTCTTTTCGCAGTATGAGATGATTTCGTTGAGTGTCTTGTCTTTTTCGGTTACGTTAGTTGCCATTATTCTTGCCTTCCTATGTGATGGTCACATGCGGCTGTCTGCCATGATGCACATCAGGTCGAGCCTGCTGAAGTCGTCGAAGCTGTCATAATCGATGGCGAGGGCGTTCTCTGTGAGGGAGATTGCCGCGACTTCGAGGTCGAATTGCTCCCAGATGCCGGGCACGTCCTTGTAGTGGGTCTCAAGCCATTCGGTGGCGGTCTGGTAGTTGATTTCGGTGGTCATTTCTAGGTTCCTTTCTCTGGGGTTTCCTTGTTTGTAATTCTTACTATACACCTATCATGGGAGCGACACGCCGAAGAATCGTCAATCACGATAACGCGATTCTTCTACGAACACGGCACACGCATATCCAATATCCACGCCCAGAACGTGCGCGACCTTCACAGGTGAAAGATGCAAGTCGAAAAGATAATGCACGGCAATCATGTAAGTCTTCGATTTCCTATCTAGCGGGTATTTCATCGCCTTGTGCTTACTCTCCATCTTTAAGCATTTCAATCATGCGGTCAAGAGCTTCGATGACCATGTGCCAGTCCCTAGTGTAAAAGCCGTGCCACGCGACACACTCAAAACCGGTAGTAGATTCGTACAATGCGCGGAGTATGCGGTCGCATGAGCCTGCAGCGTGGAGCACGACTTCACCTAGCATTGATGCACGCCGGGCATACCATCGCGCCTTCCGCAAGTCCTCCAGCGGCTTATCTTTTGAGCGAAAACGCCAAAGATACTTTATCGCATTCCCAACGCAGAAGTTTTGAAATTGCGTCAGTTCGATACACTCGAAATTAACGCCATCATGCCCGGCATAATGCGCCGGGTGGTCAACATTATCGCTCACGATAATTCCCTCCTTAAAACACGGATAATATCAATGCAAATATGATGATAGTAAGCGCAACACTGACAATGGTCATGTAAACCGCTTTCCTGTACTCGGCTTTATTGATAAACGCGAGAATACCGACAATGGATATCATGAGCGGAACAAACATAACCAAAATCGCGTATGCACAGATTATTTGCAGTACAGTCATTTATTCCTCCGTAAAATAGATTTCAGTCTCATACTCGGCTTCACCAGCCAGTCGTGCGGGGATATTGCCGATATACATTTCCTTCGCTTTGGTGAGCCAGCATCGCTCACGCTTCCTGCCGATTGTCGCCCATACCATGCCGCCCTTGCTTAGGATTAGCCATGCTTCCCACGGCTCAAGACCGACCATCATGGGTTTCCGTTTCCGCAGTTCTGCTATTTCGCTTGCCATTGCGCTTACGATTAGGTTTGCTGTGCGTTTGGTGTCTTCGGCGTGGGCGATTTCGCGTTTTCGTGCTTCGTCGCGCCGCTTCCATTCGCTCCGGTTTTCAGTTGGCATTCGCGCTGAGGTAACGCCGGTAAAATTCGCTTTCACAGTTTTCTCCTTCAATGGTGGCGGTCGGCAGTGTTGGTGCCGCCCATTGTATTCACCAATTCCTCGCGTATGCCTCCATGTCCTCCGCGCTGAATCTGATGGCGATAATGCGCGGGTCGAAATACTCGCCGCCGAGGTCGAGGGAGAGTGTGTAAGACTTGTAGATGGCTTTGCCGTCTTCGTCCACCGCTTGGTCTCGGTCAATCGGTTCATCGAAGCCTTCTCCGTGCCCGACGAGCATGGCTTCCGTGGTGTTCCACAGTGCGTCGATGTTTTGCATGAGGTTGGTGTCGGTGTTCATGGTGTTTCCTTTCGGTTGGCGGGTTGTGCGGTTGCCGCCGCCGCAGTATGTCGCTAAGCGTTGACGATGGCGTTGATTTCGTCTACGAAGTCCGCGGCTTCGAGCATGCAGGACGCCATTTCGCGAATCTCGCCCGGGTTGTCGGTGTTGAGTGAAGCATCGATGCTGAAGCGCTTCTTACCGCCCGTCAGCGAATAAGTGTTCACTCGGACGCCGATGCGCTGGTAGGAGGTTTGCGTAACGAAGTAGCTGCTCTTGTCATCGATGTTTTCTACCATGAGCTTGAAGTTGCCGTTCTTGCTGGTCTTGATTTCGGTGGTCATGATGTTTCCTTTCGGTCGGTGGCTTGGGCTGTTCCCTTGCCGGTAACTATTACTATACACCTATTAAAAAACGACACGCCGATAAAAGAAAAGTGCCGCAACCGAAGCCACGGCACTCTCTCAGAATATCGCTCGCGCCAACTCATGCCCCGCTTGCGTCAACCGATACACACGGCACCGCCTCCCGTAAGCCGTCCTGCCATAAACCGGCGTACCATCGTCATACGTCACAAGCCCCACAAGCCCCTCGCGCATAAGCTCGGCACGACGGCTCCGAAGCGACTGCGCCGTACCATGCGGCATATGCTCGTCATCGAAAGTCGGATGCTCAAGCTCCGCAAGAATCTCGTCATCAGTTGCTTCACCCTCCATATAAAGCGTGAAGAGTACGGCTCGCCGGTCTCGCGACACATTGACGGTTTCCGCAGCCTCTTGGCTCGTCTCCGGGTCATTCCTCCGTGCCTTCGCTTCACTCATTCTCAGCCGCCTTACTTTCCATCGCCTTCCGTCGCCTGCGTTCACGTTGCTTGCGGTTATGTTCCTCGCGCTGCTCCGGAGTCCACGCCGCCATAACCTTGCGCTTGTACTCACGCGTCCGCTTGCGCTTGGCTTCAAGCTTTGCCTTCTTAGCCTTGCGCTTTTGATACCGTTCCCTCTGCTTCCGCCGATACTCCTCACGCTGCTCGTCGGTCATCGCGTGATAGCGTTCACGTTGCTTGGCAAGCGTCCTTTCCTTCCACTCCGGGTTGCTGTGGTATCGTGCTCGTGCAGCTTCATTTTTTCGTTCCCGCACTTCCGGCCGCTGGTAATACTCGTGTTGCCATGCCGCGAATTGCTCAGCGTGCTCTTCCCGCCAGCGCCGGTTGCGTTCGCTCCTCTCCTTGACATGTTGCCGTTGGTATTGGGACTCACGGATTTTGCGCTTGACTTCCGCGCTAGGCTCAGCATTCCGCATCTCCTCGATGAGCGCCATCGTCTCTGCATCGTCAAGGTCAATGCTCATGGATTCCACGTCATTGCTCTCACACATCAGGCTTTCTTCCTCTCCGCGCAACTGGGGCAAATTGTCTTAAGCAGTTTCCCGTCGTAAGCGACTTTCCACCCCGCCTGTTTGAGTGCGGCTAGTGCAAACTCGATGGATGCAGTATCGACTCGCTTCATTCGGAGGCAGTCGTCGCATGATACTCGGTAGATGGCTTTAGCTTCAATCATTTTACTTGCCCTCCCTGCTTGTGTTCTGGGCAATACATATGCTCGATTCCGTTTTCTTCGCGCCGCTCCCAACCGGCTTCCAGTGCCGCGTCGATTGCTAGTGTCGCCCTCGCCCAGCCTAAGCAGAGACTGCAATCCCAGCTTGCCAGCCGGTCGCAACCGTATCTGTCGCATTCCACGTCATACCAGCGGCTGATATTCGTCTCAATCATTTCGTGTCCTTCCTGCACCAGTGGCAATACATGTGTTCGAGGCCGTCCTCTTCGCGTGGCTCCCAACCGGCTTCCAGTGCCGCATTGACCGCTTGTGTCGGCGTTGCCCAGCCTAGGCAATGCCCATAGTCCGTGCTTGCCAGCCGCTCGCATTCTCTGCCGTCGCACTCCACGTCATACCAGCGGCTAGTATTTACCTTAATCATTGGTGTTTCCTTCCTCGTTTGCGGTGACTTCGACAATATAGACGCGATAATGCCCCACCGGGATATCCTCGTCCATGTCGATATATAGGCGTGGGGTTTTGCGTATCTCGTCTTTCTCGTCATCGTAGAATGACGCTCCAACAATCTCGCCTGAATAAATGCGGCACACCTTCTTGCCGATGGATTGTATATATTCGCTGAGATTGCCCAGCCATTGCCACGCACTAGTCTTAATCATTGGTGTTTCCTTTCGCTACAACGATTGATTCGAGTACTTTTGTGAGTGTTTCGATGGTGTCGGCGCAAGCGTCCAGCAGGTCGTCCACTTCATCGGTATCGTAGCCTTCGCGGAATCGGTGGACGGTGAGTTTTGCGGCTCTCACTTCTTTTGGTGTGAGCATCATGGTGGTTCCTCTCTTAGAATTCCTGTTGGATTGGTGTCAGCTCGTATGCCCTATGCGTGGTGTCATCTTCGATGATTTCGCCAAGCTGTAGGTCATATGCGGCAAGTCGTGCGTTAGCGTCCTTTTCCCATTCCGCTTCATTGTTGCCGTCGATACGTGGGACGATATCCCATGCGCCATTCGGATAATAGAGGTCAAGCGAGCCGAGTGGCTTGTCGGTTACGCCTATAACGGGATTGTTCGCAGTCATTGCGTGTTCCTTTCCGGTTGATACATGGCTAGTTTTCCCACATGGCGTGTTGTTTTTCGGTTAGAGGGATATGCATTATTTCGCGGTATCCTATCTCTTGGTTCACTTCATCGTAAAGCTTCCAATGCTTATACGGCAATGAGTATTGATTATGTAACAAGTGTTTGCGAAAATACCCGAACGTCACACGGTTAGTGTGTGTTTCGTCCCAATATTCCATTTTGCTTAGTTTCCTAAGTTTTGCCGATAGAGTCTTGTTATCCATGCCCACGCCTTTCGAGTTGAATCGGCGGGTTGTGCGGTTGCCGCCGCCGCTAAGATTCAGAGGGATTCCAGCTCGTAGTAGCCGCTGTAATAGCCGTGGTCGTTTGGCTCGTCGTGGAATGCGCCGAGCTTCACGCCGAGGTATTCGAGTTGCTTGTTGGCTTCCGCTTCCCAAGTCTTCTCGTCCTCGCCGTAGATGTCATCGAAGCAGTCAATCCACTCGCCGCCTTCGATTTCCATTGCTTCAGCTTCAGTCATGAAGCCTTCTTCATAGCCGATGTCGAGGTAGCCGCACTTTTCTCCGTTCTTGTTTTGGAAGGTGATGCGGCTTGCGTCGCCGTATTCGTTGAACTTGACTTCGATGTCCTTGATGTCGATGGTCTTCATTTTGGTTTGTCCTTTCGGTTGGTGCTTGGGCGTTTCCCTTGCTGCTGTCTTTTAACTATACACCTATCTAGAAACGACACGCCGATAGGCGGGCGGCTCACAACTGGTCGAGTTCGTTAAAAAACTGGTCGATGGCATAATCCGCGGAATCCTCGTAACTATAAGGCTCATGCTCCGCGTTCTTATCCCGCTCCTCCTGCTCTACCAATCTGTCTATCCGGTCTTGTTCACTGCGGTGCTGCCAAGAGAGAGGCGCGTTGCCTCGCGCCCGATTCTCACACACTGTGTATTCGTGCCCGCGATACTCGTAGTCGAGATAGACCATGTGCGCGTCGTATCCGCTCCCGTAGTATTTCCTAACGAATGTTGCCTTCTTCATGGCATGCCCCTTTCGGTTGGTTCCTTACTTGATATCTATTACTATACACCTATCTAGAAACGACACGCCGATAGGCGGAAGAAAAGCGGCATAGCCGAAGCCATGCCGCCTATACACTCAGCGAGCGAACCTGTCAATCAGCACTCGCGCGATATCGAGCACATGCTCTGCGCACTCATCCGGCGTATCACACCCAGCGACGCGAAGCTGGTCAACAAGGTCTCCCTCGCCGAAATCGTCAGGCATGCGACGATAGCAAGCCTTGCACACATTGGCGAAAGTGTCCTTGCTGTCGCCTGTCAGCTTGCAAGCTGCGCCACAGCATGGCGTGAGCACATAGAGCATGCAGAATCCAAGGCTATCGGTGCTCAGTCCGACATCATGCCCACACTTGGTGCAGATGCGGTAGAAGCCGTCGCGGGTAATGGAAGAATCGGCAACGAACATAGTGACCTCCTAGCCACTCAGTGGCTCCCCCCTGTGGGGAACCGATGGACTGTGTTCGTTTGCTGATACCTATAACTATACACCTATCTGAAAACGACACGCCGAAGAAAAGAAAAGGCGGCACGCCTATAGGTCGTGTCGCCAACATGCCATCTCACATAGCTCAATGAGCCATCTCACATAGCATCCGCCAAGAAACCGGTTCTCTCTCGACTTACACCACATCGCCAGTGCCCCAAGCACGGTTGGTGCCCTACCGCCAGCGTGACTGGTTCGCATATCGTAGAGGCGTTCACGCTGTGTCAACACTCATTATACACGCTCCAGCCACCTGCGGAGAATCTTAGCCGGTGACGTGCGCTCATAATGGAGCCGCCGCGCTATCGTCTCCCAGCTCTTGCCCTCCAAGAAGCGCATGATGCAGATTAGCCGCACTTTATCGTCAGGGATTGAGATAATCCACGCCATCAAGTCGAACCGCTGCCGCTCCACACTCTCCAGATGCTCAATCAGTAATCGGCGGCATGATGGCTCAAGCTCCGCACTAATCAGCGAGCGCATACTCTCACTCTCTGCTTTCAAGTGTCGAGCCTGAGCCAAGTCACGCTCCGTCATATGCCAAGCAGCTCCCGCGCATTCCTGATATTATGTTCCAGCTTCTTCGTGCGCCGGTCACTGCCTGTCACTTCAAGTGGAACACACATCTCCTTCAGACGGCTATACACGCGCTTGCGTCGTATATCCGTTGGGTCTGCCAGCTCGTTGATAGTGAGATTCGTCGTGACAATCATCGGCAAACCACTACGATAGCGGCTGTCAATGATGTTCATGATGTTCTCCCACACGTACTCGCTGTTACGCTCCACAGCCATGTCATCAATCACCAGCAGGTCGAATCGGCTGAGATTATCAATGTACTTCTGCCGTCCGTCGAAGCTCTCCTGTAGGCGGTTGATGATGCGGCTGAAATTGGTCATCATGCAAGGAATGCCACGGTCAATCAGAGCGTTGGCGATGCACGCCGCAGCAAAGCTCTTGCCACAGCCGACATCACCATACAGCAGCAGACCGGCACCATTGCTCCGCATGGTCTCGAAATTATCCACGTACTTCCGCGCGACTTCCATCATGCGCGCGCTACCACCATCATCGTTGGCGAAAGTCCACTTGCGCATTTCCGCATCGGGAAAGCCTGTGCGTCGCATACTGTCAAGATAAGCAATGCGGTCTCGTTTACGCTGCTCTTCGGCTTCGCGCTTGTTGCGCTCGACACTGCATTTGCAAGCGCAGCAGAGCGTCTTCATTTCGCCCATAAGCTCCTGCCTCACCTGCTTCGGCGTATGGCATTGGCCGCAGTAGAGCAGTCCATCGTCTCCGATGTAGTCTCCCTCATGCTTGCCGTACTGTGCTTCGGCGCGAGCCGAGATTCCGCTAATGATGTTTCCCAGTTCCATATTTCCTCATTCCTTTCAGACTTTGAGTGTTGCCATAAGTGCTGCCACGTTGTCGCGTTCTTCAGTCGTGTTCCTGCGTTCAGGTGGGAGCGTCTGCGCTTGCTGTTGCCGGTAGTTGTTAATCGGGAAGAAAGCAGTCCAGCCACGACGAATTACTTCAATAAGGTAATCGTCAACGCTCATTCGGCTTTCTCTCGCGTATTCGTCCAGCTTGTCGATATTGCGCTTGATGGCGTTATCGGTCATGGCTGAGCGCTTAGCCTTACGGTTTTGCAGCCACTCTCCCAGAAGCTCCCTAGTCGATGGATTATCCGTATAAGCATCGATAATCGCATCGAAGCTATTGCTCTTCCTTTCTTTCTTTTTGTTATTAGTATTTGATTCTTCAGTATTTGATTCTTCAGTATTTAATTGTGTAGCGTTTCGTACATCTACATTATGTAGAGGTACATTTTGTACCTCTTGACTATGTACCTCTTGATTATGTGCATCTTGTGGCTTCTCGAAAATGTCATACACGTATTCGATACGCTTGCGCTCGCCATTCGGATACAGCTTAGTGACCACAAGGTAGCCTTGCTCCTTAAGCTCAGCGAGCGCAGACTTGACTGCACGCACGTCTTCCTTGCAAATCGCCACAAGCCCATTCACGGAATAATCCCAATCGTCGGGCAATGCAAGCATCATCGACAGCAAGCCCTTAGCCTTGAGAGACAGTGCGTTATCCCTCAAGTGATGATTACTCATAACTGTGTAATCTTTTGTCTTGTTTACTCTGAAAACACTCATTTGTATTCTCCTAGGTAAAAAATTATCCCACTGACTATTACCGTTTGCCCCCGGTAACAATCAATGGGATATGCATGTTGAGTTATCACTCCACGCAAGTGGGGCAACACTCAACATGGCGTTATATCTATATTATCACGTCTCAAGGATAGACACGCCGAATTTATAGGCGAAGAGCTTAGCCTTGAGCCGGTACTCCGGAGTACGATACCCCTTGCAATCCTCAACGACCTTGCTGTCGGTAGACGTGTCAATGTAGACGAAATCGGCGATGTAGCTCATCGGACGGTATCGCTTGCCTCCACACTCGAAAGCCGGAATCAACTCATACCGGACTTGCCTCTGCAAATCACGAATCTCCCCATCACGCTCCAAGAGCTTCAACTCGCCATACCTTTTGGCTTCCCGCTTGCTGTCAAACGTAATGCCATCAACCACTGTTTTCCGCGCATGATATTTGCTGGGCATACCAGTCACCTCCCTGTGCTTCCGAAGCCGCCATCGCCACGCTCCGAATCGTCAAGCTCAGACACCTGCTCAAGCCCATCAATGTAGGCGAGCGGCAGGATTACAAGCTGCGTGACCTTATCCCCCACCTTGAAAACATACGGATATGGTGTGTGGTTGTAGAGTTTGACCTTGATAGAGCCAGTGTACCCCACGTCAATCACACCTTCGCCGGTAATCCCATACTTGACATTCAATCCTGATTTGCTTTTGAGCATCCCCACGGTATTCGGCGGCAGCTGCACATGCACTCCCGTGTCAATGACCACCGCATCATGCGGCATGAGTGCCACAGTGACCGGAGTGCGCAAATCAAAACCGGCATCAGTGGCGTGTGCCCGCTCCGGCATGTATGCTCCGGCATCAAGTTTAATCTTCATCCTTGTCTCCTTCGAATTCGTAACGTGCATAAGCGACCTTCCTCCCGTATCGGTTTGTGCAAGTCTCGCTCTTGGTCTGGATATTGTAGCCTTGCTCGCGGAGGCAGAAAATCTTCGCGCTCAATCGCGTGATTCCGTAAAGCTCGAAGGCTTCCATGCTCGTGATACTGCCGTGCTGCTTCAAATGTTTGAGCAGCATCGATGTTTGTGTTTCAGCCATTGTCCAATACCTCCATTACAGTCTTGTCTTCGGCAAATGGCGGAAGCGGCTTTGAGTATTCACCACTCCCGCCATTTAATGCCGACCAAAATCGTCAGAATTCAGGCTCGAAATCCCCATATGGGTCATTCGACGCATTGAAGTTCCCCTGCTGTTGTCCTTGCTGCTGGTGCTTACAGCTCCCGGCATTGAGCGGCAGACTATCCACCACGAATTTCACTCGCGAGTGCTTGACTCCGTCCTTCTCCCACTGGTCAACAACGGCATGCGCCGTCAAGCCGACCTCATCTCCCTTGTGCCGGTATCTGGCGATGGCTTCGGCTGTCTTGCCCCAAGCCTCGAAATCCAGCCACGAAGTATCATCCTTTTTGAATCCGTTGACAGCGAGTCGGAATCGTGCGACTGACTTGCCGCTGTTCGTCTGCTTCAGCTCCACGTCACTGCCCAAGCGTCCAGTGAAGGTGCAATTATTGATGTCTGCCATTGTTATTTCCTTTCTTCGCGCAACGCTTTTACAGTCGCTGCATAACCATCTTTGAGGATGTATTTTAAAATCGTGTCTGCTGTATCATGTCCGATGACCAGTCTGGTCGCGTCGAGGCTCAGCATTGCACTAGCCTTGAGCATGTCCTTAATCATCGCCAAATCAGCTTTAGCACTAAGCAAATCCGTATAATCTTGGATTGATATCGTGATAAATTGTGTGTCCTTGTAATCTTCCATTATTGACCATTCCCCTCATTCATGTGTTTCTTGTAGCAGTCTCCGCATAGTGTGCGTCCTGTCTTGCCTCGAATCCATTTAGCCACCTGCTCAGGCGACATGCTGCCGCCACCAGCACGCTTCTGCGACTTGACTGGATTCCCGCACTCCTCGCAGATAATCGGCTTGGATTGTGTCCTGCGCTGGTACTCATCCGTATCCGCATCCTTCGTATCGTCGATGGCAAACAAGCCATTAAGCGCATATTTCCTAGCATATGAGCTTGCCGTGCCGGTGATTTGGCTTGCATCCATGCCGCGCTTCTCTTCAGGCTCACGAGCGAATGCAGTGTTCTCCACGAATTCCCCATCATCGTTCGTCACCTTCGCGGTAGCGCTGATGTAGATTCGCTCGCCGATTTGCATGATGCCATCGGTGATGACCAGCGTCAAGCCCTGCTCGCCCAAGAGCGGTTTCACGGCTTCAAGGATATCCTCGCACGACCTGTAGTTGTAATGCCCGAAGCTGTTGACCTGACCTTTTGGTGCTTTGAGCTTCTGCTGCACTTCACGTAGCTGCTGATTGATTTTACCCATCACAAACCTCACTTAATGCTGATGTTTTCGTGCGTTTCGATTGTCGCCATATCGGCGGGCACTCTGCCGTCCTTGATAGCCGCCTTGATAGCCGTCTTATTCGGTTTCGGCTCGCTGTAGGTCAGTAGGTCATCGGCGTGTTCCTCAGCCCACTTCGCAAAGCCATCCTTAAGCTCCACAGTAGCCGATTTACGGTAACTGACCTTCAAGCGCGGGGAGCTGAATTTTCCGCCATTCAGCGCATACTCCAGCAAGTGCTTCAAGCGCTCCGCTTTATTCTCCACGCTCTTGCGTCGCGCCGCTAGGCTCGCTTCCTCTTCCTTGATAGCCTTAGCCTCAGCGACACAATCCTTATAAAACAGCCCGATATTCTCCACCTTCTTATCACGTTCCATTTGGAGTGCGTCGAAGGCTTCCTCGTCGGACACTTCACCAGTCTCATTGTCGATTAGCGCAGTAATGGCTGAATCGATGTCGTAAATACTCATACCCATGATATGTTTCCTTTCTTAGTGGTTTTGAGTTCTTCCAATTCCTCGGGCGTATAATATACGTCCTTGTTCGGCATGATTTCGTTAATCAAATCGTACAGAGCTTTAAGATGCTCAGGCGATGGCTTCTGCCGTTCCATTGTTGAAAAGGTAGTCGAGGTTGCTGTGCCCGTGCCGTCTTGCGATTTCGGCGGAAATGTCCAGCATCTCCTTGAGCGTCCAATCCTGTGCGCCGTTGATGAGACGGTAGTAGGTTGGGACGCTTTTGCCGATTGCTGCAGCGCAGTCTTCGCTTGTCATGCCGGTACGAGCGATTTCAGCCTTGAGATTCCTATACATGTGTTCACCTCCTAATGTGTTCACGATGAGCACTTTTGTGCCCACCTGCTGTAAAACAGTGTACACCCATATTTTTCAATTTGCAACCACTTTTTAGCATGTCGCGATAAATTTCCTTCATTTGCCGCACACTTTTGTGTTTACAGTGAAACTGATACATGGTACTATAATCTGCGTAAACCATTGGAACAACAAGGTTTCAAGGCGAAAGGTGGTGAAAAATGACATGGCATTTCTTGACAATTTACAGGCACTTATGCAAGCAAAAGGGATATCCCGTCGAAAATTGGCGCAAGACTGCGGTATAAGCCCAAGCGCAGTGAATTCGTGGTTCAACCGCAGCGCCGAAAACATCAGCTTGC
>Ga0256406_1001552_pt1 | contig 36434 bp, 29 predicted proteins | sample RumenRJG_03DNA_FD_185986 | JGI IMG/M metagenome (GOLD analysis project Ga0256406, IMG submission 185986) | Bovine rumen microbial communities from Lethbridge, Alberta, Canada - RJG_03 | ecosystem: Host-associated > Mammals > Digestive system > Stomach > Rumen | place: Canada: Alberta | collected...
AACTTATTATTTTTTAGTTTTATGTTATTTTATAACTTTTGAAGTTGTATTTCAACTGTAAATTGTTTTTTAGTTAGAATTAGAAAAAATAAGTAGTTTATCATCAGTTGAATTTTTTACAGTCCCTGTTTGTTGGTTTTTTTTTACTTATTTTTTTAAAATATCTCTTCTATTCTATATCTTTAAAGTTAATATGAAAAAATTACTAAATTTTATTAGTTTGAAATATAATATTTTTATTTAATTAAATGATATTGGGAGGATAAAAATATGTTAAGAAAACCGGCAGTTGCAGGATCTTTTTATTATTCAAATCCTAAAGATTTGGAGGAAAGTATTGAGTATTCATTTTTATGTGAATCTGGTGTAGGTTCCATTCCAAAATTAAATAAATCTTTTAACTCAAATCTAAAAGGTATTATGGTTCCTCATGCAGGATATATTTATTCAGGACCAGTTGCATCTTATGGTTTCAGCAAACTTGTAGAAAATGGTTTTCCAGATACTTTTATAATATTATGTCCGAACCACACTGGCTTCGGTAGTGGTTATGTTTCAGTTTTTGATGAGGGTATGTGGGAGACTCCATTAGGTAATGTTGAGGTGGACAGTGATTTGGCAGATATCTTTATTAAGAATTCCAAATATGCGGATGTGGATTATCAGGCCCATTACAGGGAACATAGTATTGAGGTTGAACTTCCATTTCTCCAGTATTTTTCAGATGATTTCAAAATACTTCCCATATGTATAAATGTTCAAAATCTTCAAACATCACTTGATATTGCATATAGTATCAGGGAGTCTGTGGAAGAAATATCCTCATCAATATTATTGATTTCAAGTACTGATTTATCACATTTTCTTAGTCAAGATACAACTTTAATTAAAGATGAAATTGTTTTAAATGATATTGCAAACATGAACCATGAAAAATTACTTGATGATGTATCTAAATATAACATAACCATGTGCGGTTATGGAACCGTTGCCTCTAACATTATATATTCTAAAGAATGTGGTGTTAAAAAAGCAGATATTCTAAAACATCAAACCAGTGGTGATGTTAGTGGAGATTATAGTTCTGTAGTAGGATATGGTGCTGGAGTGTTTAAATCAGATTAATCTTACTAGTTATCTTTTAATCTAATCATATCTACTTAATTATATTTTTTTAATTTTTTTATTAAGTTTTAATATGCTATATTTTTTTTATAGGTACTGAAAGCCTTGAATTTAAAGATTTAAAAAAAATATTCAATATCTATTTTTAATTTAGTAGAAATGGAATTTTTTAATAGTGTCATATATTTTTAACCCATATTCTATTTTTTAATCTTTAATTTGTCTAAGATTTTTATAAGAAAATAGAATACTATAAATTTTTAAAAAAACAAAACATAAGTTGATTGATTATTTTTCTTAAATTAATTGATTATAAAATTTTTAAGAAAATAGTTATCTTAGGAATAAAATTATAATAGTATCTTTTCTATGGATATTATTTAATTTAAAAGATTAATCTAAATTGAATTTAAAGAAAACTGGATGAATAAAATGGATAAATTTTAGATTAATCATTATGGATTTAAAAATAAACAGGTTTAAAAGATTAATCGAAATATTTATAATATTTGTTATTTGTATTGAATAATTTGATATTTGCATATCTTAAATTGTATTTATTATGGAATGTTGTTTAACTGATTATTGGGGAATATAATCAGTTTGGGATTTATTAGATTATTTTTAATAATATTTCGAAAATAAACACTTTATTATTTGAATTATTTAATAATATGTTTGATTTAATTTGTTTAGGGCTATTCTATTTATTTAAGGAATATATAAATAAATTAGTTTAATAGAATTTTTTATCTTTTTAACTCTTATTTTTAAATTGTTTTATAAATGTAAGGGAGTTTGAAAATGGAAGTAAAAGCATCTGCTCCAGGTAAAACGATTTTGTTTGGAGAACATTCTGTTGTTTATGGTGAACCTGCAATTGCAACAGCAGTAAATAAAAGGGCTACTGTCCGTATTAAAGATAGCAGTACGGATAAAACTATTTTAAAATCCAAAGATCTAGGATTTGAAGCCGAATTGGATACCAAAAATAAGAAATATGTGTTGAAGAGAGGTAAACCCGGAATTATTAGATATATTTTAGAGGCCTTATATATGGTTCATGATCATTCACCAATTGAGATTGATTTGTCAATTGACATTCCAATTGGTTCTGGTTTAGGTTCCTCAGCTGCTGTAACAGTTGCAACACTTGCGGCTTTATACAGGTATCACAATATTTACTTTAACAAAAAAGGTCTTGCAGAGAAAGCCCATCAAGTAGAGTTTAAGGTACAGGGTGAGGCAAGTCCTTTAGATACATTAGTATCTACTTATGGTGGTTTAATCTATTTAAGCCGTAATAAAAAACTTCAAAGAATTAATTCAAATATCAATGCCCCATTCGTTATTGGTGTTACCTCTAAATATGGCAGTACTAGTCGTATGGTTAAGAATGTAAAGAATTTAAAGACCAAATATCCCTCAATTATGGATCCAATCATAAAGACCATGGGTGTATTAACTGATGAGGCTAAGAAGGCTATTGAGGAAGGCAATGTTAATAAAATGGGGGAATTGATGAATATTAATCAAGGTTTATTGGATTCTATTAATGTCAATACTAAAGAGTTATCCCGTATGGTTTATATTGCAAGAGGTGCCGGAGCTATTGGTTCTAAAATCACCGGTGCCGGTGGTGGTGGAAGTATTGTAGCTTTATGTCCTAATAAGGTGGAACAAGTTTCTAATGCCATTGGTGTATATGATTCCACAGTTCAACTTAGATTTTCTAGAAAAGGTGTAAGTTCTAAGGTTATCTCTAGAAATAGGAAGGATAAATCCCATAAGAGTAATAATCTAAAAAATCATAATCATAAACAAAGAAGTAAACACGGTGGTGTAATAGATAACAAGAATATTGCCGTTAAGGTTAATTCTAGTAAACATGTAAAAAATAGTCCTAAATTTAACAAGAAAAGTGTTAGTAGTCACAAGAACCCTTCTAAATCAAATGCAAATATATCTATTAAAGACAATAAAGTAATCTTTAAAAAGAAAAAGTCAAAAACTATTAATAATAATCTAATTGATTATGCCAATTAGATGATTAATAGTTATCCAAACCATTTTTTCTTAGATTTAACTTATATATCTTTAACAAATTCATTGATTTGGAAAGGAATATTGTTTTTAAGTAAACTAATTTAGAATTTTCAATAGGCATGATTTTTTTTATTAAAAGGTGATAACTTGATAATACTTAAGATTGGCGGGAGTATAATTACAGATAAAGATTCATCTGTTGCTAAAGTTGATTATAACAATTTAAATAGGGTATGTGAAGAGATTAAACAATCCTTTATGGAAGAGAATATCCATCCCCAATTAGAGGATGGATTGGTTCTGGTTCATGGTGCAGGATCATTTGCCCATCCACCAGCAAGCAAATATAAGATTGGCCAGGCTTTTAGTGAGGAGGAACTTCCAGAAAAAAGGATTGGTTTTACAGAAACATTGGTTGCAGGAAGAAAGTTGGATACATATGTCTGTGAGGCATTATGGAAACATGATATTCCTGCAGTATCTTTACCGCCTTCTTCCTTTATTACCACTACTAATAAAAGAATAACGAATTGTAATCTGGATTTAATTAAAAGATATTTGGAGTTGGGTTTTGTACCTGTACTATATGGTGATGTTGTATTGGATACAAATGAGAAGTTTGTAGTAATATCCGGTGATCAGATTATTCAGAACCTTGCAAGCAGAATGAGTTTTGATAGAGTGGTACTTGGTACCGATGTTGATGGTGTTTATGATAAAAATCCTAAAAAACATTCTGATGCTAAATTGATTGAGAATGTACATTCAATCGATGATATTACACAAATAGAGTCCACCACTAATGTTGATGTTACTGGTGGTATGGTAGGTAAGGTTAAGGAACTTTTAGATCTTGCATATTCTGGTGTTAGCTCCGAGATTGTAAATGCTAATAAACCGGGTATAATCGCAGCATCACTCCAAAACAAGAAAGTCAAAGGTACCAAAATCTCTAAGAAATAGTAATTTTTTTTATTTTTTTATTATTTATTTTTTCTAGTTTTTGTTTTTTTTATATACCTTTATAAAATAATACATTATAATTATATAGTATTAGTTATAAATAACTACACAGTTATAATTTTTAGATTATTATTTTACTTAATTATTTAAATATGTGGGATTACTCTATGGTTTTTTGTTTAAACTAGTAATTTATAATTAAGTTGAATTTAATGTAAAAATGATTTAAGGGAAATAATACAGTTAAAATATTTAATTTTAGCTTTAAAAACATGGTCGAAACATAAAAATCATAGGTCAGGGAATTTTATTTTTAAAGAGGTCAATCTTTTTTTTAAAAATAAGTGATTTTTTAGAATTTATTTTTTTATATTAGGTAAAATAAGGAATTTAAAATTTAATATAAATTATAACAACATTTATGTTTATGTAAGGATTAATAGGGTCTTTTATTATAAAAATAGCTTATTAAAATACTTGTCTTATTTTAATAATTTTATTTATAAAGATTTAATTGGAGAATTTTATATAAGTGATCTTTTTAAGATTTTATAATTTTGCATGTTTAATGTAATCAAATTCTGATTGTCTATTAACACCCTTATTTTTTAATAATTAATAATGTATATTGGCTATATATGTTTTTAGTTTTGGAGGAAACTAATGATTCAAGATAGGAAATTAGAACATCTTTCAATTTGTAAAAATTATGATGTTAATTATAAGAAGTCAACTGGTTTTGAAGATATTGAGTTAATTCATAGGGCACTTCCAGAAATTAATAAAGCAGATATTGATATTTCAACAAAAGCATTCGGTAAAAAATTAGATTCTCCTTTATTTATTTCAGCTATTACTGGAGGACATCCTTTTGCAGAAAAAATCAATAAGGAATTATCCATTGCTGCAGAAGAAAATAACATTGCTTTAGGCCTTGGAAGTCAAAGAGCAGGAATCGAAAATCCTGAATTAACATCTACCTATACTGTTGCAAGAGATTATGCACCTAATGCATTACTTTTAGGTAATATTGGTGCTCCTCAGATGAAATATGCCGAGGATGCTGTAAATATGTTGGATGCAGATATTTTAGCTATTCATTTAAACCCACTTCAGGAATCAATTCAACCTGGTGGGGATGTAGATGCTAGGGGATATGTGCAATCTATTTCCGAGATCTGTGATTTGGTAGATGTTCCGGTCATGGTTAAAGAGACTGGTGCAGGTATCTGTGCAGAGGATGCTGCAAAACTTCAAAGAGCAGGAGTTGACTTCATAGATGTTCAAGGTTCCGGCGGAACTAGTTGGGCTGCTGTAGAAACCTATCGTACAAATGATAGGTTACTTGGAGAGGCTTTTTGGGATTGGGGTATTCCTACTGCAATCAGTACTGTTGAGGTATGTTCCTCAGTTAGTATACCTGTTGTCTCATCAGGAGGTATTCGTACTGGATTGGACGCTGCAAAAGCTATTGCTCTTGGGGCAGATGCTGTTGGAATGGCTTTACCGTTTTTAAAAGCTGCATATAAAGGCCATGATGCAATTGTTGATTATGTGAATAAATTTAACGAATCTTTAAAATTGGCTATGTTTTTAGTTGGAGCAAGAAGTATTAAGGATTTAAAAGAATCTGATCTTGTTATTAGGGGTGAAACTAAAGAATGGCTTAATGATAGGGGTTTTAACACTAGGAAATATAGTAGGAGGTCAAATATTGACGGTTGAGATTATAGCAATTGGCGGTTATGAGGAAGTTGGAAAAAACATGACTGCCGTTAAAGTTAATGATGATGTAATCATATTTGATATGGGAATACATCTAGATAGGATCAATATCCATGAGGATACGGATATTGACAGAATGCATAGTTTGGATTTAATTGAAAGGGGAGTCATCCCTGATGATACCTTAATGAAGGATGTTGATGGAAAGGTTAAAGCTATTGTATTTTCACACGGACACCTTGATCACATTGGTGCTGTTGCAAAACTTGCACATAGGTATGATGCTCCATTAATTGGAACACCATATACCGCTGCACTTATTAAAAAGCAAATTAAAGGTGAACGTAAATTTAAGGTTAACAATCCTATCAGGGTTTTAAATCCAGGCAGTAAATTAAAATTATCTAAGGATGTTACTTTGGAATTTGTCCATACTACCCACAGTATTCCTCAGGCAGTTTTCCCAGTTTTACACACTCCTGAAGGAATTATTATCTACGCACTTGATTTTAAATTTGATAATCACCAGAAAGTATCTCCCCCACCTGATTATGAAAGACTAAAACAATTAGGTAAACAGGGAGTACTTGCACTTATTGTGGAAACTACAAATGCGGCAAATACACAACAAGTAAAAACCTATTCAGAACGTGTTCCAAGAATTATACTTGAGGATTTAATGAGGGAACCTTTAAAAGAAAAAACCGGTATGATTGTTACAACTTTCTCATCACATATTGAAAGGATTCAAACCATTGCAGATATTGCAAAGAAAAGTGATAGGGAAATTTTATTCCTTGGAAGATCTATGGAAAGATTTTTAGGAATTGCACAGAATCTGGGAATATTGAAATTACCTAAAAATTCATCTATTCATGGTTCTCCAAAGGCAGTAAATAGGGCACTTGCAAAAGCAGAGGAAAATCGTTCTAAATATTTACTTGTAACTACTGGTCATCAAGGTGAACCCGATGCATTACTTCCAAGAATTGCAAGTGGTAAGACTCCATTTAATATTAAGAAAGGAGATAATGTGATTATTTCTGCACCAATTATTCCAAATCCAACAAATGCTGCAAATAGGCATATAATGGAAGCAAGACTTAAAGCATCTGGTGCAAGAATCTATGCTAATGCCCATGTATCCGGACATGCAGGTAGGGAAGACCATAGGGAATTTTTAAGAATGGTTAAACCTGCACATATCATTCCTGCTCACGGAGATCTTCACATGTTAACTGCATATGGGGAACTTGCAGAAGAGGAAGGATATAGGATTGGTAGTAATGTGCATATTTTAAGAAATGCACAAGCACAAGTCTTTAATGATACTGATGAGGAATAGGTTTATTTATTCTAATATTGTTAATATTTTAATTCATTAGCTTAGAGGTATTGTTTAAAATTAAATTTTTTTTAATTTTATTTTTAAAAAAAGATAAGATTATTAATCATATAATAAAGATATATTATTGTTATAAATGTTTACATAGTTTTCATAATTTGGTTGAGGAATTTCAAAATTAATTTTAATCAAGAAAAATATAGGAAATGAATTATAATGGAGGATTTTTATGTCAGATGTAACTGAAATTTTAACTGATTATTCTAAAGATGTAAAGGCAGTAATTGAGGATTATTTGTCTAGTATTGATCCTGAAGATTTACAAAAGTCTTCAGTTTATTTAACTGAGGCAGGCGGAAAAATGTTAAGGCCTGCTTTAACCTTACTTTCAAGTCAAGCAGTTGGTGGAAACAGGGAAGATGCACTTAAAACTGCTGCGGCTTTTGAAATGATTCATACTTTCTCCTTAATCCATGATGATATTATGGATGATGATGATATGAGGAGAGGTAAGCCTTCTGTACATACTGTATGGGGTGAACCATTAGCTATTTTAGCTGGAGATACTTTATTTTCAAAAGCATTTGGTTTAGTAATTACTTCTAAAGAAGATAACATTTCCGCAGACCGTGTTGCTGAGTCTTTGGCTGTTGTTGCAGACGCATGTGTTAAAATCTGTGAAGGTCAAGCTTTGGATATGGGTTTTGAAGGTAATTTCGATGTTCAGGAAGAGGAATATATGGAAATGATCTTCAAGAAAACAGCTGCACTTATTGCTGGGGCTTGTAAGGCTGGAGCAATTGTAGGTGGAGCGGATTCTGAAGTAATTGATGCAATGTATGAATATGGTAGACTTATCGGTTTGGCATTCCAAATTCAGGATGATTATCTTGATGTTATTAGTGATGAAAAGGATTTAGGTAAACCTGTAGGTAGTGATATTGTTGAGGGTAAAATGACTTTAATGGTAGTTAAAGCCTTATCCGAAGCAAATGAAGAGGATAAAGAAAAGCTGGTTAAAATCTTATCTGATCCTGAATCTCCTCAAGAAGATGTGGATATTGCAATTGATTTATTTAATAAATATGGTTCAATTGAATATGCTCATGATGTTGCTCTTTCAAATGTAAACAAAGCAAAGGAAATACTTAATATATTACCTGATTCTTCAAGTAAAGATGCACTTGCTTTATTAGCAGATTTTGTAATTGAAAGAAAATCTTAAATTCTATAATTATTTTTTCCTATATTTTTATAATTTATAAAATTCTTTCTACTTTATTATAAAACTTATTATTTTTATCTATTTTCTATTATTTTTGGCTATTTCTCTTTATTTTTAGTTATTTTTAGTTATTTTTATTATTTTTATCTATTTTCTATTATTTTTGGCTATTTTTCTTTATTTTTAGTTATTTTTAGTTATTTTTATTATTTTTGGCTATTTTTCATCTTTAAATATTTCTTAATATTTTTCTGGTTTTTTCTATACCTTTCAATTTTTTTCATATGATGTAATAAATATTGAGTATTTCGTATATTGCTTTTATATAGAATTTGTAAATGGGATGTCTGTTAATGGCTGATATTATATGAAAAACTTTATTAAAATCAATTTTATTTCTTGAATGTCTCTTCAAAACTAAAAATTGGAATTATTACAACTTTCTTAAATATTCTTGCAATTTATTTTCCAATGAAACGTTTCAATGGAAACCTTTATATTTTTTTAGGATATATAACTAAATAATAAATTATTTAATTTGGTGTTTTTATGGATAATTATGAAATAATTGGTAGTTCTATAGATAAAATGCCTTTTATGGCTTTAGTTACTAATTTGTCTAAAAATTATATCAAATATCTTAATAAAGAACTTGAAAAATATAATATTAATTCTATTCAATCACTTTTCTTAGTAAAATTGAATTATTTTGATGATTTAAGTCAAAATGATTTAGCAAGGATCTTTAACTTAAGCAAGGGTTCTGTTGCCAAGTCTTTAAAAAAACTAGAGAATGAGGGATATATTATTCGTAAAACTGATAATGAGGATTTTCGTAGAAATATCATTGAATTAACAGATAAATCCTTAGAAATTATTCCTAAAATTAAAGAAATCAATGGGGAATGGGAAACGTATATGGGAATATCTGAGGATTCCAAATTAAATAATCTAATTAAAGATTTAACTTTAAAAAGTTTCAAATTGCTATAATCTGTTTTTTGGTGTTTAAATGGTTGAGGAAAATAAAAATGTTAGAATGATGATGGGTGATTATAAGGTTGCTGTACGTAAAATGGCATGGCCAATGATTTTGAGTATGCTTATTACTATGAGTTACAATTTAATAGATGGTATCTGGGTATCTGTCCTTGGAGCTGCACCTCTTGCAGCGGTAGGATTTGTAACCCCTCTGTTTATGGTTGTAAATGGTTTGGCAAATGGTTTAGGTGCAGGTGCATCATCCTTTATCGCACGTAAAATTGGAGGAAAAAGGAAGGATTTGGCAGATTTAGGGGCAAGTCAGTCATTCCTTATAGGGATCATAATACCGATTATTATCTCAGTATTTATATTGCTTTTTCAAAGACCAATCCTTATAGGTCTTGGTGCAAGTGGTGAAGTTCTTAGTTTGGCTTTGTATTATAGTACCGTAATATTCTCAGGATGTATATTTATTATAATTACCTCAATATTGACTGGTGTTTTAAGAGCTGAAGGTGATGTAAAAAGAGCGTTATATGTCATGACTTTAACTGCGGTAATAAATATTATATTGGATCCGGTCTTTATGTTACCTTGGGGATTAAACTTAGGTGTTGCAGGTATTGCATATGCCACGGTTTTATCATCAGGAATCAGTGCCGTTGTAATATTATATTGGATGCTTATTAAAAGAGATACCTATTTGAATATTTATAAAAAGGATTTGAAACCAAATGGTTCTGTAATTAAAGATATTCTAATGGTTGGAATTCCAGCAGCACTAGAAATGATGTGTATTGCAGCATTACTTAGTGTTGTAAACTCAGTTTTAACTATGGTTGCAGATAATAATGCTGTAGCAGCATATACTGCAGGTATGAGAGTAGTTTTATTTGGTATTGTTCCGTCTGTTGGTCTATCAATGGCAACTATTGCAGTTGCAGGTTCCTCTTTCGGTGCCGGTAAATTTAGAAGATTGAAGAATGTATTGAATTATTCAATGAAACTCGGAATTATAATGTCTGTTGCTATTGGTGCTGTGGTTTTTATATTTTCAAGTCAGATAGCAACGGTCTTTAGTTTTTCATCCAATACAGGAGTACTCATAGAACCAATATCCAATTTTCTAAAGGTATTCTTTTTATTTTTCATTGCAACGCCATTGGGTCTTTTATCCGGTTCATTCTTCCAAAGTTTGGGAAAGGGTCCAACTTCCCTATGCCTTACAATATTCAGGGAGATTATATTCCCTGCATTCTTTGTTGTTTTACTTGGAATTGTTTTAGGCTATGGAGTATGGGGTGTATGGTTTGGAGTTGTTATCGGTAAATTAGCAGGTGCGTTAATCGGATGGATTTATGCCTCTAATTATTCTTCAAATCTAATTAAAAAATATGGTGATGGGGAATTAGATTCTTAAATTAATATTAAGTACTGGTTATATTTTTAATCAATCCTATTTTCCATCCTTTTTCCACCATAATAATATCCAATCTGCAACATCCTTTTCATTATATAATTTTCCGGTTTTGGAATCTTTTTTAAGTATATCTTTAAGATAGGTTTTAAGTTTTTCAATTTCCTCATCACTTAAGAGGTCCACTCTAAATTTGCCATTGTCCATGGCTTCCTCAATATTGTTATATTCTCTGTGGGAGGTTATTGAAAGTCTTTCAACATTGGCATAAATACCTAAATTGTATAGTATCTGAATCATGTAGGTGTATGGAGGGAAATCCTTAGGATTATTTCCGATAGATTCCTGGAAATCCCTTTCTATTCTCCAGTTATCTGGTCCAAATAAGGTGATATAAACATATTTGTTGGCCATTTCATTAATGGTTTTCAATACTCTTTCAATTGGTATGATGCTGTTAAGTGATCTTGATGCGACAATTATATCAAAGTGACCAAGTTCATCAATTGATATTTCTTCTATTGGTTTTTGAATAGTGGTTACATTATCAACCCCTTCTTTTTTACATTTTTCATTTAAAATTTTAAGCATTCCGCTTGATGAATCAAGACCTGTAACACTTTTAGCTTTTTTAGCTATTGGAATGGTGATGGAACCTTCACCACAACCAATATCCAGTACAGTATCTTCTTTTGTTATTTTTAAACTGTTTAACAGGGTTTTCCTATAATCATCCCTTTTATTACTTTTATGGAAGTGTGGCGCTGCTTTATCCCAATTTTTCTGACGATCTTTCTTACTTTCTAATTTTTTACCCCAAAAATAAGCCCAGTCAATGTCCTCTGGATTTTCAATATGTCTCTTATTGTCTGTCATATTATCACTTTAATATTTCAAATTATTATATGATTTATAAATTAAAATCATTTATTAGTTTATTTTTATAATTATAATAAAATATTAATTTTTATTTTTTTATTAATGAATTAAATCTTAAAAATAATGATTTTAATTTTTCCTTAAAGTTTTCTAGATTATCAATTAAAAATTTATATATTTAATGATTCAAAAATAATACTGTGATTTTATATTAATTTTTATTTTTAAAATATGCTGATTTTTTAATTGTATTTATTACTATTTTATTTTAATTTAGTATTTTCAGTATAGTTTTTTGTCAATTTAAAAGAATACTTATTTAATGTGATATAATGGATGAATTAGAAGAAGTTGTATATAAACATGCTTTAATGAATGCTGTAAAACACAAAGGTAGTGCTAGTCCTAAGGCTGTAATGGGTTCTATTATGTCTCAGGAAGCAGAACTTAGATCCCGTGCTAAAGAGATAGGTCCATTAAGTGCAAAAGTTGTAGCTAAAGTTAATGAATTATCTAAGGAAGAACAACAAGCTGAAATGGATAAATTAGGTTTGGAGATTCATGAGAAAAAACAAGTTAAGAAAGAGGGATTGGATGAGTTACCAGGTTCTCATGATAATGTTGTTATGCGTTTTGCACCAAATCCAAGTGGACCATTACACATAGGACATGCAAGAGCAGCAGTACCTAATGGGGAATATGTTAAGAAGTATGGTGGAAAGTTTATCTTAAGAATTGAAGATACGGATCCTAAAAGAGTCTATCCTCCTGCTTATGATATGATTCAGGAAGATTTGAAATGGTTGGGAATTGAACCTGACGAGGTTTACTTCCAATCCGACCGTTTTGAAATCTATTATAAATATGCTGAAGAGTTAATTAAACGGGGGGCAGCATATATGTGTACCTGTGACGGTGGGGAATTTAAAAAGCTTAAAGATAATTGTGAACCTTGTCCACATAGAAATCAGAGTGTGGAGGAAAATCTAAAATTATGGGAACAGTTTCCATCAATGGAGGCAGGTTCTGCAGTCTTAAGAATTAAAACTGATATTAATCATAAAAATCCTGCTATTCGTGATTGGGTAGCTTTCCGTATTGTTGATGAGGAACATCCACGTTTAGGTAAAAAATATAGGGTTTATCCCATGATGAACTTCTCCGTATCTGTAGATGATCATTTAATGGGCATGACTCATGTTTTAAGGGGAAAGGATCACCTTGCAAATAGTGAAAAACAAAAATATCTATATAAACATATGGGATGGGACACTCCGGAATTTATCCATTATGGAAGACTTAAAATGGAGGATATTCCATTAAGTACCTCCAAGGCTAAGGAAGGTATTGAATCTGGAAAATATTCCTCATGGACAGATCCAAGACTTGGAACATTAAGGGCTATTGCAAGAAGGGGTATCCAACCGGAGGCTATTTGGAACTTAATGGTGGAAATTGGAGTTAAAATGTCTGATTCTGCCGTAAGTTGGAAAAAGATCTATGGTTTAAACAGGAATGTTATTGAAGATAAGGCAAACAGATATTTCTTTGTTAAAAATCCCGTAAAAATAGATGTTGAAGATTGTCCTGAGGAATTTTCTAATTTCACATTGGAAAAGGAATTACATCCTGACTTTCCTGAAAGAGGAAACAGAACATTGGACTTTAATGGTTCTGTTTATATTGATGGGGATGACTTTAAAGATGGACATATCAGGTTAATGGATTTAATTAATATTGATATTGATAATGGAACCGTTAAGTTTAACAGTGCATCATTTGAAGATGCTCGTAAAATTAAAGCTAGAATCATTCAGTTTGTTCCTACAGAGGAGGCTATTAAAGCTGAGGTTGTAATGGATGACGCTTCAGTTGTTGAAGGTTTCTGTGAGAAGGATTGTAAGAATCTTGAGGTTGATGATGTAATTCAATTTGAAAGATTCGGATTTGTTCGCCTTGACGAGATTAAAGATGATAAATTAGTATTTTATTATGCCCATAAATAAATATAATTTATCTTTTTAATCAATTTTTATTGTGTATTTCTTTTTTTTATAATCTATTTTTAATTCATCTTTTCATTAACTGTTTTAATCAGATTTATTAATTTTTTTTTTTTATTTTACCCTTTCCAATTTAATTCCTTTTTTTTTAATTGATTTGAAAATTCTTTTTTTATTCAATACATATATATTTTAATTAAGTTTTTCCCGGTTTTATTTCTTGCATTTGATTTTTTTAATATTTTAATTATATATTTAAAAGATATTTTTTTTATGCAATTCTATTTAGTTAAACTATTGTTTTAATTAATTATAAAATGGGTATTTTTTTAATTGATTTTTAAAACTAGGAATCTACTATTTATAAAGTCAATATTACAATTTTTAAATCTGAAATATTTTTTAAAATCCCTTTAAAAATTATTATTTTTTTAATATGGAAATTAACTTAAATCAATGTTTAAATTGAATTTGTTTAGAGATAATGTTGGTTATTTAAGAAAACCAGTTTAAATAATCCCTAAAATTAGATTTAACTTAAAATATTTTTTAAATAAGTTTTGCATTATTAAGGGAACTAGTTAAATTAAGTTTAACTATCCATTTAAGTTTGTTAAAGGAAAATTAGTTAAAATCATGTTTAATTTCAATTTAAGTTTATTAAGGAAACTAGTTAAATTATGTTTGATTATAAAATAAAGATTTTAAAATAAGTTTTTTTTGGCTATTTGGTTTATAATATAAAAATTAAGAATTAAAAGAAAAGATATTAAAAAGTATTAGAGGATAATGTTTATTTTTTTATTTAAAATACTTTAGTAATATCTTCTGGTTTAATCCAAATCTTTTTACCCCTATATGTGACATTAATGTTGTTACCATTAATGCTGTGAATAGAACTACCGTATTTTTCACCTTTGTACTGGTAAATAATACTGACTCCACGTTTTAATATGTGATCTGTACCCTGGAGATTGATTACTAAATCTTGTTCAGGCTCTTTTCGTCTTAATGATTTAGGTGCAGATTTTTTTTCATCGGATTTTCCACCATATTTTTTATGGAATCTTTCAGAGGGTTTAAGATTGGACAAGTCATCAGACTTTTTAACGGTGATTTTCATATCATCGGTTTTATCTGCAACATAGTTTGGTTTGTTTTTCTCGTTTTTATCTAATTCGTCATTGAATTCTTTTTCTAAATTATCAAAGTATTCAATTTCCTCTGGAGTTAATTCATCGGTATTTCCATTTATATTATCGAATACGTCATGAGTATCATAATCAGGTTTAATGCTATCTTCATATTTTTTGATTTCTTCAGGATCATGTAATGGTGTTATACTTACAACATTATCATTGTAGGTGATTCCATCCTCATAATTCTCTTTATTATTGTTTAAAACTTCCTCAAGAACTGCCTCATTAGTATTTCCTAAGTTTTCTCCATTTTCACTATCATCTCTTACAATGGATGATTTAATATTCTTAAATGCACCCTTAACACTTTCAAATGGATCTATAATATCATTATATGCAGATTGTTCAAATTCATTGTCTTTCTCTTCTTCATTTTCTTTTGCATAATCATCAATTGTAGCTGGTTCTGTTTTTATTGGTTCAGGATTTGTTATTTTTCTAGTCTTATCAATGATGCTTTGATGTTTATCTTCAATTGGCTCTTGAGTAATATTACTTGCTATGCCTTCAGCTAAGCTATTATCTTTAATGTTAAGTTCGAATGGTTTTGATTTCTCTTCGGCATCTGGTTTATTTTCCCCTTTTGTTTCTTTTTCTGTTATGGTTTTGTTTGTAGGTTTTGTTTCTTCTTTTATGGTAGGTTTGATGTCTATGTCTTGGTTTATACTTGGTTTGGTTTTAATTTCAGGTTTATTGATTTCATCAGCTTCTTTATTTATTGTTGCATCTTTTTTGATTTTTGTTTCTTTTTCTGTTATGGTTTTGTTTGTAGGTTTTGTTTCTTCTTTTATGGTAGGTTTGATGTCTATGTCTTGGCTTATGCTTGGTTTGGTTTTAATTTCAGGTTTATTAACTTTTTCAGTAGTCTCAGTTTTAACCTCCTTGTTTGTTTTTGCTTCTTTTTCGGTGGTTTCAGTTTTAACTTCTTCCGGGATATTGGTCTTAATGGTTTCCTCTTCAATATTGTTTATTGGTGGTTCAACTTTAAGACTTGGTTCTGTCTTTAAGTTAGTTTTAACATTTGTAGATTCAATTTCATTGTCCTCTGTTTTAATAGGTTTTGCTTCTTTAACGGTATTTGCTTCAGCTTTCGGACTTTCCTTAATTTGGCTTGTTTTGTTAATAATAGGTTTTACTTTTGGGGTTTCTTTAATGGTTGTTTTAGGTTCAGTTGCTGTTGTTTTTAATTTAGGTTCAACCTTATCCTCTTTTTTATTTTCAGCATCAGTTGAAATTTCGGCATTTTTTACATTGATGCTTATTGGTTTTCTTTCAGTTTCCTGTGGCTTTTGTATTTTGTTTGGATTTTTATCTTTTATGGTATTCTGGTTTTCATTTACTATTTTTCTGGTTTCTTGGCTTTTGGTGGTTTTTGCTATGTTGTTGTTTTGGGTTTTGTTTATTTTGTTTTCGGTAGTATTGGCAGTGTCGGCTATTTTTCTGGTTTCTTGGCTTTTGGTGGTTTTTGCTATGTTGTTGTTTTGGGTTTTGTTTATTTTGTTTTCGGTAGTATTGGCAGTGTCGGCTATTTTTCTGGTTTCTTGGCTTTTGGTGGTTTTTGCTATGTTGTTGTTTTGGGTTTTGTTTATTTTGTTTTCGGTAGTATTGGCAGTGCCTGCTATGTTATTGGTTTTAGGGTTTAAATTTCCAGTATTATTCGGTTTTGGTCTTGTAATAGTTAAACTTTCTATTTCTTTATTTAAAGCCTCTTCATCATTAACTTTTTTTGAATTTCTTGTACCGGTTATTCTACTTGTTGCTTTGCTTGTGGTTTTTAAGATCTTATCTTTATTTGATAGTAGAGTATTGGTCTGTTTTTTATTTTTAGGGGTGTCTTCAAATTTTGGTACTTGGGTACTACTTTTAAGTTTCCTTTCAATATTTTCATGTGTTTCGATTTTACCTTTCTCTTCATCTCTATAATATAATTTTACTATTAAACAGGCTACAACACAGATTATAGCAATGTTTATCAGTAATAATGTTGTTTTTAATAACATATTATCCTCTAAATATTTATTTGAATAAAAAAATAATTAAATCATTTTTAATTATATTATTATTAATATATATTATTTATTAAGATTAGTTATTTTTAATTTGATTTTATTATAAAAATTTTATTAGTATGGTTTTATATATTTATAAATATAATATTTTATTAGTATAATTTATTTTAATCTTAAATTTTAAATTATTTAAAATGAAGATTTTTTTAAATAGCCTTATAACTTCTTAGTTATTTATGTTATTTTAATTATTATCTTAAATTTAATATTATAAAGATTCAAGAGGAATAATATGGTTGTAAAAGTAAATGAAAATTATCTTTTATTAAAAAGTAATTATCTTTTTGCAGAAGTGGCAAATAGACTTGAAAAATATGAAAATGAACATCCTGATAAAGATGTAATTGCAATGGGTATTGGAGATGTAACTAAACCTTTACCAAAAGCTGTTATAAAAGCTTTTAAAGATGCAGTTGATGAAATGGGTCAAGCTGACACTTTTAGGGGATATGGTCCAGAACATGGATATGAATTTTTAAGGGAAGCAATTGTTAAAGGCGACTTCGAACCTTTAGGTGTGGATTTGGACATTGATGAAATCTTTGTAAGTGATGGAGCAAAATGTGATACCGGTAACATTCAAGAGTTATTTGCTAATTCAAACACAATAGCAGTTACTGATCCTGTTTATACTGTATATGTTGATACTAATGTAATGGCAGGTAGAACTGGTCCAATGAAAGATGATGGAATGTATGAAGGATTGGTATATCTTCCTTGTACTGCAGAAAATGATTTTGAACCTGAACTTCCTAGCGAACCTGTGGATATTATTTATCTATGTTATCCTAATAACCCAACAGGTTCCACATTAACTAGAGATCAACTTGCTAAATTTGTTGATTATGCAAGAGAAAACGAAGCTTTAATATTATTTGATGCGGCATATGAAAGATTTATTACTGAAGATAATATTCCTCACAGTATCTATGAAATTGATGGTGCGAAAGAAGTTGCAATCGAATTTAGAAGTTTTTCAAAAACTGCTGGATTTACTGGTGCTCGTTGTGCTTACTGTGTAGTTCCTAAAGCACTTAAAGTTAAAGATTCTGAAGGTAATGAACATTCTTTAAATGCTTTATGGGATAGAAGACAAACTACTAAATTTAATGGAGTATCTTATCCTGTTCAAAGAGCTGCAGAGGCTATTTATACCGAAGAAGGACAGAAAGAAATCCAGGAAAACATTGATTATTATCTTAAAAATGCTAAATTAATTAGGGAAAGTTTAACCGACTTAGGTTTAACTGTATCTGGAGGAATCAACTCTCCATATATCTGGGTTAAAACTCCTAATAACATGCCTTCCTGGGAATTCTTTGATTTATTATTAAATGAGGCAAACATTGTAGGAACTCCAGGTTCAGGATTCGGTCCTTCTGGAGAAGGTTATTTCAGACTTACAGCATTTAATACATATGAAAATACTAAAGAAGCTATGGAAAGAATCTCAAAACTATCTTTCTAAACTCTTTTTTATTAATGAGGGGATTATATGAGTAGTTCACCATTGGAAATTACTGAGGATGATACTTTACAAAGTATTTTTACTAAATTTGGAGCATATGCTTTAGATAAACAGGAAAATCTTGCTGATTTAATTGAAGATAAACAAGGTGAATTGGATCTTGAAAAGGGATATCTAAGTTTTACAGAGGATTTAACTTTTCCAGTTCAAATTTTAGGAATATTGTCTAAAGAATCAGACATGTTTTCATGGGCATGGGATAATGATGATTTAGGATTGCCTGAATCATTAATTTCAGAGGCTGTTAAGGTTAAAGAGTTTGGTGAGAAATATGATATTCCCCAATTTAAAACATCACTGTTTAAAGCGGAAATCAATGAGGTTCATTATTTGGCAATGACCGTTATTGGTTTGTTTGATGATGATGCATATTATCCTGTAGATGTTGGGGACTTTGTATTTTTTGTAACTATCAAATCTGATAAAATACCTAAAATAGATTCCATTGATAAGTTTCAAGTAATCTTTGATAGTTTTCAAAGGGATTATGACGTCAATGGTAAAAGGGCATTTGAGGCTTATGTTGCATGTAAAGATTATCCTGTAAGAGTTCATGAAGAGGATAATTTCCAGGTTGCAGATATTGGTGAAGATAAAATCATGGTGGGATTTTCAGATAGAGGTAATGTTAACCTGATTAAAATAATAAGACAGGAATAGTTTTATTAACTCTTTTATCTTTTTTATGCTAAAGCTTCATTTTTGTACTTTTTTATCTTTTTATTACATTGAAATAGGATTATTTTTATTGCTTTTTTTATTTTTTTTAATTTTATTTTCTTATTTGAACTTATTTTCACAATTTGATTTATTTAATCAGTTACCCATAAATATTCTATTGGTTTTAGATAATTACTAGGATATGGATTGTTTATATCTTTTTTTGGAAGTGAATTACATGAAATTATAAAAAAAGCATTTAACACTATATATTTTAAATGTTATATTAATCTGAATATGTAAAATATTTTTTATATAAAATGATTTTATAAGGTTTATTAATTAATAAATTAAAATTAAATTATTGAGTGAATATCTTAAAACTTTTTTATTAGTGATTATATGAATAGTGAGTTAATGGATGAAATTGATGACGAGATTGATTTTTTAGTAAAGGTAGGGTTCTATGATAAAGATGATATTTTGGAGACGATAATTGATGAGTTTATAGATTTCGATTTAAACGAGGATGAAATCTATAATAAAATTATGGATAAATTTAATGATCATCAAAAAAAATCTAATAGTGCTGATTTTACCAATCTTAAAGAGGGATTTAATAAATTAACTAAAGAGGGTATCGTTTCTATACATAATTGTGGTTATGATATTCAGGAGGGTGTGGAGGACTCTTTTGAAATATATACTCATTTAATAAACAATAATTATAGTCCTAAAGGTTTTTGTTTCTATACTTTATCCGGTATTGAAGAGGTATTTGAAAATAACGTTTTAACTATAGCTTTTGGTTTATTTGATGAAACTGATAAAAAAGCATCTAGGGAACTTGCAAATAATATAATCAGTATTTTAGAAGAGTATGATTTTAATGTGGAATGGAGTAATAATCCAGATAAACCAATTAAAATAAAGGATTTCAAATGGGAGAAAATCTTTGATGATACCACCTATTTTATGGAGGGGGCATATGAAGATTTTATTAAATACAATAGTAAGGAATATTAATATAAATAATTTGAGTTCAATACTTTATAGGTTATATTGAATACTTAAACTTTCATTGATTAGAAATAGTTTATTAAATCTATCCCTTGGAATTAAAAATTGTTTAAACTTAATCTTCGGGTATATTGGATAATTTAATCAGGTAAGTTATAAAAAGCATATTGTGATTTTATGAATAGACAGTCATATGATATTTTGGAGGATGTGATTTCCAAATCAGGTATATGGACAGCTTTAGAGGTTGTAGGTGATTCCATATATCTGGACTTTGAACATGTTCAATTATATAATCCATCTAAAGGTAAAGATTCGGATTCTATTCATGACAGTCAGATATCTATACGTTTTGCAGATAATTCTCTATTTTCAATTCTTTATAATGATAAGGAGGATATTGAATTTCTTAAAAATACCCATGGCTTGGATAATAATTTTTTAATTGAATTTAGTAAAAAATTGGTTTATTCTGAATTTAAATTCCAGAATTTTGACTTTATTAATGATTTGGATATGAAATTTGAAAACGAGTTAATATTTTTGGATAATTTTAAGGATGAGAGTGGGGAGAATGTTCCAGACTTTATTTTGTCCTTTACATCCGACGATATCGCTATTTGTGTTGGTGGAAATTCCTTAAATATTTTTAATGATTTTGAATCATTAAGTGACTATGATATTCTAGAACTTTCCAATAAATGGGTAAGATATTATCTTGAGTATTGGCAAAGGAAAGGTACCGAATTCGAACTTCCCTATGATCCATTATGTGAGGAGTCCCTATTGGATTTATAAAAAAAATTATTTTTTTCTCTGTGATTTACCTTTTTTTAGATTCTAGGATATTTATTCTGTCCATTTTTCCTATAGTTTAATTTTCACTCTTATATCTTCTAAAATATTTTTTTCATGACTTCAACTTTAGATTTGACCTATTTTTATAGTTTTCTATATTTTTATTTCTTTTTAAAATTTATTTAAGTCATTTATATGAATTTTTCTAAAACTTTATAAACTTTAACAAAGTAATATTACAATGGTTTAAAAACAATTTTTTAATATATGTATTTTTTAAAAAAAGGTCTTTTTAAAGATTTAATTTAATAATGACATTTATAATGTAGGAGATTTTAAATGACTTGTAGTATTTTAACCGGTGGAGCATGGGGAGATGAAGGTAAAGGAAAATGTATAACTTACCTTTGTAATAATGACAAACCTGATATTATAGCACGTGCTGGAGTAGGTCCTAATGCAGGACATTCTGTAGAATTCAATGGAGAGAAATATGGGTTAAGACTTATTCCTTCTGGTTTTGTTCATACTGGTGCTAAACTTATGATTGGTGCAGGGGTTCTTGTAGATCCTGAAGTTTTCTTCCATGAATTAGAATATTTAAATAAATATGATGTGAAAGGTAGAACATTGGTAGATGGTCGTTGTGCTATTATTAAACCTGAGCATCGTGAAAGAGATAAACACTCTGATTACTTATCCAAAAAGATAGGAAGTACTGGTTCCGGCTGTGGTCCAGCTAATTCTGATAGGGTATTAAGGATTGCAGATTTAGCAAAAGATGTTCCTGAACTTGAGGATTATATTACCGATGTATCTTTAGCTATTAATGAAACACTTGATGAGGGTAATGATGTATTTGTTGAAGGCTCCCAGGGATTTTCATTATCTTTATACTATGGTACCTATCCATATGTAACTAGTAAAGACACCTGTGCCAGTACTTTTGCTGCTGATGTTGGTGTAGGTCCAACTAAAGTTGATGAGGTAATCACTGTATTCAAATCATATATCACTCGTGTAGGGGCAGGTCCTTTCCCTACAGAAATCACTCAAGAAGAGGCAGAGGCTAAAAATATTGAGGAATATGGTGTAGTGACTGGTAGACGTAGAAGGGTAGGTCTTTTTGACATGGATCTTGCAAAGGAATCTTGTAGAATTAATGGTACTACTCAAATCGCATTGACCTGTGTGGATAAATTATATCCTGACTGTGCTAAAACACAGGATTTCTCTGATTTATCAGGTGAAACCAAGAAATTCATTGATGATATTCAAACTGAAACTGGTGTTCCAGTAACTATTATTTCAACTGGTCCAGATTTAAAAGATACAATCGATTTAAGAGATGAATTATTATAATTCATTATCCCTTTTTAATATTTTTTTAAACCCTGATAGATATCTTATTTTTTTTATTAATTGATTATTCCTATAACTATGCTTTTTTTTAAATAGGATTATTCCGTTAACTTATTATTGTTTTTTAAAGTTAATTTTTAGTATTTTCACCATTTTTTAAAATAGAACTATATATTATTTATTGCCATTTTTCAAATCGGTTTTATAATTATTATTTTTAAATTATTTTTCTCATTTTAAAAGGCTTATTTTACTTATATTCTAATTTATTTTTATTTAAAATATATTTTAATAGATTGATATTCTTGTTTCTAATTTAAAACTCTTTTAATCTTTTATTATTTTAATATACTTGATTTTTTTTAATAAAATTTAAGTCAAAAATTTTATATTTAATCTTAAACTAAGATTATTATATGACAGAATCTTTGAATGACAGTATTAAAACTCCAAACGATAAGGTTGCTATGGCCTTTTTTAGAAGTCTAAGATGGGTCAATGGGGTTTATTGTCCACAATGTAAATCATATAATATTGTTAACAGGGGTCAACAGGGGAGAGTTCGAAGATATTCCTGTAAAGAATGTGGTTCTAACTTTAATGATTTTACAGGTACTATATTTCATAAAAGCAGAATGCCAATGGGGATGATGTTGTACGTTTTATTTAATATGGATGATAAAACAATTACACAATTATCTGAGGAAACTGGTTATTCTAGACAATGTATTTCTCGTTTGACTCATTTATTTAAAGAGAAATTAATTAATAATCTAGAATTTTATTCCGATGAAGACGGAGCTTGATTTTTTATAAGTTTAATAACCTTTTATTATTTTTTCATTATCTTGTTTAAACAGTGAATGTTAGTTTATTGAAATAATACTTTTTTAATGAATAATATTACTTTTTCACATTCCCTATTTTTTTTTAAATTTAATCATTGTTTTAAATGTCTATTTTTCATATTGTTCTTTTTAGAAACTTTATTTTTTCCAATTAATTGATTTTATTTTAAATTACTCATTTTATATTAAAATTAAAACTTCTCATTGATTTTTTGAAATTTTTTGTATGGTTTTTATTTTTCCATTTTTCTATCATTCTTATTGGTTTCATAAATTTTTTAAGTAAAATATATTGGATTTTGAACTAATAATTTAACATTAAATCTGTTTTGGATAAGCTTTATATATGTAAGTTAAACAATTATTTATTGTATTTTAATTAAATTATGTTATGATTTTTTTCTATAAAGATTTGATAATCTTTTTGTATTTTTATTTATCTTGCTTTTTTAATTAAAATTGAAATTTAATAAGAATTTTCAACAATTAATTTAATTATTTAAAAAATTCAGGTGATTCAATGGATAAAAAGACAGGAGTAATAATAGCAATTGTTATAATAATAATTGCAATTATTGGTGGTTACTATGCTTTCGGTCACTCTGATGAGACTACCGTTAAGATAGGATATTTACCATCAGATCATGATTCTGCTTTATTTGTTGCACAAGCTCAAAAACAATATGAAGCTCAAGGAATTAATGTGGAAACATCATCATTTAATAATGGTGGAGATTTAATGACTGCTATGGCAAGTGGAGATATTGATGTAGGATATGTTGGAGTAACACCTGCTTTATCATCTATTTCTAAAGGCATTCCTGTAAAAATAGTTTCAGGAGCACAAATGGAAGGAAGTGGTATTGTAGTTTCAAACAAATCTTCAATTAATAGTATTGCTGATTTAAAAGGTAAAAAAGTTGCAACTCCAGGTGAAGCTTCTATTCAATATATGCTTCTTGAATATGCATTAAACAAAGAAAATGTCAATATTTCTCAAGTTAATCCAAGTTCTATGAAGGTTGCTCAGATGAATGATGCACTTAAAACTGGAAGTTTAGATGCAATTGTAACATATGAACCATATGCTTCCATTGCAGTTAGTTCAGGATATGGTAAACTCTTAGAAAATAGTTCTGAGATAATGCCGGACCATCCATGCTGTGTAGTTGTAGCAAGTGATAGCTTTATTAAAGACCATCCTAAGGAGTTAAAATCAATTTTAGCTATTCATGAAAATGCTACCAAATACATTAACGAACATCCGGATGAAGCTGCAAAACTATTACCTAGTGATATCGTACCAAATGCAAGTTTAGAGGGTAATGTATTAAAAGGTATTGACTTTGTATCTGGATTAAATGATACATACAAACAATCTGTAATGGACTTTAAAGATACTGAAATCCAATTAGGTGTTTTAAATAAAAACCTTACAGAGGATCAAATATTCTATAAGGGATAAGATTGTTTTAAAAAACGTGTTTTTTTATTAAAATATTTTTAATATTTTAATTTTTTTCTATTTTTTTATTTCATTTTTAAAATAAGATTGTATTTTTATTGGATTATGAAATATAATAAATTAATTTTGGTATTTTCGAAAAATATCAATATTTTTAGGTTTATAATATAAAATATTCTAGTTATGATATATTTTCTTTTAAAAAAAAGTTATTTTTATATACTATTTAAATCTATATTTTATTTAAGAATGTTAGAAAACATTTAAATAATATTATTATTTAATTTAATTTTTATAGTGGTAACTTAATTTTTAAATTTTTTAAATTAGAAATTTTTATAGTTTTATGATTAGTAAGTGATTTAATTGAGTTTAAAGAAAAAATTATTACCTTGTATTTTACCGATCATAGTGCTTATTATTTGGTATTTGATTACCGACGGTTTCGGTTTAGTGCCAAGTTTTAAATTACCTAGTCCTATTGATGTATGTCATTCTGCATATACGATTATAATGAATGGACGTCTACTTGACAATACAATAAGTACTTTAATTAAAGTATTTTTAGGTATTATTCTTGCATCAATTGTAGCTATTCCTGTGGGAATATGTTTAGGATACTCTAAAACTCTGGACAGTTTCTGTTCTTTATTAATCAGTATTCTAAGACCAATTCCACCGATTGCTTGGATTCCATTTTCAATTCTCTGGTTTGGAATAGGTTTGAATTCCGCTGTGTTTATTATATTTATGGGATGTGTCTTCCCACTATTGGTATATACAATAGATGGTGTTAAAAGAACCCCTAGTATTCTAATTGAATCAGCTCAAACATTGGGTGCAAGTAATGGTACAATTTTAAGAAGGATTATCTTACCTTCCGCTGTTCCTTATATTGTTTCAGGACTTAAAGTAGGGGTAAGTATTGCTTTAATGTGTACTGTTGCAGCAGAAATGATTGGTTCAAGTACTGGTTTAGGTTATATGATTCAAACAGCAGGTAATCTAATGGATCCAGGTACAACTGTAGTTGGTATGTTAGTAATCGGTTTAATCGGAATTTTATTTGATTATGGATTTACTAAGATACAGGATAAAATATTCTGGTAAATATTTAATGGAGATTTTAATTTGACAATAGAAGTAAAAAATTTAACTAAAACTTTTAAGAATAATGAGGAAGAGAATAAAGTTTTAGATAATTTGAATATTACTTTTGAGGATAATAAGTTCATCTGTCTATTAGGTCATTCAGGCTGTGGTAAAACAACTTTACTTAGATTGATAGGTGGTTTAGATAAACCTACCTCTGGTGAAATCCAACAAGATGGTAAGCCTATTAAAGGACCTTCCACAGATAGGGGTTTTATTTTCCAACAATATTCACTATTTCCTTGGATGACAGTGTTTGATAATGTAATGTTTTCCCTTAAAGTTAGGGGAGACAATGATGAGGAAAGTAGAAGGAGAGTTGAGGCTTATCTTCAGGGTGTTGGATTGGAGGATAGTAAAGACCTTTACCCGTATCAACTTTCCGGTGGTATGCAACAGAGAGTTGCTTTAATTAGAACCATGATCAACCACCCAAATACAGTTTTAATGGATGAACCCTTTTCTGCATTAGATATGTTAACTAAACATGATCTTCAGGAGAAGTTGCTTGATTCACTTGGAAAATATAATACAATCCTCTTTGTAACTCACGATGTTTCCGAGGCCACATTCTTAGCAGATCAAATTGTGGTTATGGGAAGACATGGTGGAGAAGTTAAGGATGTAATTGATATTGATATGCCACATCCAAGAAAAAGAAATGATCCTAAATTATTGGCTATTCAGGATAAGATTTCCGAATACTTATAATTTCTAAACCTTTATTTTCTATTTTTAATTCTTTTTTATTGATTTTTTTTATTGGCTATTTCTGTGGGTTTTTTTTTAATTCTTTTTTTATTGATTTTTTTTATTGGCTATTTTTGCTGATTTTTTTTACTTTCCAGTTTTTTCTTAGTTAATCAGTTTTTTTATAGATATTTTGTTGTTTATTCGCTTTTGTTGATTCTTTTTACGTTTCCATTTATTAGTTGCTTAGTTAGTTTTTATTTTTTTTTTATCAGATATTTTTCCATTTGGCTTAGATTATCTTTTAATTATGTTATTTTAATAATCTGTCATTTATTTGATTATATTAGATATAATTTCTTATATTATTAAATTTAATCTATTAAAATTGTTAAAGTAGAAGCAGGGGATTTTTTCATTAAAAAATTGATTTAATGGATTTTGCTTTTATTAAAATAGTTTAATTGATTTTAGTAGAATTTTTTAATTAATTAAATTAAAAGAACGATTAATAATTATTGTAGTTTATGAAACTATTATAATATTTTTATTCTTCTAATTTATATAATGGATTCAACGTACCATATCTTCCATATTTAATGGAATGATATACATATTCATTAGATTTTTCAATAGATTCTTTTAAATTAAAACCTTTTATTAGATATCCGCAAACTGCAGCGGAAAATGTACAGCCGCTGCCATGGGTATTGTCTGTTTCAATTAACTTTTGTTTGAAAATAGAAATATCACCGTCATAAAAGATATTGGTACCGTTTAAGTGTCCCCCTGTAATTATTACATTGGGACCAATCTTTTCGGCAGCCCGGATTCCGTCCTCGATTGAGCGGATTTTAACCTTGGATAGTTTTTCAGCTTCACTTACATTAGGACAAACAAGTATTCCCTTGGGAATTAAGTATTTTTTTAAGTATTTTGTAAAGTTTTCCTCAGATAGCTGTCCCCCTGATGTAGAAACCATTACCGGATCAATTACAATGTTTAGATTATATTCATCTATTTTCTCACTTACAAGTTTGACTACTTTTTTGGAGTATAACATTCCAGTTTTACCATATTTTATTGGGTATTCCTTCAATATACTGTCAATTTGTAGTGATATAAAATCGGTATCAATTTCTTGAATTCCATAGACTTTTGATGGGTTTTGAGCAGTTAATGCAGTTATGACTCCGGTTCCATGGATTCCTAAGGCACTAAATGTTTTGATATCTGTAAGTATTCCGGCTCCTCCGGAGGGATCTAATCCTGCGATTGTAAGTCCTATCATGTTATCATGTTAATTTTTGATTGTTATAAAAAAAATTGAAAATTTATTGATTGTAGCACAATCCTAATATTTGTTTAAAATTATTTAAAAAAAAGAAAATTGAAATTTAAGTGAAATTTAATCATGTTTTAGGTATTAATTTCTCTTAACGTTAAGTATTTTCAAGTGAAATAAATATTTAATTATGTTTTAAATATTAATTTCTTTCAACATTAAGTCTTTCTGGTCCATGGATGGAATGTACACTAATACCTAATTCCCTTAGGTACTCTTTGGTTTTAGTTCCGTCTCCATGTATTAGTATTTCACCTAAATCCTCGGTTGTATTTACATCCATTGCCATAAAGAATGAATCATGTACCATTGGGGTAAAGTTATGTAAATCTGCTTGTTTTACATGTTTGATGAAACTGAAATCGCCAAATTTCATTTCAATTGATAAAGGACTAATAATTAATGTATTAGTTCCCCCTCCTTTTGAAGGTACAATTACAAAGTCCATAAACTGTGTTTGTTGAAGTAACATACCAATATTGGTCTTTCCAATAAGCGGTACATCTGAAGGTAAAATAATAACTTTCTTGGTTTTATCCTTGAGTTCGGTCATTGCCTGGGTTAATGCGTTATTTAAATTGTTACCATCAGGGTTTTCCTCTTCTATTATAGTCTTTACATCCAATTCTTTAGCAAACTCCAAAACCTCATCATCTGAGCTTATGATATAAATATTATCTACATATTCTCTTAACGCATTTGTCACGTCAGTAAGCATAGCCTTTAATAGTTTTTCTCTTTCTTCTAAACTTAAAAAAGGAGATAATCTAGTTTTTGCATTTGAGAATTTACTAACTGGTATTATCGCATCTATTTTATCCATATTATCATCTATTTTATTTAATATGTTTTAGCTACTGAGGCAATATGTTTTGCTTTCTTACCACAGTGTACGCATACTTTATCTGTATCCTCATCAAGGTCCTCACTTGATCCAAGGAAATCCTCGTCACTAATTTTTCCTATTTCCTTTCCACATTCGGTGTCTCCACACCAGTAGAATTCTGTAATGTTTCCTTCTTTAATACTTTCTTTAATGTCTTTTTCATCTTCAACAAGTTTAAGTGATTTATTAAATTTATCCCATGCCTTCTTGTATAGATCGTCATGGATATCATTTAATAGGTCTTTTATGGAGGATACTAAATTGTCGTCAATTGTAAGTTCTGATTTTTCACCATTGTCTCTTCTTACAACAACAATCTTATTTGCTTTTAAGTCTCTTGGTCCAAGTTCTATTCTTAATGGTATGCCCTTGTTTTCAATACTGAAGAATTTTTTACCGGGACGGATATCCCTATCATCAATTTTAACCCTAATATTATCTTTTGATAATGCATCCTTAATTTCATTGCATTTATCCAATACTTCCTCAGCACCTTTTTTAAATAGTATTGGGACTATTACAACTTGAACAGGTGCTATAGCAGGCGGAAGAACCAAACCCTTCTCATCTCCATGAATTGCAATTGCTGATGCAATTACTCTATCGGATATTCCATAACATGTTTGGTATACATATTCATGCTGACCCTCTTTATTTTCGAAGGTAATGTCAAATGTTTTAGCAAATGTTTGGCCTAGGTTATGCACTGTACCGATTTGTAAGGTTTTTCCATCGGGAAATACTGTATCGAATGCCATAGTATAATCAGCACCTGGGAATTTATCCCATTCTGGTCTTTTGCTGATTAAGTAGGGTACTGCAAGACTATCAAAAATTTGTTTATAAATTTCAATACCTGTTTGGACTTGTTCCTCTGCCTCCTCAGGGCTTGAATGGGCTGTGTGTGATTCAACAAATGAGGTAATTTCACGTACCCTTATCATTGGTCTGGTGTGTTTAGTTTCATATCTAAATGTACTTCCTTTTTGATAAATTTTAATAGGTAAGTCTATGTGGGATCTTATCCAAAGTGAAAACATAGGATAAATTGCTGTTTCACTGGTAGGTCTTAAAGCTAACTTTTCATTTAAATCTTTTTGACCACCTTTAGTTACCCAATATACTTCATCCTCAAATCCTTTAACATGTAAACCTTCCTTTGCAAGTTCTTCTTCAGGAATCAAAAGAGGAAATGAGGTTTCATCATGTTCCTTATCCATTAAGTCAGTAACTATCTTAAAAAAATTTTTTCTAATCTGAAATCCGTAAGGCAACCATACTCCCATACCTTTAATAGGATATCTAGGGTCTATAATATCTGCTGTTTCAATGATATTATGAAACCATTCACTAAAATTCTCCACTATATCACCTAAGTATTTATTTTTTCATAATATAATTTAAAATAAGTATTTTTTATTAAATTAAACTAATATTAAATCTTTAATTTAATTGTTTAAATTAAAAAATCAATTATTCTATGATTTATAATTTATCTTTTTATTAATTAATAAATATTATTATATTAGATTTTCTTGGATTTATTGAAAATATTTGAATAGGTTTGTTTATTTGATTTTGAAATTTAATTTTTATTTAAATTTCTAAACAAAAATTATTTTATTAGATACTTACAAATATATTCATAATATAAATATTTTTATATTTCATTAAAATTTAGTTTTTATTGTTAGGTGAATTAATCATGGATTCTAAAACTATTCAAATGCCGAGGGAAGTTCATATTGGTCCAAATGTCATTTATGAAACAGGTGAAATTGCTCGTAATTTAAGACTTCCTGGTGAACCTTTAGTTGTGACAGGTAACCGTACCTTAAAAATTGGAGGGAAATTGGTATATGATAGTTTAGAGGAAGCAGGATTTAACCCTGAGATTATTCAGGTTAGTGATGCTACTCAAAAGTATGTTTCAAAGGTTGAAGACAAATTAGCTGAGAACTCTTTTGCATTAGGGGTTGGTGGTGGTAAAGTTATAGATGTTGCTAAACTAGCCTCAACTAATAAGAATTCTTATTTCATATCAGTACCAACAACAGCTTCTCATGATGGAATTGCTTCACCTATGGCATCTATTAAAAACTCAAAAGGTTCTGTTTCAGTTAAAGCACATGCTCCAATGGCTTTAATTGCGGATTCTGAAATATTAAAAAATGCACCTTTTAGATTTTTGGTTTCTGGATGTGCAGATATTGTATCAAATTATACTGCCGTGAAGGATTGGCGTCTTGCACAAAGACTTCAAAATGTAAGTTTTTCCGAATCAGCAGCGGCACTATCTTTGATGACTGCAAAATTAATAATAGATTCTGCAGATAGTATTAAGGAAGGTTTGGAACTTAGTGCCAGATTGGTTGCTAAAATGTTATTTAGCAGTGGTATGGCAATAAGTATCGCTGGTTCAAGTAGGCCTGCAAGTGGTTCTGAACATTTGTTTTCCCATGCTTTAGATAAAATTGCTAAAAAGCCAGCTTTACATGGCGAACAATGTGGTTTAGGTACTATTATGATGATGAATCTTCAAGGTGGAGATTGGAAATTTATTAGGGATGCTTTAAAAAGTATGAAAGCCCCTACAACTGCATATGATTTGGATTTAGATCCTGAGGATATTATTGATGCTTTAACAATGGCACATACTATTAGGCCTGAAAGATATACAATTTTAGGAGATAGGGGAATATCTAGAGATGCAGCTCGTAATTTAGCTATAAAGACAGGAGTTATTTAGAGGTAATATTATGATAACATTGGTAGGAAAGGATTTTGCCCGTGAAGGAACTAAATTTATTTTTTATGGTCCTGCAGAGGAATGTAAAAACTGTAGATATAAATCTTCATGTATAGATTCCTTGGAGAAAAATAGAATGTATGAGATTATATCTGTTAGAAACAATGATCAAAATTGTCCTCTTCATGCTGAAGGAAAGGTTGTTCCAGTTGAAGTTCAGAAAGCAGATATTCCTATTTTATTTAATTCTAAAAAGGTATTTGAAGGTTCAACTATAGTCTATGATTCTCCTGATTGTGATGTCTATTGTGAATATCATGACCTTTGTTTCCCTGAGGGATTATATAATAATGATAAGTGTATTATCATAAAAGATTTAGGTAGATTTGAAGGAGTTTGTAAGAAGGGTTTAACTTTAAATAAACTTTATATAAATTTTATTGAATAATTATTTATTAAGCTATTTTGGTGTGATTATGAATCTTAAACAAGATGTTGGTTATAAAGCAGCTTTGGAAGTTAAAGATGGTCAAATTTTAGGTCTTGGTACTGGATCTACTACTCATTACTTTATTGAAAAGGTAGGTATGAGAGTTAAGGAAGAGGGTATTGAGGTTATGGGAATTCCTACTTCATATCAATCTGCGTTACTTGCACAACAGTGGAATATTCCATTAACTAGTCTTGATGAACATAGTATTGATTTAGCAGTTGATGGTGCAGATGAAATCGATCCGGATTTAAACCTAATCAAGGGTGGTGGAGCAGCCCATACAATGGAGAAGATTGTAGACTATTCCGCGGACAAACTTATTATTATTGCAGATGAGTCTAAATATGTTAGTCAATTAGGTGCTACACCGGTACCTGTCGAAGTTATTCCTAAGGCTAAAACCACTGTTTCAAATGCCTTAAAGGATATGGGTGCAGAACCTCTTGTAAGAATGGCGGTAAATAAGGATGGTCCTGTAATAACTGATAATGGTAATTTTATCATTGACGCTAAATTTAATGAGATTTCATCTCCTATAGATTTAGAAATAGATTTAAACACTCTTCCAGGTGTAGTTGAAAATGGAATTTTTACTGAAATGGTGGATAAAGTTATATTAGGTACTAAAGATGGAATCAGAGAAATAACTTTATGATTTTATTTGTTTTTCAGGTGATTTAATGCCTTTGCCATATGATGTTGAGAAAAGGGTATATCAATTTACCCTTTTAATTGGTATATTAATTGTTATTTATGCAGTTTTATGGATTTTGGCTAAATTAGGTTTAATCCCATTAATTGTATTTGCATTATTCCCTCAAATCGTTTTACTTGCAATTGGAATATTTATAATATATATTGCATATAAACGTATTTGATTTTTTAACTATTTCTATTTTTTATTTTATTTTAACTTCCTAGGTGAGCTATTTTTAAATTAATTTATAATAATTCTTCTTTTCAATTTAAAATCACTATTTCATTACTTTTTTTTTTATTTTGCTTGTTTTATATTTGAAATTGGTATTAATTTAATTATCATTATTGGATATCCGGATTTAATTTTTACATTTAATCTTTTAATATTAAGTTTAATGGTTAATTTAATTTAAATTAAAAAATAGCCGTATATTAAAGGAAAATTTACTTTAAAGATTCAATCTAGTTTAAATTAAAAGATAGTCATTATATTAAAAAGAAAATTTACCTTAAAATAAATTTATAAAAAATTTTTAAAAACAGAATTAATGCTTAATTTAAAATTATAAAAAATAAAAAAAGAGATTTAGTTGAATTTTTTACTTACTTCATCTACAGCAAGTACTAATGGATCAGTAACCATTGATACTGGAGGAGCGTAAGCAAATTCCATATTACTTAAATCAAAGCAGTCTAATCCTTCGGTAATAGCAAGGGTCATAGTATCTATTCTTTCTGCTACACGTTCTTCTGCAATGATTTGACAACCTATGATTTTTCCGTCTGCATCACAGATAACCTTGATGTCCATAGGTTTTGCATTTGGATAATATCTTGCTCTAGTAAATGCCTCAATCTTTTCTGAAACAGTTTTTATGTTGTTTTGTTGAGCAAAGTTAGTTGTAAGTCCTACAGCACCAAATTCCAATTTACCTACTTTGGTAACCATTGAGTTTAAAACAGGATTAAACTTGGATTTTTTACCAGTAATTGTTTGTGCACATGTTTTTGCTTGACGAACAGCAGTAGTACCTAATTGTGAAATGGTATTGGATTCTAATATGGCATCATAAGATTCAACACAGTCACCTACAGCATAAACATCTTTAACTGAAGTCTCCATTTTATCATTAACTAAAATAGCCCATCTTCCAATGTCACAACCAATCATTTCTGCAAGATTAAGTTCAGGTCTTACTCCAGTTGCAAGAATAACCATATCTGCAGGGTTTTCATCTGTACCATCAACGACTACAGATTCAACTTTTCCATCACCTTTAATCTCGGTAATTGGTTTTCCAAGAACAATATTAAGTCCTTCACTTTTAAGATATTCTGTAACAATTTCAGCCATGTCAGGATCAAGGGACCTTGGTACTATCTGAGGTAACATTTCGTTTAATGTTACATTCAATCCTAATTCTTTAAATGCATAAGCTATTTCAATACCAATTAAACCTGCACCAGTAACCACTACATTTTTACAGTTTTTAATCCATTCTTTAACTTTTTTACCATCGTTGATGTTTCTGATTTTGAATACTCCGTCTAAATCAGCACCAGGTATAGGTGGTATAAATGAGTTTCCACCTGTAGCAAGTACAAGTTTATCATATTTCATGGTTTTAACTTCACCTTCGGAAGTATAGGTTAATTCTTTTTTATCATTATCAACATCAGTTACTTCGGAGTTAGTTAAAACTTCAATATCTTTCTCTTTGTAATCTTCAGGGGTTTTCATAACAATGTCATCGAATGTTTCAATAGTATTGCTTAATACATAAGGTATTGCACATGGTGAGTATGCAATATAATTGTCACGAGTGATAACTGTTATTTCAATGTCTTTATCTATTTTCCTAATATTTGAGGCAGTTGGCATTCCTCCAGCTCCCCCACCAATTATTACTACTTTCATTGTTTCATCCTATAAATTCATAAATATAAAACAAAATATTATATAAATTTAATTTATTGAAATTATTATATAACTATTAGCTTTTTTTAAAATTTTCACTGTAAAATTTAATATTTTACTAATTATTATAAGATTATTATATAATTGCTTGTTTTGTATCCAATAACTTCAATATTCTGTAATATTTTAAAGATTTTTTATATTTTTTATAGATATGTTGAATATTTTACCATTTTTTTATTTATTGTAAAAACTTTTCTTTAAAATTTTTAATTCACCCGGCTATATTTTTTATAAATCAGAATCACTTATAAAATTTTAAATAATTTAATAAATATACTATTAATACTTAGCTTATGTTAAATTATTTCCAATATGTTAATTTTATATAAGTTTAATAATAATTTAAAATATTTATTCTGAGGTTTAAATATGGTAAGTGTAAATGTAGAAGCTAAAAAAGTAGTCGATAAAATGATTGATGATGCAGATGCTTTAAAAATTGCTGTTTCTAAATTAAGCAATGGAGCTACTGTTATCGATTGTGGAGTAAATGTTGAGGGAAGTTTAAAAGCAGGACAATTATATACTGAGGTATGTCTTGGTGGACTTGCTGATGTAGGTATTTCTATTCCTGGAGATTTGTCTGAGAAATTCGCACTTCCTTCAGTCAAGGTTAAAACTGATTATCCAGCTATTTCAACATTAGGTGCACAAGAAGCAGGTTGGTCTGTTTCAGTAGGAGATTTCTTTGCATTAGGTTCAGGACCTGCAAGAGCATTATCTTTAAATCCTAAAGAAACATTTGATGCAATTGGTTATAAGGATGATGCTGATTTAGCTATTTTAACTTTAGAATCTGATGTTTTACCTGGTGAGGATGTAGCACAGTATGTTGCTGATGAATGTAATGTTGATGTGGAAAATGTATATTTACTTGTTGCACCTACCTCCTCATTTGTTGGATCTATCCAAATTGCAGGAAGGGTAGTTGAAAACGGTGTATACAAAATGTTAGAATTCCTCGGATTCGATGTAACTAAGATTAAACATGCTGCAGGTATTGCACCTATTGCACCTGTAACTCCAGACGGCTTAAAAGCTATGGGAAGAACTAATGATGCAGTATTATTCGGTGGAAGAACTTATTATTATCTTGAATCTGAAGAAGGAGATGATATTGAAGCTCTTGCTAAACAAGTACCTTCATCTGCAGCTGACGGATATGGTGAACCATTCTATGATACTTTTAAAGCTGCTGGATTTGACTTCTACAAAATCGATAAAGGAATGTTTGCACCTGCTGAAGTAGTAATCAATGATTTCACCACTGGTAAAGTTTACAAAGAAGGATTTGTAAATGCGGATTTACTTAAAAAATCATTTGGTGTAGATAACTAAATAGATTAGTAATTTTTACTATTCTATTTTTTTTAATTTCGGTGTGTTCTGTTTTTATTTTGGTTGATTGTTTTTTGTTCTGTTTTTTTAATTTTGGTGTGTGTTTTGTTTTTTTTATTTTGATTGATTGTTTTTTGTTCTGTTTTTTTAATTTTGGTGTGTTTTGTTTTTTTTATTTTGATTGATTGTTTTTTGTTCTGTTTTTTTAATTTTGGTGTGTTTTGTTTTTTTTATTTTGATTGATTGTTTTTTGTTCTGTTTTTTTAATTTTGGTGTGTGTTTTGTTTTTTTTATTTTGATTGATTGTTTTTTGTTCTGTTTTTTTAATTTTGGTGTGTTTTGTTTTTTTTATTTTGATTGATTGTTTTTTGTTCTGTTTTTTTAATTTTGGTGTGTTTTGTTTTTTTTATTTTGATTGATTGTTTTTTGTTCTGTTTTTT
>Ga0256406_1001553_pt1 | contig 36407 bp, 30 predicted proteins | sample RumenRJG_03DNA_FD_185986 | JGI IMG/M metagenome (GOLD analysis project Ga0256406, IMG submission 185986) | Bovine rumen microbial communities from Lethbridge, Alberta, Canada - RJG_03 | ecosystem: Host-associated > Mammals > Digestive system > Stomach > Rumen | place: Canada: Alberta | collected...
CCCTCCGATGCCCCACAGACGGGACGCGGGCAGACTCCGCCGTAGATTTATGCCAGCTCCAGTGCGATTTTGATCATGTCATCAAAGCCGGTCTGGCGTTCTTCGGCGGTGAGCTCACCTTCCTTAAAGAGGTGATCGGAGATTGTCAGGATGCAGAGCGCCTTCTTATGCGCCTTCGCGGCATTCATGTACAATGCTGCGGCCTCCATCTCGACGGCGAGGCAACCCATCTCGCGCCACTTTTTATTCACATCCGGGAACTGATTGTAGAAAATATCGGACGACACCACATTCCCGACCTTGACACTCGCACCCTGGGCGCGTGCCGCAGCCACTGCCTGTTCAAGAAGGCCGAAGTCTGCGATCGGTGCGAAGGTTCCCGGCAGCGCGTACTGATACTGGTAGCGGGAATCCGTGCAGGCGCCCATGCCAATGACAACATCCTTTACATTGACGTCGTCCTGCAGACCGCCGGCCGAACCGATACGGATGATGTTATCGACGTCATAGAAATTAAAGAGCTCATATGAGTAAATGCCTACAGATGGCATGCCCATGCCGCCACCCATGACGGAGACTTCCTTGCCGTGGTACTTGCCTGTATAACCGAACATATTCCGAACCGTGTTAAAGCACTTCGGATCCTCGAGATAGGTTTCTGCGATATACTTCGCGCGGAGCGGATCGCCCGGCATGAGGACAGTCTTTGCAATATCGCCTTTTTCTGCTGCATTGTGAGGTGTTGACATAATTTTAATTCCTTTCATTTGTTAAAGATAAATTGTATCCTTGTATCTTTCTAATGCTTCCTTCATTTGCCTGTTTCAGAAATCTACTGTAGATATACGTATATTTGCGTATGTTCTGCAAATGAAGAAACTCATTTTTCCAAATCTGCTGGTCCAAACCCGAGCGGCAGTAGTTCCTTCAATGTGAAGGTCTTCACATGGTCCCGATTCTTCGCGAGGATGATTTCGAAGGTTTCCGGATCACAGAACTCCATCATCACCTGCCGGCATACACCGCACGGCGGACAATAATCGACGACGCCGCTCTCCGGTCCGCCGACGATGGCGATTGCTTCAAACTCCTTTTCGCCTTCGCTGATCGCCTTGAAAAACGCGGTACGTTCGCCGCAGTTTGCCGGCGTGTAGGCAGCATTCTCGATATTACAGCCACCGTAAATTTTTCCATTCTTTGTGAGAAGCGCTGCCCCCACCCGGTAATGTGAGTAAGGTGTATACGAAAATTTCCGCATATCCATGGCCTTCTTCACAAGCTCGTGTCTTGTTTCTTCTGTCATATGATATAAACTCCGTTTCTTTAAGTCCGAACAATATAAGCAGGAACCTTATCTTAACAGATCTCCCTTTCGTCCGGACTCCTATAGAAGGTCATTTCATTATAGCATAAAAGGCGGTCCGGAGGAATGAAATCCTATCTTGAAAATACCGTAGAGAATCCAATGCTCCTATGTCTTGCTGAATATATTCTGAAATGATATAAACGAAGGAGAAACGATACGATTTGAATCATCGTATGACTTTGAGAAAGGTACGACAAATGAGTCTGGAAGAAAAGGATATCGATGCATTTATCATGCTCATGAAAAATGGAAATGTGACCCGGACGGCCGATGCGCTTTTCATGTCACAGAGCACGCTGACGAAGCGGATTCAGAAGCTCGAAAAGGAATATGACTGCACGCTTTTTCTCCGCTCGAAGAAGGGCATGATCCCGACACCTGTGGCAGAGGAAATTCTGCCGGATCTGATCCGAATGCGTACACTCGGCGAAAAAGTCCGCGATCAGGCATCGACCTTTGGCGGGCGTGTCGGCGGCACGCTTTCTCTCGGTGTGTCCGTCAATTTCGCCCGCTACGATCTTCCGAAAATTCTCAAAAAATATACCACGCTCTTTCCGAATGTGCATCTGTCGATCCAGACCGGCCAGAGCACCGCATTATATCAGAAGCTCCTCGATGGCAAATTGCGGCTTATCGTCGTACGCGGTCAGTTTCCATGGAAGGAGGATGATCTTTTGCTCAGCAAGGAAAAGGTCTTTTTCGTGTGCGCGGACGACCGGAAGGATACGCCGCTTTCCGACTACCCGTTCATCGCAAGAAAATCTGACGCAAGCTTCCAGCAGCGCATCAATCGCTGGATACAGGAAAATGAAATCGTCCTCGGCGATTATCGTCTCGAGATCAATGACATTTCCGCGTGTCTTGCGCTTGTTTCGGAGGGTATCGGTTGGTCGATCCTCCCCGAGATTTGCCTAGGCAGTTACGACGGCTACCGGAAGCCGCTCATCTTTGCAGACGGACAGCTCTTCACCCGCGAAACCCACCTGCTCTGCCGCGATGACTATGCCCTGCTTCCGCAGGTTCACGCCTTCAACTCCCTCCTCGCATAAACTGACACAGGGGACGGTTCTCTCTGTCAGCTTTTGGGGTGATCATGCTCCAAAAAGCTGACAGAGAGAACCGTCCCCTGTGTCAGGATTTCGCAAAAAAGCACGTATCCAGGCTATCTTAGCCTAAATACGTGCTATTTTCACTGCGGCACACGGGACTTGAACCCGCACGGTCGCCCACAGGAACCTAAATCCTGCGCGTCTGCCAATTCCGCCAATGCCGCAAAATATAAAGTAAAAGAAAAAGCTCTGTACCAAGTACAGAGCTTTGAAAACTATGAGGCAAACGAGAGTCGAACTCGCGACAACTTGATTAAAAGTCAAGTGCTCTACCAACTGAGCTATTGCCTCAAACAGGGCCAGTTGGATTCGAACCAACGAATGTAGCCGTCAAAGGGCTATGCCTTACCGCTTGGCGATGGCCCTAATTCTAAAGCCTGCTGGCGAAGGGTGGGTACTGAGAGTCGAACTCAGGACCTCCAGAACCACAATCTGGCGCGATAACCAACTACGCTATACCCACCATATTACGGCTGTCGAAACAGTCTATTTTTAACTCAGTCTCCTGAAAATCCATGACTACCTAAAGCAGTCTTTTTACTCAGCTTCCTGAGAAACTGAGCCCGCGGGGATTCGAACCCCGGACCCACGGCTTAGAAGGCCGTTGCTCTATCCAGCTGAGCTACGGACTCGCATGGAAGTGCTCATTTGAGCGACTCATACAGTCTAACGAAATTTGCCCTACTTGTCAACACAAAAAAGACAGGAATTTTTCGCCTGGTGGTATAATGCTTCCACCCGTCTGCTTAGCCTATACAAAAATCTCTCCGAACAGCACAGCCGCCCGGAGAGACACTTCATGTAGGCATTGACAATTAAGCCTTGTGTGTCAGATCGTATGCTTCCTGGCAGAGCTTCGTGATGCCGTCCCAGTCATGCGCGGCAACCTTATCCTTCTTACATACCCAGGTACCGCCGACACAGATGATTTTGTCGAAGCCGAGGTATTCATTGACATTCTCGGTGTTAACGCCGCCGGTCGGCATGAACTTGAGCTGCGGGAATACGGAGGAAAGGGCCTTGATGGTCTTGAGTCCGCCGTATGCGCCAGCCGGGAAGAACTTCACCATCGGAAGGTTGTAGCGAAGGGCGTTTGTAATATCAGTCGGTGTGCAGGTGCCAGGGCAATATGCTACGCCGTGGCCGATTGCGTACTGAGCAACCTCATCCGAGAAGGACGGGGAAACGATAAACTGTGCACCGGCGTTGATGGCACGTGCGCACTGCTCACGGTCGAGGACAGTACCGGCACCGACGATGACACCCGGAACCTCCTTCGCAATCTTAGCGATCGAATCAGCAGCAGCGGCTGTTCTGAATGTAACCTCTGCCATCGGAAGCTTCCCTGCCTCGAGTGCCTTTGCAAGAGGAACTGCATCCTCTGCATCATCCAGTACAACAACCGGACAAACCTTCACATCGGCAAGTGCCTTCATAAACTCTTCTGTCGTCATGATAATCTCCTTTTTTATAATGCTTCCGCCATGCACATTATCTCTTTCCGGTTCTTCACCGGCTTCGGTTGGCAAGGAAGCATGTTTTTCTGTCGCACGGGTTTTGGGCAACCGTGCGGGTTCAAGTCCCGTGTGCCAGATTTTGTAACCGCTTACATACGACATTATATAGGATAACTGCTTCCGCTTCAAGCCCCTTTTCGCATTGAGGAAATGTGACACCGGGGACGGTTCTCTCTGTCAGCTTTCGAAGAATGTGACGAAGTCGTCCTTCAGCACGGTCGAATAGTTGTCGAAATCCTCCTTTGGTTTTTCAAACTCTGCATAGAGAATCAGGATCATGTATAGTCTATCTCTCCATTCTTGGTCAATTTTCAAAATTCATTTTCTGTTTATTCCAAAATGTGAATTTTGCATTTATTTCGTTGAAATAATGCGTTACACTATGGCTAGAATACATGGAGTATATGACCATTCTGTCATCATACTCTTCAATTTCATATGGAGGGATCATCATGGATGCTATGCTATGGTTCATTTTACTTGCAGCTTTGATCGCACTGGTATTTGCGTTTGTGACAGCGAAGAAGGTTTCCGCAGCAGATGCCGGCACGGATCGTATGAAGGAAATCGCGACCGCGATTCATGAAGGCGCGGAGGCGTTTCTTCTTTCCGAATATAAAGTGCTCGTCGTCTTCGTCGCTGTCGTTTTTATGCTCCTTTGCTTCGCGCTCCGGAATATCCCGGAGGCGATCTGCTTCGTGGTCGGCGCCCTCTTTTCCTCGCTCGCCGGCTTCTTCGGCATGCAGACGGCGACCCGCGCAAATGTCCGTACCGCCAATGCTGCCAGAACAAAGGGTATGGCTGAAGCGTTGTCGGTTGCTTACCGCGGTGGTTCTGTGATGGGCTTCTCGGTCGTCGGTCTCGGCCTTCTCGGTGCATCCGTCATCTATCTTCTCACCGGTAACCCGGATATTCTCTTCGGCTACAGTCTCGGCGCTTCCTCCGTCGCACTCTTCTCCCGTGTGGGCGGCGGCATCTATACGAAGGCCGCGGACGTCGGCGCGGATCTCGTCGGCAAGGTCGAGAACAACATCCCAGAGGACGATCCCCGAAATCCGGCCGTCATTGCCGACAATGTCGGTGACAATGTCGGCGACGTGGCAGGCATGGGCGCAGACCTTTTCGAGTCCTATGTCGGTGCGATCGTGTCTGCCATCACACTAGGTCTCGCCGCCGGCGAACCTGGCGCGATCTACCCGCTGCTTCTCGCTGGTGTAGGCATCCTCGCCTCACTGATCGGTACGTTTTTCGTGCATGGAAAGAACGGAGGCAATCCGCAGAAGGCACTGAATACCGGCTCCTATGTCGCCTATGTGATCGTCATCGTCTGTGCACTGATTCTTAGCAGCGCGCTCTTCGGCAATCTCAAGCCGGCACTCGCTGTGATTGCGGGGCTTTTGGTTGGTTTCGTCATCGGGCAGATGACAGAAATGTATACATCAGATAAATACCGGCATGTGCAGCATATCGCGAAGGAATCGGAGACCGGCTCCGGCACGAACATCATCACCGGCCTTGCGGTCGGCATGCGCTCGACGATGATCCCGATCCTCTGCATCTCGGCTGGCATCCTCATCTCCTATCAGATCATCGGGCTCTATGGCATCGCGCTCGCGGCAGTCGGCATGCTTGCGACAACCGGCAGCACCATCGCGGTTGATGCGTACGGCCCGATTGCGGACAATGCCGGCGGCATCGCAGAAATGTCGGGGCTTCCGGATGACGTACGGAATATCACAGATACACTGGATTCTGTCGGTAACACGACCGCGGCTATCGGCAAGGGCTTCGCAATCGGCTCCGCGGCGCTGACGGCACTCGCGCTGTTCGTTTCCTATGCCCAGGCCGTGTCGCTTGATAAGATCGATATCATGGATCCGAAGGTCATCGTCGGCCTCTTTATCGGCGGCATGCTGACCTTCCTGTTCTCGGCGCTCACGATGGAATCCGTATCAAAGGCAGCTTATAAGATGATCGAGGAAGTGCGGCGGCAGTTCCACGCTGACGCGGGCATCCTCGCAGGCACCAGCCGCCCGGATTATAAGTCATGTGTCGGCATTTCGACGACGGCGGCACTCCATGAGATGATCCTGCCGGGTATCCTCGCAGCGGTAAGCCCACTCGTCGTCGGCCTCGTGCTCGGCACTGCAGCACTCGGCGGTATGCTGGCGGGCGCGCTTTTGACCGGTGTCCTGATGGCGATCTTCATGTCAAATTCCGGCGGTGCCTGGGATAACGCGAAGAAATATATCGAACAGGGTAACTTCGGTGGCAAGGGTTCTGAAGCCCACAAGGCTGCCGTCGTCGGCGATACCGTCGGCGATCCCTTCAAAGACACATCGGGGCCATCGATCAACATCCTGATCAAGCTGATGACCGTCGTGTCGCTTGTCTTCGCGCCGGTCTTCCTGTCACTTGGCAGCCTGCTGTAATCCGGGGATACTGTTTAGTTTTAATGCAAAGCCTGCTGCCCCATCACGGTGCAGCAGGCTTATGCAAAGCGGCTTCGATCCACCCCTTTATGGGTGCGAAGCAAACCTCACACAACCCGTCAGAAATAGACACCGGAATCGTATCGTCAAATGTATATGCAGAAATATCATCATCCTGATAAAAAAGATATACGATGACCGTCTGCTTCCGTGGATCGATCAGCCAGTACTCTTTAACACCTGCATCTCTATACTTATTCAGCTTCAGAAAAGCATCCTTTTTTCTCGAGGATGGCGAAATCACCTCCGCGACAAACTCCGGTGCACCGAATATACGTCGTGACTCGTTAGTAAGCTCTGGATCACAACACACGATGACATCCGGTTCCACAATCGTTTTCAAATCCTTATCAAGTCTGACATCCATCGGTGCAACATATGGATGACAGGGCATACCATGCTCAAGTGCACAGGTCATCAAACGAGAAGAAAGATAGAGAACGACATCCTGATGAATACTTTCAGGGCTATCCATCTTGAAAAGGACACCATCGATCAATTCATATCTCTCATCATCCGGCAAGGCATAGTAATCCTCCACGGTATATTCTCCCTGCTTTTGACTCTCAAAAGGATTGTCCGGTTTTAAAGCATTGTTTCCATAAACGCTGTTGTTTTCCTTTACGGAAGAAGCCGGCACACTCGTAGAATAGCCTTTGGCTTCAGCTCTAGCTTCCACTTCGGCTCTGGCTCTGGCTTCGGCTTTGGCTTTCGCTTCAAAAACCGCAGTCAGCTTTTCGATCGTCACCTGTCTGGGGTTTTCCGTCTGTCCGCAAAATAACTTTTTCAAGGTACTTAGCGGTACATCGGATAGCTTTGAGAGCATCTCCAGGGAGTATCCGTATTCCTGTTTTTTCTGCTTCATCTCTTCCAATGTCATCATAAGCCTCCCCTCATGTCTCCAGCATAGATCAAACGCACATCCTATCAATCCTTGACACCTATTCCTACGAAAATATGCATATAACGAAATTTCATTCAGTGCCATAATTGGTACTTTTTATGTGTTAATGATACCATAGTGGTACTTTTACGTCAATATACATAAATATTTTGGTACCAAAAAGTGCTTATATCTCTTAACGATAAAATTCCGTATGGCGAAAATGCATATAGGAAATCAACCAGTTCACAAACCAGCCGATTGGGGATGCGAGCCAAACCATCTGGATGCCGAAAATCGGTGCAAGGTACTGTACAGAAATTTTCGATTCGCATGCCGACAGAATAGCCGGCCAGTGATTCCGCGCCGAAGGAGTTCACGACGGACTGCACGACCATCATACCGATGGAAACCGTCGACTGCTGTATGATGGACGGCAGCGCGACACTCGCCATCTCCCGCGCGAGTGCCAGGTCGTACAGCGGCTCCTTCGCCATAATGGAGGCATTGGCAGAACTCACGTCTGTCTTGTAGCGAGTCCGAAGCAGGCGGATCAGCATCGTGAGCGACAGCACCGACGAAATCCCCTGCGCGATGAGCGTCGCCCATGCCACACCCGCGATGCCAAGCCCGAAGCTTAGTACGAACCAAAGGTCGAGTGCGATATTTAAGAGCGATGAAAACACGAGAAAATATAGCGGATACCGCGATTTTCCGATTGCGTTAAACATCGAGGACAGCACATTATACATGAAAAGGAACGGAAGTCCCAGGAAATAAATATTCAGATAGGTAAGCGACGACGGCAGCACCGAAGCAGGCGTCCGGAGAAGCCGCATGACCGGCGAACCGATGAGCAGGCCGACCGCGCCAAGCACGACACTGAGTGCAAGAAATGAAAGCAGCGCCGTGCGGATCGCCGTCTTCATGCGCTGGTATTGCCCCGCGCCGAAAAGCCGGCTCACGATCACCGATGCGCCAATGCCTCCACCGCCGGCTACCCAGATGAAGATGTTTGTAAACGAATAGCACGCGCCGATCGCTGCCATCGCATCCTCACCGACGTAACGGCCAACCACCATGGAATCCACCATCGTATACGTCTGCTGGAATATGTTTCCGATGATCATCGGAAGTGCGAAATAAAAGAGTGCCTTCCGCGGGCGCTCCTTAATAAGATACTGGTCTGTCAAAACGTAATACCTCCCTAAAACACTATAGAAGACATAACATATTTTTCGTATATTGTCACGCATCGGTGGTATACCTGACTTTCAATCTCGAATCGGTCAGCTGTCAATCCCGGCACATTTCAGTGCAGCAAAATCCCATCAGTAATCCGTTTTACACATATCGTTAAGCGTGGTAAAATCCTTTACTAATATCTCTTTAGGAGGGCTCTCATATGGAAAATCATGGTGAAGTTGAAGAGGCTGTGACTTATACGTCTACAGATCGTGATAGTAAACTCGTCGACACATCGTCATCGATGACCCGCGATGCAAAAATCGTCCGTACGTCGATCATTGGCATCATCGCAAATATCTTTTTAGCCGGATTTAAATTTTTTGTGGGCTCGATTTCGGGATCAATCTCGATCACACTGGATGCCGTGAACAACCTGTCGGATTCCATGTCCAGTGTCATCACGATTCTCGGCACGAAGTTGTCCCAGAAGCCTGCAGATAAGAAGCATCCATACGGCTACGGGCGTATTGAATATCTCAGCGCAACGATCATCGCCGTGATCGTTCTGTACGCTGGTATCACTTCTCTGAAGGAGTCTGTCACAAAAATCATTTATCCGGAGGCAGCAAGCTACACTACAGTTGCCTTCATCGTACTGGCGGTTGGTATCATTGTGAAGCTCCTGCTATCCCGCTACTTCATCGCGGTTGGAAAATCGGTGGACAGTAAGTCTTTGGTGGCTTCAGGCTCGGATGCTGGTTTCGACGCGATCCTCTCGACCTCTGTGCTTCTGGCCGCACTTCTGCTCCGGTTCACGGGTGTAAACCTGGAAGCCTTTGTCGGTACCGTGATTTCTGTGATCATTATAAAAAGTGGCTTTGAGATGCTGCAGGATGCCGTCGGGGACATCCTCGGCGCGAGGCTTAGCCCGGAGCTCACTAAGAGCATCAAAAAAACGATTGCAGAGCATGACAAGGTCTATGGTGCCTTTGATCTTTCACTTCACGCCTATGGACCATCGAAGCTTGAAGGCTCAGTGCATATCGAGGTGCCTGAGGATATGGAGGTTCACGCACTGGAGCAGTTGCAGACTGAAATTGCGATGGATATCTACGAGAAATTTGGTGTTATCCTGACCGGTATCAGCGTTTATTCCCATAACATGACGAGTGAAACTGCAACGGGAATACGGGCGGAGGTACGGAAACTCCTTTCCGAATACAAGGACGTTCTTCAGATGCATGGCTTCTACCTTGACGAAGAGAGGAATTCCATGAAGTTCGACATCATCATTTCCTTCGATACGCCGGCAGAAAAACGGCAGGAGGAATATAAGGAAATCTGCACACGCATACAGGAAAAGTATCCAGACTACACTGTCCGCATTAATCTTGACGCGGACATTTCACAATGATACAGATTTGCAAAAATCTGACCGGAAATGTAAAAATTGTCGTCTTTTCATATTCGAGGCTCTAAAGTAAACTGTCTTACCAGATGTAGGCATTCTAGGAATACTGTATGCTGGGGAGGGAGAATATGGAGCTTGCATTGATCTGTATGAAGCAGGTTTTTTCGATGTTTCTGATGATTCTTGCGGGGTTCGTGCTGACGCGCGCCGGCATCGTCGTCGTATCAACCATTTTCTCCATCATCACCCTGCCGGTCTGCTGCTACCTTCTGACCAGATTTTTGTGATAGCTCTGTACCTGTAAAAACCTCCGTAATTTTGGCTACAACTCATGTAAAAATAAAGTTAGCGCCGATTTCAATTTCTATTTTAGCTAACCTATTTAAAAATTGAGTTAACGCCGTTTGCGAATCAGCAAAGCTGTGTCCGATACGGTTTTCCCGCCTGCATCGCGAGGATGCCTTCAACGCCGCAAGCCACCATGTCACCTACCGCAGCATCCGTGTAAAACGCCATGTGCTGCGTCCAGACAACGTTTTTGAACTGCCGGAGATACGCGAGCTCCCGGTCCTTGAAGATATCATCCCGACGATCACGATGAATGATACCCTCTTCATTTTCGACGGTATCGAGACCGAGTGCACCGATCTTCTCTGACTCGATACCTTCGATCAGCGCCTGCATGTCCATAAGACCGCCGCGGGCACAATTCACGAGAACTACGCCATCCTTCATCTTCGCAATACTTTCCCTGTTGATCATAGTATCCAGCGAATACTCCGCGATAACAAGGTCGAAGTGGCTGTGATATCTTTAACTGTCTTCATTGTACGGGAGGCAAATAAAATAAACGTGACAGAATTATGACAGTTTTGTCATAATCGCATCCGATTTCAGATAATAAACGCTCCTTCCTCCGCCAAATCGCTGTATTTTTCCTTCTTCTATCAATTTTCGAAGTACGCCCTCCACAGAGGATTTGCTAAGAGTAGGGCATAGATTCATGATATCGCTCTTTGAAAATTTACCGATGACTATATTTAATGCTGCCGATACAATATCATATGCACTGCTCTTATCTCCGATAAATGATAGTCTTTCTTCAAAATCTCTATAGCAGGCAATAATTACGCCAAGCATATACTTAATAAATGGAGTCGGATCATTTTCTCCTTCATACCATCTCTGATCCGAGTCCCATAAAGCCCGATAATAAACTTCCTTGGTTTTTTCAATATGCTTTTCCACGCTAATATACTTACCGACTTCAAACCCGGATTGATAAAGAAGAAGCAAAGTTAAAAGTCTGCTCATTCGTCCATTTCCGTCATTAAAAGGATGAATGCAAAGAAAATCCAGCAGAAATGCAGAAATGAGAATCAACGGGTCTACAATCTGTTTATCACGTGCTATTCGAAAAGCATCACATGCATGTTGTACATATACTTCTGTTTCAAACGGTGCTACCGGTGTAAACAGAACCTTTACCGTGCCATCAGAATGATTTTCAGCAATATAATTTTGTGTATTTTTGAACTGACCACCCATACGGACATCTGTATATTGCATCAGGTCTCTATGCAACTGTTTTATATAGTTTGGTGTTAATGGAATATACGCATGGCTTTCATGAACAGTATTTAAAACATCCCTGTAACCGGCAATTTCCTTTTCATCACGATTTCTAGGTGTTGTCTTTTCCTGAACCAGCTGTTTTATCCTGGTCTCCGTGGTGACAATTCCCTCAATTTTATTGGATGCTTCGGTCGACTGTATTTTCGCAAGATCAATCAACCTGTCAAGTTCAACCGGTTTTTGACGAAGATAAAGTTCCTGCCGGCCCTTATATTCATTAATTTGCGCAATGAAAGATATCGTTTCCATATCCCATTTTTGTATTGCAAGTTTTTCGTAATTGAATTCTCTCATAGTCTCTTCCATAAAAATAATCGCTTACTTATTATGTTATTCGCTTAAATTTTATCAATTTTAAGCGAATAGTGCAATAAGCAAGCGATTAATATACTTGTCAGAGAGAATCGTCCCTAATGAAACCCACACTGAAAAAACTGACAGCGAGAACCGTCCCCGGTGTCACAAACGCTTACACAGTCACATATTTCTGGTAGTAATGAAACTCTCCGTCCTTGTCGACGTCGATGATCATATACGATGGCCGATGGTCGATCTGGCGCGGCAGGCTGATGGAGCCGGGGTTCAGGCACACGACGCCGCGCTCGGTCTTTAGGCACGGCCTGTGCGTGTGGCCGAACATCGCAACGTCACAGCCTCTTGCCTTCGCTTCATCGACGATGCCCTCGAGGTCAATGCTTACACCAAGCAAATGTCCGTGGGTAAGCAGGCACCGGTGCTTTCCGAGCTTCACTTCGATGTCCTTCGGAAGGCGGCTAAAGTAATCATTGTTACCCTGGACGAAGTAGCACTTAACACCATCGCCGGCGTACTGCGCGATCATTCCTTCATCGCCCTCGGCGTCACCTAAGTGAATCAGGATATCCATCTGATCGACGGTCTTCAGAACCTGCCGGAGGTACTTTAAGTTCCGGTGGGAATCACTGAGGACGACGATCCTCGCGAAAGGGCGGCTCGGAAAGAGCCACCTCCTTGTCCTGCGGGACGACATGTCCATCCGCGCTTACCATCGGGAGCAGGAGGTCATGCATCTGATGGAGTGCCTTCGCGCGGTGAGAAATCTTATTCTTCTCCTCCGGCGGAAGCTCTGCGGAAGTCTTGCCATATTCCGGAAGGTAAAGGATCGGATCATAACCGAAGCCGTTTTCACCTTTCGGCTCCTTCGCGATCAGGCCCTCGAAGATGCCCTCGGTGTGATAGATGCGACCGTCCGCGAACGCCGCACAGATGTTACAGGTGAAGTGCGCGGCGCGCTCATCGCCCTCTGCATACTGGAGCTCTTTGATGATCCGCGCGTTCTTGATATCATAGGAGGTGTCCTCGCCGAGATACCGCGAGCTGTAGATTCCCGGCATGCCGAGCATGTAGTTGACGCAGAGACCCGAGTCATCCGACATGATGATGTCGTCATCCTCGAGCATATCGTGCTTCAGCATATATTCGCGAATGCCGACGGCCTTCTGTTCTGCATTCTCCGCGAAGGTCTTGCCGGTCTCCGCGGGCTCGAAGTCGATGCCGAGCTCTGATTTCGCGACGATACTGTCCGCGACATCCGAAAGGATCGCCCGGACCTCCTTCATTTTATTTTTATTATGGGTTGCGAAGATGATTCTCACTTTTTCGCTCCGTTTCTTTTTCTCTCATCAGAAAACCTTGATTCAGTTCTCGTTTCTTTGCTGACTACACCTGCTGCCGGTTTCTTCCGAAACTCATGCGGCTTCGCGCCTTCCTTCATCCGCTTGTCATACGTGTAGAAGTAGGTCTTCATCATACCATTGTAAATCTTCCGGTTCTTGTCAGACCTTCCGAGGTATTTCTCGGCATCCTCCCAGGCGGTGATGACATGCATCGACCAGGCATCGAGGCTCTGATAGGCTTCCTTCAGCTCCGTATAGAGAAGCGGCAGATTCCGCCGGTCCTCGATTCTCTCGCCATACGGCGGATTCGTGATGATGTAGCCGTATTTTCCGCCGTGTGAGAAATCCGCGACATCTCTGACCTGGAAATGAATGATTTTGTCGACCCCGGCACGCTCCGCGTTTTCCCGTGCGACCGGAATGATCTCGGGATCCACATCATACCCCTGAATATCAACCTTCTTCCCGAAGCGGTTCACGCCGGTCTCGAGAAGCTGATGATCAATCTGCTCCTCCGCATCGGACACTGCATTGTACCAGAGCTTCCGGTCGATGATATTCGTCCAGGCTTCCGCTGCAAATTCCCGGTCCATCCCCGGTGCGATGTTCGCCGCGATCATGGCTGCCTCGATGGCAAAGGTTCCGGAGCCGCACATCGGATCGACCAGTGCATGATCATCCCGCCAGCCCGATACCATGATGAGTGCTGCGGCCAATGTCTCCGTGATTGGCGCAAGCCCCTGCTTCAGTCGATACCCTCTCTTGTGGAGCGACTCTCCACTCGTATCGAGACACACGGTAAATTCATCTTTTAATGCAAACACACGGATCGGATACTTCGCCCCGTGCTCCTCAAATTGTTGTATGCCGTAGTATTCTCCGAGCCGCGTGACCATTGCCTTCTTCATAATCGACTGGATATCACGGGAAGAAAAAAGCTTTGATTTGATAGAGCTTGCCTTCGTAACCCAGAAACTGCCGTCCTTCGGAATATATTCCTCCCACGGAAGCGCCTTTGTTCCTTGAAAAAGCTCCTCCCAGGTTTCCGCATGGAAACTGCCGACCTTAAGGAGCACCCGCTCCGTCGTCCGAAGGAAGACATTGCTGCGACAGATCGCGTCCGCATCCCCTGCGAACTCGACACGTCCGTCCGTGACCGATGTCACATCATAGCCGAGATCCAGCACCTCTTTTTTTGTGACCGCCTCGAGCCCGAAATGGCACGGCACGATCAGTTCATATTTTTTCATTCAAAATTCCTTTTCTTTTTCTATTTGAAGATTCCCTGCAGCAGCCACAGGATCACCGCGATCACCATGAGCGGTAAAAGCACCGGTGACAGCACATACAGAAGTCCGCCGACCACCTTCCCGACAAAATAGAGAATCAGGAGCATGACGAGGAACGTAAGCAGGCATCCCCAGCCATCCGTCGTAAATACATGACCATACTGCTGATCATCACTATATTCACCCGGCCGATGCACATGCCATGGGTCACCGTTGCTGTGACGCCCGCCGAAAGCGCCGCTGCCATGTGCTGCGTCGCGGCTGCCATATCCCGACCTGCCGCTTTCGACATGGATATCACCATCTCTGCCAGCGCCACGGAAACCACTGTCCGCACGAGAACCGTCATCCGAAGCTTCATTTCTCTCCTCGTGCACCTCGCCTGCGGCTTCTTCGGTTCGCTCTTCTTCCTCGGCCTCCTGCTCCTCCGCGACCGTTGGATTCATATAGGAATAGTCATCAAACGCGGTCGTGTTCGGCTCGGTATCAATCGTGCCCCGGACCTCTTCATCCTGATTCGCGACCCGGTCACCATCCGCCTCCGCGGCATCGATGATTGTCTTCGCGAGAAGCCTCGGCGAACCAAGCTCCGCGACGACCTCCTCCTCGGATCTACCCTTCTTCACTTCCTCAGTAATGTAATGATCATAATAGGCCAGCTGCTCATGGATCCGTCGGTCTGAAACATTCAGATTCAGAGCCACCGTCAGCTGATGGAGAAACTCTTCTTTATTCACGTGATTACCTCACTAAAAATCTAATTAAAAAGCGACAGAACCGCTATATGTAAGTATAGCAGTTCTGCCACTTATAGAAAATAAAATTATTCTGACTTCTTCTCTTCCTCCGGCAGCACGCCGATGCCAAGGTCGGTCAGCTGCTGCGGATCGAATACCGGTGCCGGCGCATCCATCATCGGGTCTGAGCCGTCCTTGATCTTCGGAAAGGCAATGACGTCACGGATCGTATCGGAGCCGACCATCCACATCGCGAGACGGTCAAGACCATACGCAAGACCAGCGTGTGGCGGTACACCGTATTTGAATGCCTTCATCAGGAACCCGAACTGCTCGTTCGCACGCTCCGGTGTGAAGCCAAGCTTCTCAAGCATTCTTTCCTGCACGTCTGCCTGGTGAATACGGACAGAACCGCCGCCAAGCTCAGTGCCATTCAGCACGATATCATACGCTTTTGCGCGTACTGCGCCCTGATCGGTATCGAGAAGCGGGAGATCCTCCTCCATCGGCATCGTGAACGGATGGTGCATCGCCTGGTAACGGCCGAGCTCATCGGACCACTCAAACATCGGGAACTCGGTAACCCAGAGGAACTTCCAGGCCTTCCGGTCGATGAGATCGAGGTCAGCGCCAAGCTGCAGACGAAGCGCGCCAAGTGCGCTCCAGACAGTCGTCTTCTTTGTATCAGAAACAAATACAAGAAGGTCACCCTTCTCACCACCCATTGCCTTGACAAGAGCTGCGAGCTCCTCCTCTGTCATGAACTTCGCAAAGGATGACTTATAGCTGCCATCTTCCTTCACTGCAAGATAAGCAAGTCCCTTCGCACCGTAGCCCTTCACAAGCTCTGTATATTTATCAATGTGCTTTCTCGGCATATCTGCCTGACCCTTCACACAGAGTCCCTTTACCATACCGCCCTGCTTCGCGCATTCCGCGAAAACGGAGAAACCGCAGTCCTTCACGACATCCGTGACATCATGAAGAAGCATCTCAAACCGCATATCCGGCTTATCAGAGCCATAGTTGTTCATCGCATCGATCCAGGTCATCCGCATGATGGGAAGCTGAATGTCTACATCACAGATTTCCTTGAAGATATGCTTAAGAAGCCGCTCATTGATCTCCATGACATCATCCTGATCAACGAACGAAAGCTCCATATCGACCTGGGTAAACTCCGGCTGACGATCGGCACGGAGGTCCTCATCACGATAGCAGCGGGCAAGCTGGAAGTACCGGTCAAAGCCACTGACCATCAAAAGCTGCTTCAGAAGCTGCGGGCTCTGCGGCAGTGCATAGAAGGAGCCGTGGTGCAGTCTCGACGGTACGAGGAAGTCTCTTGCACCCTCCGGTGTTGACTTGATGAGGGTCGGTGTCTCGATCTCGAGGAAGCCATTCTCCGACATAAAGTTCCGGATGAGATGGGCGATTTTTGCTCTCGTCATGATCTTCTTTGCAAGCTCCGGGCGACGAAGATCCAAATATCTGTACTGAAGACGGATATCCTCCTTCGTCTTGATGCCATCCTCGATTGGGAACGGCGGCACCTCGGACTCGGCAAGGATGCGAAGTGCGCGGGCCGAAATCTCAATCGCACCGGTCTTCATCTCCTTATTCACATCCTTACCACGGGAACGAACGATACCGGTCACCGCGATGACAAACTCAGATCTTAATTTTGCGGCCTTCTCAAAAACCTCTGTGCCGCAGTCTGCTTCTTCAAACACAATCTGGAGAAGTCCCGACCGGTCACGAAGATCTGTGAAAATAAGACCGCCCTTATTTCTCGATCTCTGCACCCAGCCCATCATGGTCACTTCCTGACCGATGGACGCCTCTGTAAGCTCTGTACATCTGCACGTCCTGTGCAGCCCCTTCATTGATTCAGCCATAATTTACCTTCTTTATTTTAAGCTATCCTGATAAAAATCCTTGAACTCTGTATAACCCTCTGCCGTCAGCTGGTCTTTCTGGAACTTCTTGTTCTTGTTCATGCGGGATACCAGCACGATATCGCCGGCCTGCCGACGTGCCATCGCCTCTGCGAGGGCTGCCGCTGTCTTCTCTGCATCCAGGTTCTTATCCAGCAGGAATGCTGTCTTCTTCTGACCACCCGGTACCTTCTCATCGTTATCAAGCATAATCGTGATGATCCGCTCGAAGCCGATGGAGAAGCCGACCGCCGGTGTATCCTGTCCGGTGAAGCGGCCAACCATCTTATCATACCGTCCGCCGCCGCCGACAGAGCCCGCGAAGCCATCCGCACGGATTTCGAAGATCGGACCGGTGTAATAGCCCATGCCTCGCACCAGTGTCGGATCGAACTCTACTGTTACGGGCACACTCTTGACCCCAGCTACCGCATCGACAATCTCGGAAAGATTCTTCGTGACCTTTTCCGGCATCACATCGCGGAGCGTCTCGCCAAGCTTTCGGATATCATCAGACGTCGTGCCGATAGAAGCAAGCAATGCCTGATACTTATCAATCACTGCTTCCTCATAGCCGAGTGAAAGAAGCTCCTCCTTCACGCCCTCGTTTCCGATCTTATCCGCCTTATCCAGGCTGATGCAGACCTTCTCGAAATCCTCCTCCGGGAAGCCGGCATAGGTCTGCATTCCTCTAAGAATCTCCCGGTCATTGATAACAATCTTAAAGTGATACTTCTCTCCGAAGCCAATCCGGTTGAGAAGTGTAGAGATCGCGAGAATCAGCTCGATCTCGGCAACATTGGAGCCATCCCCGAAGATATCGATATCACACTGCCAGAACTCTCTGAAACGACCCTTCTGCGGACGATCCGCCCGGAACACAGGTCCCATCTGGAGCGCCTTAAAAGGATTCGGAAGCTGATCCTTATTCTCTGCATAAAAACGGCTGAGCGGCAGCGTCAGGTCATACCGAAGACCCGCATCCGCAAGCGTCCCGATATCGCCACTCTGGAAGGCGCTTGTCAGCTTGTCGCCGCGCTTCATCACCTTGAAGATCAACTTTTCATTGTCGCCGCCCTGCTTCGACTCGAGATTCTCGATATGCTCGACGATCGGCGTCTCGATCTCTGTGAAGCCGAACTCTCTATAGGTTCGCCGGATCTCGGAAAGCACATACTGCCGGAGCTCCATCTCCCGCGGCAGGATGTCCTTCATGCCGGTTACCGGCTTCTTCTTTAATGCCATAGTAGTACTCCTTATTTGAAATCACACAATGTCACATTATAACTACAAAAACCCTATCATGCAAGGCTATGCGAACGGAAAGCGGCCTGCATAAGGAGGCCGCTTTCCTGTTTGTTAGTTATATTTACAGATATTTCTTCATGGTATCGTCGATGTCGAGGGTTGCGAAATAATCCTTTGGGGTTTCGGCACGGCGGATGAGCTTGACAGAGCCATCCTCGCGGAGGAGCAGCTCGGCGGACCAAAGCTTTCCATTATAGTTGTAACCCATCGCGAAGCCGTGTGCGCCGGTGTCATGGATGAAGAGATAATCGCCGAGTGCAAGCTCCGGAAGAGTACGATCAATGGCAAATTTATCATTGTTCTCGCAGAGTGAACCGGTTACATCGTAGGTGTGATCATTGGGCTCGTCCTCTTTCCCAAGCACTGTGATGTGATGATACGCGCCATACATCGCCGGACGCATGAGGTTCACCGCGCAGGCATCGACGCCGGCATATTCCTTGTAAATATGCTTGAAGTGGATGACCTTCGTCACGAGCGCACCGTACGGTGCCAGCATGAAACGGCCCATCTCGGTGAAAATGCGCACATCACTAAGCCCCGCCGGTACGAGGATCTCATCGAACGCCCGGTGCACGCCCTCGCCGATCGCGAGAATATCATTCGATTCCTGATCCGGCTTGTACGGAATGCCTACACCACCTGACAAATTGATGAAATCAAGCGAAATACCGCACTGAATCTTAATCTCGACGGCCAGCTCGAAAAGCTCCTTCGCAAGCTCAGGATAATACTCATTTGTCACAGTGTTCGACGCAAGAAACGCATGCATACCAAAATGCTTCACGCCCTTTTGTTTCAGGATCTTATAGCCTTCGATGATCTGATCCGTCGTCATGCCATACTTCGCATCCTGCGGATTATCCATGATCGTGTTTGCGATCTTAAAATATCCGCCCGGATTGTACCGAAGACACATCGTCTCCGGGAACGATCCGAGAAGCGGCTCGATCCGCGCAATATCCGTAAAATCATCAAGATTGATGATCGCCCCGAGCTTCGCCGCCAGCTGATATTCCTTGTCTGGTGTATCATTCGAAGAAAACATGATCTCATGCCCCGAAAACCCGCAGGCATCGCTCATCATAAGCTCTGTCTCAGAGCTACAGTCTGTTCCGCAGCCCTCCTCCTTCAGGATCTTTAAGATGGAAGGATTCGGCGTCGCCTTCACCGCGAAATATTCCTTAAAGCCCTTGTTCCAACTAAACGCCTGATACACCCTCCGCGCATTCTCCCGAATCCCCTTCTCATCATAGATGTAAAACGGTGTCGGATACTTCTCCGCAATCTTCTTCACCTGGTCGAGTGTAACAAAAGCTTTCTTCATATTGAACTCCTTCATATCAGCGAAGTCAGGCTGCCGTTCGAAAAACAAAATGCACCGGCAGTGCGTGTCAGAGTCCGACTTCAATAACTCTCATAATATTGGTAGATGTAACAGGCTGGTTGCGATTAAGCGCAGTGAGTACACCTGCGGTAATGACGCAGATATCGCCCTTTTCAACCAGGTTCCTATCGAGAAGCTCCTTCACAGAGGTGCGGAACAGTTCATCGGTCGTATCGGCGCGCTTCGCCCATACCGGATGTACGCCCCAGTAGAGCATCATCTGACGGCAAGTACCGCTCGACGGTGTGAGCGCCATGATATCCGTCTTCGGACGATACTTAGAAACCAGTAACGCCGATGTACCAGACAGTGTCGGCACAATCAAAGCTTTGGCGCCAAGCTCGGACGCTGTCGTGACGGACGCTGCGCAGACTGCATTGGCAATGGAATCGTAGAGCGACTTCTCGACGCGGCGGTCCTTGAACTGCTTATAGTCGATAAACTGCTCGGTGTACTCGACGATGTCCGCCATCATGTGGACAGCCTCGACCGGATACTTGCCGGCAGCTGTTTCGCCGGAGAGCATGACCGCATCGGTGCCATTGTAAACGGCGTTCGCCACATCGGTTACCTCGGCACGGGTCGGGCGCGGATTCCGAATCATAGAATCAAGCATCTGGGTTGCGGTGATGACGATCTTGCCCTGGAAGTTTGCCTTCTCGATCATCTCACGCTGCAGCTGCGGAAGACGCTTGGCTTCAATCTCAACGCCGAGGTCGCCACGGGCCACCATGATACCATCAGAGGCCTTCAGGATCTCATCGAAATTATCGAGGCCTTCCTGAGACTCGATCTTTGCGATGATCTTCATGTGAGATCCCGCCTCATCGATGAGGGAACGGATCTGATTGATCGTCTCTGCGTTCCGAATGAAGGAAGCCGCCACGAAATCGAAGCCAACCTCAAGGCCGAACTTGATATCATCGATATCCTTATCGGTAAGGCCCGGCAGACGAATCGGCACATTCGGCACGTTCACGCCCTTCTTCTCGCCGAGCTCGCCGCCGTTCACGATATGGCAGTGGATGTCAGCACCCGAAACCGAAGTCACCGTGAGACCGATGAGACCGTCATCGATGAGAATTGTGTTGCCTTCCTTCACATCGTCCTTCAGACCCGCATAGTTGATATAAATCTTATCCTTGTTTCCGATACACTCCTCGGTAGAAAGAATGATATCCTCACCGGTTGTCAACGTCACCTTCTGGTGTCCCTCGAGTTCGCCCGTCCGGATCTCCGGTCCCTTCGTATCAAGCAGTGCCGCGATATCCCGCCCGGTATCCTCGCGCACCTTCTTCAGCATCTCAAGCCGCTCGAGATGCTCCTGGTGGCTGCCGTGCGAAAAGTTAAAACGGGCCACATCCATGACCTCCGCTACCTTTTTCAGCACCTCATAATCATTCTCATTCGGTCCAAGTGTACATACAATTTTTGTTTTTCTCATATATTCTCCTTTATCGAAAATCCTTCATGTTATAGATATTTCTAGGCTTCGCGCGCCGCGTCGTGAGATAGAAGAACAGCGCGACATTTAAGATTGCCAGAATGATCGCCGTCGCGTTACTGATGTCTCCCATTGCAATCGCCTGCACGAAATAGACAAGATACAGCACCAGCTCAAAAATTGCAAGATATTTCGCCTTAATCGGGATAATAAAGTAAAAAAGAAACGTCGCTTCCGGAAACGTCAGCGCATACGCAAGGAAGATGCTGAAGCTCATGAATGTCGGGTACAGCTGCAGCGAATACCCTGTGACGAGGTACACGACGATCGCCGCGAGGATCAGCATGAGCACACCCATAAAATAAAAGAAATTATAGGCGAAAGTCCCCCACTGCCGCTCGAGCGTCTGCCCGAGACTATAGTAGACAAACACCGCGATGATCATCCAGATAAGGCTCCGGGATGGCGGGTAAAAAATAAATGTAAAAATCCGCCAGATATGCCCGTGCAAAATTGCCTCCGGATCAAGATCCAGATAATAAAAATAAAACATCGGATTGATCGCCTGGATCAGATACCCGACCACATAGATCACACAAATATATTTCATGAGATCCGGCACCGCATACCGTCCGAATTTCCGCTCCAGCTTCTGATAAAAGGTCAAATTCACGCCTCTTTTCTTTGCAAATGCAACAACATACTTCATTCAATTTCTATATACTACAAGGCCAACGTATAAAATTGAAACGCCACAGGCCTTACGTATTTACAAAAGTATACCGATACAGCCCATATTTTTCAAGAAAAACCGCTGACTTCGGTACTTTCGCCTATTAATTTAGGAAACAGTTTAGAAAAGTTTTATATTTCCACAACTTGAAGGTCATATTTCAGCATGTTAGTATACTGAAATATGGCTTTAAAGGACGCAGCGAGGCTGCGTCAATTTATATAAAGAGGTAATTCATGCAGCAATACAGATTAGGTGTCGACATCGGTTCTACGACCGTCAAGATTGCGATTCTTGACCCGGATAAAAAGCTTCTTTTTTCCGACTACCGTCGACACCACGCAGATATTCAGGGAACACTGGCAGACATATTAGAAGAGGCCAATGCTAAACTCGGCGACATTTCACTCGCCCCGGTCATCACCGGCTCCGGCGGACTTGCTCTCGCAAAAAGCCTAAATGTGTTCTTTAACCAGGAGGTTGTCTCCGTCGCAACAGCTTTAAAGGACTACCGTCCGGACACCGATGTAGCCATTGAGCTCGGCGGTGAGGACGCGAAGATCATTTACTTCAAGGGCGGCATCGATCAGCGGATGAACGGCATCTGCGCCGGCGGTACCGGCTCCTTCATCGACCAGATGGCATCGCTCCTCGATACCGATGCTGCCGGCCTTAATAAACTTGCCGCAAACTATCAGATGATCTACCCGATCGCCGCCCGCTGCGGCGTGTTTGCAAAGACCGATATTCAGCCGCTCATCAATGAAGGCGCGGCCCGTGAGGATCTCGCGGCGTCCATCTTCCAGGCGGTTGTCAATCAGACCATTTCCGGTCTCGCCCAGGGCAAGCCCATCCGCGGCCATGTTGCTTTCTTAGGCGGTCCGCTTCACTTCATGCCGGAGCTTCGGAAATCTTTCATCCGGACACTAAACCTCCAGGGTGATGAAATTATCGAGCCGGAGAATTCGCATCTTTTTGCAGCGATTGGCTCTGCCATGAGCTGTCCGGAGGATGCCGGGGAAAAGCCGATCAAGGACATGATTTGTCTTCTTCGAAACGGCGTTTCCCTTTCCACCGAGATCAAGCGCATGCAGCCGCTCTTTAAAGACGAAGCTGAATACGCTGCCTTCACTGCACGTCATGATAAGGATAAGGTCGGCACCGGTGATCTCGCGTCCTACCACGGCAATGTCTACCTCGGCATCGACGCCGGCTCTACGACGACAAAGCTTGCCCTCGTATCCGAGGATGGCGAACTCCTCTATAAATTCTATGCAAACAATGACGGCTCCCCGATCCAGACCGCGATCCGCTCCATGAAGGAAATTAAAGAAATGCTTCCTTCAGATGCCCGTATCGCTTACTCCTGTTCCACCGGCTACGGCGAAGCGCTCTTGAAGTCAGCATTCAAGCTGGACGAGGGTGAGGTCGAGACGATCTCGCACTATTATGCGGCGGCCTTTTTCGAGCCGGATGTGGACTGTATCCTCGATATCGGCGGGCAGGACATGAAGTGCATCCGTATCAAGGATGGCACTGTCGATTCCGTACAGTTAAATGAAGCCTGCTCCTCGGGCTGTGGCTCCTTCCTCGAGACCTTCGCAAAGTCGCTCGGCTATTCCGTCATCGATTTCGCGCATGAAGCGCTCTATGCAGAGAACCCGACAGACCTCGGCTCCCGCTGTACCGTGTTCATGAACTCAAACGTGAAGCAGGCGCAGAAGGAGGGTGCGACCGTCTCGGATATCTCCGCAGGTCTTGCCTACTCGGTCATCAAGAACGCACTGTTTAAGGTGATTAAGGTCACCGATGCAAAGGATCTCGGCCAGCATATCGTCGTACAGGGCGGCACCTTTTACAATGACGCCGTACTTCGTGCGTTTGAAAATCTTCTCGGCGCTGATGTCGTGCGTCCTGATATAGCCGGTATCATGGGTGCGTTTGGCGCGGCGCTGATTGCACGTGAGCGTTATCATCTTGCAAATGAGAAGCTGAAAGCTATGAAACCGACCGAGGAAAAGGATGTCCCGCTGACCGCCTACGGTCGCGTACAGACGACAATGCTTCCGATCGACGACATTATCAATTTACAATATACGACACATATGGCACGCTGCCAGGGCTGCAACAACCACTGTGTGCTGACCATCAACCAGTTCGGTGCCGGACGGAACTTCGTCTCTGGCAACCGCTGTGAGCGTGGACTAGGTCTCGGCAAGGTTCCAGCGGCAAAGAAGGTCGAAATCCCGAATCTCTTTAAATATAAGGAAAAGCGGATGTTCGGCTACGCTCCGCTGCCAGCGGACCTTGCTACCCGCGGTACTGTAGGCATTCCGCGTGTCCTCAATATGTATGAGAACTACCCCTTCTGGGCGACGTTCTTTAGAGAGCTTAAGTTCCGGACCGTGCTTAGCCCGGCGTCGACACGTAAGATGTATGAGCTCGGTATCGAGTCGATCCCGTCTGAGTCAGAGTGCTATCCGGCGAAGATCGCGCACGGACATATCGAATGGCTCATTAAGAATGGCGTGAAGTTCATCTTCTATCCGTGCGTACCGTACGAGCGGAATGAGACACCGGATGCGGGCAACCATTATAACTGCCCGATGGTAACGTCTTATGCAGAAAATATTGCAAACAACGTTGAGTCGCTGGCTGAAGAAAGCATCATGTTCATGAAGCCCTTTATGGCCTTCACGAATGAAAAGATTCTGACGGATCAGCTTGTGCATGTGTTCGTGCATCCGGATCGTATCGAGGATTCGATCCGACCGGTCGGCGAGCTTACGCTTGAGAAGATCGGCGAGCAGTTTAAGAAATGGAATTTCACCGAAAAGGAGATTCGCGATGCTGCGCATGAGGCGTGGTTGGAGCTTGACCGGGCGCACACCGACATCGAGAAGAAGGGTGAAGAAACCCTCCGGTGGATGGAGGAGACCGGGCACAGAGGCATTGTCCTCGCAGGACGGCCGTACCACTGCGATCCGGAGATTAACCATGGCATCCCAGAGCTTATTACTTCGTACAATTTCGCGGTGCTGACCGAGGATTCTGTGTCGCACCTCGGAAAGATCGAGCGGCCGACCATCGTTACCGACCAGTGGATGTATCACACGAGACTGTACCGTGCGGCTTCGTTTGTCCGGACGCGGGATGATCTTGATCTTATACAGCTTAACTCCTTCGGTTGCGGTCTCGACGCCGTAACCGTCGATCAGGTGAGAGACATTCTGACGAGCGCCGGAAAGATTTATACCGTGCTTAAGATCGATGAGGTGAATAACCTCGGTGCAGCACGTATCCGTGTGCGGTCGCTGATTGCAGCCATCCGTGTGCGGGATGAGAAGCATTATGAGCGGACCGTAAAGCCTGCAAATTATGTGCGGAAGCTTTATACGAAGGAAATGCAGGACGAAAAGTACACGATTCTCTGCCCACAGATGTCGCCGATTCACTTTGAGGTGATCGAACCGGCCTTCCGGGCAAGCGGCTATAATTTCGTCGTCCTCAATAACGCAAACCGGACCGCGATTGATACCGGTCTTAAGTATGTCAACAATGATGCCTGCTATCCTTCGATTATCGTCGTCGGGCAGATCATGGATGCGCTTCTGTCGGGACAGTATGATCTAGACCACACGGCGGTCATCATGTCGCAGACCGGCGGCGGCTGCCGTGCCTCGAACTACATCGGCTTCATCCGCCGTGCCCTCGAGAAGGCCGGCATGGGTCAGATTCCTGTGATTTCGATCAATGCTAACGGCATGGAGACGACACCGGGCTTCAAAATTTCGATGCCGCTCATTACGAAGGGACTGCAGGGCTTAGTCTATGGCGATGTATTTATGCGTGTGCTGTACGCGACGCGGCCGTATGAGCTCGTGCCGGGCTCTGCCGAGAAGCTGCACCAGAAGTGGCTGAAAATCTGTCAGAAGGCAGTATCGGACAAGAAGCCGGATCTCCGTGGCTTCGAGCGGAATATCTATGGTATCGTGCATGATTTCGACAATCTTCCTCTTCGGGAGGGTGTCGTGAAGCCGCGCGTCGGTATCGTCGGTGAGATTCTTGTGAAGTTTTCGCCGCTTGCGAACAACCATGTGGTGGACCTTCTGGAGTCTGAGGGTGCCGAAGCTGTGATGCCGGATCTCATGGATTTCCTGCTCTACTGCTTCTATAACCAGAATTTCAAATATGAGAATCTGGGAGCAACCTGGAAGGGCAAAGCGTTCTGTAATGCCGCCATCAATATCCTCGAATATTCGAGAAAGACAGCCAGAGCTGCACTTGCGAAATCGAAGCGGTTCACACCGCCTGGAAAGATTCAGGATCTTGCGAAGATGGCACGGGAATATGTGTCTGTCGGAAATCAGACCGGTGAGGGCTGGTTCCTGACGGGTGAGATGCTCGAGCTGATGGAGGAGGGTGTCACGAACATCATCTGTACGCAGCCGTTCGGGTGTCTGCCAAATCATATTGTCGGGAAGGGTGTCATCAAGGAGCTGAAGCGACGGAATCCGCAGGCGAACATCATCGCGGTGGACTATGATGCCGGGGCTTCCGAGGTGAACCAGCTGAACCGGATCAAGCTGATGCTGACCGTCGCGCAGAATAAACTGAAGAATGAAGCATAAAAATATGAGCCCGGCTCCCTTCGGAGCCGGGCTCTTTATGTCCTTTAGAATTATCCTTCGTAAATTGGATGTGCCTTCGTGAGTTCAAGGACGCGGGCGGTGATGTCATCCTTCTTCGCGTCGAAGTCGGTCGCGGCGTCCCAGATGCATTTTGCGATCGGGGCCATTTCAGCTTCTTTGAAGCCGCGGCTGGATACGGCGGCTGTACCGATGCGGACGCCGGAGGTGACGAACGGGGATCTCGGGTCGTTCGGGATGGCGTTTCGGTTCAGGGTGATATGGACGGCGTCGCAGTTGTTCTGGAGAAGCTTACCGGATACGTCGTCGAGGTTTGTAAGGTCTACGAGCATGAGGTGGTTGTCAGTACCGCCGGAGACAAGCTTGAAGCCCTGGGCGAGCATGGCGTCGGCGAGTGCCTTACAGTTCTTTACAATCTGCTGCTGATAGGTCTTGAATTCTGGCTTCAGGGCTTCGCCGAAGCAGATGGCCTTCGCGGCGATGACGTGCTCGAGCGGACCGCCCTGGCAGCCTGGGAATACGTTTTTGTTGAACTTGAAGCGGTCAGCGGCTTCTGCACTGGACAGAATCAGGCCGCCACGTGGACCACGAAGGGTCTTGTGGGTTGTCGTAGTAACAACGTCTGCATATGGGATGGGTGATGGATGAAGGCCGGCTGCGACGAGGCCTGCGATGTGGGCCATATCTACCCAAAGGACGGCACCGACCTTATCGGCGATTTCACGGAAGCGCTTGAAATCGATTACTCTCGGGTAAGCGGAGGCACCGGCAATGATCATCTTCGGATGGCACTCGAGGGCGATTTTCTCAACCTCATCGTAATCGATATAGCCTTCGGCGTTGACACCATAGGGTACGATATGGAAGTAGCGGCCGGAGAAGTTGACAGGTGAACCGTGGGTCAGGTGTCCGCCGGCATCAAGGGACATGCCCATGATGGTATCGCCCGGCTCACAGACGGCCATGGTGACGGCCATGTTTGCCTGTGCACCGGAATGCGGCTGTACGTTTGCATATTCGCAGCCGAAGAGCTTCTTCGCACGCTCGATGGCGAGGGTCTCGATCTCATCGATGTATTCGCAGCCGCCGTAGTAGCGCTTGCCGCTGTAGCCCTCGGCATACTTGTTCGTAAGGACTGTGCCCATCGCAAGCATCGCCGCGCCGGATACGATGTTCTCCGATGCAATCAGCTCGATGTTGTGCTGCTGTCTCTCATACTCCTTGAGAATACCTGCACCTACCTCAGGATCGGCGGCGGCGATATACTCCATCACTTCTTTGATCATGATAATGCCTCCTTCTTTGTTCAGTCACGCAGTTTATAATCTTCAATCACAACCTGCAGACTTTGTGTCCCATTATATTCGTTAATCGAAGGATAGTAAATAATGTCAATGTGCATTTTCGTGCGTCTATCCCGGACGAAATCGTCGGCTCCACTGAAGAGCATCGCCGTAATGGAGGTGCCGTCGCGGTCCTGCAGGAGCATCCTGACGCAGTTCCGGTTCTTCCCGACGACACGAGCCTCCCGGATGAAAAGTCCTTTCCAGGCGAACTTCGGCTTTTCATTGCCCTGACCGAAGGGCTCGAGCTTTTCGAGATCATGAATCAGTGGCGCAGAAATATAGGATAGCGGCATCGGGAGGTCGATCCAGATTTTTTCATCGAGGAGCTCCGGTGTCAGCTGTGATTTTTCGTTTAGAGCTTTCCGGAAGGCATCGATATTTGCCTTTGGAAGTGAAAAACCGGCTGCCAGAGGGTGTCCGCCAAATTTCGTAAGAAGATCGGCGACCTCTGCGAGTCTTGTAGACATTGGATAACCATCGATGGAGCGGCCGCTGCCCTTTGCCATCTTCGTGCCATCCGGTGCATCCTCTGCATCGGTCACGACGAAGCTCGGGCGATAAAATTTTTCGCGGAGGCGGCCGGCGACGATACCGGCGAGACTTTCATGAAGGGTCGGGAGATACACGACAAGTACGTCATCTGAAGCATATTCCGTTTCGACGAGCTTCACCGCGGTATCTGCTGCCTGCTTCGTCATGTCCTTCCGGGAGTCATTGAGTTCCTTTAGCTTCACGGCCTTTTCAAAGGCTTCTGTACGGTCCTCTGACAGGAAGAGCTCGAGTGCAATCTTCGCGCTTTCGAGCCGGCCGCCGGCATTGATACACGGACCTAAGATAAAACCGATATGATACGCTGAGATTTTCTCCATCTCGAAAAGGGTCGTCACCTGCAGAAGCGCATCGAGGCCAATGTTTCCACTTTCCTTAAGCTTACTGAGTCCTTCGCGGACGATGATCCGGTTTTCATCCTGGAGCTTCACGACATCGCAGATCGTTGCAATCGCCGCGAACGGCAGAAATTCCTGATACTCCTCCGCAGGGAGTCCCCGGTTCTGGTATAGCATCGTGATCATCTTCCATGCAACGACCGCACCGCAGATCTCCGGGAAGGGATAGCGGCTTGACTCGCGCTTCGCATCGACGACAGCGGCCGCCGGCGGGAGAATGTCCCGTGACTCGCAGCCATAGTCTTCATCCGTGTTCTGCCGGACATCATGATGATCCGTGACGAGCACCGTCATCCCGAGATCACGGGCATGCTTCAGCTCATCGATGGCTGAGATGCCATTGTCGCAGGTCAGGATGACAGACACGCCATCCTCCTTCGCGCGGTCAATGATGTGTGCATTGATCCCATAACCATCCTTGATGCGGTCCGGAATATCATAAGATACGTCAGCACCTAGCTTCGAGAGCCCCCGGTAAAGAATGTACGTTGCGCATACGCCATCGACGTCATAATCCCCGACAATGCGGATCTTCTGCTTCGCGGCGATGGCGCGGTTCAGGTTGTTCATAAGGCGGATCGCATCCGGGAGTAGCAGTGGTGAATACAAATCATCAAGTGTGCCGTTTAAAAACTTCTCGATCTGTCCGTCCGAGTTCACCTCCCGGTTCCGGAGCACCCGCGCCGTCACCTTGTCAATCTTATATTTCTCCGCGATTGCGTCAAAATCCGCCTTCTTCGCGTACACATACCATTTCTTCATACAATCTCCCGAAAATATCCCGATGTCAAACCGCCCGGTTTGCTATATACTATAACAATGCATCCCATCGGACGCATCACATGCTAAGATGTTTTAACGCGGCATCAATTTGGTCAAACTGTCCTTCTCTTCTCTGCCGCAAAACCTGTCTTATTGTAACACAATCAAGGAATTTTATATGAATGAAAATAAACGAACGGCAAAATTTACCTTTACGAAGGTCTCCATGGTCATGCTCCTGTATGAGCTGATCTTTCAGGTCGGGAGCGCCGCCCTTATCGCCTTCGGTGGAGAAACCTACGCAAATGAAGATCTCAGCATGCTGGTCATCAGCATCGTCGGTCTCCTTGTGGCTTTTCTTATTTTAGGGAACGAGACTTCTGTCGCAGTCAACTATAAGCGTTTTACCGTTCTCCATTTTCTCGGGTTCCTGCTCGCGGTCTACGGACTGCAGGCCTTTTCTGCGATGCTATCGGATCCGCTCATCACCTTTCTCGAGGACCACGGCCATGACATGGAATATGCGACGGACGTCGCGACCGGCGTCACCACGGATTTCTGGGGCATTGTATACTCTGTCATCGGTGCACCGCTCTTCGAAGAATGCCTCTTCCGGGGACTCTTTTTCCGCCCGCTACGCCGTTACGGCCGGATCTTTGCGATTATCGTGACAGCACTCCTGTTTGCACTCATGCATGGAAACATTATCCAGTTCCCGACTGCCCTTTTCGTCGGTCTTTTATTTGCTTGTGTCCGTGCGGATTACGGCCTGCCTGCTTCGATTCTCCTTCACATGTCGAACAATCTCTTCGCCATGGTCTTCAATGGTCTCAGTGAAGCCGAGCCCTGGAGCACGATCTACATCGTCTTCCTCTATGCCGGCATGCTTGCCGTGATTGTCCTCCTGATCCGCCATATCCGTGACGTTTACGAGGATTTCCGGGATGAACCCCATCTCGGTCGGTCTCTGGAATGGTTCTTCACCACCCCGGCCGTCATCCTGGTGATCCTTCTCTTCACCGCCCTAACCATATTTAGTATCTTTGAATGATTTGATTTACAAATTCTCCAAAGACATGTTGTGACACCGGGGACGGTTCTCCCTGTCAGCCTTTTGTATGACACCGGGGACGGTTCTCTCTGTCAGCTTTTATGTCTAAAAGACACCCAAAAGCTGACAGAGAGAACCGTCCCCGGTGTCACACTGAACGGAAGTTTCCACCTCTGGTCATGACGCGCCGAGGATTTCCTTTGCGTGCTGCGTAGAGGCATCGGTTGGAGGTTCTACGCCTTTTAGCGTATATGGTATGCCTAATTTCTCATACTTGAAGGTACCTAACGTATGATACGGCAGCACCTCAACCTTTTTTACCGTCTTCAGCGTGTCAATAAAAGCACGCGTCGCATAGAGCTCCTCATCCGAGTCAGTCAGTCCCGGTACAAGCACATGCCGGATCCACATCGAGACGCCATGATCACTCAGATACCGCGCACAATCAAGGATATTTTTATTGCTCCAGCCCGTCAGCTTCTTGTGCTTCTCGTCATCAATCTCCTTGATATCAAAAAGCACCGTATCCGTAAGCTTCGCAAGTTCTCCAAACTTCGAGAAAAAAGGCTCCTCACGCGTAAAAGGCTGCGCCGACGTATCAAGGCAGGTATTGATTCCTCTCGCCTTCGCCTCCCGAAAAAGCTCCAGCACAAAATCAATCTGCACCAGCGGATCCCCGCCGCTCACCGTAATGCCTCCATCTTCTCCCCAATATTCACGATATCTCTCCGCGAAGTCAAGAAGCTCTGAAGCCGTCCGCATATCATCTGATCGGAGATCCCACGTATCCGGATTATGACAGTACCGACAACGCATATGACAGCCCTTCAGGAAAATCACAAACCGAACTCCCGGCCCGTCCACACATCCAAATGTTTCAATAGAATGTATTGCTCCTTTGATTTGTTCTGCCATAGGAAACCTCCGTTCTAGAAAAAATGGCCGCCGCCCAAAAGGCAGCGGCCATAGCCTTATGTAAGCATTGTAAAATTACAGCGACTTGTGTTCTGTTCTGGAAATAACATCGAGCTGCTGCTCACGTGTGAGGTCGATGAACTTCACCGCGTAGCCGGAAACACGGATCGTAAAGTTCGCATACTCCGGCTTCTCCGGATGCTCCATCGCATCCTTCAGCTTCTCAACGCCGAAGACATTCACATTAAGATGATGTGCGCCCTTTGCGAAATAGCCATCGAGTACGCGTACAAGCGTAGAGCTCTCTTCATCCTCATTGTGTCCAAGGGCGGACGGGTTGATTGTCTGCGTATTCGAGATACCATCGAGTGCATACTCATACGGCAGCTTCGCAACAGAGTTAAGCGAAGCAAGAAGACCTGACTTCTCTGCGCCGTAGCTCGGGTTTGCTCCCGGTGAAAGCGGTGCACCAGCCTTACGGCCATCCGGCATAGAGCCGGTCGCCTTACCATATACGACATTCGAGGTAATTGTAAGGATCGAGGTCGTCGGCTCGGAGTTACGATAGGTGTGATGCTTCTTTACCTTGGTAATGAAGGTCCGAAGCAGCTTTACAGCGATATCATCAGCGCGGTCGTCATCATTACCATAGCGCGGGAAGTCGCCCTCGATCTCATAATCGGTCACGAGACCATCCTCATCACGGATCGTCTTCACCTTCGCATACTTGATGGCGGAAAGGGAGTCAACGACGTGGGAGAAGCCGGCGATACCGGTTGCAAACGTGCGACGGACATCGGTATCAATGAGCGCCATCTCGGCTGCCTCATAGTAGTACTTGTCATGCATGTACTGGATGAGGTTAAGGACATTCACATAGATGCCTGCAAGCCAGTCCATCATGGTGTCATACTTTGCGATCACTTCATCATAGTCAAGATACTCGGATGTGATTGGACGGTACGCCGGGCCAACCTGCTGCTTTGTCTTCTCATCCACACCGCCGTTGATCGCATAAAGGAGGCATTTGGCGAGGTTTGCACGAGCACCGAAGAACTGCATCTCCTTACCGGTCTGCGTTGCAGATACGCAGCAGCAGATGGAGTAATCATCGCCCCATACCGGACGCATCACGTCATCATTTTCATATTGGATGGAGGAGGTCTTTACAGAGATCTCTGCCGCATACTTCTTGAAGTTCTCCGGCAGTCTCTTCGTGTAAAGGACCGTAAGGTTCGGCTCCGGAGCCGGGCCCATGTTCTCGAGCGTGTGGAGGAAACGGAAGTCGTTCTTTGTAACCATCGAACGGCCATCCTGACCCATGCCGGCTACCTCGAGGGTTGCCCAAACCGGATCGCCGGAGAAAAGCTGGTTGTAGGACGGAATACGTGCGAACTTGACCATACGAAGCTTCATGACGAAATGATCGATGAGCTCCTGCGCCTCTGACTCAGTCAGCGTGCCGGCCTTCAGGTCTCTTGTGATGTAGATATCAAGGAAGGTCGATACACGGCCGACGGACATCGCGGCACCATTCTGTGTCTTGATGGCTGCGAGGTAGCCGAAATACAGCCACTGTACGGCCTCACGTGCGTTCTTCGCCGGTACGGAAATGTCATAGCCGTAGGATGCAGCCATCTCCTTCATCTGACGGAGTGCGCGGATCTGATCCGCAAGCTCCTCACGCTGACGTACGACATCATCGGTCATCGTACCATCACCGGTGTTTGCGAGATCGTTCTGCTTTTCTTCGATCAGGAAATCGATACCATAAAGAGCAACTCTTCTATAGTCGCCGACGATACGGCCACGGCCATAGGTATCAGGAAGACCCGTCAGAATCTTATTATGACGGCACTTCATCATCTCCGGCGTATAGGCATCGAAAACGCCCTGGTTGTGGGTCTTATGATATTCTGTGAAGATCTTATGAAGCTCCGGATCCGGTGTGTAGCCATAGGTCGTGCAGGCCTGCTCCGCCATCTTGATACCGCCGTACGGCATAAAGGCTCTCTTCAGCGGCTTATCGGTCTGGAGGCCGACGATCTTTTCCTTATCCTTCGTATCCTCGCCGATGTACGCTGCGCCATACGCTGTGATACCGGAAACCACCTTCGTCTCCATATCAAGCACACCGCCCTTGGCACGCTCCTCGCGCTGCAGGCCCTGTACCTCATCCCAGAGCTCGTCCGTCGCCTCTGTCGGGCCCTGAAGGAAGCTTGCATCACCGTCATACGGCGTATAATTCAGCTGGATGAAATCCCGAACATTGACATCCGTAACCCAGTGACCAGCCTTAAAACCGTTCCATTCCTCTCTCATATTCTCCTCCATTCTGGATCGCATCGGATTCGCCTTTTAGGCCAATGCTTACATCAGGTGAATCCTTTGCGTAACACTGCATCATGCTCTGCATCTCTTTGATGCAAGACCAATGTAACATGGCCGCCAGAATAAGTATATTGCATCTGCAACACATTTGCGTGTTTTGTATACAGGATACTTTTCATCACTGCCAGCAAGATGGACTATACCGTATCGTTATGAAATTGTCAATTTGGAAATCATAGTTTTTTACTATGTTTTATAATAAAAACAAGAATGATTATTACTTTGAATTTTTGAATTGCGGTTCTTCCATCTTAATCTGAAAGATGTCGCTTGAAGAAAGTCTAGTGATGTGGTAGGATTAGATACTACAAATGAATGCTAGATTCAACACATAAATCGTTTATCTTGATTTCAAGATCTATGATAAGCGATAGACCATATATAGAAAAATTCGGAGGATGAAAACTATGATGATATCAACAAAGGGGCGCTATGCACTGGCTACGCTCATCGACATTGCGGACCATTATGACGGTGTAACGCCCGTAAGCATTAAGGAAATATCGGATCGGCTGGGGATTTCTCTTAAGTATCTCGAGCAGATCATCGCACTTATGGTGAAGGGTGGATTTCTTCGCTCGGTGCGTGGCGCACGCGGCGGCTATCTTTTTACGACCTCGACAAAAAATATTAAGGTTGGAGACATTCTCGATGCGGCAGAAGGAACGCTTGCCCCGGTCGACTGCGTGAAGAGCGGCATCGTCTGCGATAAATCTGCAAGCTGCCCGACATTCCCGCTTTATAAGGAAATTGACGATGCGATTTATAATGTCGTGAACAAATACACACTCGATGATCTCGTGCAGGAGAGCCATCCGGCCGTGACGGATAAAAGCTGATTTTTCCGCTCCCGTTCAAGATACTGTGTATTGTCCTTCGGATATGCAATCACATGACGTAAAAATCCCGGTTGGTAAACCAACCGGGATTTTGTCATGCGTGCGACAAGATTCGAACTCGCGACCTTCTGGTCCGTAGCCAGACGCTCTATCCAGCTGAGCTACGCGCGCATACGTTCTTTTCGAAACGCAAGTGCTATTCTACAAATTTCGAAGGGTAATGTCAAGGAATTTTTAGAAATGATCATGTGCCTTCCGTCTTCTCCTCACTTCACTACGGAGATATCGGAAGGTTTTCTCTTCACCTTCATCCTTCAGCATGAGAAGAAGCTCCGTGAGCTCTTTCCTCGTCACCGGATGCAGCAGCGGTGAATCCTTCGTCGGCTGAAAATATTCCCAGGGACACGAATCATCATAATCCTTCCCTTTATAAACCTTCGAAGCCGCTACCCGGTCACAGAACATCTCGGCCACATACCGATACGGCATCCGACAGCCGACCATCGTACCCTTCTTTTCAAGATCATAATCGACCCAGTACTCGAAATGATGCTTATTCCGTCCCTTATGATGCAGCCACGCAGGCGAGAGGCCCGTTTCCAGCCGTTCTACCGTGTTCGGGCTACGATACCCGCGGTAATACTTGATTCCCGTCTTAAACTCCGTCCAGCTGTATTTACTGAGGTCATGCAGAAGCCCCTGCTTGTAGAGCCCGATCCGGAAGCAGTTCTTCATGACCTCCCACTTATGTCGATTAATTGTCTTAAAATGCCCCCAGGCATTTCCGAGATATCCCATGCCTTTTCCTCCTGAACAAATATTGTAGCACAAACCTCAAGGGATTTCCGCAAAGAGAAAATACATCTAGCGATAGCGGTGCCCCCTCAGAAAGCATTTATGACGAAAGTCTCAGCTAGCCAGACAGCATGAACAGGGTAGAAAATCCGGGTTACAACCCCGGATTTTCTAGGCCCATTGAAGGAAAAGCCCCTTCAAGGCTTTTCCTGAATTGGGCCGGCCCAATTCATGATGGCTGGATAGCGCTTAGACTTTCGTCCCCTGCTTGCTGAGGGGGCACTGCTATCGCTAGATGTATTTTCTCACGCGGGAATCCCGTGGATATGTGTCAACGTTCCTGGCGGAAAAGCTCCGGAGCCTTCCGGCGATCGCCGGCCGGTGCCATCGCAGGATAGCCATAAACCACGCCGTACATCACCATTGCCATGAGAACAGCGCCGCAGACGTCCAGGACCGAATGCTGCTTCAGGAACATCGTCGCCATACAGATGAGAAGGCAAAGCACGAAGGAGCTCCAGCGGATTAAATGACCGTGCTTGCTTCTTTCGATTTCTCTGGACTGCATGATCGCGATATGGCAACCGATCGAATTATAGCAGTGGATGCTTGGAAATACATTCG
>Ga0256406_1001555_pt1 | contig 36402 bp, 29 predicted proteins | sample RumenRJG_03DNA_FD_185986 | JGI IMG/M metagenome (GOLD analysis project Ga0256406, IMG submission 185986) | Bovine rumen microbial communities from Lethbridge, Alberta, Canada - RJG_03 | ecosystem: Host-associated > Mammals > Digestive system > Stomach > Rumen | place: Canada: Alberta | collected...
CGCCATCTGCGAAGTCTGCGGCGCCCTCAAGCAGAACGGCTACGATGTGCCCGTCATCGCCGACGGCGGCGTGCGCTACAGCGGCGACATCGTCAAGGCCCTCGCCGCCGGCGCCAGTTCGGTCATGGTCGGATCGCTCGTGGCCGGCGTCGAAGAGGCCCCCGGCGAGACCATCATCTTCGAAGGCCGCAAGTTCAAGTCCTACCGCGGCATGGGCTCGCTCGAAGCCATGCAGAGCGGCTCCAAGGACCGCTACTTCCAGGACAAGGAGACCGACATCAAGAAGCTCGTCCCCGAAGGCGTCGTCGGCCGCGTGCCCTACAAAGGCACCCTGGCCGAGGTGCTCTACCAGATGGTCGGCGGCCTGAAGGCCGGCATGGGCTACACCGGCTCCCGCACCATCTCCGACCTCCAGCAGGCCAAATTCATCCGCATCACCGATGCTGGCCGCACCGAGAGCCACCCCCACGACATTGCCATCACCCGCGAAGCACCCAACTACAGCCGTTAAACCACACATCCACACCATGAAAAAAACACTCCTCACCCTCGCCACCCTCATCCTGGCGTCGCTCCCCCTGCGCCTCGCTGCCCAGTCGGACCCCGTCGTCATCGAAGTCGGGGGGCAGGAAATACGCCAGTCCGAATTCATACATAACTTCATGGAATCGGTCGGCAACAAGCTCCTCGCCACCCCCAACGTCACCGCGCAGGAGAAACGCCAGGCCCTCGACGAGTATGTGGAACTCTACGCCAACTTCCGCGCCAAGGTGCTTGACGCTCGTGCGATGGGTCTTGACACCACCCCCTCGCTCCTGAAAGAGCTGGCTCAATATCGCAAGGAGTTGGCTACGCCCTATCTTATCGATTCAGCCATGTTCACTGGCATCATGCGCGAAGCCTACGAGCGCAACCGTTACGCACTCCATGCTGCGCACATCCTCGTGAAGGTAGCTCCCGACGCCTCGCCGAAGGATACCGCGCAAGCCTATGGACGAGCCCTCTTCCTGCAGCGTCGCGCCCTTGATGGCGAAAACTTTTTCGATTTGGCTCACGAGCAAGTGCTCCGCGATAATCCCAAGGCAGAACCCAACTCCTATGAAGGTGAATTGGCCTATTTCTCCACTTTCAGCATGGTTTATCCCTTTGAGAACGCTGCCTACGCCCTTCAGCCGGGACAGATAAGTATGCCTATCCGTTCGCGCTATGGTTATCATGTCATCAAACTCATCGATCGGGCAGAAATATATGGCAAGGTAACCTTCCAGCACATTTGGCTGCGTAATCCGCAGAGCCAAGGCGCCATAGCCCTGGCCTATGAGCAGCTCCAACAGGGAACACCGTTTGAGATTGTGGCCCGTACAAGCGATGACCGTTCAACGTCTGAAACGGGTGGTTACATCGTCGATGCCTCCATCGGACAGCTCCCCCACGAGTATGTCAAGATGCTCAGCACGCTACAGCCCGGCGAGGTGTCATCGCCGTTCCTTACCCGCTACGGTTGGCATATCATCCGCCTCATCAAGAAAGACACGCTGCCCCCCTTCCAGTCGATGATTCCGTACTATCGCCAGAAGCTGGCACGTGACCCCCGTGGTGCCGATTCGCGCAAGTCGTTCGCGGTGAGTGCGCGTAAGAAGTATGGCATTGTGGACTACACCACCACCCCTGTCCCGCAAACAAAAAAGAAAGGCCGCAAGAAGCAGCCCGAAGTTATGATGGCTTCGCTCGACGAGATGATATCGCTCATGAACGACTCTATCTTCCGCGACCTTTGGCGCTTCAAGAAGGACAGCATCCACGACCTCCGTCCGCTGGTTCACACGCCATCGCAGGACTACACCAACTTGGACTTTGCCCGCTTTATCCGCCGCAACCAGTATCCTTCGCGCCCTGAACCCTATGACAAGGTGGTCCATCGCTACTATGAGCGTTTCCTCGACAGTGTAACCATCGCATACGCTGACTCCCAGATAGAAATCGAAAATCCCGACTTTGCTGCTCTGGTTGATGACTACCGCAACGGTCTTATGATTTTCGACTACAACGACAAGATGATTTGGTCGAAGGCCATCTATGATACGGTTGGCTTCGCCGACTTCTATGCTCGCGAGAGCCGCACCAAGCGTATGGACCGCCCAGACGACTCCATTTTCTTCTGGCGCACGCGTGCGCGTGCAACATATTTCGACGTGGCCGACGCAGCCTGCCTCGATGCCTCGAAGGCACAGAAGGTGGTGCAGAAGGCTGTCAAGAAGAATAAATCGTCGCTCCAGATTAAGCAAGACCTTTTGGATAAGGTCAGTGCCAAGAAGTGCAACGTTTCCGACCCCGTTACCCATGCCATCGAGGTGGTGGAACAGGGACGCCAGCAGCTGCTCACGCCCGAGCAGTGGAAGCCCGGCGTCTACTGCGTGGCTCAGAGCAAAGGCTACCGCATCCTCGTGGTCGAGGAGGTGATGCCTCCCATGCTCAAGGAGCAGATGGAAGCCCGTGGCTACTACCTCAATGCCTGGCAGAACGAGGTGGAACAGAACCTTATGAAGGAGCTACGCAGCAAATACAACGTCTCAATCAACTACGATGCCGTTCGCAAGATTGACTTCTAGTCTTTTGCTGCTGCTTGCCCTCGCGGCATGCTCGCGTCAGCCGGAGGTGTCGCCCGTGGTGGCCAGCGCCTACGACCGCGAGTTGCACCTCTCCGACCTCGCCGGCCTCGTGCCCGAAGGCATGGCGCCGGAGGACAGTGCGCTGGTGGTGGCCAACTACGTCGACCAGTGGCTCCGACAGGCTGTACTGCTCACCAAGGCCGAGAAAAATGTCGAGGCCGACTTCTCCCGCGAGATGCAGCAGTACCACGACAACCTCCTCGCCTACGCCTACGAGCGCCAGATTGTCGACCAGCTGCTCGACACCCATATCACCGCCGCCCAAATCCGCCAGTACTACGACGAACACCGCTCTGACTTCCGCCTCAAGACCAGCATCGTCAAGGCTGTCTACGTCTCCGTGCCACGCAAGTCTGCCGCCCTCGCCAAACTCAAGTCCATCATCTCCCGTCCCTCCTTCGCCGAGCGTGACATTGTGGAACTGGAGGAGACCGCTTCGCGCCACGGCCTGACCGGCTACTATGACGCCGCCACTTGGATGCCCTTCTACGCCCTCCAGCGCGCCGTCCCTATCACCACCTACAACGAGCAACTCTTCCTCCGTCAGAACCGCACTATCACCCTCGCCGACGACTCCCTCAACTACTGCGTCCGCATCCTCGACTACAAGGTCTCCGACGACGAGTCTCCCCTCGAACTCCAACTCGACAACATCCGCTCCATCCTCCTCAACCACCGCAAGAACGAAATCATCGACCGCCTCCACGCCGACCTCCTCGCCGAGGCCGAGCGGGGCGGACATGTGAAAAAGAACATCTAGCCTTATGAAGAAATCATTCCTCGCCATGCTCCTCCTCGCCGCCTCGCTCGGCGCCACCGCCCAAGAGGGCACCCTCGTCGACGGCGTGGCCGCCATCGTCGGGCGCAACATCATCAAGCATTCCGACATCGACCGCACCATCGCACAGATGCGCGTCAAACAGACCGTCGGCGACGAAGCCACCACCCGGTGCGCCATCCTCGAGAACCTTGTCCTCGCCCAGCTGATGATCCACAAGGGCGAGGTGGACAGCGTCGAAGTCTCCGACGACGATGTGAAGCAGTACGTCGACTACTACCTCAAGAACGACCTCCGCCAGTATGGCTCCAAGGAAGGGCTCCGCGATGCCACAGGCTTCACCTACGACGAGCTCAAAGAGCAGTACGAGCGTATGATACGCAACAACCTCCTCAGCCGTCGCGTCGAGTACCAACTCACCGAGAACGTGAAAGTAACACCCGCCGAGGTGACCGAGTTTTTCAACACCCTGCCCGCCGACAGCCTCCCCATGATGCCCGAGCGCTACGAGCTCTCCGAAATCGTCATCGAACCCTCCGTCACCGAGGCCGAGCGCGACCGCGTGCGCGCCGAGCTCGCCACCCTCCGCGAGCGCGTCATCAAGGGCGAGAAATTCTCCATGCTCGCCACCCTCTACTCCCAGGATCCCGCCTCCGCCAAGCAGGGCGGCGAACTGGGCTTCTTCTCCCGTGGTGACATGGTGGGCGAGTTCGAGGCCGCTGCCTTCGCCCTCAAGCCCGGCGAGGTGTCGCCCATCGTCGAGACCAAGTTCGGCTTCCACATCATCCAGCTCATCGAGCGCCGCGGCAACATGCTCAACGCTCGCCATATCCTCCTCATCCCCAAGGTCTCCTCCGATGACCTCCTCCGTGCCCGCATCAAGCTCGACAGCCTGGCCGCAGCAATCCGCGACGGTAAAATCACCTTTGAGGACGCCGCACGACAGTTCAGCACCGCCCCCAACGCCCGACAGGGCGGCTCCGTCACCAACCCCGCCGACGGCAGCGGTCGCCTCGACAAGCCCTTCGTAGACGAGCACTACTACAACGTCGGCGTCTCGGGCATGGACGAAGGCCGCATCAGCAACGCCCTCCCCACCAAGACTGACGAGCAGCGCGACGCCTACCGCATCGTCCGCCTCAACAAGAAGTACCCCGCCCATCGCGCCAACCTCACCGACGACTACGACAACATCTACAACGCCGCCCTCACCACTGCCAAGCAGCGCTACATCCGCAAGTGGGCTCAGCGACAGCTCAAAAACACCTACACCCGTTTCGACGCCCCCTACCAAGGCTGCGTCTTCCAAAACCTGCAGTAAACACATGTCAGACAAACAGCAACTCGACCTCCTCGCCGAGCGCTACGACGCTCTGCGCAACGAAATCGCCAAAGTCATCGTCGGACAGCACGAGGCCGTCGACTCCCTCCTCCTCTCCGTCTTTTCCGGCGGCCACTGCCTCCTCCTCGGCGTCCCGGGTCTGGCCAAGACCCTCATGGTCAACACCCTGGCCCAAACCCTAGGCCTCTCCTTCAGCCGCATACAGTTCACGCCCGACCTCATGCCGTCCGACATCACCGGCTCCGAAATCCTCGACCGCGAGCGCAACTTCAAGTTCATACAGGGACCCGTCTTCGCCGGCATCGTCCTGGCCGACGAAATCAACCGCACGCCGCCCAAGACCCAGGCCGCCCTGCTCGAAGCCATGCAGGAACGCCGCGTAACCGTCAGCGGCACCTCCTATCCGCTGCCCTCGCCCTTCTTCGTGCTGGCCACACAGAACCCCATCGAGCAGGAAGGCACCTACCCCCTGCCCGAGGCACAGCTCGACCGCTTCATGTTCAACGTGCGCCTCGACTACCCCTCCTTCGACGAAGAGGTCTCCATCGTCAAGCAGACCACCGTCGCACCCACCGCCCAGGTGCAGCGCATCCTCTCGGCCGACGAGATTATCGCCTTCCAAGAGGCCATACGCCGCATGCCCGTGGCCGACAACGTGGTCGAATACGCCGTCCGCCTCGTCGCCTCCACACGCCCCGTGCAGGTCGATGGACAGGAAATTCAAAATTCAAAATTCAAAATTCAAAATTCCCAGAAGTATATCTCATGGGGTGCCGGCCCGCGCGCCTCGCAGTACCTCATCGTTGGCGCGCGCACCTACGCCGCCCTCCACGGCAAGTACTCGCCCGACGCCGAAGACGTCCGCGCCGTGGCCCACAACGTCCTCCGCCACCGCCTCGTCCGCAACTACTTCGCCGAAGCCGAAGGCATCACCACCGACCAAATCATCTCCGACCTCCTGAAAAACTGACGCTCGCAATGAGAACCTTCCTCCGCGACTCCCTCATCACACTGCTCGTCGGGCTCGCCGTCGTACTCCTCCTCGAGTGGAAAATAGGCACCCGCCAAATCGACTACCGCTACAAAGCATGGTACATGACCGAACGCGCCGACCGCATTGGCATCCTCATCCTCGGCCACTCACTCTTCGCTCAGGGGCTTGACCCTCACCCTCTGGGCGACAGCGCCTTCAACGCCGCCACTCGCGGCCGCCACCTCTGTTACGACCTCGGCATCATCCAACGCTACATCCCCCACATGCCCAACCTCCACACTATCCTCATCCCTCTGCACACCGAAATGCCATGGAAACCCCTCGAATCAGAAGACGAAATCTACAGCTATGCCCACTACATGCACATCTTCCCCGACAACAACTACCACTCCTACTCCGCTCTCCTTTCCGGCTTTATGCGACTTGGATCGATGAAGGAATTTCCTGTCCTCGACACCGTTGATTCCACAAATAGCCTCGTCTACTGCACCATCGACTCCGCCGGCTACAGCCCGCTCTTCCTCGTCTGGAACGACTCGCATGGCACCTTTGCCCCCAAAGAAGAGAAATTGATAGAAAACCGTGCTGGCTACACCGCCACGATGCTCCAAATCGCACAGGCCTGTGCCAACCAAGGTGTCCGTCTCATCCTCGTCATGCCGCCCCACAGCGACCGCTGCGTCGAACTCTCCGACCCCGATCGTCGTCTCATCACCGCAGTTCACGAAGTCGTGGAGGAAATCCAGAAGCAATACCCCGTCGAACTGGGCGACTACTACGTGGACTCCGCCTTCCGGCGCCCCTCGCTCTATGCCGACGGCTACCACCTCAATCATGAGGGTGCTCGCCTCTTCGCCCTGCGCCTGAAAGAGGACTTCGGACTCTAGGCGCAGCCTCAATCGTGTCTCCCTTCGCTTCTACCACCCAAAATCGCGAAATTTTTTCCTCCGTGTCATTTTTTTTGCTTACTTTTGCATTTCAATATTAGTACGCGTATCTATGTATAGCATACTGTGCAAGATGGTGAATGCCAGAGGTCTGCGTCGCGTTCTGGCGCTGACGGCTTTCTGTTTTGCCGCCGCAATCGGCCTGCAAGGCCAGTCGGGGCTCTACATCCCCAGCGCCAAACCCATCAAAAACATCCAGAAAGCCCTCGTCAACCCCGAGCGTTTCTGCCTCCTCCTCGCCTTCGACGGCGACCAGCCCACCTTCCGCGAGGCCGACCTCGACCTCCTCGACTCCGCCTACCGCATCGCCTTCGACCTCGAAAACCCGCGCTACTACACCATGCTCGTCGAGTCCTATGCCGACGGCGACCTCGAGCTCGGCCGCCTTCGCGCCGCCTCCGTCATGCGCTACTTCGCCGACCGCTCACGCGCCCCCTTCCCCATACGCTTCGCACGCAATCCTATCCACTGCTCATGCCACGGCGACACCACCGAAATCCTCCGCTTCGAAGTCCCCGCCGCCACCGAGGTCTACGACTGCAGCCAGCTCCCCGAGGCCCGTATGTTGCTCAATAAGAGCGTGCAGCTGCGCGGCACCGTCCTCGTCACCTTCCGCCACGACCCCGACGAGTGCCTCGGCTCCGCCCGCGGTTGCTTCACCCCCGCCGAGGACAGCCTCGTCCGCGGCTACTACGCCCAGCTCTTCCTCGCTCGCGGCTCCGTCTACACCCTCGAAGGCACCAAGGACACCTGCCCCGAAGACATACAGATTAAAATCGACGACCACCTTGGCTACCGCTCCATCGTGGAGAACTATCGCCTCATACCGCACCACAAGCAAATCCTCGTCAACGCCGGCTATATCGTCATCACCAGCAACTTCAGCCGCCAGCCCGGCGAGTGCGAAGTGGAGCAGAAAGACTCCATCCTCATCCGCATCCCTGCCACACAGGAGCAGATCGACGCCAAGCTCCGCTTCTTCGCCAAAGTCAAAACCACGCGCGGCATCGAATACAAAGCCCTCCCCACACGCAAGATGCCCGGCAAAGGCGTGCTGATGCTGCAGGCCCCCATCAATGTGTCGCAGCTCGACACCATCTTCCTCGGCAAACGCATCCAGGAGGACGAGCTCAAGAAATACTTCTACCCCGTCGACAGCCCCACCGAGGCCTCCGCCTTCACCGTCGGCCGCCGCCACTATGTGCCCTACCGTGTGGACAAGCGGGGCGACTACGAGCTCAAGAAACCCTTCCGCGCACTCTTCCGCATCGCCCCCGAGCAGAAGGAAGACCTCAACCCCGCCTCCGACCGCCGCCCCTCCGACAACCCCGAAGAAATCATCGATTGACCCGAAATTTCTAATTCCTAATCCCTAATTCCTAATTCAAGCATGGGTTACCTCCAGACCGACGTGACCAAGGTCACCACCAAAGTGCTCCAGAATATGAAGGTGAACGGCAAGAAAATTGCCATGATCACCGCCTACGACTACTCGATGGCCTCGCTCGTCGAAGCCGCCAAAATCGACGTCGTCCTCGTCGGCGACTCCGCCGCCAACGTCATGCAGGGCCACAAAACCACCCTCCCCATCACCCTCGACGAAATCATCATCTACGCCACCTCCGTCGTCCGTGCCGTCAGCCGCGCACTCGTTGTCGTCGACATGCCCTTCGGCACCTACCAGGGCAACTCCAAGCAGGCCCTCGCCTCCGCCATACGCATCATGAAAGAGACCGGCGCCGACGCCATCAAGATGGAGGGCGGCGAGGAAATCCTCGAGTCCATCCAGCGCATCCTCTCCGCTGGCATACCCGTCATGGGCCACCTCGGCCTCACCCCGCAGAGCATCAACAAGTTCGGCACCTACGCCGTCCGCGCCACCGAAGACGAGGAGGCCGAGCGCCTCCAGCGCGACGCCCTCATCCTGCAGGAAGCCGGATGCTTCTCCATCGTGCTCGAAAAAATACCCGCCAAGCTGGCCGCCGAAGTCACCGCCGAGCTCAAAATCCCCACCATCGGCATCGGCGCCGGCCCCAGCACCGACGGACAGGTCCTCGTCCTTCAGGACATGCTCGGCATCACACAGCAGTTCAAACCCCGCTACCTCCGCACCTACGGCACCTTCGGCGAGGACATCTCCAACGCCATCCGCCACTACATCGCCGACGTCAAGTCAGGCGACTTCCCCAACGAAAAGGAGCAGTACTGAATCTGTTAATAGATGTTAAGCACAGGGTGTCATTAACATGTATTAACACAAATGTTAAATTCACCTACCAAGGCCGAACTATTACCCTACCATTCCCCTAGAAAACCCCTCTGGACCCAGTCTGGAGGCCGATTTCAAGAAATCGCATTTGCAAGTCGTTGTGTTTCAGTCTGCTGCAAGGGTGCCATTTCTTCACTTCTGCTGATTTAACAGAATTTAACCTTTCCCCATCCCCATGGCCGATTTTCCTAACAAAAGTTAATTTAAGTCTTTTTATGGAAACAACAAGCCCCCGAATGCCGCTAGGCATTCGGGGGCTGGATTTCGCACGGAATACTGTGCCGATCGGCTACTTGCCAACGGGTTTCTCGCCCGCCTTGGGCTGGCCGGCGGGGGTGGCGAGGCTGCTGCGCATGTCGGTGTCGGCCTGGATGTTCTTCATGCGGTAGTAGTCCATGATGCCCAGGTTGCCGCTACGGAACGCTTCGGCCATGGCCAGCGGCACCTCGGCCTCGGCCTCGATCACCTTGGCGCGGGCTTCCTGCGCCTTGGCCTTCATCTCCTGCTCCTGGGCCACGGCCATGGCGCGGCGCTCTTCGGCCTTGGCCTGCGCGATGTTCTTGTCGGCGTTGGCCTGGTCCATCTGCAGTTGGGCGCCGATGTTCTTACCCACGTCGATGTCGGCGATGTCTATCGAAAGTATCTCGAATGCCGTGCCGCTGTCGAGGCCTTTGGTGAGCACCAGCTTGGAGATGCTGTCGGGGTTTTCGAGCACCTGCTTGTGGCTCACGGCCGAGCCGATGCTGGTGACGATACCTTCGCCCACGCGGGCCAGGATGGTCTCCTCGCCGGCGCCGCCGACAAGCTGTTTGATGTTCGTGCGCACGGTGACGCGAGCCTTGGCGATGAGCTGGATGCCGTCCTTGGCCACGGCGGCCACCGGCGGCGTGTCGATCACCTTCGGGTTCACCGAGGTCTGCACCGCCTTCAGCACGTCGCGCCCTGCCAGGTCGATGGCTGTGGCGGTGTTGAAGTCGAGGTTCATGTTGGCCTTGTCGGCGCTGATAAGTGCGTTCACCACGCTGCCCACGTGGCCGCCGGCCAGGTAGTGCGCCTCCAGGTCGTTCTGCTTGATTTTCAGGCCTGCCTTGCTGGCCGAAATCAGGTTGCCCACGATGACCGAGGGCGGCACCTTGCGGAAGCGCATGAAGATGAGCTGCACCAGCGAGGTGTAGACCCCGCTGACCAGCGCCTGGAACCAGATGCCGATCGGCACCAGATAGAGGAACAGAATGAGTGCGATGACGCACACGACGATGATGATAATGGTCTCCATATTGTTTAAGTTTAAAGTTTAAAGTTTACAGATTGCAGATTAAAGTTTTGCGCGTGCCATTCAAAATTCAAAATTCAAAATTCAACATTCAAATCGGTTGTCCGATGTTTCCACCACGTCGATGCGGTAGCCCTCGATGGCCACCACCTCGATGGGGCGGTCGGGGTCGATGAATTTGTTGACGGCGTGTACCTCGGTGGGCTGCCCGTCGATGAGGGCTTTGCCCGTGGGGGCTAGGCGCGAGATGGTGGTGCCGCGCGAGCCCACCTGCACGGTGTGCTCCAGCTGGTTCACCTTGCTGTCGCTCTCCTCCTCCAGGCTGAAGCGTTTCCACGTCTTGGTCTTCATGAACCACACCAGCATCAGTGTGCAGAGCGCGATGGCGCATAGCAGCACGATGGTGCCCACCGTGTCGCCGAACATCAGGTAGGTCTCCCACACGCCGAACACAATCAGCCCCACGCCGAACACGCCGGCCACGCCGCCCGGAAGGGCCACTATCTCCAGCGCCAGCAGTATGACGCCCAGCAGCAGTACGATAATCAGAAGTGTAGTATTCATATCATTCTTGTATTTCGGATGTCAGTTGTTTGTCCAGCAGCGCGCTGTGCATCGGCAGCAGGTCGCTGTAGGCGCCTTGCTTCACGGTGCATTTGCCGTGGCAGTGGACCAGTATGGCGCACTGCTCGGCCTGCTCCACCGTGTGGCGGCAGATGTCCACCAGCGCCTTGATGACGTAGTCGAAGGTGTGCACGTCGTCGTTGTAGAGCACCAGGCTGCAGCCGCTGTCTTCCAGCACTGCGGCCTCGTCGTCGGGCAGGGGGGAGGTATAAGGCTTCTCGTTCATCTTTCGAAATTCACCTTTCAAAATTCAAAATTACGACTGCCTGCGCGCTGATGCCCTCCTCGCGCCCCTCGAAGCCGAGGCGCTCGGTGGTGGTGGCCTTCACCGACACTTGTCCCACCTCGATACCCAGCGTGTCGGCTATGGTCTGCCGCATCTGGTCTATGTAGGGGGCGAGTTTCGGGCGCTGGGCGGCCACCGTGGCGTCGATGTTGCCGACGGTGTAGCCCTGCTTGCGCAGCAGGGAGCCCACGTGGGCCAGCAGCTTGGTGCTGGCGATGCCCTTGTATTGCGGGTCGGTGTCGGGGAAGTGCTTGCCGATGTCGCCCAGGGCGGCGGCGCCGAGCAGGGCGTCGCTGATGGCGTGCAGCAGCACGTCGGCGTCGCTGTGCCCCACCAGCCCGTGCGTATGGGGTACCAAAACACCGCCTATCCACAAGGGCAGTCCCTCCTGGAGGCGGTGCACGTCGTATCCGGTTCCTATGCGCATGCTATTTGGTGGGTTTGAGGTCGAGCCCGATGCTGATGCGCATGGTGTTGGACAGCGGGTTGGTCGAGATGGTGGTGGTGGGGATGAGGTACGAGAAGTCGCCGGAGAAGTAGCTGTAGCGCACTCCGACGCCGATGCTGGCATACTGGCGGCCGCCCTTGTTCTCGTGCTCGTAGAAGTAGCCGGCGCGGACGGCGAAGGTCTCGGCGTACCAGTATTCGGCACCCACCGAGAGCTGTATCTCCTGCAGCTCCTCGCTCATGCCGCCGGGGGCGTCCATGAACGACTGGAAGGCACCCTGCACCACTCCGATGCTGTTGTACTCGCTCCAGTTGTTGGCGTAGCGCGAGGGGTAGTCCACGCCGTCTTTCGTGTAGGGCGGTGTGGGGACGAGGAGCTTGTTGGCGTCCAGCATGACGGAAATCTTGTTGTAGTCGTCAAGCCGGTTGGTGTAGCGGCCGCCGAGGCGCAGGTTGGCGGGTAAGAACTCCTTGTCGTTGTCGTCGTCGGAGTAGGAGAGCTTGGCGCCGAGGTTGGATATGAAGGCGCCGAGGGCGAACTCCTGCTGCTTGTCGATGGTCTTCTGGTAGTAGAGGCCGATGTCGGCGGCGAGCGAGTTGGCAGCCTTGGTGGCGGTGTTGCCGCTGCCGTCGCTGATGGTCTGCCCGTTGGTGAGGTCCGAGCGCATGAAGCGGCCGGTGGCGCCGAGCGAAAGGTTGTCGTTCAGCTTCAGCGCGTAGGTGGCGTCGAAGGCGAACTCGTTGGGGTGGAGGTTGCCCACCAGGTTGCCGTCCTCGTCGCGGTGGTCGATGTCGCCGAGGGTGAAGTAGGTGAGACTGGCGGCGGCGGTGGAGCGGTCGTTGATGCGGTAGTAACCGCCGAGGTAGAGCAGGTTCATATCGCCCACGTTGAGGTTGCGCAGCCAGGGGGTGTAGGTGGTGCTGATGCCGGCGGAGTTCTCGATGAAGGCGAATTTGGCGTTGTTCCAGTGGGCCGAGTAGGCATCGGGCATGGTGGCCACGCCCACGTCGCCCATACCGCTCGAGATGCCGTCGGGCGAGATGATGAGGATGGGCATGCCGGTGGAGATGTAGTTTTTGTTCTGACCGGTCTCGGAATATTGTGCGTGGGCTGCGGTGCCCAGCAGGGCAAGGGTGGTCAGGAGGGTGAGTTTCTTCATTCTATGGTGTGTGTTTTTGGTGCTAATAACGCGGGTGTACTTCTTTTATTGTGTCAGCGGACGATACATTTTGCAGTTACTTGGTGGGTGTCGCCGCTTTGGTCGGTCATGAGCATGCGTGCCAGGTAGAGCCCGGGGGGCACCTGCGAGACGTCCCAATGCACAGGGCCCAGTATATGGCCTTGGGCAGAGACGGTGGGGGTGATGCTGAGTACCATCTGGCCGCGGGCATTGTATATCTGCAGCTCGGCGGTGGCTATGCGGTCGGGCTGGTTGGTGCGGAGCGAGATGTGGGCCGTGGTGGTGGCCGGATTGGGGGTGCAGACGAGGTCGGAGAAGGCCAGGGTGTCGGCTCCGCGCACGGTGAAGTGGGTGGTGGCGGTGGCGGAGAGGCCGAAGATGTTCCATGCCTTGAGGGTCAATGTGTGGCGACCGGGGGCGAGGTCGCGCAGGGTGTAGCTGACGGTGCCGCGGCGGCTGTCGGCGATGTCGGGCTGGTAGAGGTCGTTCAGGACGAGGAGCGAGCCTGGATTATCGTCGAGCACGGCGGTGAGGTCGTGGCCGAGGCCAGTGCCGACGTTGATGCCGGCCGAGTCGAAGAGGTGGGCCACAAGGGTGGGGCTGCCGCCTGTGATGCCGCCCGGGCGGAAGTTGGTGTCGCCGAGGTAGAGACGTATCTGGGGCGGAGTGGCTGCAGTGTGGGTACTGTCGCTCATGCCGCCAAACATCAGGCGGAGGTATGAGCCGCTGGCGTGGTCCGTGGCCGACTTGGCATAGTGGGCCAGCTTGGCGTAGTCATAGCGGTAGGATACATCGCGCGGAACGATAAACGAGTACTCGAAGCGGCCGCCGCTCACTGCGTGGCTGCCCTTGTAGAGCACGCTTTTCTGCTGCATGAAGCTGACTTCGGTGCCGGGGTTGTCGTTGGCCAGGGTGGTGGCACGCACTGGGCGGTCGTAGACCACGGGATAGATCGTTCCGTCGAAGTCGGTAATCACCATGCCGGCAGTATCCACAATCTCGCCCGTGACGGTGACGCGCGAGAGCACTGCGGCCTGCACGTCAGCTGTGTCACTGACCTCCTGGGCGTTGATATGGGTGATGCGGATGCGGTTGGTGGGTTGCGAGAGGCGCAGGGCGGGGTCGCCGGTGATGCCGATGCAGAGCGGGGCCGAGTAGCGGTTCTTGGCCAGGCGCAGGGCGTCGCCGATGGTGTTGGCGGGGTTGAGGGCATTGATCACCACCTCGTTGTTGAATCGTTCCACATGACTGATGGGGCGCGAGGCGCTGATGACGGCTATCATGCCCGCCGGGGCAAGCACTGCCGTTTCGGCGCCGCAGAGACTCTCCGTGTGGTCGAAGTGGCCGTAGGAGCAGGTGCTGGTTACGAGCAGGGGCAGACGGTCGTGGTTGCTGTAGGCACTGAGGTCGGCGGGCTCGATGTAGCGCTCGGTGCCGATATACTCGGTCGAGCCGTGACCGATGTAGTTCAGCAGCAGACATCCGTAGTTGATGCGCTGACGGAGGGCGTTGTTGAGGTCGGGGTAGTAAGAGCCGATGGCGCCGGAGGTCTGGTGGTAGGCGTCAGCGTAGAGGCGGTCGATGTGCAGCTGCGGGTAGCGCTGCAGGATGTTGCGGGCCACCACCTCCGACGAGTGGGCGAAAATGCTGTCGTGCGGCGACCCGGGGTCGGCGTCGTCGGCCAGCAGGGCCACGTAGTTGCGCCAGTCGCCACGCTGTTGCGGGTCGAGCAGGTCGCGGCGGGTGATGTAGGCTTCGAGCTTGTCCACCAGGAGGCGGGCTTCGGCGGTGTCGCGGGCGGGCAGGCGGCCCACGCTGGCGTCGAGACGCTCGGACGAGGAGCCCGTGGCGCCGTCGGCAAGGAAGCCCAGTATGTCGTCGCTGCAGTAGGAGCGTCCGTCGTCGTCGAAAGCCTGCTGGGTTTCGTAGGTGGCCAGGGTGGGGATGGAGGATCCTGCGAGGTTGCGATTGTCGAAAGTGCCTTTGCCGAAGAGGATGAGGTAGCGGGGCGGCTGCTGGGGGTGTTGCTGCCGCAGCCAGCGGAGGTAGGAGCGGAAGGCCAGCGGGTCCTGCTGGCCGGAGGAGAATTCGTAGAAGACCTGCCGGTCGGTAACCACCGTGGCGTCGAGGCCGTCGAAGACCTCGTGCAGTGTGGCCAGGCGCCGGGCCTGGTCGAGGTATTGCGGGAGGGTGATAATGACCAGGTCGGTGGCGGCGCTGCCGTGGAGGTCTTGGTTGGGGAGGGGGGTGATGGCGTTGGGCACGAGATAGTGCGAGCCGTCAAAGAGCATGTATTGACGCGGCCGGTCGGTGCTGTCAACCCAACTGTAATCGTTGACAGTCAGTTCTCGCTCGGAGCCAGCCTCGGTAATGTCCCACACGCGAAAAGCATTCCCTCCCGAGGTGGTGGCGACGAAGGCTGTTGGTACATGCAACACTTGGCTGTTACGCACGGTGAGTTGGCCACCACGGAAGATGAGCGGCACCGTGGCGGTAAGCTCGAGGAAGTCGAGATAGCCCGTGGCCGAGGCCTCGGCAGGGCGATAGGTGAGGGCGATGGTATAGTTTTGTGCGCGCGAGTCAATGGGAGCAGTGGAGGAGATGTAGCGGGTGGTGCGGCTGAGGGATGGGGTGAGGTTCAAGCCGCTGGTGGTCAGCGAGAAAGAGGCCGTTTGGGTGGAGAAGCTGGCCAGGGCGTAGCGCAGCGTGGGGTTGGCGGTGGGGAGGTCGGGCAGCGTGAGGTTGAAGCTGCGGCTGGAGGTGGCGGTGTTGAAGCGTTCGCCGAGCCATATCTGACCCGTCTGGAAGGGCGAGGCGAGGTCATTCTCGTGGAGCACCGTGGCCGTGTAGCTGTTGAGGGTGGCACGTGGCGTGGCATCGGTGCCATCGGTGGCGATGCGCAGAGGGGCGGGGCAGGAGGTGGTGAGGTAGTAGGAGTGGGTGCGGGCGTAGCCGTGGCGACGGAAAGTCCAGAGGTGCAGGGTGTTGTCGTAGCGCCACTGGCTGGGACCCTCGGCGTAGAAGAGCAATTCGTCGCCGGCATCGAAGGTGCCGTTGCCGTTGCGGTCTATGACTTGGGTGGCCACCTGCTGCAGGTCGTCGATGGGGGTGCGGCTGTTCTGCAGCTCGAGCATGCCGCCATGCGAGCCGTAGACGGCCAGGGTGGAGCAGGGCTGTCCGGCAAGGTCGGGCAGCTGGGCCGTGGTGAGGCGGTGGATGCCGTCGGTGGCGATGTCCATCTTCCACCACTGCCCCTGTGCGAGCACGGAGGGCGTCTGCGCCGCCAGCGGCAGGGTCGCCACGAGGGATACTATATATATGAAAAGGTGTTTCATTCGCTCCCATTAACTCGCAACTTGTCATTTTATTGTATCCAGCTCGGAATAAAGTTGTATCTTTGCAGTCCGAATTGCAATCGGCAAGTAAGTATGGAAGTCTCTCTGTCAGGACATTATGGCTACCGGCGCATCATGCGGACGGTGTTGCCCAGCATCGCGATGGTGCTGGTGACGTCGGTCTATTCCATCGTGGACGGCTTCTTTGTATCGAACTATGCCGGCAAGAGCGGCTTTGCGGCGGTCAGCCTGATGTGGCCGGCGATGATGCTGCTGAGCTCGCTGGGTCTGATGGTGGGCACGGGCGGCGCCGCCCTGGTGGCCAAAATCAAGGGCGAGGGCTATCCGGAGAAGGCCAACCGCGTCTTCTCCATGCTGGTGCAGTTCGCCCTGCTTTCAGGGCTGGTCATGGGCCTCTTGATGGCGCTGCTGGCGCGGCCGCTGGCGCTCCTGCTGGGGGCCGACGAGGGGATGCTGGCCGAGTGTGTCCTCTACACGCGCCTCTGCATGCTCGGCATGCCCGGCTTTGTGCTCCAGATGGCCTTCCAGTCGTTCTACATGGCCGGCGAGCGGCCGCAGCTGGGGACGCTGATGGCCGTGGTGGGCGGTGTGGTGAATATCGTGCTCGATGCCGCGCTGGTGTGGCAACTGGAGATGGGGGTGGCCGGCGCGGCGGTGGCCACGGCGGCGTCGCAACTGGTGGCAGGCTTCTATCCGCTCTACTATTTCTCCTCGCGGCGCAACCGCTCCAGCCTGCGCCTGGTGCGCACGCGCTGGATGGGGGTCTACATCCGCAAGGCCTGCAGCAACGGCCTGTCGGAGTACGTCGGCAACATCGCCATGAGCGTGGTGAGCATCGTCTACAACCTGCAGCTGATGCACTACCTGGGCGAGGACGGCGTGGCGGCCTACGGCATCATCATGTACCTGGCATTCATCTTCGCCGCCCTGCTGATAGGCTACAACCTGGGCCTGACGCCCGTCATCGGCTACCACTACGGCGCGGGCGACCTCGCCGAGCAGCGGTCGCTGGTGCGCAAGTCGCTGGTGCTGCTGGGTGTGATGGGGCTGGGGGTGACGGCGATAGCCCAGCTGCTGGCCGGCCCGCTGGCACACCTCTTCGTGGGCTACGATGCAGCCCTCACTGCCCTGACCACGCGCGCGATACGCATCTATATGCTCTGCTTCCTCCTGGCGGGGTGGAACATGTTCGTCTCGGCACTCTTCACGGGACTCAACAACGGGGTGGTGAGCGCGGTGGCGAGTTTTGCGCGTGCGCTGGTGTTCGAGCTCGGCGCCGTGATAGCCCTGCCGGGGCTGGTGGGCATCGACGGCATCTGGTGGGCGGTGGACCTGGCCGAGGTGCTCACCCTGCTGCTCTGCGCCTGGCTCCTCTGGCGCTTCGCCCCGCAGCTCGTCCGCCGCCACACAAAATAATTTTGGCCGGTTGCAAAAAAAGTTGTACTTTTGCAACTCGAAAACATCATCTGCCATAGTATGAGTACAGACATGATAACCAAGACCATTGCCGATTATTTCAAGACTCAGCCGGTCTTGAAGGCATGGCTGTTCGGCTCTTTTGCCCGTGGGGAGGAGACGCCGAGAAGCGACGTGGACATCCTTTTCGTGCCCGACCGTTCGGGTAAACCATTTACATTGTTTACCCATGGAGGTATGCTGATGGATTTGCAGGAATTGCTCGGCCGCGAGGTGGATTTGGTGGAGGAGGGCTCACTCCGCCCTTATGCCGCCGAAACCGCCAACCGTGATAAAATACTTATCTATGAGAGAAAGAGCTAGAGATAAAGGACGGCTGGAGGATATTCTCGAATATTCCGACAATGTGGCGATGCTCATCGAGGGGCATACACTCGAGACGATGGTCGCCGACAAGCGCACTTACTATTCCATAATGAAGAATGTGGAAATCGTTGGAGAAGCGGCATATATGTTGAGCAAGGCATTTAAGAGGGCTCACCCTGCCACACCGTGGAAAACGGTACAAGGAATGCGCCATGTATTGGTGCACGACTATGCACACATTATTTCAGAAACGCTGTATGACACCGCCGTCAATGGAATCCCCGAGCTGCGCAAGCAAGTGGAGGGCTATCTGTCCGAGACCGATTGGGAGGTTTGGGCATCGCTCCCCGATGAGTTTGGCGTCAATGCCGGCGAGGATATAGTGAAAATTGCCCGCCGCATGAAAAACGACGGCATGCCTGCCGGGCAGATAGCGCGCTACACTGGCTTGCTGGAAGAGGAAGTCGAAAAACTGTAAAACAGTAAATGAAGAAGTCGCGACATGAACATATTAGTGTGAAGGTTTACCAGAACTTGTTGAGTCAATAAGTTTGCGCACACGAAGAATCGCACCTTTCTTCATGTCTGCACTTAAAAACATCGGCCTTCGGCTCGCAGCAAAAACATGCAGGGTCGCCGAAAACTGCATCAAAGAGTAGGCACAAAGAAATTATTATTTTGGAGATGAATCCTTATGTACAGGCATTTACTCTGGGAGTAATGCTATCTGTGGCGGTCTTGGTGGTGGCTTTGTCGGTATGGATGATTGTTACCAAACGCAAGAAAGCGTTGCTGATAATGTGGGGCTCGTTGGCTATAGCAGGACTCGGTGTATGGGGTACCACCAGTTTGGCAACGCGCGACCCTGAGGTGGCGGCACTGAAACGACAGGCCAAGAACGGAGATCCCGATGCCATGTATTGGCTGGCCAAGCGGTATATGCGTGGGCAAGGGGTCTCAAAAAATGGTAAGAAAGCCAACCGCTGGTACGAAAAGGCCGCCGAGGCTGGAGATGCCAGGGCCGCATACGAACTATACGACAACTATTCCAATGGTTGGGGTGTGCCAATAGACCAAGAAAAAGCCGGTTATTGGCTGCAGCGTTCCGAGGATATGGGATATGCTAGGTCGCGATGGGCATCCACGGATTTGAAAGCCGAGGTCCGCACAGAAAGTGCCGACCAGCGGCTGTATCGAATAGCCCGCGAGGGCGACAACGATGCCGCCGAGCGCATAGGAATGAGATTCTTGTATGGACAAGGTGTCGAGAGGAACGGCGATTCGGCACGTTATTGGTTGAAGATGGCCGCAGACCGTGGCGACGAGTTGGCCAAGCAGCGCCTTGAAAACATGAATTTCGACCCGCCAGCCCCCAAGACAACTCCAAAGCCGAAGCCAGAATCTGTCCGGCAACCAGAGCAACTTGCTTCCAAACCATCTAAACCCCAAAGCGAATTGGTTGCAACAAACACTCGAATGAGTAAGCCTGCGAAGGATCAGGTACATACCAATGTGAAAGACGTGAGTTTCCACAAGTATTGGATAGAGCATAATGTTATGGAGAATAATGTTAAGGGAATGGTACTTCATGCCAATTTTGATGTCAACAATCACAAGGGTGAAAAACTACAAGTGGCAGCTTATTTCAAATACGCGAATGGCAGAGTTGTAAAAGATATAAACAAAAGATACAACACTGTCGATGGTCAGGCGGCAACTCATGTAAATATTACTCCGGGATATGATAATGCAACCTATTCTGATTGCAAAATGTTTTTCCCATATGATGAATTGCACTTGGCTAAAGGGAAACACGATTTGCAGGTGCAATGGGAAATTCATGATATGAAAGGAAAAATAATCCCAGGTGGGAGTAGTAGCAGTGTGGGCTTTTATGTAACCCAGCAGGTGGATAACAGCATGCAGAATAATCGCCAATCATCCACTCCGCAAGTGGCTAGAGTGGACACACGGAAAAATTTAAATGGTGCAATATTAAGTACACTGGCTCCTTCGGGTAATATGGGATATCCAGAGGGGAAGTATGTCTATGTTGATTTGGGGACGATGGGATACCAAGAGATGTGGATGAATGATGATGGTAGTAGTTGGGGCAAAAATGTGTGGAGATGCTATAGTTGCCAAGGAAGCAAGCAATGTAACATCTGTTTCGGAACTGGTAATGGTTATGCAATGATAGGCAGATATATGCCATGCCCCAGTTGCTTTGCTAGTGGAAGGTGCGGAACATGCAAAGGTGAAGGGTTCACTTTGTTTGTCAAGTATATGATGCCAGGCGAGGCGGAGGCTTATATGGAGACAAAACGGCAGGAGCGGAGAAGCTCTTCGAGTTCGTCAAATAGTCGCTCCACATACAGCAGTCGGTCTACCTGCAGTCGTTGCGGAGGCAGAAGGTGGAATACTGAAAGATATAGCAATTGCGCTGCAAGCACATCTGGAGCTATGCAACCATACAAGAATTATGCAGGAACAACCTGTTCTGTCTGTGGATATTCGTCAGAACACTGTCACTATCCTTGCTCTGAATGTTGGGGACATGGCACTGTGAAGAATTATTAACCCTCCTTATGTTGGGGATTAAGTTCCATTGCATGCTGTACCCGGATATGTGAGGGGCGGTTGGTGCCTACAAGTCGACATATTTGAGGTTTTCCACCAGATCGCTGGCGATCAGCGAGGCCTCGCTTTGTATGCTGAATTTTTATTTTTTTTTCAGTTCATTTTTTTTTTGTATCTTTGCATTTTGAATTTAACTATAAAAACAATAAACAAACAATATAGACAACAATGCAAAAAAGTAAAGTAGGACTTGATTTTGTGCAGGTTGAGCACGCGCGCGACGTGGCTCGCCGCATCGCCGGCCAGGTGCAGGATTTCGTCGAAGACTACACCACCGTGGCCGTCGAGCGCACGCTGTGCCGCTTCCTCGGCATCGACGGCGTCGACGAGAACGAGGTCCCCATGCCCAACGTGGTGGTCGAGGAGCTCAAGAGCAAAGGCGCCCTCGGCCAGGGCGTGATGTTCTATGTCGGCAACGCCATGGCCGAAACCGGCAAGACGCCCCAGCAAATCGCCGAGGCCATCGCCGAAGGCAAACTCGACATCACGCAGCTCCCCATCCACACCAAGGCGGAAATCGACCGCGCCCTCCAGCCCGTCATCGAAGCCACCGTCACCAAGGTGCGCAGCAACCGCCTGCGCCGCGAGAAATACATCGAAACGATAGGGGAGGGGAGCAAGCCCTACCTCTACATCATCGTCGCCACGGGCAACATCTACGAGGACGTCGTCCAGGCCCAGGCCGGCGCGCGCCAGGGTGCCGACATCATCGCCGTCATCCGCACCACCGGCCAGTCGCTGCTCGACTACGTGCCCTACGGCGCCACCACCGAGGGCTTCGGCGGCACCTTCGCCACCCAGGAGAACTTCCGCATCATGCGCAAGGCGCTCGACGAGGTGGGCGAAGAGGTGGGCCGCTACATCCGCCTCTGCAACTACTGCTCCGGCCTCTGCATGCCCGAAATCGCCGCCATGGGCGCCCTCGAGGGCCTCGACGTCATGCTCAACGACGCCCTCTACGGCATCCTCTTCCGCGACATCAACATGCAGCGCACCCTCATCGACCAGTACTTCAGCCGCATCATCAACGGCTTCGCCGGCGTCATCATCAACACCGGCGAGGACAACTACCTCACCACCGCCGACGCCTACGACGAAGCCCACACCGTGCTGGCCTCCGACCTCATCAACGAGCAGCTCGCCCTCATGGCCGGCCTGCCCGAGGAGCAGATGGGCCTCGGCCACGCCTTCGAGATGGACCCCGAGCTCACCAACGGCTTCCTCTTCGAGCTGGCCCAGGCGCAGATGATACGCGAAATCTTCCCCAAGGCGCCCCTCAAATACATGCCCCCCACCAAGTTCATGACCGGCAACATCTTCCGCGGCCACATCCAGGACGCCCTCTTCAACGTCATCGGCCAGTGGACCCACCAGGGCCTCCAGCTCCTCGGCATGCCCACCGAAGCCATCCACACACCCTTCATGTCCGACCGCTACCTCTCCATCGAAAACGCCAAATACATCTTCAACAACATGCGCGACATCGGCGAGGAGGTAGAATTCAAGGAAGGCGGCATCATCAAGCGCCGCGCACAGGAAGTGCTCCAAAACGCCACCACCCTCCTCGAGACCATGGAGAACGAAGGCCTCTTCACCGCCCTCGAAAAAGGCATCTTCGGCAACGTCAAGCGCCCGAAGAACGGCGGCAAAGGCCTCGACGGCGTCACCCTCAAGGGCGAGCACTACTTCAACCCGTTTGTCGAACTTATGAAAGGTAAAAAGTAATTATGAAACAAGGAGTGAAAGGAAGTGAAAGGAAGTGAAAGGAAGTGAAAGGACAAATGTGCAAGACGACACCGTTGTCCCTTCACTCCCCCTCACTCCCTCTCACTCCCCTTCACTCCCCCAATACAAAATGATATGAGCGAAGGACTATACAGCATGGAGGCGAAGGACTACGACAAAACCCTCGACCTCACCAAAATAAAACCCTACGGCGACACGATGAACGACGGCAAGGTGCAGCTCAGCTTCACCCTCCCCGTCCCCGCCGGCGCCGAGGCCGAAGAGGCCGCCAAGCAGCTCCTCAAGAAAATGGGCTTCGAGAACCCCCTCGTCGTCTACCAGAAAGAGCTCACCGAAGGCTTCTGCTTCATGAACTGCTACGGCAGCCTCACCCACACCGTCGACTACACCACCATCCACGTCCCCAAGGTCGAGTCCACCACCATGGACATGCACGCCTGCGACGAATACATCCGCGAGAACATCGGCCGCAAAATCGTCTGCGTCGGCGCCTCCACCGGCACCGACGCCCACACCGTCGGCATCGACGCCATCATGAACATGAAAGGCTACGCCGGCCACTACGGCCTCGAGCGCTACGACATGATCGACGCCTACAACCTCGGCTCGCAGGTGCCCAACGACGAATTCATCGCCCGCGCCATCGAGCTCAAGGCCGACGCACTCCTCGTCAGCCAGACCGTCACCCAGAAAGACGTCCACATCAAAAACATGACCGAACTGGTCGAAATGCTCGAAGCCGAAGGCCTGCGCGACAAGATGATCCTCATCTGCGGCGGCCCACGCATCAGCCACGAGCTCGCCAAGGAACTCGGCTACGACGCCGGCTTTGGCGCCAACACCTACGCCGACGACGTCGCCTCATTCGTCGCCCAGGAAATGGTCAACCGCGGATGGAAGTAACCACTATTACCCATCGATGGGTAATAATGTGTAAGGGCCGAACTATTCCCCTAGAGAACCCCTACCATTCCCCTAGAAAACCCCGGCGGAAATCGACCCCAAAACGTTAAAATTAACTTAAAATCCAACATAGAAATGGAAAAAGAACAGATCAAACCCTTTATCGCCAAGCGTGCCGCCCAGGAGCTGCACGACGGCGATGTCGTCAACCTCGGCATCGGCCTCCCCACCCTCATCCCCGACTACCTCCCCGCTGGCGTCAACGTCACGCTCCAGTCCGAGAACGGCATGATCGGCATGGGCCCCACGCCCGAAGCCGGCAAGGAAGACCCCTGGTTCATCAACGCCGGCGGCGGCTTCGTCACCCCCGCCACCGGTGCCTGCACCTTCGACTCCGCCACCTCCTTCGGCATCATCCGCGGCGGCCACGTCGACGTCTCCATCCTCGGCGCACTCCAGGTCGACGAGCAGGGCGACCTCGCCAACTGGATGATCCCCGGCAAGAAAACCCCAGGCATGGGCGGCGCCATGGACCTCCTCGTCGGCGCCAAACGCGTCATCCTCGCCATGGAGCACACCGCCAAGGGCAACCCCAAAATCCTCAAAAAGTGCACCCTCCCGCTCACCGCCAAAGGCCAGGTCAACATGATTATCACCGAGATGGGCGTCATGGAAATCACCCCCAAGGGCATCGTCCTCACCGAAATCAACCCCGAGTTCACCGTCGAACAGGTACAGGCTGCCACCGAGGCCACCCTCATCGTCAGCCCCGACCTCAAGCAAATGAACCAGTAATGAAACGCATCATCCTCGCCGCCGCCATGCTGCTGTGCCTCGCAGGCACAGCAGCTGCCCAGCGGCACATCGAGTTCCGCTGGCGCGGCATCTACTTCGTCGCCGACGCCGCCTACGCCTTCAACCTCAACCGCAGCCCCGGCCTCAACGGCATCGCCGACTCGGTCTCCGGCCTTATGCCCTCGCTCATCGGCGGCTTCCAGTTCCGCAAGGAAGCCTCCGTCGGCCTCGGCTTTGCCTACCTCGCCGACCCCACCGGCGCCTTCACCCAGCTGCCCCTCTTTGTCGACCTCCGCAGCGCCTTCACCCGCGACCGCCTCACCCCCGTCGTCGCCGTTCAGGCTGGCTACTCGCTCCCTGTCGGCGCCTCCAGCGAGCCCCCGGTCACCAAGATCGAAGAGGGCGGTGTCTACCTCGGCCTCGAAGTGGGCGCACGCTACGCCCTCAACCGCTCCACCGCTGTCGGTGCCCATGTCGGCTACCGCCTCCTCCACTCCAACAAGGTCATGCGCAGCGACGATATGAACGACCCCATGCTCACCGAATCCGCCACCCTCCACATGCTCGCCTTCGGCGCCTATTTCACCTTCTGCAACTGGTAGCCCCATGCGCAAACTGCTGTCCCTCTGTCTGCTATCCTCCTTGCTCGCGGCTGCGGTCTCGGCCCAGGCGCCGGCCCTCCCCTCGTCCTTGCCCGCCCGCGCCAACGTCGTGGCCTACGACGACGAGAACGCCATCCCCAAGCTCGCCTACCGCGACTCGCCCTATTTCCTCGAGCTTGCAGACGGGTGGCAGAAGCAACAGACCGACAGCTCGCTCATCTACACTCGTCAACTCGACGTCGAAAAGGTATGGCGCGACTTCCGCGTCTACCTCAATGTGCGCGGCTCCGTCGCTGTGCGTGTGAGTCTCAACGGTGCAGTGGTAGGCCTTGGCAGCGATTCGCGCCACTGGAATGAGTTCCTCCTCTCGCCACACCTCAAGTATGGCCGCCAGAACACCCTCGCCATCGAAACCGTTACCCAGTCGCGCGATACGCTCCTTGAGCAATACCTCCACCTCTCGGGCCTCGACGGCAACCCCTACATCCTCTTCAAGAACGACCCCGAGATTGCCGACTACACCCTCCTGACCGACTACGACGCCGCCTCCGCCACCGGCACCCTCACCATCGACGCACGCATATTCAACGGCAAGAAGAAAGGCCGCTACTACCTCGAAGCCGAGGTGTGGCACCCCAACGGTCGCACCCTCGACCGCATGGGCCGCTGGGTGGTGTTCGACAAAACCACCGACGCCACCGTCGACCTCCAGCGCTCCTGGCCCGGCGTCGCCCCCTGGTCGGCCGAAAACCCCGCCCTCTACACCCTCGTCCTCCGTCTGCGCGACGAGGAGATGGCCGAGGAAGAGGTGGTCGGCGCCCGCTTCGGCTTCCGTCGCATCGAGGTCAAAGAGGGCCAGCTCCTCCTCAACGGTCGCGCCATCACCCTCAAGGGCGTCACCTACACCAACCATGTCTTCACGCGCGACATGATGCGCCAGACGCTGCAGGACATGAAGGCCGCCAACGTCAATGCTGTCCGCTCCGCCCCCTATTCGCAGGTCGACCCCTCGTTCTACGAACTGTGCGACCAGCTGGGGCTCTACGTCGTCTGCGACGCCAACCTCCACCCCGCCTCCAGCCAGCACCACGCCGTGGCCACCGACAAAGACTTCATTCCCCTCTTCGAGCGCCGGGTGGAGAACCTGCACGGTATATATAAGAATTATACATCTATAATAATGTGGTCGCTCGGCGACTCGCGCGACAACGGCATCTGCATGCAAGCCGCCTACCGACGCCTGAAAGCCCTCGAGCGGCAACGCCCCGTTGTTTTCTCTGGCGCCGACTATAGCGACAATACCGACCTCATCGCCCTCAGCCACCCCTCCGTGTCCGACCTGCGCCAGGCTGCAGCCAAGAGCAGCGACCGCCCGCTGATAATGCTCTCTTCGGTCAAACCCAACAATTTCGCCTCGTTGGAAACCCTCTGGGCTACAGTGGAAAGCAACCGGCAGCTGCAAGGGGGCTTTGTCTCCTACTGGCCGCTGTGGGCTGACCAGCACTCCGACCTCAAGGGGCTCTACTCCCCCTTTGACGTCCGCCCCGTCCGCCAGACGCCCGACGAGGCCGAGTTCGCCGTCTACAACCGGCAGGACTTCGCCGACTTCAGCGCCTATCGTCTCGAATACACCATCTTCACCAACCTCCGCCCCAACATCACGGCCGGCGACCTCCCCGTGGGCATCGCCGCCGGAGGCGCCGACAAGGTGAAGGTCCCCATCCCCCCCGTCGACCTCCAGCCCGGCGAGGAACTCTTCGTCCGCTTCGACCTCCATCGCCGCAACGCCTCACGCCTCTCGGCCGACAACCTCCTCGGCACCCTCGTCTACCCCCTCGACAAGGCCGCCCCGCGCCTCGACCCGGCCGACATCCCCAACCCCGAAGCTCCCACCGTCGCCCTTCCCCACCGCCTCCTTTTCCTCGGTCACGAGGACTGGCGCGTCGACACCCTCGGCCGCACCCACCGCACCCCCGCACCCAACACCGCCTGCGACGACTACATGCTCCGCTTCTCCACCGCCGCCGGCGAGGAGATGTGCGACGTCCGCGCCACCTACACCCGCTTCCCCTCGGGCGATATCACCGTCGACTACACCCTCGCCCCCACCGACCGCCTGCGCGGCCCCGCCCTGCGCCCAGCCCTGCGCGTCAGCCATGGCGCCGACAGCCTTGTCTGGTTCGGCCTCGACCGCGAGGTCTGTTTCCAGGATCGCCATTCCGGCATCCTCGGCATCCACCGCGCCGCCGCTGCCGACCTCGACCGCCGTCAGGTGCGCTGGTGCGCCGCCTACCGTGGCGACCGCGGTCTGTTCGTTGAAGTGCTTGGCATGCAGTGCGATATGCATAACGATGGTGCCAATGTGACCCTCATCCCGCCGGCATCCAACAGCCTGCGCCTCCACCTCGCCCCCTACCGCGGACGCGACCCACAGCTCATGGCCGGGCGCACCTTCCCCGAAATGAAGGCCGGCAGCGTCGACCCGCCCGTCATCTCCGCCCCCCAGACGCGCTTCACGGCGCCGCTCACCGTCACCCTCGCCTCGCCCGCCAAAGGCGAGATACGCTATACCCTCGACGGCACCGAGCCCACCCCCTCCTCCCCCCTCTACACCAAGCCCTTCACCATCACCGCCACCACCACCGTCAAGGCCCGCGTCTACGCTCCCGGCCTGCCACCCTCCTTCACCGCCACGCGCCGCTTCAACTACGACTATATCGTCGCCGCCACCTTCTCGCGCAAGCCCAACACCCCCTACAACGTCGGCACCGACACCATCCTCTTCGACGGCTTCAAAGGCAACATCGGCGACCTCACCCGCTCGTGGCTCGGCTTCTCGGGCGACGGCGTCACCGTCACCCTCCGCCTCGGCAAACCCATCGCGGTGGACAATGTGTTGCTCCGCTTCGCCCATGCGCCGCAGATGTGGGCTTTCGCGCCGGCGGACATCAGACTCTCCTTCTCGGCCGACGGCACCACCTACAGCGACCCCCTGCGCGCCTCGGTCGCCTTCGACCCCGCCTCGCACGAGGCCGAGGAGCCGCGTGTGGTCGAGCTCCGTGTGCCCGTCGACCGCCCGGAGGTCTCTTACGTCCGCATCACCCTCAACGCCATCCCCTCCATCCCCGCCTGGCACCGCGCCAAAGGCCTCAAGCCATGGCTCTTGATGGATGAAATAGAAATAATTGAAAAATAGCAACTTGTATGAAATACATTTCCCGTCTGCTCCTTGCAGCCCTCCTGCTTCCGCTCTTCACCTCGTGCGAGGTGGAATTCTCCCCCAACGCCGATTGGAAGAACGTCCCGGTGGTCTACTGTCTCCTCGACCAGGACGACGACACCTCCTGGGTGCGCGTCGAACGCTGCCACCTTAGCTCTGAGGGCGTCTATGCCCACGGCATGAACCCCGATTCAATCAACTATCGCGAAGGTGAAATCACTGTATCCATCCTTGCCTATGAGGGCGATCGTTTGGCCGATTCGATTCCCTTCGCCTACACGCTCCGGCAGCGCGACAGCGGTGCCTTCGCCGGCGGCATGCAACCCATCTACTATGCCGAAACCCGTGGTCGCCTGATGGACAACTACGACTACTTCCTTAGCATCCGAAAGGCCGATGGCACCAAGCTCGCCTCCTCGTCGGCAGTGCGCCTTATTCACTATGATAACCGCAACAGACTCTTTTCCTACATGAAAAACGACAAGTTCGGTTTCTATGAAATTTCGGGCAACAGTTCGGCCAACTGCAGGATGACGTGGAACCTGTTGCCCAATGCCCGTCTGTATCAACCCGTGATCCGCTTCTATTATGCGGTCAATGGCGAGCGTCGCTACGTCGACATCCCCTGCCCGCGTAAGACCCCAGACTATAATGCCGCTTCGGCGGAGATCTATTACCCTCGCTCCGTCTTCCTCGCCGACCTCCGCACGGCACTCCTGCCCGATACCGCCAGTCGCAAAGAATACCTCAAACGGGTCGATATCTACCTCACCTGCTGCACCGAGGACCTCAACGCCTACTTGTCGACCGTCAATGCGGTGGCCGATTTGACGCAGGGGCGTGAAAGCTATTGCAACATCGAAGGCGGAGTAGGCCTCTTTGCCGCCCGTCGCACCCACCTGTTTTCCTCCTATCCCGCCGACGAAAGCCAGGTGGAAAACAGTGGCCTCTATTATTTCCTCCAAAACCTTGGCGTCGGCCTCTACCTCCCCTGACCCTCCCGGCGGCCCCTCTTGCAAACCCTCCGGCAGCAGCCTCCTGGCAGCTGCCGGTTTTCCATTTTCCCCACCCTCCTTTCCCACCTCCCCTTTCATCCCCCTTGTAAGGAAGAACCAAGGAAGAAGAGGGTATGTTCAATATGTTGATAATCACGCATTTGAAAATCGTCCAAAATCCCCGTTTTCTGCACTTTTTTCCAAAAAAATCAAGCGTTTTGTCCTGGCAATCCATCGTGCTGATACATAGTGATTTAAATTAATATTATCCACGTGGTCAAAAAAAATATCGCCATATCGCAAAAAGTTCGTATCTTTGCACTTTACTATTTATATTAAAGATACTAAAAATCAATAAAATAAACAATCAAATGAACATTACGAGAGAGAAATTAAGTGATTTGGAACTCTGTATCAAGATTGATATCGAGGAGAATGACTACGTCGAGTCTGCCAACAAGCAACTCAAAGACTACCAGCACAAGGCCACCGTCCCCGGCTTCCGCAAGGGCATGGCCCCCAAGGCGCTGATTGAGCGCATGTACAAAGGCACCATCGTCGGCGACGCCGTACAGAACATGCTCAACACCAGCCTCTTCAAATACATCGACGATGAGAAGCTCCACATCCTCGGCATGCCCATGAGCAACGACGAGAAAACCGGCGACATCGACTTCAGCAAGCAGAAGGACTTCACCTTCTACTTCGACATCGCCGTCGCCCCCGAGTTCAGCATCGACTGGAAATCCATCGACGTCAAGTACAACCAGGTCAAGGTCTCCTCCAAGGATGTCGAGGCCGAAGTGGTCAATATCCAGAACCGCTACGGCAAATTCGAGACCCCCGACACCGTCGGAGCCGGCGACTTTATCTACGGCAAGGTGGTTGAACTCGACAAAAAAGGCACCCCCAAAGAGGGTGGGGTAGAGACCTTCGTCTCCCTCAACCTCCAGAACCTCAAGGACGAGGAGCTGCTGCCTCTCTTCGAAGGCAAAAAAGCTGAAGAGAAGATCGTCTTCAATATGTACAAAGCCTTCCCCACGGCCGACATCGAGCGCGCCCTGCACCTCGACACCGACGCCGCCAAGAAGTTCAAGTCCGACGTCGAGCTCACCCTCAGCGGCATCTCCCGCATCACCCCCCACAAGATGAACGCCGAGCTCTACAAGACCGTCTTCCCCGAGCAGAAACCCAAGGATGCCGACGCCTTCCGCAAAGCCCTCCAGGCCGAGCTCGAGAAAGCCAACAACGAACAGAGCGACTACCTCTACGTCAACCAGGTGCGCAAAGCTCTCATCGAGCAGTTCTCCGCCCCCCTTCCCGAGGCCTTCCTCAAGCGCTGGTTCGCCTCCCGCGGCAACAAGGACATGACCCCCGAGAGCATCGAGGCCAACTGGGCCGACCAGTACCTGCCCTCGCTCAAGTGGGAACTCATCGAAGCCAAGCTCGAAGAGATACAGCCCGTCGAGCCCACCAGCAACCAAATCGTCGACCACATCAAGGACATCCTCCGCCGCAACGACAAGCGCGAGGAGGGCGAGACCAAGGAACAGGCCGAGGACCGCCTCGAGAAGGCTGCCCGCAGCATCGCCGCCGACCGCCAGAATGTCGCACAGCTCGTCGACCGCATCTATGCCGACAACCTCGCCCGCATCTTCAAGGAGCAGGCCAAGCCCACCGTGGAGAAGGTCTCTGCCAAGGAGTTTGCCGAGCGTGCCAAGGAATAATCCCTCTCTGTCGTTATGAAAAAAGCATTGCTGATCACCCTCACCCTCGCCCTCGCCCTTTGTGCGGGTGCGCAGAAAGAGAACTCGTTCAAGGAAAACACATTCCTTTCCTTCAACGGAGGCTTCACCCTCTACAAGAATGAGTCCGGGATGACCACGGGATTCAATGCCAGTGCCGGCATCGGCCACTGGATTGTGCGCCCGTTGGCACTCCGTCTGTCCTACAATGGTGTGCTGGCCCCCAGTTACGCGTTCAGCAATGCGGGCAATGACGGGCTAACCCTCTTCCATTCCGTCAGCGGCGAGATTATGTGGGATCCGCTTGCCACGTTCGAGCGCATGAACCTGCTGGGCGAGCATTTCAACATCTATCCCATGGTCGGATTCGGTTTCCTGTTTCGTGGCAAAGGGAGCAACGGTGAAGATCCGGACCGAGACCTGCATGTTATGCTGGGTCTGCAGGTGGCATGGCACCAGTCGCGCTACCATAACCTCGACGTGGTCTTCGAGCTCAAGAACTTCTTCCTCCCCACGGGCTTCGACCAATCGGCAGGCTACAATGGCTTCCTCAACACCAACCTCGGCATTTCCTACTACCTCGACCGTTCCGCCAACCGCCATCGCACCCCCTTTGAGTCTCGCCGGGTGAGCGAGGACTGGTTCGTTGGCCTGGGGGCGGGAGCCAATTTCTCATCCTTCGAGTTCGAGTACATGGACCCCAAATACAATATGTGGGGTATTGCCTCGGGCATCATGCTCGGTCGCAATCTCTCCAAGGTCTGGACTATGCGTCTCGGTCTCGACGGCATTTCCGCCCACGAGCGTTTCGACACCACGCAGAAAGCCCCTGGCAAGCGCTATGTATTTTCGAACATCCATTTCGATGTCATGTACAATGTTACACACGCCCTGGGCTTCCGCCACGGTTCGCGTTTCTCCTTGCTTCCCTATGTCGGCGGCGGCCTCATCTGGCGCCATGACAATGTGATATTTGATGTCGCGGCCAACCTTGGTCTTGTCGGACGCTACTACCTCAGCCGCAGGAGCGACCTTTTCTTCGATCTCCGCTACCTCGCCATCTCGCCTTCCACTGGCGGCGGGATGGGTGCCTCGGGTTACTACTATGGTGTCGGCATCCCTTCGTTCACGGTGGGATACATCTACAACCTCGGAACCTCTACCACCCGCTACCGCATGCCGCTCGACTGGAATCCCTGATAGGGTGAAACGATAGTAAAAGCGAGGAGCCTTTCGAAGGCTCCTCGCTTTGTTTCTATGGGGTTGGAGGTCAGAGGCTGCTGTAGCTCACGCTCCAGGTGTCGCCGCCGCGCAGGTCGCCGTTCTGGAGGCCTTTCTTGAGCCAGCGCATACGCTGTGCGGAGGTGCCATGGGTGAAACTCTCGGGGCTTACCGTGCCCTGGGCGCGTTTCTGGAGGTAGTCGTCGCCGATTTTCTGTGCGGCGTTGATGGCCTCCTCGAAGTCGCCGGCCTCGATCGAGCCGAACATCTGTTGCTCGCCGTGGCCCCAGATGCCGGCGTAGTAGTCGGCCTGCAGTTCGATGCGCACGCTCGTCTGGTTCTTGTCCACCTCGTTCTGGCGGCTCATCTGGCTGTGCGCCTTGCCCAGGGTGCCGAGCAGGTTCTGCACGTGGTGACCCACCTCGTGGGCGATGACATAGGCGCAGGCGAAGTCGCCCTTGGCGCCCAGCGAACGCTCCATCTCGTTGAAGAAGTCCAGGTCCAGGTACACGCATTTGTCGGCCGAGCAATAGAAGGGGCCCATCGCCGACGAGGCGTTGCCGCACGCGCTCTGCACCGCGCCGTGGAAGATGACCAGCTTCGGCGGCTCGTAGGTGAGGCCCACCTCGCGGAACTTCTTCTCCCACACATCCTCGGTCGATGCCAGTATCTGCAGCGCGAAGGTCTTGAACTGCTCCTCCTGCGCCGTGGGCGTGTAGTTCTCGGTCTGTGCGCCGCCTTGCTGTGCGGTGTTGATCACCTGCTGCACCACGTCGCCCGCGTTGCCGCCGCCCAGCAGCGTGAACAGCGCTGCGATGATGATGGCCCCGATGCCGCCTCCGACGGCAATCTTCCCGCCCTTGCCGCGGCGGTCTTCAAAGTTGCTGCTTTCTCTTCTGCCTGTAAGTTTCATGTTTTCTGTTGTTGTTTTTAGGTTTATAATCTGCCATAACGCCCCTGCCATTCAAATTATTGTATCCGTCTGAATAAAATTAATCCCCTTGATACAATAAATATATCGCCTACTCGTTTTACACTATATATATTAGTATAAGACAATGAAAATCAATCCCCAAATGAAGGTGCGCCACGTGGCAGGTGAAGACATCGTCATCACCCAAAGCGACCAGGCGGCCGACATGACCAAGGTCATAGCCCTCAACGAGAGTGCCTTGCACCTATACAACGCCCTGCAGGAGCGCGACTTCACGATGCAGGACGTGGTCGACACCCTGCTCGAAGCCTACGACGTGGACGCCGACACGGCCCGCCGCGACGCCGAGGCATGGGTGGCCGAGATGCAGCAGAACCTGATGATAACCGACTGACAATGGCCAGCGCCACACTCCAGATAGCCGATCTCGCGGTGCGCTACTCCGGCGCCGAATCGGTGGCGCACGCCATGGGCATTCCCGGCATGCGCGAGTTCCTGGTGCCCGAGGCGGCGGCCGACATCGAGGTGCGCCTCGACGAGCCGCTGTCGCTGCCCGAGTGTCGCTGGATACACCGGTTCGACATCGCCGACGGCAACGCCGAGTGCCGCGTGGGCATCGATGCCGAAGGTGTCTGGCATTACCTCTTCGGCGAACAGAGCCTGCTGCGCTACGACGAGCGCACCCCCAATGTGGTGGCGCTCAACACGATGACCGAGGGTTCGCACCTGCGTTTCGCCCTGTGGGTGGCCTACGCCATGGCCGGCCTGCGACGTGGTCGGGTGCCGGTCCACACCTCGGCGGTAATCCACCAAGGCCGCGCCGTGCTCTGCCTAGGCGAGAGCGGCACCGGCAAGAGCACCCATACGCGCCTGTGGCTCAAGCATATCGAAGGTTGCCACCTGCTCAATGACGACAGCCCCATCGTGGCCCTGCGCGACGGGGTGCCCACGGCCTACGGCTCGCCCTGGAGCGGCAAAACCCACTGCTACCGCCCGGAGCACTACCCCATCGCCGCCCTGCTGCGCCTTGAGCAGCGGCCGGAGAACACCATCCGCCGCCTCGCCACCGTCGAATCCTTCGCCGCCCTACAGCCCTCCTGTCCCCCCACCTTCGCCAAGGACGAGCGGTCGATGGACCTCCTCTGCAACTTCATCTCCGACGTCATCGCCCGCGTGCCGGCTTTCCGCCTCGGCTGCCTGCCCGACGAGGCCGCCGCCCGCCTCAGCCATGACACAATTTTCGAACCATGAACGTAAACAACGCCATATTCTTCGCCACCGTCGAAGAAAACATAGCCGCCGGCCAGCAGGTGAAAATCACCCTGCGTGGCACCAGCATGCTCACCACCCTGCGCGAGGGCGACACGCTCACCCTAGCACCCCTCGACGGCCGCCCCAAGGTGGGCGACGTGGTGCTTTTCCGCCACTACGGCAAGCACCTCCTGCACCGCATCGTCAAGATCCACGGCGGCCGCATCACCCTGCAGGGCGACAACTGCTACGGCGTCGAACACGCTGTGCCCGAGGATATTGTGGCAAAACTTGTCAGCGTCGACCGCATCGGCTCCACCGACGGCCCCGAGTGGGATGCCCTCTCCCGCAAGTCGCTCAAGCGCAAAAAGGTGAAGAATTTCTTCATCCGCTGGTTCGGCTCCCAGGGGCGCCACCAGCTACGCCCCTGGTACCTCTTCGCCCTCTTCTTCCTCATGTGGGCGCCGCTCAACGGCGTTGGCCCGGTGCTGAACAACTACATCATGGGCATCCGCGGCGACCACCTGATGCACGCCACCGTCTTCATCCCCTGCGCTCTCTTCTTCATCGACCTCTCGCGCCACCGCTGGCTCGTCTGGGTCATGTGCGTCGCCCTCGCCCTCCTCTGCGAGGGGGTGCAATACCTCCTGCCGTTCCGCAAATTCGACGTGAACGACCTGGTGGCCAATACGATAGGTGTTACACTGGGCCTCGTGGCTATCCTTCTCGTCCTGCGAGCAGTCCACAAGCGGCGTCAATATCCTGACCTCGCGACGCCCTGACGGTGCAGGTCACCCCGTGGCGGTTCATGTAGTCGCGGAAGGCGTTGATTGTCAGCGTGGTGGATGTCTTGTAGGGTGCCTCCGGCGATTCGTGGAAACGAATCAGGTTCACGCGGCATTCCAGCCCCTTGAGTGCCTCAACAAGCTTGGCGGCATGGTTCAGGTCGTCGTTCTCGCCGCGGAACATCGTGTACTCAAACGACAGTCGCCGCTGGCCGCTCCAGTCGTACTGCCGCAGCAGCGCCAGCACCTGATTCAGCGGGTAGGCCTTCTGCACAGGCATCATCGCCAGCCGCTCCTGCGGCACCGCGTTGTGGAGACTCACCGCGAGGTGGCACGGGCACTCGTCCAGGAAGCGCTTCATGGACGGAATGATGCCTACCGTGCTGACAGTGACGCGCTTGGGGCTCCAGCCGAGGCCCCAGTCCGACGTGAGCACGGCGCAGGCGTCGAGCACGGCGTCCAGGTTGTCCATCGGCTCGCCCATGCCCATAAACACCACATTGGTCAGGCTCTCGAACTCCGGAATGGAGAAAAGCTGGTTCAGTATGTCGCCCGCCGCAAGGTGGCCGTGGAAGCCCTGCTGCCCCGTGACGCAGAACTTGCACCCCATCTTGCAGCCCCGCTGGCAACTGACGCAAAGCGTCGCGCGGTCGTCGTCGGGAATATACACGGCCTCGACGCCCAGGCCGAAGAGATACTTCTTCGTCCCGTCGCGCGACACCTGGCACCGCACCGGCGCCTCGCGCCCGATATAGGCCACCTCGGACAGCCGCGCACGCTGCGCGAGCGATAGGTTCGTCATCGTCTCGATGCTCTCGGCGCGCTTCTTGTACAGCCAGTCGCACACCTGCTTGGCCGTGAACTTCGGGAAACCCTCCCCAGCGCACAGCTCCTGCAGCTGCATTAGTGTCATTCCCAGTAGGTTAATCATATTTTTCCGTTTTTGTTTGATGGGGGCATGGGTAATAATGTGTAATAATGGGTAATGGCCTATGTATTACCCTAGAGAGTCCCTACCGTTCCCCTACCATTCCCATGTCAAAAATCCCACTCGAAGTCCTCGCGCTCGATCTCCTGCTGGAAGTTCGAGCAGTCCATCTCGATCGGCTCGTTGGGACGGTCGAAGTCGCCGCGGTAGAACTTGATGGACGGGTCCTCGTAGATGCGTTTCATATAGTGGCCGAAAATGGGCAGGGCCATGGCGGCGCCCTGGCCGTAGGTCATGTTGCGGAAGTGGATGCTGCGCAGCTCCCCGCCGGTCCATACGGCGGTGGCCAGCTTCGGGGTGATGCCGACGAACCAGCAGTCCGAGTTGTTCTGCGTGGTGCCAGTCTTGCCGGCTATGTTGGTGGTGTACTTGTTGAGGCCGTATTTGTAGTTGAGCCTCACGCCGGTACCGCTCTGCACCACGCCCTTCATCAGCTCGAGCATCATGTAGGCCGTGGCCTCGTTCAGTGCCTGGCTGCGCTTGGCGGTGAAGCGTTCGAGCACCATGCCCTTGTTGTCCTCGATGCGGCTCACGAAGATGGGCTCCACATACTCGCCCTTGTTGGCATAGGTGGCCATGGCGCCGGCCATTTCGTACACGGTGATTTCGGGCGTGCCCACGGCGATGGC
>Ga0256406_1001556_pt1 | contig 36381 bp, 30 predicted proteins | sample RumenRJG_03DNA_FD_185986 | JGI IMG/M metagenome (GOLD analysis project Ga0256406, IMG submission 185986) | Bovine rumen microbial communities from Lethbridge, Alberta, Canada - RJG_03 | ecosystem: Host-associated > Mammals > Digestive system > Stomach > Rumen | place: Canada: Alberta | collected...
TCAAGCATTAGAAGACAGGCAACGAGAAGAGTATGTAACAGTAAACACATTTTAAGTAAGTGTTAATTTCCAGTATTTATGGGCACTCGTAAAGCAATTTAAGCCGAAAGCACCGATAAAATAGGGGGTGGGAAACTTTAGTTTATTTACAAGACAATCAAAAGCTCGTTTGGGCAAGAACTTGCAGACCTGAGTGAAGATGAACTGACCTTTGTGCATATTTTACGATGTACTTACAATTTGTAACTTTTGACTATAGCCATGCAAAGGTACAAAATTGAAAAGTACACGTAAAGTATATGCTTGTAAATGTCTGACCTAAGGGCAGTTTAAGCGAATGTTAAAGGATTTAAGTGGACACTAGTGTTTGAAGTTATACTATGTTTCCTTTTCACTTGCAAAGATAATAAAAAAACTTGGGTACAAACTTGGGTACGGTACAACTTGGGTACAATTCTTTTATATCTATTTAACCATATACGAACACAAACTACACTAGTTACCTCTTATCCTTAAATCGTTAAACTATCTTTAAAAGGCGTCAGTTTGGCGTGTAACGTTTTTCAGAGTCACTTTTTTTTAGTACCTTTACACCTCGAAACTGGACTAAAAACGGTTTAGAAGGCAAATAAAGGGCATTTACGGCGATTTTACCGTCTTTTCGCTCCGTTGGGATTTGCGACCGTTCTTCTGTTTCTAAAACCGCATAGAGGAAAATACAAATTATTAAGTAATGGACGAAAATAAGACTATTGATCAGGACAGGATCATGAAAATCAACATCGAGGAAGAGATGAAAAGCTCTTATATCGACTACAGTATGTCGGTAATTGTAGCCAGAGCCCTCCCGGATGTTCGTGATGGATTTAAGCCTGTCCACCGCCGCATTCTCTACGGTATGCGCGGCATCGGCAACCTCAGTAATCAACCATATAAGAAATGTGCCCGCGTCGTCGGTGAGGTGCTCGGTAAGTACCATCCACACGGTGACAGCTCAGTCTACGGTGCCCTTGTACGCATGGGCCAGAGCTGGAACATGCGCTATACCCTTGTAGACGGTCAGGGTAACTTCGGTTCCGTCGACGGCGACTCTCCGGCTGCCATGCGTTATACAGAGTGCCGTCTCTCAAAGATGGGAGAGCACATCATGGACGACATCGACAAGGACACCGTCGACATGGTTAACAACTTCGACGACACGCTGAAGGAGCCTTCCGTCATGCCGACAAAGATTCCTAACCTTCTGGTGAACGGTGGAAACGGAATTGCCGTGGGTATGGCAACGAATATCCCTACGCATAATCTTAATGAGGTTATCGATGGCTGCTGCGCATACATCGACAATCCCGACATCGACCTTGACGGACTGATGAAGTATATTCCCGCTCCGGACTTCCCGACGGGCGCATACATCTACGGCCTTAAGGGAGTGCGCGACGCTTATGAGACCGGCCGTGGCCGTATCATCATGCGTGCCAAGGCAGAGATAGAAAGCGGAGAGCAGCACGACAAGATTGTCATCACGGAGATACCTTACGGTGTCAACAAGCAGCAGCTCATCGAGTATATCGCCGACCTGGTCAAAGAGGGTAAGATTGATGGTATTTCCAACGTCAACGATGAGACCGGCCGTCAGGGCATGCGCATCGTAGTGGACGTGAAGAGGGAGGCCAACGCCAATGTCATCCTTAATAAACTGTTTAAGATGACAGCCCTACAGAGCTCTTTCTCAGTAAACTGCATCGCCCTTGTCAAGGGCCGTCCGCATCTGCTGACACTTAAGGACTGCATAAAATACTTCGTGGAGCATCGCCATGAGGTAACCATACGCCGCACAAAATTCGACTTGAAGAAGGCACAGGAGCGTGCCCACATCCTCGAAGGACTTATCATTGCGGTGAACAATATCGACGAGGTGGTCGACATCATCAAGAGCAGCAAGACACCGTCAGACGCACAGCGCAATCTTGAGAAGCGGTTCTCTCTCGACGAGATACAGTCGAAGGCTATCGTGGACATGCGCCTCGGCTCACTGACAAGCCTGCAGGTCGACAAGCTCCATGCGGAGTATGACGAGCTGATGGAGACCATCAAGAACCTGCAGGAGATACTCGACAATCCGGAGCGCTGCAAGCAAGTGATGAAGGACGACCTCATGGAGGTTAAGGAGAAATATGGCGACGCACGCCGCACGGAGATTATCCCAGATGAGCATGAGTTCAACGCCGAGGATTTCTATCCTAACGACCCAGTGGTGATAACCATCAGCCACCTGGGATACATCAAGCGCACACCTCTTGCCGACTTCCGTGAGCAGGCACGTGGCGGTGTAGGCTCCAAGGGTGCGAGAACACGTGAGAAGGACTTCACGGAGTTCATCTATCCGGCTACCATGCATCAGACGATGCTGTTCTTCACGCGTCAGGGCCGCTGCTACTGGATGAAGTGTTACGACATTCCTGAGGGCGACAAGAACTCCAAGGGACGTGCCATACAGAATATGCTGGCCCTGGAACCGGGCGACACGGTGAACGCTTGCCTGCGTCTGCGCAGCTCCGCCGACGATGACTTCCTCGACAACCACTACGTGGTGTTCGCCACAAAGCGCGGACTGGTGAAGAAGACCAGTCTCAGAGCATACTCCAACCCACGCTCAAAGGGTATCATAGCTATAAACATCAATGACGACGATGAGGTCGTGGATGTTCGTCTGACCAATGGTCATAACGAACTTATCCTCGCCGACCGCAACGGACGCGCATGCCGCTTCGACGAGGGTAAGGTGCGCACCATGGGCCGCGTCTCTACCGGTGTACGCGGAATGACGCTCAGCGATGACGGACAGGACGAGGTCGTCGGCATGATTGTCGTCAACGATCCGGTCAGCGAGAGTGTGATGGTCGTCTCGGAGAACGGTTACGGCAAGCGCTCACAGGTGGAGGACTACCGTAAGACCAACAGAGGCGGAAAGGGCGTGAAGACCCTTAACATCACTGACAAGACCGGTAAACTAGTGGCTATCAAGAATGTCACCGACGACAATGACCTCATGATTATCAACAAGAGCGGTATTGTCATCCGTCTCTCCGTAGCTGAATGCCGTATCATGGGCAGGGCCACGCAGGGCGTCCGTCTCATCAACCTCTCCAAGAAGAACGATGTCATCGCTAGTGTCTGCAAGGTCATGAGCTCTGAGCTCGAGGCGCAGGTGGAAGAGGAAAGCCGCGCCGCATGGGCCAAGACCAACGACGAGATAAAGAGCGACACCGTCAGCGCCAATCCTTCACAGGAGGACGGCGCGGAAACAGAGACCGACGATGAGACCGCAGAGGGCGCCGGCGATAACGACAACACACCGGTCGACTTCGATTAAAGAAATAAACCATCAAGTCTTATGTGCTCAGAAAAAGCATGTGGGACTTGAGTTTAACGAAAAAAAAATAACCAAAACATTAAATTTTAATTAAACAACGAAAATGAAAAAAATGATGATGTTTGCGGTCATGATGCTTATCTCGGTATCTGCCGCATTCGCTGGAAACAGCGACGCTTTGAAAGCCATCCTCAAGTCGGAAGACTACGTCGAGGCCAACAAGCTCGTGCAGTCGACCCTTGACCAGCTGGCCGACAACGCTGAAAAGGCTTCTGCCTACAACAAGGTGGTCGACTTGGCCCTTGCAGCCTTCAACGACCAGGCTAAGCTCGCAGCAGCCAACAAGGCCGACGAGGCTAAGATGTACGATGCTCTGGAGACAGCCTTCACCGCTGCCGACGAGTGCTACAAGTATGACCAGCTTCCTAACGCCAAGGGAAAGGTCAAGGAACGCTTCGGAAAGGTCAACGCAGTGCGTCTCTCCCAGCTCCGCCCTTACCTCATCAATGCCGGTGGCTACTATCAGGGCAAGGACTATCCGCGTGCTTTCAAGCTTCTGAGCTCTTACATAAACATCAACGACAATCCAATGTACGCTGAAGTAAAGAACGACCCGGCCAAGGACCCGAACTTCAAGCTCGCCGCTTACTACGCTGGCTACATGGCTCTCATGGCCCAGGACTATCCTGACGCTGAGAAGTATGCAGGCATGGCCGTTACCGACTCTGTAAACGGTGCCAACGCCCTGCAGATACAGCTCCAGGCTATGAAGGCTCAGATGAAGACCGCAGAGGACTCAGTGAAGTTCATCGACAAGTGCAAGGCTCTCTACGAGCAGTATCCTGACAACCAGGCTATCTTCGCCAACCTCGTTGATGCTTACAACCAGGCTAACCGTTCCGCTGACGCTGAGAAGCTCGTTGACAGCCGTCTGGCCAGCAAGCCTAACGATTTCATCGCCCTTTGGGTGAAGGGTCAGCTTCTGGAGCAGCAGAACAAGTTCGAGGAGGCTGTCGACGTCCTCAAGAAGTCGCTTGAGAACACTCCTGACCAACCACAGACCAAGCTGCAGCTCAACGCCAGCATCGGCGACTGCTACCTCTATCACGCTCAGACCCGTCTTGAGAAAATCAAGGGTGTGCTCTCCAAGGCTGCCAAGGACCAGTTCGTTCCGGTCTATCAGAACGCCATCAACTACTATGAGGCTGCCAAGGCCCTCGACACTGACCAGACCCAGAAGAGCAAGTATGCAGCCCGTCTGTACAACTGCTACTACTTCGTCTATGGCGAGAACGATCCTAAGACCCAGGAGGCTAAGACCTACGCTGGATATTAACAGATGATTTCTACAATCCCTCCCTATGTGTTCTTTCCAAGACCTACAAGGGAGGGATTGTTCTTTTCAATAACAATTTGCTTATGATAAGAATTCTTTCCACTCTCACGATGGCTTTGTTTCCGCTGGCCATGCTCGCTCAGACGGCCAACCCGCGGAAGGACGCTGAGAAGATGAACCAGCGCGCACAGATAATATATTACGAACTGGAGAATCAGTCTGTAACCGATTCTCTGCGTTACTACCGTAATATAATGGATGTGGTGGACTACAGCCTGAAGAGTGATGAGTCGGACAGAATTCCGGATAAGAAAGGGCTGGTTAAGTTACGCTACGAGACCGACAACCATAGGCGCATCTCCACACTGCGTCCGTTTCTTATCGACGCCGGCCTTTATCTCACCGCCCATCACTACCGTCAGGATGGCATCAACGCTTGGAAACTGTATATCAAAGCCGCTGCCTCGCCATTGCTGAAGAACGACAAGGCCACGGATGAGACCGGCACTGCCGCATTCTACATCGCACAGTCGGAGCTCTACGCGCGGAACTATAAGGCCGCAGACCGTTTCGCCGACATAGCCATGCAGGACGATGATGTGGCACAGGATGCAGCGGAGATTAAGGCCCGTTGCATGCACGATCAGATGGTCAACCATGAGGACTCCGTCAAGTACCTCTCCGTCCTGGCAGAGCTCTACCGCTCGGACCCCTCCGACAAAGTCTACTTCGCATGGATAATGCAGTTCTACAGCCATGAAAACAGAAGTTTCAACTTAGAGGACTTCGTAGACCAACAGCTGAGGCTGTTCCCTAATTCTCCCGTGCCATGGCTGCTCAAGGGTGAGACGGCCATGCATGCCAAACGCTGGGAGGAGGCCGCCGATGCATACAAACATGCCAACGACATCGACCCCAACCGTCTGCCGGTGGTCTATAACATCGGGGTGTGCATGCTCAACTGGGGCGTAGGGTTGATAAATGAGAATGCGGAGAAGAAGAAACGCAAGAAGAAGGACTCAAAGTCCGACAGTGTCATCGCCGAGGCCCGCACCTGTCTTGAGAAGGTGAGGGAGATGGACCCACACAGGAAAGAAGTGGACTGGGTGACGCCATTGTATCACATCTATATCATCGTTGGCGACGAGGCCAAGGCTGACGAGCTGAGACCATTGGTAAAGAAAGGGTAGGGGAGACGCCCTGCCGAAAGCTTCAGGAAAAAGATTCTAAAAGGATAATGTTCAAGAGTGTTTTTAAATATACGTTGTTTCTCATGCTCATGATGCTGATGCCCTACGGACTGTCAGCACAGAAGAAGCAGTTGTCTCAGGCAAAGGATTATATAAAGAGCGGAAAGAACTTGGACAAGGCCGAGAGCCTTATCCGGAGTCTCCTTGCCGACTCTGCGCAGAAGGATAATCTCAAGGCCTGGCAGATGCTCGTAGAGACGCTGAAGACGCAATATGAGCAGGGCAATGAGAAGATGTATCTGAAGCAGAAGTACGATACGCTGTCGTTCTTCGTAACCACGAGGAAACTGTTTGAGGCTGCGGAGTCGGCCGACTCCGTCGACGCCAAGCCCGATGACAGCGGACATGTGAAAACAAAATATCGCGAGCGCAATTCGCAATATTTGAAGACAATCATGCCAAACATCTTTTACGGCGGATTGTATTTTATCAACAAGAAAGACTATGAGACGGCTTATAAATATTTCAACCATTACATAAGCCTTCCGGCGCTGCCATTGTATAAAGGTCTTAAGCTGAAGGCCGACGACGACATGAGGATCAGCGCTGCTTATTGGACAATGTATTGCGGCTTCAAACTCGACTCGGCGGAGATGATACTGAAATATGACGAGCTGGCAGAACGCGACACATCGCAGCTGGCCTTCGTCTGGCAGTACAAGGCCGAGGCCTACTCCCTGAAACACGACATGCCACGATACGTGGGACTTCTGCAAGAGGGCTTCGACAAGTATCCCAAGTTCCCGTTCTTTTTCCCGCGCCTCATGGAGTATTTTGACGATACCAATCAGCTCGACTCGGCCCTTGCCCTGGCCGACAGAGCCATCGCCATCGACTCCACAAGCCATTTCTACCGTTATGCCAAGAGCTCCGTGCTGCTCAACATGGGACGGTATGACGAATGTCTCGACATCTGCAAGCAACTGATAGACGAGAACGGAAAACTCGCCGACGCCTACTATAACGCTGGGCTCGCTTATTTCAACATGGCCGTGGAACTGGACAAGAACCGTCAGACTTCGAGGCAGATGAGACAGAAGACGCTGAAATATTATCGCGAGGCACTCCCATACCTCGAGAAGTACCGTGAGATGGCACCCGACCGCAAGGACAACTGGCTGTCGCCATTATACACCATTTACCTCAATCTGAACATGGGAAAGAAATTTGACGAGATAGACAAGATAAGATATGAATACAAACGAAATAATAAATAAACTCGGAATAAAACCCAACGACATGCAGACGGCCGCATGCAAGGCCATCACGGAGGGGGGACACGACGTGGTGATACTTTCGCCGACGGGAACGGGAAAGACCTACGCTTATCTCATCCCCATTGCCTCGATGCTCGACGCACTGTCCGATGAACTCCAGGCCGTCGTCATACTCCCAGGCCGTGAGCTGGCATTGCAGTCAGCGAACGTGCTGAGGGGAATGGGAACAGGACTGAGGACAATGGCCCTCTACGGCGGACGGCCTACGATGGACGAACACCGCAAGCTGAGGCAGGAACGCCCGCAGATAGTCTTCGCCACTCCCGGACGACTCAACGACCATCTTGACAAGGGCAACATCAATGCCGACGACGTCAAGTTCCTCGTCATCGATGAGTTCGACAAGATGCTGCAGATGGGCTTTCAGAATGAGATGAGCCAAATCATCAGTAAACTGCCCTCGGAAGAACACCGTGTACTGCTTTCCGCCACCGACGCCGAGGAAATACCGTCCTATCTCCGCGACGGCTTTGAGCCGCTAAGACTCGACTTCCTGCCGAAAGAACAAACGGAGGAGAAACGTGTAAATATATACAAGGTGGAAAGCCCTGACAAGGATAAACTGGAGACCCTCGCACGACTGCTCGTAGGCCTCGGCAACCAGAGCAGCATCGTATTCCTCAACTACCGCGACTCCGTGGAGCGCACGGCGCAGTATCTCAAGGAACGGGGGTTCACCATCAGCATGTTCCATGGCGGACTCGACCAGGTACAGCGTGAGCGCAGCCTCTACCTCTTCAGCAATGGAACGGCCAACATCCTCGTATGCACCGACCTGGCAAGCCGCGGACTTGACATACCGAACATCGAAAATATCATACATTATCACATACCAGAAGGTGAGGACGCTTACATCCACCGCGTCGGTCGTACGGCGCGATGGGATAAGCACGGCCGCACCTTTTTCATTTTGTCGCCGCAGGAGACTATCCCGGAATATGTCAGCAACCCGTCGGAGTCCAATGCCAGTGTGATGATAACCCCTTACGACATCAGCGGCACCGCAGCACCCACCGATGCCATTCCTCAGCCAAAGATGGCTACAGTTTACATCGGCAAGGGAAAGAAGGACAAAATCTCCAAGGGCGACATCGTAGGCTTCCTCTGCAAGAAAGGGGGATTGAAAGGCGCGGAGATAGGACGCATCGATGTCTTCGAGCGCTATTCCTATGCTGCCGTGCCACGTCAGAAGCTACGGCAATTGCTCAAACTTACGCGTAATGAGAAGATAAAAGGACAGAAAACGGTTACGGAGGAAGTGTCTCTCGACTTTTAATCTTCTAAATTTATGTGTAATTATTTGCGTATGTGAAATAAAAAGTGTAATTTCGCAGTCGTTAAGTAAGAAAACGATAGTAAAATCCAACAAATAATAAGCAGTAAAATCCAACAAACAACGAACTTAAATTAACATAAAGATGAAGAAGTACAATTTTAATGCAGGTCCGTCAATGCTTCCCCGCGAGGTTATTGAGAACACAGCAAAGCAAATTTTGGATTTCAACGGCAGTGGCCTTTCCCTCATGGAGATCAGCCACCGTGCTGCAGATTTCAAACCGGTTGTCGACGAGGCCGTGTCACTTATCAAAGAGTTGCTCGACATTCCTCAGGGCTATTCAGTAATCTTCCTTGGTGGCGGTGCTTCACTGCAGTTCATGCAGATACCGGCTAACTTCCTCATCAAGAAAGCCGGCTATATCAACTCCGGTACATGGGCTAAGAAAGCCATGAAAGAGGCTAAGCACTTCGGTGAGGTCGTAGAGGTCGCTTCCTCTGCCGACGATAACTATACCCACCTCCCGGAGATTAAGGACATCCCGTCCGACCTCGACTATCTCCACGTTTGCACCAACAACACCATCTTCGGTACTGAGATACGTAAGGACATCGACGCTCCCGTGCCTCTGATAGCAGATATGTCGTCAGATATCATGAGCCGCCCCGTGGACGTATCGAAGTATACGGCTATCTATGCCGGAGCACAGAAGAACATGGCTATGGCAGGCGTTACAGTTATCATCGTCAAGGACGACATGCTCGGCAAGGCACCACGTGAGCTCCCGACAATGATCGACTACCGTACGCACGTTGAGAAAGGCTCTATGTTCAACACTCCTCCTGTAGTGCCTATCTACTCTCTCCTCGAGACCATGCGCTGGCTGAAGGCCCAGGGCGGCGTCAAGGAGATGGACCGCAGAGCGCATGAGCGCGCACGCATCCTCTATGATGAGATAGACCGCAATAAGCTCTTCCGCGGCACCGTCGAGGAGAGCAGCCGCTCGGTAATGAACATCTGCTTCGTCATGAACGACGAGTACAAGGAACTGGAGAAGCCGTTCCTCGACTTCGCCACGGCTCGTGGCATGGTCGGCGTAAAGGGACACCGCTCCGTAGGAGGCTTCCGCGCTTCTTGCTACAACGCACAGACTATCGAGGGCGTCAACGCACTTGTAAAGGCAATGAAGGACTTCGAGGCTGAGCACTAAACAAAACATTTCCTCAAGTTTCGGGAGTTTGTATCCACGTTTACTTACTTCCGAAACTTGTAATTTATACCAGTTGAACATTATAACAATGAAAGTATTAATAGCAACCGTAAAACCTTTCGCACCAGCTGCTGTGGAAGGCATAAAGAAAGAACTTGAAGCAAACGGACACGAGGTAGTGCTTCTTGAAAAATATGCTGACAACGCAGAACTGCTCGACGCCGTCAAGGATGCCGACGCAATGATAGTACGCTCAGACAAAGTGACAAAGGAAGTGCTCGACGCAGCAAAGAACCTAAAGATTGTCGTTCGCGCCGGAGCTGGTTACGACTCTATCGACACTGCCTACGCTAAGGAGAAGAACGTCGTTGTAGAGAACACACCGGGACAGAACTCTAACGCTGTAGCTGAGCTCGTCTTCGGACTCCTCGTCTACGCTGTCCGCAACTTCTACAATGGCAAGGCCGGCACGGAGCTGAAGGGGAAGCGCCTGGGTATCCTCGCCTTCGGTAATGTGGGACGCAACGTAGCACGCATCGCAAAGGGCTTCGGCATGGAGGTCAGTGCCTTTGATGAGTTCGTTCCTGCCGACAAGATTGAGGCTCAGGGAGTGCGCGCGGCAAAGAGCCGTGATGACTTGTTTGAGACCAATGACATCGTTTCGCTCCATATCCCCGCTACCGACGAGACACGTCAGAGCATCAACTACGAGGTCGTCAACAAGCTCCCGAAGAATGGCATCCTTATCAACACCGCACGAAAGGAAGTCATCAATGAGCCTGAACTGCTCAAGCTCCTCGCTGACCGTCCAGACCTTAAGTACATCACCGACATCAAGCCTGACGCCGACGCTGACTTTCAGAAGTTCGAAGGCCGCTATTTCTCTACGCCGAAGAAGATGGGTGCGCAGACTGCCGAGGCAAACATCAATGCCGGTATCGCTGCCGCCAAGCAGATCAACGCTTTCTTCAAGGATGGCGACACCAAGTTCCAGGTCAACAAGTAATTGAAGCCCCACCCCTATATTGGCGAAAGCCGCTTGTCTCCATTATTCTGCGGAACCCAATGTAGGGGTGGAGTTTATACCCGTTCTCCTAGGGTTTAAAGGTAATCTTTTCTTCCCTTTTAGGGGAGATAGAGTGTCGAATTGATATGCTTTGAGTCCTTGGGGTCAGCGACTCAATAGGTAAAACAAGTAAATAAATTTCAAATTCTAGATTAGAAAAACGTCCTTTGTAATACGCTGTAGCTCAATGGATTTGAAGTAACGTACACTCAGGTTCTATTTTCCGTACACTTTTTTGTAAAATAGGCACATTTACCATGTATTTTTCGTAAACTTACACTGCAAGCGTACTACATCCGTTTTAGTGTAAATATTTTTAATATTTTATATAACAAAGGAATAGGATTAAACGACGCCTGAACTTGAAAAAGTCATGAATTAGTTTTTATATGTTTTAAGCCGTGTGGTGCAGTGAGCAATAGAACTCGGCTATCTTGATAACGTGTAATAAAGGAAATCTTGTAAGTAAAAAAATCCCGTCAGTTTTGTTACTGACGGGATTTCTTTAGTTTTATATGATTAGTTCAACCACTTCACGTAGCAGAAGTCCTGACGGTGAGGGAGCTCCTTGTTCTGCGGGAACATACGCACAGCGTAGCGGTATGGTCCTGCCTCCTCGGGCTCGAAGTTGACCTTGAAGGTATAGTTGTTTCCTTCGCACTTAACCATCTTGAACGGATATACTCGGTGTATCTTACGGTCGGTATTAGGATTAGTGTCGAGTGTGACGAGTTCAAGTCCGACGGCGTCCTGTAGTCCCTGCTCGTCGATGACATAGGTGATCTCTGCCTTCTGTCCTGTGGCCATGTCGGCGAACGCAGAGTCGTCCTTGCTTACCACGCGGATGTTGTCCCAGCGCTCAGCAACGGTCTCTTTCCACAGAGCGATGTCCTTAGCAACCCGGAAGTTGTTGGCCTGAAGGCGCTTTGAGCGCTTAGCCTCCTTGTTGTAGAACTTGTCGTAATAGTCGTCGAGCTGACGCTTCATGGTGTAGTGAGGCGCAATCTTGGCTATGGAGTTCTTGATGACGCGTACCCACTCCTCAGAGTAAGTCTTACCACGGGTGGTATGATAGTAGAGTGGGATGATGTCATTCTCGAGCAGGCTGTATATGGTTGCCGCGTCGAGCTGGTCCTGATAAGCTTGGTTCTGGTAGGTGCGCTCCTGTGGGAGAGCCCATCCGGCACCCTCACGGTAGCCCTCTACCCACCATCCGTCGAGGACGGAGAGGTTTACGACACCATTCATCTCAGCTTTCTCGCCGGATGTGCCGCTGGCCTCAAGAGGACGTGTCGGTGTGTTCATCCAGATGTCGACACCGGAGACAAGTCGGCGTGCAAGGCGCATGTCATAGTCCTCAAGGAAGATAATCTTACCGAGGAACTGTGGCATACGGCTTATCTCGAAGATTTTCTTGATAAGTCCCTGTCCTGCACCGTCGGCAGGATGAGCCTTACCGGAGAAGAAGAAGAGCACGGGGTGCTCCGGGTCGTTGACGATCTTCTCCAGACGGTCGAGGTCGGTGAAGAGGAGGTGTGCACGCTTATATGTGGCGAAACGACGGCAGAAGCCTATCATCAGCGCGTTAGGGTTGATTTTCTCAAGGATGCTTACAACCTTGGCGGGGTCGCCCTGGTTACGGAGCCACTGCTTGGAGAATTTATCGCGGATAAACTTGACGAGCTTCTTCTTAAGTGCCATACGTGTGTCCCAGATTTCCTTGTCGGTGACATCGTAGATGGCATGCCAGATGTTCTCGTTACTCTGGTCGGACATGAATGACGGGTCGAAGTGCTTGTCGTAGAGATGACGCCATTCTGTGGCGCACCATGTGGGGAGGTGCACACCGTTGGTGACATATCCCACGTGGTTCTCTTCAGGATAATAGCCCTTCCAGAGTGGTGCGAACATCTTCTGGCTGACCCATCCGTGGAGCTTACTGACGCCGTTGACCTCCTGACAGGTGTTGCAGGCGAAGGTGCTCATACAGAACCTCTCTCCGTGGTCGTCAGGATTTGTACGGCCCATGCCGATGAACTCATCCCATGATATGCCGAGCTTTGCGGGATAGCCGCCCATGTACTTTCCGAAGAGCTGCTCGTCGAAGTAGTCGTGGCCTGCCGGTACCGGTGTGTGGACGGTGTAGAGTGAGCTTGCGCGTACCACCTCCATAGCCTGGTTGAAAGTCAGTCCGTCCTCGTCGATGTAATCGCAGAGACGCTGCAGGTTGCACAGTGCGGCATGGCCTTCGTTGCAGTGGTAAATATCCTTCTTTATGCCAAGCTTCTTCAGGGTAAGGATACCGCCGATACCCAAGAGGATTTCCTGCTTGAGACGGTTCTCCCAGTCACCGCCATAGAGGGAGTGGGTGATAGGCTTGTCGAACTCGGAGTTCATGTCGTTGTCGGTGTCGAGCAGATAGAGTTTTACACGGCCGACGTTGACCCGCCATACGAGGGCGTGAACCTGGTAGTTCTGGTAAGGGACATCGACGACGAGCTGGTTGCCGTCCTTGTCAAGTTCCTTTACGATAGGCAGGGAATTAAAGTTCTGCGCCTCATATTTTGCAATCTGCTGGCCGTCCATGGACAGGCTCTGTTTGAAATAGCCGTAACGATAGAGGAAGCCGATACCGCAGAGGTCGACGTTGGAGTCGGAAGCCTCCTTGAGGTAGTCGCCGGCAAGCATGCCCAGACCGCCGGAATAGATTTTCAGCACCTGGTTGATACCGTACTCCATAGAGAAATAGGCTACGGAAGGACGGGTCTTGTCGGGAGCGACAGACATATAGTCCTTGAACTTCTTGTAGACGTCGTTAACCTTCTTCATCAGGGCCTTGTCCTTGACGATGGCTTCCTTACGGTTGTAACTCAGGCGCTCAAGAAGGAGAACTGGATTATGGCCAACCTCCTCGTAGAGGTCTTCGTCCAGACTCTTGAACATGTTGCGTGCCTCATAGTTCCAGGCCCACCACATGTTGTGCGCCAGCTCGTCGAGGCATTCCAGCTGTGCCGGAACACTTGACTTGATGTTTACCTCTTTCCACTGAGGTTCGTTTGAATAATCTGACTTTATCTTCATAATTGCGTAATATAGTTAGTTATTTATCACTTTTTTGTTAGTACTCTGATTTTTACTTAGCAGAGTTACGGACTTCTGCCTTGCGGAGCGCAAAGTCGTAAGCTTCTTCATAATATCTGAAGAACTTTGACCATAGGGCTTTCTTGGATAGGCTGCCCGCTTTCTGCCTGCATTCGTTGGTCTGCTTCCTGTCCTTGGACGCAAAGCGCAGGATAACATCTCGGATGCTGTCCGCCACATCATTATAATTACTGTCGGTGCGGTGTATGACTTCCACGCCGTCTTCAATCTTACTGTATTCGTTGCCGCCTTTCTCCTTGTTGGCCCACAGGCCGAAGCCGGCTAAGTCGGTGGTGATGCTCGGCACCTTGAAGGCTACAGCCTCCAAAGGGGTGTATCCCCACGGCTCGTAATAGCTTGGGAAGACGCAGAGGTCGTTGCCAAGGATGACATCATAATAGGGCTTGTTCAATATTCCGTCGTTGCCAATGAGATAACTTGGTACGAATATCACTTTCACCTTGTCGGAAGGGGCGTTGGTGATGCCGAGCCAGCGAAGCATTCCCAATACCTGGTCGTTGTCCTCATTGTAAAGGTCATGGGTGAGGACAGGATTGGGCAACGGAATGTTATACACCATGCCGCTCTTCAAGCGGTCCTGCAAGTCCTTACGTGGTCCTTTCACCCATCCCGGTACTTCGATGAATGCCACGACGTTACGGGTGAGCTGGCCGGAAAGGCGAAGGCGGTTCATGGCGTCGACGAAAACGTCGATGCCTTTGTTGCGGAACTCATACCGTCCGCTGGTGGAGATAATGATGGTGTCGTCGGAAAACTCACACCCGGTCAGCGCGTTGGCGACATGAAGGAGGGCCTTGCGGGCTTCACGTCGTTTGACAGTGAACTGCTGACCTTTCGGAACAAAATCATCCTCAAAGCCATTGGGGAGGACGACATCGACGGGTTTGTCGAGCAGTTCCTTGCACTCTCGGGCTGTGATGTCGCTAACGGTGGTGAAGCAATCGACATACTGTGCCGTCTGCTTCTCAACGCTGTGCTTCGACTGCATGTTGAGCTCAGCGGCCATCTGATCTCCGTTGTAGGCATCGAGATAGTCGTATAAGGGCTTTCCGTTGCCGGCAATACTACGGCCGATGCCAGTGGCATGGGTGGTAAAGACTGTCGCTATCTGTGGCAGTACCTTCTGGATATAAAGGGCGGCAGCACCTGTCTGCCACTCATTGACATGGAAAATGACTTTCTTATCACTTGGGATATTGGCGCGATAGAAACTCTCGACGACTTTTCCTGCTCCGTAAGAGAACATCAGACTGTCGTCGTAATCGCCATAAGCATGAAGGGAGTCGACCTTGAAGTCCTCCCACAGCTGACCGTAGAGTTGGTCTTTCTGAGACATAAAAGGCCGGAAGTCCACAAGAATGGCGATAGGCTCACCAGGAATGGTCCATCGTCCTACTTTTATCTTGAGTCCCTCACGCAACGCCTCTTTGCGCCACGTGGCAAAGAGATTGTCGTCTTCCTTGAAGAAAGGACAAGGCTTGTCGTTCCAACAGTCCGGTCCTATAAATATCACGTGGTCTTTTATCTTCTCCTGAATTGTCTTTGCTCTTGTAGAAAGAACCGCATAGATACCTCCTACTTTGTTGCAGACTTCCCAACTTGTTTCAAAAACATAATCGGGAAATAACATCTTCTTCACCTTATTCATATAATATGCTCTATGGTGAGGGGCGGTGGAAATAGGTGCCCATCACCTCGACTAACCGTTGCAAAGGTAATATAAAAATGATAAAAACAAAGCATTATTCCATAAAAATTAAAAAAAACGGCTATTAAGTTGATATAATATGGTAACTTTGCCATAGTTATTTTTATGAAATGAACAGAATATGAGACATTTATTCCTTGCATTAGCGTTATCTCTCTGCACTGCTTTGCCTTCCGTGGCAGCAGAACCGGAGGCATGTGCAGTATCCGAGTCGGCCGCCAAAACAGACTCAACGGTTTTTATGGGACGAATAGAAAACGATGAATATCAGGTGTATATCGTCATGGACTTCTATCATAAGAACATCACCTGTCCAAGACAGGAGATATTCGGGCAGAACCCAGGGTATTTCGGTGCTATACGCGACACAAGGAAATGGATTATCGAAGACGCGGAAATAAAAGGCAATGCCGCAAACCTCGTGATAATAAACGACTATGGCAGTGAGGACCTGGAAGCCAAGTTGATATATAATCCACATGACGGCTCCTATACTTTGGAGCGCACCGGGGGCAGTACGATGAAGATTGTTGTCAACCGTCAGTGGGTTAAAATACCAAAGAAACTTGTGTTCAAGAAGAATAATAAATAATTCAAGTTCCTTGATAACGAGATTTATAATGGAATAGAAGCGATTCTGCCAATGTAGGGGCAAGGTTATCCCCCTCCTCCAAGGTAAGACCCCTGTAGCCCCCTAATTTCCCCCTAAGATGGGTATAAAGGGATAACCTTCAACCATTTGGAGGATGGGGATAAACCCCACCCCTACACAGGCGGAACACCACTGAAGATACCCCAAGGCGGCGTTCGCTGGTTTTTTATTCTCTCGCAAAGGCGCTAAGGACGCAAAAGAGGTGGTCACAGCCTCGGAGAGGAAGTACAAGCGAATGTAATCCGCTTGCAGGGTACGGTCAGACTCCAAACGCTAAATAAAATATCCGTATCAGACCGTCAGCTGCAGGGTGCGGCCCTTGTGGCCGTCCGCAAACATATGAATATTGAATTTATGACGGACGGCCCCTAACCCTACCTAGCCGCACCCTGCAACAGTCAGACACCAAGCGCTGAATAGATACCTCACAGCTTCTCCGAGGCTGTAAGTCGCTGGGGCTCTTTGAGGATGGGGATAACCCCCACCCCTACATTGGGTTCCACATCACCGTTTACATCGGATTCCGCAGAGCAATCTTTGAGGATAACTTTCTATAAGTATTGATTTTTACTGTCGGAATCGAATCATATAAGCGAACAGATAGAAACAGTAAATATGGTTAGGACATTATACTAGCTTGATTTTTGATGCGCACTACGTGTCTCTCAGCTTATTGACCTACAAACTCATTAACAATACCTATAGAAGTTCCTCTGCGCGCTTGAGGTCTTCAGGGGTGTCGATGCCGACAGTCTCGAACTCTGTCTCGGCGACCTTTATCCTGAAACCGTTCTGAAGCCAGCGGAGCTGTTCCAGACTCTCCGCCTTCTCAAGTGAGGACTGGGGTAGGGCGGTGATGGCCTTGAGGACATCAACTCTGTATGCGTATAGGCCCAGATGCTTAAGGAATGGATAACGGCCGAGCCATTCTCCTTCCTCGACGCCACGGACGAAGGGGATGACGGAACGTGAGAAATACATAGCAAAGCCACGGTTGTCGACAACAATCTTAGGAGAGTTAGGATTCTGTACGGCCTCCATGGATGTAAACCTCTTGCCGAGCGTGGCTATCTCCACATCTTTATCATCGAAGCATGCCATCACCGACTCAATCTGCTCGGGATGGATGAAAGGCTCGTCGCCCTGAATGTTTATCACAACCTTGTAGGGCTTGCCTATCTTCTCGTAAGCCTCGGCAATGCGGTCAGTACCGCTCTTGTGATCGGCACGGGTCATAACGGCATTGCCGCCGAACTCTATCACCTTATTGTATATACGCTCGTCATCGGTTGCCACACAAACGTTATTGAGAACCTTCGAGGCCTGTTCGTAGACACGCTGGATTATCGGCTTGCCACCGAGGATAGACAAGGGTTTTCCCGGGAAACGGGTGGAGGAATAACGGGCAGGAATAATGCCTATAAATTCGTTTATTTCCATTGTTTTATTAACTTTGTTATGATTTTTCTGAGCGCAAAGTTATATAAAAATTCCTAAAAACATTCTTTGTTACAGATTTATTTCTTAACTTTGTAGTCATAAATAAACGCCTTAAACAATAGTGAAAAATTGGTTTCTCTACATCTTGATGCTTGTCCCGTTATGTGGATGGTCCCAACAGATTACTGTCGGCACATGTTCTGTTGACGGTGGTTCTTATACTGGTGAGATGTTCCGGGGAAAGCCTTGGGGAAAAGGAAAAGCAAAATACGGCAACGGAGACACTTACGAAGGCCAGTTCGATAAAGGCAAGAGACAGGGGAGGGGAGTATACACCTTCACTGACGGTGAGAAATATGATGGTGAGTGGTTTCAGGACCAGCAGCACGGTCATGGCGTCTACTACTTCAAGAATGGCAACAGATATGACGGGCTGTGGTATAAGGATTACCAGCAGGGACACGGCATAATGTACTATTCAAATGGTGACAAGTATGACGGTAACTGGGTGCAGGACAAGCGCGAAGGTAACGGACGTTATACCTTTGCTGAAGGGGCCTACTATAACGGGCAATGGAAGGACGACAAGAAAAACGGTCAAGGGGTCTTCGACTGGGGAGACGGCTCGAAGTACGACGGACAGTTTGTGGCAAACATACGTTGTGGCCGCGGAACATACTATTTCCCCTCCGGAGACAGATACACAGGCGACTGGAGAAATGACAAAGAGAACGGCAAAGGTATATACACCTTTGCCAATGGTGATATATACGAAGGTGACTATGCTGACGGAGAACGTACCGGAGAAGGTCTCTTCAGGTATAAGGACGGCAACACCTACACTGGCCATTTCCTTAAGGGAAAACGCGACGGTATGGGAACGATGGTCTGGAGCAATGGAGACGAATATGTGGGTCAATGGAAAGACGACTTGCAGAACGGCCAGGGCAAGCTCACCAAGCATTCAGGAGACATCTTCGACGGCGAGTTCCGCAACGGTAGAATAGAAGGACAGGTAATTATCCACTTTGCCAATGGCAGTAAATTTAAGGGAACGTACCTGAACGGACGACGGAACGGACCGGCCATAGAGGAGACAAAGGACGGAAGACGGTTTGAAGGCTTCTACAAAGATGACCAACGGGACGGAAAGTTCATCGAACGTGATGCCAACGGTGCCATTACCGGACATGGATACTACGAGAATGGTGTCAGATACGACAATTAACAAACTTACATATTAATCTATAAATTATAAGAAACAATGATAGTTGATACACTTGACAATCTAAAAAAGTACACGGGAGTGAATCCACTCTTCGAAGATGTTGTGGAATTTCTTAAGAACAACGACCTCAACAAGCTCGAGGCCGGAAAGCACTATATCAAGGATGGCGACCTTTTCGTCAATATAACCACAGCGACTGGGAAGACTGCTGAAGAGGCGACTTACGAGACACACCGCCGTATGCTCGACATACAAATTCCGCTATCGGCTCCTGAGACCTATGGATATATGCCTCTTAAGGACATGCCGGAGGCTGAGTACAATGAGGCGAAGGACGTAACGAAATATCCCGGACTGACGGGTGGCTCGCTCGTTACCTGCAAGCCGGGAGAGTTCGCCATCTTCTTCCCACAGGACGGCCATCAGCCTTGCATTGGCAAGGGTGAGATACACAAGGCCATCTTTAAGGTCAAGGCTTAACGATGACGGGGGGCATCTAAGTCCTGGGCTTGAGGGATATGCTCCGGATAAGTGTGAGCAGATAATAGTTTCCATGGCCGCGGTATAGATGCGGCCATGAATAAAATATAATCAAAAACTAAAGAACTTATGCCAAACAAAACACGCAAGACAACTGCTATAACGTCTGACAAGGCTAAAGCAACAAAGACCCGTGAGTCGGAGAAGCATATCGGTCTTGTCAAGAACGATCCATATCTGGAGCCATACGAGAATGCTATCCGTGGCCGTCATGACCATGCGTTATGGAAACTCGGACAGCTGACAAAAAACGGACAGCGCACACTGTCGGAATTTGCCAGCGGTTATGACTATTACGGTCTGCACAAGACACCCCGGGGCTGGGTGTTCCGGGAATGGGCTCCTAACGCTACCGACATATACCTTGTCGGCGACTTCAACGACTGGAAGGAGCAACCGGCATACCGATGCAAACGTATTGAGGGCACCGGAGACTGGGAGCTGAAACTGTCAGAGAAACGGATGCATCATGGAGACCTGTATAAGATGCACGTTCATTGGAACAGTGGGGAAGGGGAGAGAATCCCCGCATGGTGTCAGCGTGTGGTCCAGGACGACCAGACAAAAATATTCTCCGCGCAGGTGTGGAACCCGGAAAAGCCGTACAAGTGGCATCGTAAAAGGTTTAAGGCCAATACCAGCCCACTGCTCATCTATGAATGCCACATCGGAATGGCACAGGATGCCGAGAAGGTGGGAACTTATACTGAGTTCAAGGATAATGTACTGCCACGCATTATAAAGGATGGATATAACGCCATACAGATTATGGCTATCCAGGAACATCCGTATTACGGCAGCTTCGGATACCATGTAAGCTCTTTCTTCGCGGCGTCATCACGTTTCGGTACTCCTGAGGAGCTGAAGGCTCTCATAGATGAGGCACACCGCAACGGTATCGCGGTCATCATGGACATTGTCCACTCTCATGCCGTAAAGAATGAAATAGAAGGGCTGGGGAATCTCGCAGGAGACCCGAACCAGTATTTCTATCCCGGTGACAGGCATGAGCATCCGGCTTGGGACAGTCTTTGCTTCGACTATGGAAAGGATGATGTCATACATTTCCTATTGAGCAACTGTAAGTACTGGCTGGAGGAATATCATTTCGACGGCTTCCGATTTGACGGAGTAACGTCGATGCTTTATTACAGCCACGGACTAGGGGAGGCATTCACCAACTATGGAGATTATTTCAACGGACATGAGGATGATAATGCCATATGTTATCTCACACTGGCCAACCTTCTCATACATGAGATAAATCCTAATGCTATCACAATAGCTGAGGAGGTTTCGGGCATGCCGGGACTGGCAGCAAGGTTTGAAGACGGAGGTTATGGCTTCAACTACCGTATGGCAATGAACATCCCGGACTTCTGGATAAAGACCATCAAGGAGAAAAGGGATGAGGACTGGAAACCCTCCAGTATCTTCTGGGAAGTCAAGAACCGACGTCCTGACGAAAAGACAATATCTTACTGTGAGAGTCATGACCAGGCACTCGTCGGCGACAAGACTATAATCTTCCGGTTAATCGACGCCGACATGTACTGGCATTTCCGCAAAGGCGACGAGAATGAGAACGTGCGTAGAGGCATTGCACTGCATAAGATGATACGACTTGTAACGGCATCAACCATAAATGGAGGATATCTTAACTTTATGGGCAATGAGTTTGGCCATCCAGAATGGATAGACTTCCCACGTGAGGGAAACGGATGGAGCTATAAGTATGCACGCCGGCAGTGGAACCTCGTCGACAACCATGATTTGTGCTATCACTATCTCGGCGACTTCGACCGTGAGATGCTCAATGTCCTGAAGAGCGAGAAGAACTTCAACGCAACGCCAGTTCGGGAGATTTGGCACAACGACGGAGACCAGGTACTTGCATATATGCGTGGGGACATCATCTTTGTCTTCAACTTCTCACCAACAAGGTCGTTTACCGATTACGGTTTCCTAGTTCCAAAGGGTAGCTATAATGTGGTACTTGACAGTGATGCAAAGGACTTCGGAGGCAATGGGTTCAATGATGATACCATGGTGCACTTTACCAATTTCGACCCGCTCTACGAGAAGGACGGCAAGGAATGGCTAAAGCTGTATCTCCCTGCACGCACTGCTATCGTCCTGCGTCTCAACCACGACACAAAATAACATTATTCAAATATACTGAACCCTCTGTGTATAGGTGGGGGGTATCCCTATCCTCGTACGGTTTAATATGTATGTTGGAATTGATAAACTTTTATAGTAATGAGTAATATAAAAAACGGTACAAGAGTCTTTTATAAGGCTTCTTGTGCCGTTATTTTTCTTGTTTTCTGTTTCATTTATCTTTTTTACTACCAGACAGATATCCTGGCAGCAGGCCAGCACATAGCATCGGGTGGTAAGACGCAGTATGAGCCTATTGTCGAAACAGCTCTCATACTAGTAGCATTGAAACTGCTTCAAAACGGCATTCAGGCTGTTGTAAGGCTGAAAGGGAAGTTCTTCGCGTTGACATATTTTCCGTCTTTCCTAATTCTTGCAATGATAACAGATTTACCGTCATGTATCAGCAAGGAGATAACTCTCAGCGCGTGGATATGGGGAATGCCTTTGCTGATAGTTTGGGGGGTGATGGTTTATTTTGCGCGCCAGTATCAGTCGATTGAATCCAACACAAGAGCAGAGGGGCTGTTGTCTCAGGATATGGGCATAAACCTCACACTTCTACTGGCCATGATGGGAATGGTTTGTCTTATTGGAAATGATGACAGACTGTTCCATCAGAGAATGCATATAGAGAATCTCATAAGTCGGAAAGAATATAAGGAAGCCGTTGCGGCAGAAGAAAGCTATAATTCTGACGATAAAGCACTTACCATGCTTCGTGTTTATGCTTTGGCACATCAGAAGACCATTGGCTCTGAGTTGTTTACGGCATCATTGAAAGGTACCAAGACCATAATTCCATCATATAGTGACACTTATCCAGTCATTTTGCCCTTAGAGAATCTCATAGGATTATATAAACGCAATGCAGACTGGCAACTCTGTGAAATGCTTGTCAGAAAGGATCTTGATGGATTCTATAGACACCTTCTCGCTTACTATGGCCTTGGTACAGATGCTTCACAGTCGGACAGCACGGCCACGAAATCGGCTAATGTGAAGACGCAAGCTAAACTTAATGCTTATAAGGATAGCATTCTGAGTTTAAAATACAAGGCACTGCCAAAACATTATCAGGAAGCACTGGTACTATACAATGCTCTCAAGAGTTCACCAAAACACACCATCATAAAACAAACTTATCTCAACGAGGATTTGGTCCGGGAATTTAATGTCTTTCGTAATGCTTCGACACAAGAAAAAGAAAAACGCTTCAAAAAAACGTTCTGGTGGTTTTTTGTAGAGAAAAAATAAAAAAATAATAATAAAATTCGTAGCCGTAATGAGTGTTATGATAAATAAAGTATATTTCAATATGAAGAGCCGGAGACTGCTGAAAGGTTTGCTGGCAGTTTCCTTTGTTTCATTATCAGCTATTATCTCAATGGCAAATACCACAGTAAGAACAACAAAATCAGAGATTAGCAACTCTGTCAAGAACAAAAGTAAAAAAGAAAAAACGATAACACTTCATCTTCTTGAGACGTCTGACGTTCACGGTTGTTTCTTTCCTTACGACTTCATAAATGGTGAACCTAAGGCTGGTTCATTGGCTCGTGTCATGACTTACGTGAACCAATTGCGCCAGAACGCATCAGAGCCTGTAATACTTCTCGATAATGGTGATATTCTTCAGGGCCAACCTATCTGCTACTATTACAACTATGTAGTTCCGCAGAGGACCAATATTGCTGCTTCGCTGATAAACTATATGGGTTATGACGCGGAGACCGTCGGAAACCATGACATCGAGACTGGCCATAAGGTCTATGATAAATGGGCACGTGAGGTGAACTGTACCATGCTCGGGGCCAATGTGGTAGACAATGCTACATCAAAACCATATTTTAAACCATATACTATTATAAATAAGGAAGGCCTCCGTATCGCTGTCATCGGTATGCTGACACCGGCAATACCCAACTGGCTGAAGGAAAAACTATGGCAAGGGCTTCATTTCGAGGATATAGCAAAATCAGCTAAATACTGGGCTAAGTATGTCAAGGATAACGAACACCCTGACCTCATCGTAGGATTATTCCATTCCGGTTGGGAAGGTGGCATTATGACCGCTGATTATCAAGAAGATGCTGCCCGCCTTGTAGCAGAGACTATACCTGGTTTTGACATCGTCTTCTTCGGTCATGACCACGTGCCTCATAACAGCACAGTCAAAGGTCCTGACGGCAAGGATGTTATCTGCCTGGACCCTGCCAATAACGCGATGCGTGTAGCACAGGCTGACATTGTCCTTAAGAAAAAAGGAAAACAAGGATATGATATCATCTCCAAGGACGGTAAACTAATTGACATTTGCCAATATGCGCCTGATGCTCAGATAACGGAGCACTTCAAGGCTGACATCGACTCTACGAAAGCATGGGTGAACCATAAGATAGGCGTATTCAAGCAAGCAATGTCTACCAGGGACTGCTACTTCGGTAATTCTGCGTTCAATGATTTTATCATGAACTTGCAGCTTAAGATTACAAATGCCGATATAACCTTCAACGCTCCCCTATCCTTTGATGCGAAGATTGATGCTGGTGACATTACTGTTGGCGAGATGTTCAAGCTCTACAAGTATGACAATAACCTTTACGTCATGAGACTTACAGGAGATGAAATACGCAAGCATCTTGAGATGAGTTACGATCTGTGGTGCAATACCATGACATCGCCCGATGACCATCTACTTCAGTTGAGGACGGAGACACGTAATGACTCTCAGCGCATGGGATTTAAGAACTTCCTGTTTAATTTCGACGCTGCTGCAGGAATAGACTATGTTGTTGATGTTACCAAGCCCAACGGACAAAAGGTCAAAATTCTCAGAATGTCAGACGGACGTACTTTCGATCCGAAGGCTTATTATAAGGTTGCTGTCAACAGTTATCGCGGCAATGGTGGCGGAGAACTGCTGACCCGTGGTGCCGGAATACCTAAGGACTCTTTGAAAAGTAGGATTATTTGGGAAAGCGAACTTGACCAACGATATTATCTCATGCAAGAGATAGAAAAAGAAGGTGTTTGCGACCCACAGCCAAACCATAATTGGAAATTCATACCGGAGGCTTGGGCAAAGCCGGCGGCTGAACGCGACCGGAAGTTGCTCTTCGGAGAATAAAACGGACCGATTATAATTGGAGGAAATAATGCCAATGACGATATATGCTTGTTTATTGGCAATGAGTTCAGGTAATAGATTTTAACTAAAGTGAACATGTACTTTTTCATATTTTGCAGAAACGACCTCGTGCTCCAGAAATTGCCAGACGGCACATACACCATTCCACAGGCTGATACCTGCCCCATAAAGCTCAATGAATGGCAGCACCTCCACAACATCACACCGATGGACGATGAGACTGAGGTGAAAACGGTAATGGTTGACGACCCATTGCAGGTTGAAGACTGCACAGAAAGTTTCAAGGACGCAAACTTTGAGTTCTGCCCCCTCAGAAAGTCATATTATAAACTGACGAGAGAACTGTATCTGAAGGCAGGCAAGTGCTGGGAGATACTGTATTGGGACCACAATACACAATATTGTGGAGTCTGCGGTGCACCGATGAAGATGCATACTGACATCTCGAAACGTTGTCCCAACTGCGGAAAGGAAGTCTGGCCACAACTGGCCACGGCCATAATCGTTCTTATACACAAGGGAGACGAAGTCCTGCTCGTCCATGCCCGGAATTTCAAAGGCGACTTCTATGGCCTTGTCGCTGGTTTCGTGGAGACTGGTGAAACACTTGAAGAGGCTGTCCACCGGGAAGTGATGGAGGAGACTGGCCTGACGATAACTAACCTCCGTTACTTTGGCTCACAGCCCTGGCCCTACCCCTGCGGTCTGATGGTCGGATACAATGCGGATTATGTTGCCGGCGACATACACCTGCAACGCTCTGAGCTTTCCAAAGGTTCATGGTTCACAAAGGACAGCCTCCCGACCATACCTGAGAAGTTATCCATAGCCCGTAAAATTCTTGATGACTGGATTGTTAACTCTGATAAGACAAAGGAGTAACAGCTCAGGGAGAGTAAGAAACAATAATAAAAGAAAAACTCCTATGGTTTTGTCTTGTAAAGCCATAGGAGTTTTTATGTAAAACTATAGTTTCTTTAAAAGGAAAACAGTAAGTCTAATCCGTTTATCTTATTCTGTCCATGCTCTTTACCAAATCTTCATCATTCTTGATGCCTTTCTTGGCCAGCCATAGGAAGATACATGATACGAGTGGAAGACATGCTGCGAAGCGTATATGCATATCCAGATTAGAAAGAACGAAGAACAGTATATAATAAACATACCAAACGAGGTCGGCGAGCATAGCCCATGTACATACCGCCATCTGTGTCTTACGGTTGTGATACAGGAAGATGCCAAATACAGAGAGCACTCCTGTCGCAGTTGCAAAGACAAACAGAGGCCATGCTGGTATGGTGTCCGCGTTGCTAATGCCATTGAAGTCAAGGTTCATCATAAGATGGCCTTCACCTATGCCAGTGTTGGTATAGGCAATGCCTATTGGCTCAAAGAGACAGATGGCTATCGCAATGACCGAGCAAAGGAGAAACAGTGTCTGCTTACGCTGCCACATTAGTTCTCCTCCTCCTGGTTGTCTTTCGACGGATCGCGCCAGTAGATGTTGCCCTCAACGAACTCCTGCGTTGCCAGCAGTGTTGGCTTCGGCAGCTTCTCATAGTAACGGCTAATCTCTATCTGCTCACGGTTTTCAAAAACCTCTTCCAATGTGTCATTGTATGAAGCGAACTCAGCGAGTTTCTTGCTCAGGTCCTGCTTGATCTCCACAGAGATCTGGTTGGTGCGCTTGGCAATGATTGCAACTGACTCATAGATGTTGCCCGTCTCCTTCCAAAGGTCTGGGAGGTCACGTGTAACGGTGTTTACCGGTGCTTTTGATTTCTTATAATCCATTTTTAATATAATTAGTCTTTCGTGAATTCTTTACATTTTGCGATATACTTCTCAGCTGTAGAGCGTTCCTTGCTGTCCGGGTACTCGTTGATGAATCCATAGCACTCATCCTCCGCATCCTGATAGCGCTGCACCTTCTTCGACTCTACACTCATCTGTGCAAGTTCGAACTTACTCTTCATGATAAGTACAGAGAAATCCTCACGCATAGAGGAATAAGGATAGTCGTTAAGGGCGTTCTGTGCCGTAATGATACAAGCCTCATAATTGTTTCCGCCGCTGGTGCAGTTTCCAAAGTATGAGCCGAGATTATAGTACAGCTTCGCACTGAGATACTCTTTTGTAATCAGCTTGTCCTGAAGTTCCATGAGGCGTTCCTCGGCGGTGCCCTTCAGCTTCCCGTCCGGGAAGAGGTCACGGTACTCCTGGAAGGCAGCAATAGCCGCAACGGTCTGACTCTGGTCGAGTCTTGGCTCCGGAGTACTCATATATAGGCTTTGTCCCACATAGAACGATGCCATCTCCGCATAATAGCCACGTGGATAGCTCTGGTAGTACTTTTTAAAAGTCTCGGAAGCCGCCTCATAGTCTTTCATACCATACTCCGCCATGGCCAGCATGTAAAGGCACTCCTGCGCATCAGCAGTTCCCTTTTTCACTGTTACCAGGTCTTGGAGCAATGGCACGGCAAATGTGTACTTCCCGTTGGCGAAGCACTCTTTTGCAAACTCGTATCTATAGTTATAGTCTGACGACTTGTAAACTTGGTTGTATTCATGAGCACAACTGGTCATGAGCATAACCAAGGCCGCAAGAGGGATATATCTAAGTTTAAACATATTGAAAATCACACTTTGAGATGCAAAGTTACACATTATTCCTTTAATGCCAAAACAAGAAGGCTAATTTTAGCAAAAAATCACGATTTTCTATATCATGGAACTATATTTTTAGTATCTTTGCATGCTCTATGGAATTTAAACTCACATCAAAGTACAAACCGACAGGCGACCAGCCGGAAGCCATAAAGGAGCTTGCCGACGGCATCCGCAGGGGGGACAAGAGCCAGGTTCTCCTCGGTGTCACCGGCTCCGGTAAGACGTTCACCGTTGCCAACGTCATTGCAAAGGTCAACAAGCCCACCCTTATCTTAAGCCATAATAAGACTCTTGCGGCACAGTTATACGAGGAAATGAAAGGCTTTTTCCCTGACAATGCCGTAGAATACTATGTCTCATATTATGACTACTATCAGCCGGAGGCATACCTTCCTTCTACCGACACATACATAGAGAAGGACCTTGCTATCAATGATGAGATAGACAAGTTGCGTCTCTCGGCTGTCTCTGCCCTACTCTCCGGCCGTAAGGATGTCATCGTGGTATCCTCCGTATCGTGCATCTATGGTATGGGCGGTCCTGTGGCTATGCAGTCGAGTGTCATAAGAATTCGGAAAGGCGAGATATTGGACAGGAACGTCTTTCTGAGAAGGCTTGTCGATGCCCTCTATGTCAGGAATGACGTGGATCTGCAACGCGGTAACTTCCGCGTGAAAGGCGAGACCGTCGACATTGCCATGGCCTACAGCGACAACATTCTTCGTGTGACCTGGTGGGATGATGAGATTGATTCCATCGAAGAAGTCGACAATGTAACCTTCCATCGCATGGCCTCTTTCGACGAGTATGAGATTTATCCGGCCAACCTCTTCGTTACCTCAAAGGAACAGACCGAGATAGCCATCAGGGACATACAGGACGACTTAGTGAAGCAAGTGGACTTCTTCAAGGAGCAGGGCGACAATATAAAGGCCCAGCGTATTAAGGAACGTGTGGAATATGACATAGAGATGATTAAGGAACTCGGCCACTGCTCCGGTATAGAGAACTACAGCCGGTATTTTGACGGACGTAAAGCCGGAGAGCGACCGTACTGCCTTCTCGATTTCTTCCCCAAGGATTACCTTATGGTTATCGACGAGTGCCATGTCAGTGTCCCGCAGATAAACGCTATGTACGGTGGTGACAGGGCAAGGAAGCGGAACCTCGTGGAATATGGTTTCCGCCTGCCCGCGGCCTTTGACAACCGTCCGTTGAAATTCGAGGAGTTCCACAGTCTTATTAACCAGGTTATCTATGTCAGTGCTACACCTGCCGACTATGAGTTGTGCGAGGCAGAGGGCGTCGTCGTAGAGCAGCTCATCCGTCCTACAGGACTGTTGGATCCTGAGATAGAGGTACGCCCGTCGGAAAACCAGATTGATGACCTTATGAACGAGATAGAGGACCGTACTGAACGGGAAGAGCGCGTGCTGGTGACGACCCTGACGAAGCGTATGGCTGAGGAACTTACGGAATATCTTCTTAACCACGACGTGCGGACGGCTTACATCCACAGTGATGTCGCCGGTCTCGACCGTGTGAAAATCCTCAACGACTTCCGTGCAGGAGTTTATGATGTGCTTGTCGGCGTGAACCTTCTTCGTGAGGGCCTCGACCTTCCCGAGGTGTCGTTGGTGGCCATCCTTGATGCCGACAAAGAAGGTTTCCTTCGCTCACACCGTAGCCTTACACAGACAGCCGGGCGTGCGGCCCGCAATGTCAATGGAAAAGTGATAATGTATGCCGACACCATTACGGACAGTATGCAGAAGACCATCGACGAGACCAACCGTCGGCGTACCATCCAGTTGAAATATAACGAAGTGCACCATATCACTCCGAAACAGATTGTCAAGGCTATCCACAACACCCTGCCTACTGAGGCGCCGTCGGCAGAGACCTCCTATCAAACGGCAGTGAAGAAACCGGTGGCTTATCAGGAACCGCCGGAGAATACCGCCTTTGCTGCTGATCCGATAGTGAAGCACATGACGCGTCCACAACTGGAGAAGAGTATTACGCGCACCACGGAACTGATGAAGCAGGCGGCAAAGGACCTCGACTTCCTCCAGGCCGCACAGTATCGTGATGAGATAATACGGCTTCAGAAAGAACTTGAATTAAAGTAGCGCCTTAAATCCCGAACACACGTCTGACATTATTATTTGTTTTACGCGCCACCTCCTCGTCACTGACGCCGTATGCCTTGGCTAGGGTGTGCATGACCTCAACGACGAAGCTGCTCTCGTTACGCTCCCCGCGATGTGGAACAGGAGCCATATAAGGACAGTCGGTTTCGAGAACGATACGGCCCAACGGCACCGATGCCGGCAGGTCCTCCCGCAGATGGGAACTCTTAAAGGTGGACACACCGCCAACGCCGAGAACGAAGTTCGGAAATTCAAGATAGCGTTCCGCCTCCTTCCGGTTTCCCGTAAAACAATGGAAAACGCCACCGGGAAGTTCATGGATATACGGTTTCATCATTCTGAGAAGCTCATTCTGCGCTTTCCGGCAATGTATCATCAACGGCAGCCGCGTCTCCATGGACCATTGCATCTGTTTGTCAAAAGCATTCAACTGTTGCTTTTCATAGTCACGGGACCAGTAGAAATCAAGTCCCACCTCCCCTACTGCTATATATCTCGATTCATGTAGATTATCATCGTAATATGTCTCCTTGCCCTTGAACTTCTGCACGTTGGAGAAGAGCTCGTCGTGCATCAGCGCCAGCACGTCGAGATAGTCGTCCTTGACCTCTTCCGGCTGTAGTCCCATCATCGGATAGAGGTATCCCGGATAACGCGAGCATAACGCCGGCACCGTGCTGATGCTGCTCTTGTCGATGGCCGGGACGAAGACCTTCCCTACCCCAGCCTTCCGGGCTCTGGCAATGACATCGTCGATGTCATCCTTAAACTCAGGTCCGTCCAAGTGTGCATGTGTGTCAATGATTGAGATAGCGTTGCCGACACCATCAGAGAAAGACACCACGGAAGAGACCGTAAAGTCTTTATTCTTGTCGTTAATCATAAAAAATATAAATATTATCGGTCCTGCCTCCGTTATTTCTCTCTGTGCATCATCTTGTCGGTATACCTCTCCAGCTCTGCTTTCCGTTCTGCCGAGACCTTCACCGAGTCGAGATACTTTCGGCTCTGCCCGAAATAATAGTTTATTTTCTCTATGGCCAGTTTGTCAATGCCAATCTTGTTATACAGATTCGTCACGGCGTCAATCTTCTCCTTCGGGTCGAAGTCCGTCGCCGTAATCCATCGCATCAGTTCCTTGCGCTGGTTGTCGTCGGCATGGTTGAAGGCATTGATAAGCATGAATGTCTTCTTGTTTGAGAGGATATCACCGCCGATGGCCTTACCGAAGGTAGCCGTATTGCCATAGACATCGAGGTAGTCGTCCTGAAGCTGAAAGGCTAGTCCTATCTGCTCGCCAAATTTATACAGGTTGTCGGCATCCTCCTCAGGGGCGTCAGCGAGGATGGCGCCAATCTTCATGGCACACGCCAGAAGGACACTTGTCTTCAGTCGAATCATCTCTATATATTCTTCCTCCCTTACATCGGTGCGGGTCTCAAACTCCATGTCATACTGCTGGCCCTCGCCAATCTCCAGGGCCGTCTCTGTGAAGAGGTCCAGTACGGGCTTCATCTTGTCTTCCCGGCACTGGAGCATACGCTGATAAGCGAGGACGAGCATGGAGTCGCCCGAGAGGATGGCTACATTGGCGTTCCACTTCTCATGAACGGTCTGATGGCCACGGCGCAGTGGTGCCTTGTCCATGAGGTCATCATGCAGGAGAGTATAGTTATGGTACGTTTCCAACGCACAAGCTGACGAAAGTATCGACTCGGGGTCGTCCTTAAACAAGTTGTACGACAGGAGCATCAGCGTAGGACGTATTCGCTTGCCCCCCATGGAGAGCACATAGCGTATAGGGTCGTAGAGACTGGCTGGCTTACGCTCGTAGGGTAATGCCGCGATATAATCGTTGAACATTGTTAGGATTTCATCAGCTGTCATAATGTTTACCCTCTTTCATCCGGCATCAGCGCCACCATGTTCCGGTCTGGCAACAGTCGTCGGTGAAGGTCTGGGATTTTGTTTTCTAGTGTTATTTTTAATATTAAAGTATACTCTCAATGGAATTGTCTAACTCTCTGTTATAGAATTCTAATATCAGCCTTTTGCAATCTATAACTTGAAGAGGAACGGCAGTTCGACATACGTCTTGCACGGCACATCGTTCTGTATTCCCGGTTTCCATTTCTGCATCGTCCTGAGCAGACGCATGACCTCTCCCGATAGTGTCGGGTCAGCTTTTCCCACGATATGCAGGTCGGAGACAGAGCCGTCGGGGTTGACGTTGAATCCTGCCAGCACATTGCCTTCGATGTTACGCGACCGCGCCGAGGGTGGATACTGAAGGTTCTTGTCTACCCACATGGCGAAGTCGGCCCATCCACCTGGGGGAACTGGCGTGTCGGAGACCGTCCGCTCTCCTTTGTTAAGCTGCTCCAGGGGTATAGGGTCCACGGGCGGGTCTATCTTTACGTCGGGTTTCTTCTTTTCGTCAACCTTCCTGTCCATGTCAGGATGCTCGAACTGCTGTTCATCGCTGACCACGACCTTGTCGAGTGTAGGATTAGGGGCGACGGTCTTGGGTACCTTCTTCTCCTGAGCCTCAAAGTTCACCTTCTCCGGTATCTTCACCGTCCTCACCTTCTCCACCTTGTCGGCGGCAGGTGCCTGGTCAATGTTCTTCACAAGGTCGTCAAGGATATTGTCGTCGATGTCTTCCTTATCCGGCTTGCCGAAGCTCATCTCCATAGCGGTGAAACCTACCGACAGGGCCACGATAAGCCCGAGGAGGAAACCCGTGGAACGCTTCTTGTCTATATTTGCCTTATTTGATTTCTTTATTTCCACTGTTCACAATAGACTCTCAATTTTTCCGTTATACATAGCATAAATGATTATATGCTGTTCACTTTGTTTAGGCAAAAGTAATACAGATATTTGAAAAAATGAGTAACTTTGCCGATAAATTAAAATACATTAAATGAAAAATCTCATTTTCACTCTCCTGTTAACCATTTTTGCCATCTGCGCCGATGGTCAGGAGAGTCAGACCGAATACAACTTTCTCCGCCTTCCCGTGAGTGCCCATGCCGCTGCACTGGGGGGCGACAACATCACTATCATCGAGGACGACCCGTCGCTGGGCTTCTCCAATCCGGCCCTGGCGGCATCGGTAAGCGACAAGACCATCGGACTGAACTACATGAACTATATGAGTGGTGTCAACATGGGTAGTGTCTCCTTCAACCGCGTCATCAACGATAAGATGACATGGGCGGCAGGAGCGCAGTATATCAACTATGGCACGATAAAGGAGGTGGACGAGAACAATGTCCAGACCGGTACGTTCACGGCCAACGACATCGCCGTGGGCGGTACATTCACATACCTCATGCTGAGGAATGTCGTCGGAGGAATAACGGCAAAGTTCATCTATTCCTCCTTTGGCTCGTACAACTCCCTGGCTATGGGTGTCGACTTGGGCGTCAACTGGTACGAGCCGGAGACAAACTGGTCGGTGTCCGTAGTGGCCAAGAACCTCGGAGGACAGCTCAAGGCATACGATGACGTGTATGAGAAGATGCCTGTCGACCTGCAGGTCGGCGTATCCAAGATACTGGGCAACTCCCCACTCCGCCTGTCGGCAACACTCGTCGACCTCACACATTATGACTACAAGTTCGCCCATCATCTCGAACTGGGAGTCGATGTCCTTCTGTCGGACAACTTCTGGATAGGCGGAGGATACAACTTCAGACGCACCGATGAGATGAAGATAAAGGGCAGCGATGACAGTGAGTCGAGCCACATGGCAGGCCTGTCCTTGGGCGCCGGTCTAAACCTGGAGCGCTTCAAGATAAATATAGCCTACGGGAAGTACCATGTCAGCAGTGGAAGTCTACTTGTCAACATAGGCTACTGTTTGTAAACGAGCATATTATAGCGTTATCCTAAACCAACAATTCACGATAAAACGAAAACTCAAAACATTATATTTATGTCAACTAATACACCAACAAACAACCCCATTATCATTGCCATTGACGGCTTCTCCAGCTGTGGCAAGAGCACGATGGCCAAGGATCTGGCGCGCGAGATAGGCTATGTCTATGTGGATACGGGAGCCATGTACCGCACCGTAACCCTCTATGCCCTTAGGCACCACCTCTTCAATGCCGACGGTACGGTGAAGGCCGGTGAGCTGGAGAAGGCCATGAAGGATGTCCACGTAACCCTACGGCTCAACGAGAAGACAGGACGTCCCGACGCCTACCTCAACGGTGAGGATGTCGAAGATGAGATAAGGGGCATGGAGGTATCCTCACATGTCAGCCCCATCGCTGCCCTACCCTTCGTCCGCAGCGCCATGGTGGCACAGCAGCAGGAGATGGGCAGGCATAAGGGAATAGTCATGGACGGCCGTGATATCGGTACGACGGTCTTCCCACAGGCTGAGCTGAAGATCTTCGTTACCGCCTCCGCCGCCGTCCGTGCCCAGCGCCGCTACGATGAGCTCAAAGGCAAGGGACAGGACGCCGACTACGACGAGATACTTAAGAACGTCAAGGAACGCGACTACATCGACTCCCACCGTGAGGTGTCGCCACTCCGCAAGGCTGCTGATGCCGTGGAACTCGACAATAGCAATATGACCATCGCCGAGCAGAAGGCATGGCTTATGGAACAGTTCAGAAAGGCAACGGCAAAATAACATCACGGAAAATGAATTCTCAACGCATAATAATACTTATAGCAATGTTCATGACCTGCGCTGGTATACGCGCGCAGGACTTTGACAGATATTTCTGCGACTCCACCCTGAGAATAGACTATATCTTCTCCGGCAATGTCCACCGGCAGACCATCGCTGTCGATGAGCTGAAACGTATACCCCGGTGGTACGGCAAGCGTCTCCGCCTTGCTGCGCTGCCACTGGAGGGCAACGGACAGATTACCGTCAGGGACCACAGGACGCAGACGGTGATATACCGCAACTCCTTCTCCACCCTTTTCCAGGAATGGCTCTCATATCCTGAGGCCACGACACAGATGAAGTCGTTTGAGAACGTATTTCTCGTACCATTCCCCAAGGATACCGTCGACATCACCGTAGACCTTAAGGACAATCGCAGACAGACGATGGCGACGCTGACGCATATGGTGGTGCCGTCGGACATCCTCATACGGCATATCGGCGAGAGGAACATCACACCCTACATCACGTTGCAGAGAGCTCAGGACACCACGCGGTGCATACACATCGCATATATTGCCGAAGGATACCGCAAGGAGGAGATGGCACGCTTCATAGCCGACTGCGACACGGCTATGGAAGCTCTCTTCGCCCATGAGCCGTTCAAGTCGCTGCGCAGCCGCTTCAACATCATTGCCGTGGAAGCACCGTCGCAGGAGAGCGGGACATCAGAACCGTCGAAGGGTATCTGGAAAAACACGGCACTGCACTCCAACTTCGACACCTTCCACAGCGACCGCTATCTGACCACTCTGCATCTTAAAGACCTTCACAACTGGCTCGCCGGCACTCCTTACGAACATATCATCGTACTCGTCAACACTGATAAATATGGCGGAGGGGGCATATACAACTCCTATAACCTCTCCATGACTCATCACCGTGCCTTCAAGCCCGTCGTAGTCCATGAGTTCGGACATTCTTTTGCCGGTCTCGGTGATGAATATGCCTACGACTTCGAACAAGTGCCTATGTATCCGCACGACATAGAACCGTGGGAGCCAAACCTCACTACGCTTGTCGACTTCCGCGGCAAGTGGGAGAACCTTATCGAGGACGGTACCAAGCTGCCCACACCGGAGCCCAGAGACCTCGACAAGCCTAACGCCAACATGAGGAAATGGAAGGTCGGAGCTTATGAGCCCGCAGGATATTCCATGCATGGCGTATACCGTGGGTTCCCTGATTGCAGAATGAGAACGAACGAGAACCCTGTCTTCTGCCCTGTCTGCCGTCAGGCCATCACCCGCCTTGTCGACTTCTATACTAAGCCGGAGAAACATGAATAAAAGTATTTCAAGCCTAAAATAAGTCTAACATGTTAATAATCAATCGATTATATCAAAAAGTATTTCACTAAAAAAAAGCATGAAATGCATTTTGAAATGTAAGCGTCTCCACATTTGCGTAGACTTATTCACAAAAACGCCCCATGACATCTTTTGCCATGGGGCGTTTTCACTCTAATCTTGCTTTTTCCACTTGTCAGACAGTAGTTCGCGGTATTGTTCAACTGGACTTTTGGGCTTCATCCTTGCAACTCTGTCTATGACATCCGTAAAATACTCGAAGGAGTCGATGCCATTAAGCATGCAGGACAATGTCAGCGAGTAGAACATTGCCCCTCTCTAGGCACCATCGTCCGTTATGAAGAACAGTGAGTTGCGCCTTGACTTGGATACATACCGGTTCTGCATCTCGCAGAGGTTGTTGTCCAGCGAGGTGTCGCCGCGAGTGAAGTATCCTGTAGTATGTCTCGTCTATATTAAGATAATCTGCCTTTAGGACAGTGTCACGTAGTGCCAGATAGAGGCTTTCCAATATGCCGGACGTCTTTCTCAGCAGTCCGTCAGCCGTCTTCTTGCTCATGTCGAAGCCGTTCAGTCTTGTTGGATATTATCTTGGACAGCCCCTTGTTTATGTTCTCAGCCTTCGCGATGTCATTGTTGCGGGCATCTATGGCTTCATGAAGGGAGGCTATCTCCTTTCTCAAGTCTGCGATAACGGACAGCAGCGCATTAATCT
>Ga0256406_1001557_pt1 | contig 36374 bp, 35 predicted proteins | sample RumenRJG_03DNA_FD_185986 | JGI IMG/M metagenome (GOLD analysis project Ga0256406, IMG submission 185986) | Bovine rumen microbial communities from Lethbridge, Alberta, Canada - RJG_03 | ecosystem: Host-associated > Mammals > Digestive system > Stomach > Rumen | place: Canada: Alberta | collected...
AGCCATCATCCACGTAGGCACGAAAGGCGAAGCCTCACTTGATTTCGGTTCCGGGTAGCGGTTGGAAACATAGTTGTCCGAGCGGTCAGCAGGTTCACAAACTCCGCTATGCCCAGTTTGGCAAAATACTCTCGTGTCGTTTCCAATCCCTTGTCTTCACGCGCAGTAAATCCGTCAAACTGGTTGTAGTAGATACTGCGGCTGATGGCGTTATCCACTTGTTCACCTTCATGCAGCGAGTAGTTGAACTGTCCGTGCCTTTGCCCTGCGTGTGGCAGCAGCATAAACTCAAATGGATCGAAGGCATTGATTACCTTCTGTATGTCGGGTATCGACTGGTCAGTTTTGCATGGCAGTTTGTTTGTGTACAGTTTGTCCAAGATGTCGTTCAGCGCTTTAATATTCTCCTCTGTCACATCCAGGTTGAAATAAATGTGGCAGTGGAATGCCTCTACGTCATCATGGTTCTTGATGTGCAGTTCTGCACCCAACAGCAGATTCACCCCGACAGCCTTAGCAGTCAGGTATGCATCCTTGTTGATGGTGTTGTGGTCGGTGAAGCTTATCAGGAACGGTTCGTCGCTATTGTACTCCTTAATCTTCCTCACTAGCGTTGCAACATCATAGTCCGTCGAACGGTTGTTCGCATCGGGATAGGTGTGGATATGTAAATCTATATACACTGGCTGCATGGTTTTCACCTCCTTTCTCTATTCGTTACAACTCTTAAACTCATCCTCAAAGTATGGAATTGCCCCATACTTGCCTTCCAAATAGTTCTTTTCGTAGTTGCTATCTGTCCTAGGCTTTGCCCCATTGTCCAGCGTTATACTCATCATTGGTGTAAGTTTCGTAGAATAGTTCGTTTTTGCCGTCTTTTCTACAAAAACCACCTGATCTCGTCTCAGCAGTTTCTTCGACAGCATATTGGTATCGTGAGTCGTAAAAAACAGCTGGGCTCCGTGAGGGTTCGTTTCTACACAGTTAAAAAGTTTTACAATACGTCGCGACAGCAGCGGGTGCAACTGTGCATCCAATTCATCCACAAACAGCGATTTCCCTTGCCGTAAGGTGTCAACAATAGGACCAGCAAGATTAAACAGTTTCCTCGTGCCGTCCGACTCTCTTTCATCTATGTCAAAGTCCACCACCCCCACTACTTCACCATCTACATTTATTTTACTGTGCTTTGCATAGGCAACAATGGGTGGGTGTTCTTTCAGCGAGGCCACTATTTCCGCTGGCAGTCCTTTGGGCAACATTTTTTCGTAAATGAGCTCTTGTTCGGTAGTCACTTCGCGGAAGCCCACGTCCATACCGCTGATAAAGTCCAGAATCTCGTCCTTGTAGTCTGTCTTGGTATGCAGCATCTCCTTTGTATAGCGTGAGAAGTCGCTGTCGCGTAAACCCGAAATCACATTGGGCTTGGTTCTGAACCACTCTATCACCCTTTTTGATATTTCCCCACCCAGCTGTGCCGCAAGCGAGATGAAAAGTCTATTGTTATTTAGGGGGATGGTTCCTTCTTTTATGGCCAGCCCTTCAGGATAGTTCTGTTCGTCTATCTCTATCATATCGGGAGTCCGCCTCATCAGTGTTTTCAGCGAACGCTTGGGAAATTTCGCTATCAGCCATTCCTCTTCTATCCGTTGCGCGGTATAACTGAATCCGTAGGTAAACTTGTCGGTACCGTCCACAAATGACATTTCAAATCTCGTTGGCCTCGCCTCCTTGTCCGAAAGCAGAAAGGCATCATACGGTAGCGTTTCGTTATCGTTCAGCCTCACCGAATGGATAATGATACCCCGCATTCTGCCAATGGCCTTGAATACGTTCGACTTACCGCTGGAGTTGGCTCCATAAAAAGCTTTGGCGTTAAGCACACGAGTGTTTGCAACAATGGTGAAGCCTTTGTTGTTCATGTCTTTGATGCCCGTATCAGCCTCAAATGACAGTTTGATCTCTTCGTCTATCGAACGGTAATTCTCTGCGGTAAAGCTCGTTATCATAATTCAATTTTGTGATTTTTGCTCAAACTTTGGATGCAAAATTACATATTTTATTTAACATACACGAGGAAAAATCGATTTTTCTTCAAATATCTGACAAATTGACAGGGATAAAAAGTCAGTCTGTCAGTAGCAGCCCCGACCGACAAGTTGGCGCAATTTTTGTGAATTTAGCGAAACATCAACAAGTTATCCGCTGTCTAAAATTCAAAATGTTTTCAAATTTGAGGTTTTTGCTCAAATTCTAAGAATTGGCACAGGATTTGTTCCTTTTCTAAATGGTGGACTCGTTCCTGAGCACCGAAACCACCCACTAGAGTAAAGCTCTGCTGTACTGTTCAGACAACAGCGTCTAAAACCATACCTGCTCTATGACATACGTCAAAAACGCAAGTGGTACTTCCAGATGGTCAAAGCCCTCTACAGGTGAGTCATCTTGGTTGGAGTATTGGGAGAAGAAAACGGGTAAAAAGGCTACCCGTTGTGGCGCTACCGATTGCCATTCCACAGGCACCCTTGTTGGCGCTCACGTTCAGAAGGTGTTTGGAGGAAGCGAGCTCTACATCACGCCTCTTTGCACCGGATGCAATCAGCGAAGCGACAACTTCTGGGTTGACACCGAACTGGTCAGAGTACCCAGTGGACAGTAACCCACGCACGGTATGCAACGCCTAAAGTGCTCCGTAGCGGAATCGGAAGGCCACCGCAATGTTTTTCACAATCTAACCCCAACTATTATGAGGAAAGAAATACATATCGTTTCTAATCCAAACAGAGGAGGTTGGGATGCGAAAAGACCGAACACAGACAGGGCTTCAAAGCACTTTGATACGAAGAAAGAAGCAATGGAGTGGAGTCGCGATCTGGCAAAGAGGGAAGGACTAGAACTTATTCCTCATGGCACAGATGGTAAGATTCAAAATCCCAACAGCTATGGAAATGCCCCATGTCCACCGAAGGACACCTGGCATTAACCATTGCTCTTCATGGAGATAGCAGGCCGTTACAGCGGTCTGCTATTTTAAACATCGAGTATCCTTTCTATGATTTATTACTATACAAAAAGTAATATTGGGGGCTACAAAACATATTGTATCTTCACAAATAGCAAAGATTCGTATTATTTACATTCCGCTGTTTGTGGTGAAATATGTTAAAACTTAAATTCTAATGCAAATTTGACCGCTTGCTTATTCGCTGTAGGTAAATCCAAATAATTGAGCCTTCGGATATATTCCACATGCAATATATTTAAAATGTTATGCACACCGACGGAGAATTCCCAGTAAGGATTGTTAGGATTCATTATATAACTACCATCAGGGAAAGGCATCAAAATATTGGAAGAAACATTATTTGTTAAATATGGATTATTCTTATCGGAAAGATTACCCCATAAGCATTTTAATCCCAGACATTCTCTACATTTCATTTTTTTCAGAAGAGGAATTCGGTTAAATAGTTTGCCTTGTAAATCCCAAATGAGTTCCCATGAAAGGAATCTATCAGTGAGAAACTCCATATTATTAATTAGGTCAAAAATATTTTTTGACTTATAAATGCTTACATTCGTTGCTGGCATTATTAGTAATGGGAATGGGACTTGATTCCATTGTATTCCTACTAACAACCTGCTCTCTATACATCCAAAACCCATGGGCAACCAAAAAGGCTTTGTGAGTTCAAACTCTGTATAATTATAGTTGTATTGTCCACCTAACAGACCTTCAAATCCCTTTGTATGCTGCAATCTTATTATTGGCGAACTATAATTGATAGCCCATCGTTGTTGCTTGGTCGTAAGGTGGGTTTCGTCAGGTGCATATCTTAGTCCTATTGTTCCTTCTGAATAACGAATGTATGAAAGCTGCGTTATTCTATCCATCGGTTTGAAAGCGATATTACCTAAAGGTTTTACTTCCTCGGTCTTCGTTTCCCCATACAACTTGAATCCATTCAACCATTCATAATCGAAACGAACAGACTGACGATTATACAGGAACATCTTGTCAATGTCAGTTGTCTTTACAGAGGTAAAAACATTGTCCTTATCAGAATCTATAAATTTATCGCTTGGTAAAGCAACATCGCGCATAGATTCAAATGTGAGTGTGCGTTTTGGAAATTCGTATGGCTGGTACTTGGGACTATTAAAACTATAAATAAGCTGGGTATCGTAGTAGTTTTCTTTTGATTTGAATGCATGAGCATAATATCCCTTCAGAAAAAGATGAGGATGGAGGTTTGCTGTGGTTTGTCCTCCTAATCGGAGCCGCAGACCATCATAGAAATTGCTAGAGACGGTACTGAATACAGGTCCGATGTCGAATTTGCTTGGGGAATACTCACCGCCAGTCTCAATAAAGTTCTCAAACAACATCTTCATTCCTACCATTAGGTACTTAAATCCGCGTATTTTATACATCTCCGTTACCAAGGAATCAACAGCATACTCTCCTCGTGTCATGGTTCCATTCCTATATTTCTCCCAATATAGGAATGGACGTTTTTCGGCATCTATGACACTTATAATGGATTTGTTGTCGTGCATCAAGGAATCGGGCAATGGGGAAAAGGAATAATCTGAACGTCGAGTATTTCGGATAATGATGGCTTTAGCGGCATTCTTGGTGATTTTCATTTCTGCTATCATATCATCATGTCCCAGGACCCATTCGCCAGTATCTAGAAGCATAAACTCTTGGATGCATCGCATATTGTCTATCCAGTTCACATCGCTACTTTTTGGAAAAGACATTTCACATCTTCTCACTTGATAAGAACCGTCTGCCATAACAAATAATTTCCCTTTGAATCCGAAGTCTTGTTGATTGGCAGGAAAGAAGTCAACCTGATAACAGGAGTCCCGCTCAACAATAACCGTATCGGTGATGTAGTAGTGGTAGAACGTGATGGCATCGCGGCCTATGGGACTGGAAAATGCATGATGCAAGAAACGTATCTCGTTGTCGTAGATATCAATGTCGCAGAAGAAGTCTTTCAGTATGACGTTGATAATTTCGCCCGTCTGAAACAAGTTGCTTACGCCAGAGATGCGATGACCGCGAACAATGTCTTTCTCGAATCTAGGCAACTTGCGATATAGTTTCTCCATCACGGTTTCTTCCACCGTTATGGGGAGAGTCAGTTTGTTGTTGTATTGCGAAACCTCCAGATGGTTGTTCAGCCAAGGACGGTTCTTGAAAATGCCCCTTTGCAGATCTTCCTGCTTCAAATCGTTAAATCCAGCACTTATCTTCTGATAATTCTTATACTGGTAGTAGTCCTTGTTCTGTAAGTCCGTTTTACGCTTGGCAGCAATCACCTTTCTCATGAGTTCTACGGCAGGATTGTCCTTGCGTCGATATTTCTCGCGTTTAGCCTTCACTGTCACCCCTTCCAGTTGCATGGCTTCCGGTTCCATCATGATGACGGCTTCACATGAGCCCTTCTGAAAGACATGTTCCAGACGTTTATATCCTACTGAGGTCACTATGACGCGTTGCACCACATTTTGAGGCAACATGAAACGGCCTTCAGTGTCGGCCTTGGTTAGCACTCTGCCATAGAAGTCACTGACGGTTGCGCCGATGACAGGCTGGCCGTCGGAACTATCAATGATCGTTCCTGTTATTTGCGCTATGGCAGAATGGTTGCTAAAACTTAGCAGCAGAAACAGCGTCAGTATAATATTTCCTGTTAATCTTGCCATTGAAAGTTCGTTCAACCTTCTCTACCTCACTATACAACATGGGTATCTTATATGATTCCAACTTCGATTTCAGGTGTAGTGCCAATGCCTTTCGGTTCAGTCCTTTCCCCTCCTTCATAACTACTAAGAGTTTCAATGCCTTGCCAGTAATTATGTGATCAACAGGTATGCAAACACAGTCTTTTACTTCTGGAAAAGAAAGGGCGGCATCTTCTACTTCTGTAGGAGCCACCTTGAAACCGCCTACGTTAATCACATCATCCTCACGGCCCGTAAGATGCAACATGCCTTCATTGTCAAGCATTCCGATGTCTGATGTATAAAGGACACCATCTTTCAATACAGATGCCGTCCGCTCAGAATCACCTACGTATCCAGACATTAGCGTTTTTCCTTTACATGCTATTAATCCTTTGTCGGTAATCATAATCTGGGAATGTTTCATGGGCTTACCCAAACAACCTACTTCACACCTTCCGTCATTATAATTATAGGTACTGATGATTCCCGTTTCCGTTGAAGCGTAGGTATTGTATAGTCGCGTAGTCGGCAATAATTGACATAATGACATCATGTCGGAATGTGATATGGCTGCGGCACCTGTTTCAATAAAGTCCATCTTGTCCGACAGCGAGGATAGACGCCCTGCCCCTAATTGGATAAGAATACGAATGCTGGCCGGAACTAAGAATGTAGCCATTTTGGGTGCTGGATAATCAAACGCATCAAAGAACTTATTCAGGTCTTTTAAGCCATCTACAATGATGATAGTTGCCCCTAACATGACAATTGGATATATTTTGGATAGACTACCTATATGATTCAACGGACCATTTACTACGAATGCCAATTCATGAGAGAACCCCTGGCCGTCAATCAAATTCTCTGCATCGGCTATGATGGCTTGATGACTAATGATGACCCCTTTTGATTTTCCTGTTGTCCCTGTCGTGTACAGTATGTCTGCTGAGCCTTTTGGGACAGGATGAGGACACAGTTCACTGGAAATCTTTTGGAAAGACAATTCCGACATGTCCTTTTCCATAGGCGCAACGACACATCCTATCAAATGAAGTGCAAAATAGTCAACGAGAAAGTCTATAGAAGAGTTTGCTCTCAGACATACTATCTGGCCATCTCGGAAATTTGCCTCTTTCAGCTCGATGGCTCTTCTTTTAATTCTCTCATGTAGTGCTTTGTATGTACACTTTTCATTATTACACACGACAGCTATTTGGTCTGGGTAAGTTGTCGCATTGCGTTCGATATAGTCCTCTATGGTCATCATGTTATTTCTCTGATAGTTTCTTCTCAACAAGTGCCACGATACTGTCCAGTGTCTTCAGATTCTTTGGTGTTGCGTCTGTAGCTTCCAACTTGATGCCATATTCATCTGAAAGCATCATCAGAATGGTAGTAACGCCCAGGGAATCCAACTCACTGAACAGAAAATCAGAGTCGAAATCAACAAGAGGAAGAGCATCCTCCAACATTTTTCTTATTTTTTCTTTCATATCATTGTTATTTGAATTATTTGAATAATCTTGGCAAAAAATCCACTAAATATTTTCTCCAATTTTCCCAACTATGACCACCATCCGTCTCGTGATAATAATATTTGTACCCCTTATCAGCCAATTTGAGTCTGAAGTCATCATTGAGTTTCTTTACAAAGTCATCTTTTCCTACAGCGATATAATATAGTTGAGGAGGTGTTTTGAATTGTTCTTTCAATTTCTCATCAAGATTATTGTATATTGACAAGTCTCCACTACTAATTCCGTCAGTATACGAAGAAATAGCTTCTCCGATTTTACCTTTTGACAAAAATGGGAAAACTGATGCGAAGTCTTCAATGCCTTGAACTATTTTTTCTACTTTTCCTATCTTTTTGTCATCCAATGCGTTGGTAGTTTGAGCAGAAAAAAGACCAACATAATCAAATTTGTCGGGATTATTGGCAGAAATAAATAGAGTATGCAATCCTCCTAATGAAAGACCCGCTATAGCTCTACTTTGTTTTGCCGCTTTTACTCTATAATGAGACTCAACATATGTGACTATATCGGGAACAAAAGCTTTTTCTATCTTTCCTAACATTGATTCGACATTTATTCTTTTTGCTTTACCATCAGAATTAGGATTCTCCCCTGAAGCTGCCGCCATATTTGCAATCCCATTTGGCATAACAACTATCATTGGAACACATTTTTTCTGAGCAATTAGATTATCTAGAATTTCTATTGCCCTGCCAGCCTCAATCCATGCATTTTCATCTCCACCAGATCCATGAAGAAGATATAAGACGGGGTATTGTTTTTGTATATCAATTTTATAGTTTGGAGGTGTATATATACTCATTCTTCTTTTGGGGGTATCCTTAATGGAAGAATCATACCAAATCTTTTCAACATCACCATGGGCAACATTCTGCGTGACATAGTCATCTGCGACACCATCAGTAATAATGAAATAACTAAAGTATGTATCTACGTCTCTAATAGAGTCATTGTTGTTCGGATCTGTCATTCTTTTGCCATCAACTTCAAAATAGTAGGTATACATTTCAGATTCCAAAGGCTGAGTGGTGTATGACCAAATCCCATTTATTTTTTTCATTTGAAATCGTCCTTCTTTTCCAAACACACCTGCTGGAGTTTTAACAGGAAAAGACTTGGGCACAAAACTTCCTTTTAAGGATACTTCACTAGCATTAGGCATATTCAACTTAAAAGTAACCGATTTATTGGCATTTATTTGTGGAGAGATGCCTTGCGCATATGCGTTCACGTTAAAAACATGAATTATTGTAGTGATAATCAATAGTTTAATAATCTTTTTCATTACTCATTTTAAAATTAGAGGGTTAAGATATGAATATTTTTTGATATCATCATCTGTCGGATTAAGAAGAATTGTTTGTATTTCTGTATTGATATCTCCAGGCAGACATATATCATTATTATTTTTATTGATAAAGGATATGTTTGAAACACGATTTTCTGCAACATTTTTTGCCACACAAAACTTGTCGTAATCGTTATCTATAGAAATAAAATCCATATTAGGTCTTTGTATCGCATAATAAAATACTAATTCTCCCCAACCACTATTAACAAAAACAATTGTCTTGATTGATGGCAACAATTTATCATCTATAAGTTGGAAGTAGCCCCTATTCTTATATCTTCTTAGTCTTTTATTAACAGCTGTAATAATCTCTACACCTCTGTAACGATAACAATCTGAAACGAAAGCAAGAGCGTGGGTGTTTTTTCTTTTTATCAAATTCTTAATAGTAAGAGGCTGTAAGCGCTCTTTCCCATGAGAATAAACTAACCAACGGAATATTAGAGGCGGGAATAAATACGCCATTAGGACAACCGAGAACATTCCTATAATGGTTACCTCTGCCAAGGAATAAAGGGCAGGATGTTTCGCAATAATCAGGGCACCAATACCAATAAACATGATTAGAGCTGAGATAATGATACTATGCTTATAAGAACTAAGCATCTTACGACGATAAGCATATTCGTACTGACAGCCTTCGGTCATAAAGATTGTATAGTCATCCCCTTGTCCAAAGATAAAGGTTGCCAATATAATGTTGACAACATTAAACTGAATACCCAATAACGACATGATACCTAATATCCATACCCAGCTGATAGCCATCGGTAAGAAAGATATTAGGGCCAATTCTATGCTGCCTAACGAAAACCAGAGGAAAAAGAATACAATAAATCCACATGCCCACCCAATATAGTTAAAATTATCCGAGAGGTTGTTGACAATAGCAGAAGTAAGTGATTGTGTTTCATACGCTGGTGCAGTGGAAACAAGTGTATAAAAGTCATCAAAAGAATCATCTGCGAATCCTCGCTTAGCACTTTCCTCTCTCAGCTGCTGACATAAAGTTACTCCTTTACTCATGCGCCATTCATTCCATTGTTTAACGTTTGAGTCAGCTGAATTAAAATGTGTAATTTGCTCTAAATACTGCATATCTTGCTTCTGTTCATCCGTCATATAATTTATGTTGCGCAAATCAGCATCGAAAGAAGTCTGAAGACTGAAATACCCCAATACAATAGTCAGGGTTACAACCGTCCAGACAATCCATGATTTGTTTTCCACCTGCACATCACCTATTCTGCTCAAAATCTGATGAGTTGCCTTGGGAACTCGACGTACCATGTGTGGTAGCCATAAAAGGACGAAAATGATGGTGCCAACAAGTAAGAACGAACTGAACAGTCCCAAGTCACGCAATGCTACAGATTCCAGTGGTAAAAGAGTCAGAAAAGCACCAACAGTAGTAATATTGCCAACAACCAGAGGCATTACAATCTCTTTAAGCGCAGAACGTATGTTGACAGTATGAGAGAGATGAGCGATGAGATGCAGCGGATAGTTGACAGCAATACCCAAGATGGAAGAGGATATACCTATTACGATGATAGAGACATCATTGTGAACTAGTGTCAGACATCCCATTGCAAAAAGCCATCCCCATCCAATACTGACTGCGATTAGCAATAGGTTACGTACGTTATGGAATACTAACCACAGCAAAAGGAGAATCAGAATCACAGCAATGGTTATTGCAATTATGCTATCTTGCTTTATTTGCTGAGCATTGCCGACAGCAATTACAGGACCTCCCGTTAGGCGTACCGTAACATTAGGGTATTGATTGCTGACGCTGTCACATATCTGTTGTAGCATTGACACCAACTTGGCATTATGCTCAGTTTCGCTAGCTCCAAAAGGCGAATCAACCAAAAGCATAGCGCTATTGGCGTTTTTTTGTGGTTTTTGACGTTCCAAAACAGACCCAAACAAATTTAGAGGGTCGTGCTGAATTTGTAAAGACATCATACCAGCACTGGGAAGCATCAACATTTGCTTGTCGTTTTCCAATTGACGGGCAATAAAGTCCGGAACTTTTGTCAAACTATCTATACGGGCATAGTCATCCTTTGTTAGCAGGTACGGAATACGAGTATATAAGGTGTTCATTGCCTCTTGCATGACTTCAGGGTCGTCATCATATAGATAATCAATAATATGTGCGGAATCAGCTTTTTCTAATTTATCTGTAAAAAAGTCAATGGCAGGCTGACACGAATTGCTAGGAGCTTGGAATATGACATAGATACGACGTGCACTCGAAGAATTTTGATATTCCATAAAAGCTTTTTGTTGCTCATTTTCAAGGGGGAGAAAGTCAGAAATATCTTCCTTATACGACTGCCCGACCGTCAGCAACACCAATATAACAGTAAACACCATTAATGATGTCCAGCGCAATATTGTATGTGCCTTTAATGCTTCGAATATTTGTAGTATCAACTTAGTCATTTTCTTAACTTTATCTGTTATCTACTGGATTAGCATAGATTCCAACAAATATATCACGTAACCGCTCTATATCACAAGTGTCCTCATAACGATCAAGTGCCGTAAGATGCTGAAGGAACACATTGTATTCCTCATTGGTATACATGGATTGATAACGAGTGTTACCATATAAAATATCATGAGCTATATAATTGTTGGGAAATAAACGATAGGCAGTGTTGATACGACTGTCTATTAATCGAGCAACAGACTTGTGATATTCATTATTAGTTTGCCCTTCGAAAGCGGATAACTCCACCATACGTATAGGTTGACATATAGCTATGTGAACTCTACCTTTAGGTTGCAAAATTCCAGTAAGAATACTGTTCAAATCCTCACCAGGCTTCTTCGTATATTTGGTGTATTGTGATTCGTATAACTCCAAGGCTTTCAAAATGTCACAAGATTCCCATTCATATGAAATAGCAATGGGTACGATGTTCAATTCCGCTAAGGCTTTAATCTTATCTTTGCTCTCACTCATGCAGAACATCTTTATAATGCCTTGATCCGTCTGGTCGATACCATTCTTAGTACGACCATTACGCTGAGCTATCCATACCGACTGACCTTTCTCCTTGATCGTATAGCGAATATACTCCGAAAGATGCATTGAACTATGATAGAACTCCTTAATATCTCCGCCAGGACGAGCCACCTTAAACATTTTGTTACTCTTGCCAACGTCTATGACAACAGGATGCATCATCAGGTTGGCTCCAAAGGTTATCTCAGTGGTGTCAAAACCATTCAATACAAAGTAGTATTGCAGCAGACTGGCATCAAGCATAATATCGCGATGGTTAGAAACAAACAGGTAATGTTTATCAGGACTAAGGCGCTCAAGGCCTGAGACGGAGAACTCACTGATACTACGAGTAATGATTTGTTCATTGACACGTCGCATGGTATCATGCTGAAATTCATGAACCGTCTTAAACGAACGTATTCGTTCACGAGTAGCTTCTAATGTCTCTGAAGGATAAACGTAAGAAGCAAGGAGTGGGAACACGTCACTGTTGGCTATACGCTGCATGGCAGCTGATATCTCTTCTTCGTAATAAGGACGAATATCGTCAAATTTGGAAATTCTCGGTATCATATGTTATATCATTTTTATCCATTCTAAAAACAATGCCATCCACTGGCGGCTTTCATCTGATCCCTTCTTCATACTTGCGCCAAAGCCATGCCCACCAGTCTCAAACTGAATATAACGATGGGGAATTTTTTTAACAGTCAGAGCAGAATCGAGCAGTACTGAGTTGCGGTAATCAACTATCGGGTCGTCCTTACAATTGACAAGGAATACTGGCGGACAATCATCTGGCACATGTTTCTCTAACGACAACAATTCACGAAGACTATTGTTCCTTGTACGAGAATCACCCAACAATCCACGACGCGAACGCTTGTGAACGCAAGGGGCTATCATCGTGACAATAGGATAGATGGCTGCCACAAATGCAGGACGGTCAATCTTGTCAAACAGTTCAGCAGCTGACATTACCAAATGTCCTCCTGCCGAGAAACCCATAGTTCCTATTTTACAAGTATCAATATGGTAATCATCAGCATGAGCCTTAACATAACGCAATGCCTGACGCAGATCATCCTGAGGATCAGGATAACGGTTCCCGCGAAACACTAAGCGATAGTGGGTGATAAAAGCAGGAACGTATGCAGTACGGTAGTTTAGGACGAATGCCGATATTCCATTCTTTTGCAACCACCGTCCGATCTCATGACCCTCAGTCTCAATATCGTGCCAAAAATAACTACCTCCAGGACACACTATAATAGCAATACTCTTACCATCAGAATTAGCCAAATATGGAGTCATCATCACTTTTTTGTGATGCGACACGCCCTCCCAGATATTCACCTGAGACATCACCCTGATGGTGACAACGAGCAATAATATGACAACGTTCAGTCTGCGCATGCGTTTATTCTGTTAACAATATAGTTGAGGCCCAATATGGCCTCACTGGTATTAATGGCTGTCAGTGGCACTCCACAGAAACCATGCAGGTTGTTATTCTGACCTGTCAGCAACAGATTGCGAATCTTTGTTACCACAGGTAACTGAGACAGCACAATGTTCTGACAATTCTTGGCAAAACCACAGATGCTTCCATCTTTAACACCATAGAAATCGCGTATGGTCAGTGGCGACGATGTGTTCATGGCCTCTATACACTGCTGGAAGCTTGGATGGATTTCTTCTATCTGGTTCAAAAGTAGTTCAGCACATTTCATCTTCCATGCTTCATACTCATCGCCACGATGTCCAACGGTAGTATTCTCCCATCGCCTAACCATATCGAAAGGCATTGGTGCTGTTATCAATACCTTTTTAGCATAGTGTCCTTGATTGCTGCTTGGAGGTGTCATCATCATAAATCCCAAAGGCCATTGCTTATCCGTACGACTAAAGTTCCACACGTCATCATAGCGTGTCATATAGTATTCCGAATGATTAATGTATGGGAAAGTCTCAGGCTTAAGCTTTATGTATAGTGCAAAAGCAGAATGTGTATTGGGAATAGTCTCAAGACGTTCACGATATGATTTGGGGAAAGCTTTCTCGTCCATCAGTCTCATCAGCGCACATGGATGGATATCAGAAATGAAGTAGTCGGCAACATATTTCTTACCACTCTTTGTACGAACATAATCCACATTCCTTTCAGTTACATTTATCCACTCGACAGCATCACCTGCAATCACCTGGCCACCATTGGAAGTAATTACCTCAGCGAGAAGTTGTGCGAAATGATAGCTGCCATCAACAAAACGACTAGCTCCCTTGATATAAAGCGTGCTGATAATAGCATGCACGTATGCAGGGGTTTCATGAGCCCGACCACCATATAGCGGATTCATATATGCCAATACACTACGCAGCCGCTTGTCTGAAATATATTTGGCAATGAAGGCATCAGCTGCCATCAGAAAGTCATTTGATTCAGTAAAGAGACTAATCTGACCTGAAGAAGGGCGTAAATTGAACAGGTCTACCTTGTCGGCAATATCTAAAACAGCGTCAACATAACGTTCCAGATTGCTATGCTCGTCAGGAAACGACTGTGCTAGTGAACTGACAAAACCATCACGACCTTTAGCAATAGTAAAGTATGACTTGTCTTCTGCAAAATACAGCCTATCGGAACATTCATTGTCTACGTTACGGATTTTTACATCATTGAGAATACCAAGATAACGGCATATCTTCCAAATATTGCCACCAGGCTGCATGCCACCAATAACATGCATTCCTGTATCGAAATGCTCGCCAAAACGCTGAAATGTCTGCAACCCACCACCAATCATTGCATTCTTCTCCAAGATGGTAACACAGAACCCCTCTTTACTAAGTATTGCACCTGTAAAGAGACCTCCTAATCCTCCACCTATGATGACTACCTGTTGCTTCATATTTTATTCGCTTCAATGATTTGTTGGTATATTTTTTCTGCTGTCAGCAACTCACTGCACGTAACTATAGCTCCAACAATGACTCCGAGGATTCCGTGTGAGTTGATGTTCTGACCTGTCTGTAACAGGTTGGGGATTTTTGTGCGATGAGGCACTTTGCATGCAGCACCTAATGTTATGTCTCTTGCAATGCCGTACATACTGCCCCCTTCTGTGCCTGTATAGTCCCGATAGGTCAACGGAGTTGATGTATAATAATTCTTGATGTGTGAGCGCAGAGTAGGGAAGTGCTTTTCAACGGATGCCAAGAGTTGTTCTGCTTTTTGTCGCTTGAAGGCTTCATAGTCGGCACCACGATGACCAACTTTTGTACCAACCCACTGCTCCACATCTTTCATCTGCATATACGATATAATGACTCCTGTTTTGGCAAAAAGAGGGGTGATATCGTCACAGAAATGCATATATAGATAGCCCTTTGGCCACGAAATTGTATCGTACTGCTCACAATTCCAAGGTGTCCCATTATTATATCCGTAAAAGTTATAGTTCTGGTAACGCACAGAATTCTCCTTGAACTCAAGATACACAGAGAATCCGCCAACAGTTTGAGGTATGGCGTTGATGCGGTTACGGAATGCAGAACGTAACAGCTTCGAATCCGTCAGTTCCAAAGTGCGTATCGGATGAGCGTCAGAGATAACAATATCGCAAGGTACAAACTCGCTTCCATTGACTTCAACACCTGTGGCATGCGTGTCATCACACAGTATTCTTGTTACTTTGTTGGATGCCAACACACGACCACCATAATGTTCTATGGTTTGGGCCATAGACTTTGCAATAGTATCGCTTCCTCCCACAATACGGTAAGCACTTTGGTTATAAAAGTCCATGATGAAAGCATGGGTAGAGAAAGGGGTCTTATCGAGCTCAGCAGCATATAGGGGAAGAGTGCCAACTAACACTTTTGCCAATTCTGTATCAGGAATGACACTATCAATTACCTCGTTGATGGAACGCAACTGATACTCGGTGTTGATGGCTGCATTGCTCTCTGCGTGTTTCAGTGTGTGCAACGAGGATGCGCCAGCAACTTTTTCCACCAAATCGAAATAGCGGTTTAAGGCTTCCTTCTGATGAGGGAAATAACTGGTCATCTGCTCAATGAATCGTTCACGCCCATTGGCAAAACGATAGCATCGTCCGTTAAGGGCTACAACATCATAGCCGTCCTTATCCAAAGGCGACAGCTGAATGTCCTTTTTGACCCCCAGATACTGTAGAAGACGATCTAAGGTCTGGCCTTCAGCAGCACTACCAATGAAGTGCATGCCCGTCTCGAAGCGTGCTCCGCGACGACTGAAACATTGTAGACAACCACCTATCCGAGCACCCTGTTCCAGCACGGTGACATCATAGCCATTCTTTGCCAAAATGACCCCGCAGGACAAACCGCCCATACCACTTCCTATGATAATTACTCTCTGCTTAGACATCCTGCTCTATCTGGTTTGCTATTTGTTCGTACTTCTCGATATAGTGTCTACGCATCTGCGAAGCCTGCCGTTTGGTATCGCCCATCGCTCTCAGTTGGGCATTGGTTATCGAGTCGCCCACCTCAACATATATCGGTCCCTTGCGCAGGTGATAGGTTTTCTTTGGCAATATCCTTCCTGGGCCGTAGAGATACATTGGAACGATATCAAGCCCCAGTTGTTCGGCTATATGGAATGCTCCTTGATGGAAACGTCCGATGGTGCAGTCTTTTGAGCGTGTCCCCTCAGGATATACTGCTATGCTATAGCCTCGTTCGACCAGCGATTGTAACTTAGGCATCAGTTCGTCAATACCCTCTGCCACAGGATAAAACTCCGCATTTCGTATCAACAGACCATAGATCGGATTATGCCATACCCACTGATTAGTCAGGAAGATTATGTTGGGCGAAAAAATCAGTTGACAGGCAAGGTCAATATGTGACTGGTGGTTACATATCACCACTGATGGTTTATCAAAGTCGATACCCTCAGCAATCTTATACTTGAAACGAGTACCAGGGATACCGTGATGCAACATGATGAAACGCGTAGCATGATATATCAGACGATGCAGATTGTGGCGCTTATTTTCAGTCATTTTGCCAATCTTCACATATACCCAAACGGCAGGGGTGATAATGAAGAAACAGAAAAACAATACGAACGTCAACGAATAGACGGTGCGCACTATGTTTGACAACAGACGAAACAAGCGTAACGGAAGTCCATAGACAATAGCTAAGAAACACAACACTGTGTTGAGCACACTTATACGCGTGAAGTCAATCCCTGGACGGAAGTGACTGACGCGCTCCTCACGAGGCGGATAATACACATTTATATCAATGGGTACCAGTTCTACTCCGTGCCAAGAGGCAAACACCAACAGTTCCAACTCAGCCTCATAGCGTGATGTCAATAAAGAAAGACCGTGAAACTTCTTCAGTGGATAGAGTCTATAGCCTGTTTGCGTATCTGGCAGTTTGCGTCCTGTCTGCACGCAGAACCAGAAATTGGAAAATTTATTAGCAAACTTGCTGCCTTCAGAACGTTCTACACCTTCCAACTGTCTACTTCCGATAATCAGCGCACCAGGATGTTTCTGGTTGGCTGTCAGGAAAAGACCAATATCGCTCGCATAGTGCTGCCCGTCGCCATCGAGAGTGATAGCATATGAGAATCCCATCTCAATTGCACGTCTGAAACCTGCTTTTAGCGCATAACCCTTGCCACGATTGGTGGCATATTCCACAAGCGTGATACCTGCTATCTGGTGTAACTCAGCAGACGTGTTATCAGTAGAGCCATCATTGACGACAATGACATCGCGACACTCCAGTAGCGCATCACGAACCACAGCAGCTATTGTCCTACCATTGTTAAAGGTAGGAATCACGACACATATTCCTCGGTCATGAAGCGTCTGGTGTTGTTTCTCTTTGTCTGTTTGCATCATATTTCTTGGCAGGTGAATGAGAGTTTTGCCAATGGCGCTTCTGTTGCAAGCACTTGAACCTGCAACCTGCATGTCTTGCTTGTCTCATCATTAACAATCTTTTCAAAGACATACGTCACGTGAGGTGTTGTCACTGGAGATATGACATTCAGAAATTTGACGTTCTTGATGGTCTTAATCTGGTAGCGTTTCTGGGCATAGTCCTCCAACAGTTCCTTCGCTATCTGGATAATGCATACACCAGGGGTGATGGGCTCACCAGGAAAGTGAGCTTGATATATAAGGCTTTTCTCTTGCAGAGAAACGTCATATCGTACAGGGAGAAACGTCGTTTCTCTCTCAGAGATCGTATATAGATTATTGAGTAACTTCATTGGTTATTGGAGTAAATTGATATGTAATTTGCTGGCGCTCATTCTTGAAGCAATACTCGCCCTGCTGCAGACGAATCATCAGTTGTGCCAGGTCTTTCTTCAGTACACGACGGATATACCACTTGTCCATCATAGAAATAACGCTATGTAAGTGTATTTTCTGATGACGAGGGTCATAGTTGAAGTCAAGGGCTGTAATGCCAAACTCGTTGAAAAGACTACCCTTGATGAGACCTTCCTCCTTGACCAGTATGCACATCCCACTGATATATCCGCGAGACATCTCGATATATGCCGTATAACGTGCCCGTTCGCCTTCATGAGAAGGGAACGTCACCTGTGCACGAGCCGTTATGACACACAACAGCAGATTAATGCACAGCAAATATCGCAGCATTGATAGTCTCATTTGTACGTATATTCTTAAGGGTTATTAGCGTTTTATCACCATTCTTCTCTATCATCTCCACACAACTCACCACAGCACGTTGCGGATTGAAGTGCAGTACTATTTTCTGAAACATCTGTCGCATGTCCTTACGTTGGGGTACCAGTGTGGCAATCCATTCGCTATTGGTAGTGGATATGGTTGTCTTAAACGTCTTGTCGTCAGAAAGACAGTTACCTACCACACTACTCATCATGACACGAGCTATCTCGCGGAACATTTTGTTCTGCTTGACATCAATGACATCGTTACGCTGCTGATTCTTCAGCAATACTTTGTCGCTATTCAGCACAAAGGTATATGTATAAGGATTAGTATATTCCCAACGCAGTTTGCTACTCTGCTGATAGTACATCTTCCCTTGTGCTACCATATCGTCGTTGAGCATCTTTAGGTGTTTGGTCTGAACGAAGTCACACTGCATGGTTTTCATCGCTGCAGCTGCCTGATTGACGCGTTGACGTATCTGTGCTTCGTTAAGTGTCTGTGCTGATATTGATACGACACTCAGCAGTGACCAAAGGAGTAAAAAGTATCTCTTCATATTACTATTTTGCTATTAAGAAACAACCCATCATAATCAATGCCACACCCAGCCACTTCGCTGCAGACACCTCCTCATGGAAGAACATGATGGCCGCAAACATGCCAAAGATATAACTCAGACTGACCATCGGATAGGCCGTACTGAAGGGAAAGTTTTTTACGATATATGCCCACAACAGTGATGCAGCGCCAAAGAGCAATCCACAGGCAGCAAACTGCCAGTTGACAAGCAAACTTAACCAGAAACCACGCGACCAGCTAAATGCCGGCATGCGCATCATGGCATATTTTAAGAACACCTGTCCACCTGTGAGCAGGATACTCTGTAATATTGCGTATGGTATTATTCTCCACATATCAGTACTATTGCTGTTGATTTGATGGCAGGCTGCTCCTTTTCACCTATACGATATAACAAGTCTCGATACATAGGCGTTGTCTCATCGTGACAACCAACCAATACTGTTCTTACTTTCCCACTTTGCAACAACAACTCAGCATCGCGCAAGGCCCATTTCAATGAGTCGTCATCCTGAGTGTATGTTATGTTATATCCGTGACACCCCAGACGTATTGCAATATTGCTACTGATGGTATTGTGAGTGCTCTGCATAAAATACGTAGGTTTCAGCGTAACCTCCCCCTCCTCCGTCAGTTGACGAAGCAGTAGTTCTGAATTTTCCAAACATCCTAACGCAGTACCAGTAATAATCGCATCAGGTTGTTCTACACCAGCTTCCTTCAGGGCTTTCAACGATGACAGCAACGAGCTCTTCATGATCTTTCCCATGCGACGAGCTTCTAACGGCTTCACATAGTCACGAATCTCAGCCAACTCATCTTCTGATGTAATTTCTACCCTTGCAAGCTCCTTAATGTGAGTTTTGACTGTCGAATGCTGACTGTCTAATATTGAGTTGCTGTCCAGGCTAAAGACAAGAGTCGTGTCATTGCCTCCAAAGCCAAACGAGTTGCATAAGACATTGCGTAAATCATAATCAGTCTCACCCAGCGTAGGAACAATACCGTCTGTCATCGGTGTTGTGAAGCCAAGGTTAGCTGGTACAAAATGGTAGCGCATAGCCAACAGGCAAATCACCGCTTCAATACTTCCTGAGGCACTTGTCGTATGGCCAGTAAACGACTTGGTACTACTAACTAAAGGCATCGTGTCACTAAAGACTCGCTTGAGAGCATTGCTCTCCGACATGTCATTATTGGGAGTCCCCGTTCCGTGAGCATTGACATATTGTATATCGGAAGGGTTCATGCTTGCCATCTGCAGTGCTTCAGTCATAGCACGATATGCTCCTTCTCCATTCTCTGACGATGCAGTTTGATGGAAAGCGTCACATGCATTACCGTAGCCACGAAGGTAGGCATGTTTTTCTACCCCTCGCTTTGCTGCAGACTCATCTTTCTCCAGCACCACGTAGGCTGCACCCTCTCCGAGGTTCAGTCCTGCACGATGCTCATCGAAAGGTCTGCATCGCTCATGGTCAAGAATCATCAGCGAGTTAAACCCGTTCAGGTGAAATAGAGACAGTGATTCGCAGCCTCCAGCAACAACCATATCGCACTGGTCTGCCTTCAACATGTTAGCACCTAATATCAAGGCATTGGCTGCAGAAGAACAGGCAGTAGAGATAGTCGTATATTCAGCGAAAAGGCCGAAATAGTCTGCTATCATCTGTGTGCTACGACCACAACTGTGATTCTTAACACATGCTAAATGCTCATCGGATGCTGTCAGGGTATCAAAGAACTGTTCTGTGATATCCATACCTGCAACTGTGGTACCTGAGACAAGCACTACGCGCAAATGATTATCGCAAATAGTTTGTTTGTCAATGCCAGCATCTGCCAACGCCTGTTTTACAGCCAGCATACCCATCAGTGTAGTGCGATTGGAATATTGGTCTGTGATGCCAAGTCTATTGCGCATCTCATCGTTTGACAACTGAACCTCGCCAACGGGTAGTTCCTGGTGAGTGGAGCGCAGATACTTCATCACACCAATTCCCGTCTGCTTGTGCTGTAGTGACTGCAATACCTGTTGCTTATCTAAGCCAATGGCACAGACTATCCCTTCACCCGTTATGACGATATTGTTGTTCACTTTGTACGATGATTACTTACGTATTCTGCTATAGAGCGTATGCTTTTAAAGATAGCCTTTCCTTCAGCAGGATTAGCCAATTTGATACCATAATCTTTCTCCATGAGCACAATCAGTTCAAGTGCATCGATGGAGTCAAGACCAAGACCTTCACCAAACAGTGCATCGTCTGTATCGATATCATCTGGTGTCATCTCTTCCAGATTTAGTGCATCGATAATCTTCTTTTTTAACTCTAAAATTAATTCTTCCATATTTATTACTTCAGTTTACTATTTTATAATCAGTTTTAATTCTGCTTCAAAATGACTCTCATCTTCATAGTCTATCCATCCGGCCAGCATGCTTTGCAGGCTATGATCCATGAACGTTGAAGTTAACACTTGTCTCATCATGTTCTCATCCTTATTGGGTATAATATAGAAAGAAGTCTCAGCATGGTAACCATTACGGACGGCTATTTCGCCACATACGATGTTTGGCAGAGTGTAAACAAACAAGGAAGGACTGGGGAAATAGTCATCGCCAATAGCAATGCTTTTAGCGTATTCGAGATCAACCCACACAGATGATGAATGATTAAACAATACTATAGCCCTATCTGTACATTGCTTAAGACGCGGATATTCTTGGTTCAGCAATAGTTCGCTGGCTACAAACCCCAACTGGCTCAAACGGTCCATCTTGTAGAACTTGGGATAAGAGCCTATATGACGTTTATAAATGTCAGTTAGTATGTTGTCGGCCGATGTGTCAATTTCTATCTGTTTTCCATCAACAACGATGCTATGAGGTGTAATCTTGACGCTATGAGCAACGCTATAGTCGCAGTCTTCTCTAAATTCATTAACATCTTCATCTTCCCAACTTGCATCCAGATATACAGCAGCATTGCATCCTCCAAAGCCTGAGATGATTTTTACAAACGACTGTTTGCTGACACTTACTGGGTTTGCAGAGATATTGACCTTTCCTGATACGCCAATTTCGCTAAAGCCACGAGTAGCCAACAGCTCCCCATGGCTGACGGAATGCATGGTGATAATGGTTTCAAGGATACCTGAGGCACCTAAGGTGTGACCATAATATCCCTTTAGGGTGTTGACGGGAATAGACGACAATCCTGAAGCTGCTATTGCCTTCGACTCCATCTGATCGTTATACATAGTAGCCGTACCATGCACATTGACAGCAGAAAGGGTGTCTAGGGCGATGCCTTCAGTAACATAGTTGATGGCACTGGCACATCCATCTCCTTTGGGCGACGGGCTGGTGATATGATATCCGTCATTGCGAATAGCACCTCTGACCAACTTCCAGGAAACTGTTTGTGGTTTGTTGACACTCAGAATCATTGTTGCTGCTGCCTCTCCTAAATTCAGTCCCAGGCGTTCGATATCAAACGGACGACAAGGTTCTGGCGACAGAGCTTTCAGCGATTGAAAACCAGAAACGACGAAATGACTGATGACATCACCCCCTACAACTATCGCATTGTCATAGCTGCCACTTTCCAATAAACGTTGAGCAGTAACAAGTGCTGCAACGCCAGATATGCAAGCATTGCATACCACAAGCGGTTGGCTGACAACCCCTAAAACAGACGCTATACGATTAGCCGATTCTGCAGGCCCTAACGAGCAGTAATCAACAGAATGCAGATGTTCAATGTTGGCCTTTGTCGTACTGATAACAAACAATGTTCTTTGGCTGCTTACGTCAATGTCACAATCAAGCAATGCATTTTTCACGCTGCTATAAACCAACGACTCGAACCACGTAAGTCCTTCAACCATCAGCAGCTTTTGCTGTTCTATCGTAAAACGTGATGCCACATAGTTATCTTCATCTCTACCCGAATAGCTAAGATAAGACGTTAGCGCAGAACGACCCTCACGAAGAGCTTTGTAGTTCTCCGCTGTTGTCACGCCCAATGGTGACGTTATATTATCTGCTATACAGTAAACCATAAGACAACTATTATCACACTACTTTTCAAACACGTTCCAACGTTTTTGCCATTCTTCATAGAACTTAGGACTGTACAGCACCAACTTATAATCCTTATCCATAAACACCTGTACACTATGCCCTGTTGCAATCAGACTCTCGTCGGCTGTATCGCGAATTTCGTAATCAAACACCACCTTTGCAGCCTCAGTGGGTTGATAGATGATGTCTATTCGAGGATGCATACCATATTTAATGGGTTTCTTCCATTGAAAGTTCATTTCCACCAACGGGGCATAATAACCATGATCGAAGTATCCCATATATGTAAGGTCATATTTCTCGCCAAATATTTCGCGGGCATCCTCAAAGTACAACATGTAGGAGCCATGCCACACCACATTCATGGAGTCTACCTCACTGAATCGGATATCTAATATTTTTGATGCCTTTAACTCCATATGCTTACTGTTCTTTAACGGCTATCTTCATTTCAGTGGTCGCCAACGTACGATTGCCCTGCTTAATGACTGCTGAGGCGAGCGTCATACCGAACACTTCTTCGATGACGTCAACAATGGTCGTTATCTGCTGTCCAACCTCAGGAAGATCTGTTACCTCCAAATTGCGAATAGCTCCGATAAAACCTATCTGAACAGCTTTTTTCAGAATGAACTTATTGACATACCCAATGCGGGCTGCACATGTCTGGGCAATGTTTTCTATCATTCCTAAGGCATTGAAATGACCATCCTCAACAAAAATATTATCTGCCTGGATGTTCATTTCGCAAATCGTCCTAACATCATCAAAATGCACCAATCTGCTAACCATCACAAATGGTTCCTGTTGGGGAAGCAACTCGTGGATGTCAATGTCGCGAAGAAATGCCTCGTCTGGCTGCTGATAGTCTATTGTCATATCTATGATTTCCAATATTCAAAGTAATTGTACCATTGTGTAGGATACATGGTGAGCATACGTTCCAGTTCAGCGGCGTAGCCTTGGGCCAACTGGCTGATTTGAATTTTACGCGGAGCCTCCCTGTTGTAGTCAAGCTGCGTGACGTATATTTTATAGCTTTTCATACTACTCTTCATCACATTGACCGCAAGCACGTTAAGTCCTCTCATCGTAGCCACGCTGAATGGCCCCAATGGCAGCTTTACTTCCGCACCCAATAACTGTGTAACGACATATTTCTGCGATCCGAAAATCCTGTCGGCAGGCATACTGACAATTTCGCCTTGCTGCAGTGCATGATCTATCAGGAACAGATGACTCATATCATTCTTGACAGGTATCATACGAATATTCTTGTCAGAAAACATATCCGTACGGTTCTCCATAACGGTCTGTTTCTCTCCATAAAACACCAATGCATTGAGTGGTTTTTCATGCGAGGTTAACGTATATCCTGCCATCTCGTAATTGCCGATATGTGAGCTAAGTTGAACAAATGCAGTCTCTTGACAAGTCAGGCGCTGAAAGTTTTCAAAGCCTTCGATTTCTACCTTAAAATGCTTTCCAGCATACATAGCAAATCTGTCAATAACCACTTGACTGAACATGCAATGGTTCTGATATGTTTTCAGAAAAGCTTTTATAGGTCCGCAGCCCCATCGCTTACGAAAGTAGTGGTAGATAGGTTTGAAACCTGAGCGGAACAGACAGGGTGGAATGACAAAAACATAGGTGAAGACATAGACAATTCTAATGTCTATCAACTTCAATAGCCTGATGAGCCAATGGTGCATCAAACTATTTCCGTATGTCGTACCTTCCCACTTCTTGTCTGCCACGTCGGTTTATCCTACTTTGCTTTCAATATAGTCACAGAACTGGCTCAGCGTAGTGACTCCCTGCATCTCCTCAGGCTTTATCTTAAAGCCGAAGTTCTTCTCTACGATAACAACGATATCTACGAAGTCGAGGCTATCAATACCCATATCTTCCTTCAACTTGGCATCATCGAAAATCTTCTCCTCGTCAATCTCCAAATCGTCAATGAGGAATGCTTTTACTTTTTCTTCAATCTCTTGTCTTGTCATTTTTAAATTGTTTTATTGTTTTATTATTTGAGTTTACATACGATAATGGAATGTCCCTGTCCCAGATGATCATGAATCTGCTCAATCTTCAAACCTGCTTTTTCGATACACGATTGCATGTCTTCTGTGTTATACATCTTGCTGTTTCCATTGGCCATAGCAGTAAAATATAAACTGGTCATTGTCAGGCAGAAGGCTGCGGGCTCGTATTTCTGTCTATCCCAAAGGGTTTCCATGATGTAGATACGGGTTTGGGTAGTCATTGCTTGTTTGGCACGATTCAATATACTGACTATTTCATCCATGCTGAAACAGTCCAAGAACTGACTCATCCAGATGGCATCAAGACCTCCTTCACGTTGAGGAAATTCGGATTCGGAGTCCAACAGGTTAATCCCATAACCATGAATACGGTCTGCACCTTCTTTGCCTTTGATGTTTTCCTGCATCATCGCAATCTGTTGAGGAAGGTCGAGAACGGTTATTTCAGCTTCGGGACTATATCCGACACATTGCAATGCCCATTTACCTGTGTTACCTCCTACATCGTACAAGGATTTAACATGGTGCTCGTCGAAAATAATCTTTAATGCCTCAGGGAACGAAGAGTCACTATAGAAATGGTCAAAGCCGAACCAGCTTTTCTGCACTTGTTCTGGAAGTTGAGAAAGCCCTTCATAGATAGTTGGCCATGAACCGAAATGCTTCAATCCCTCTGGTTTTCCATTCTGCAAGGATTCTTCTAATTTAAACCATCCCTCATAGTTTACGTCATGATTGAAATCTATGTTAACGCGCGTTGCTGGGTCATTCACAAGAAACCATCCTGTTTTGGACAACGAGAATTTATTGGTGTTCACATCAATCAAAAGTATTCCGATACATAACGAAGCCTCTAACAGACACTTAACGGCATAAACTGAATGTCCTGTCTTCGCAGAAATTTCGTCTTGAGTCAAACCGTCCTTGGAGTCGCGTATAATATCAAGAATGCCCCATTTTAGCATGATACGGGAGGCCTGAAATACGACAGGCCCCCACGCGATAAACTCTGCTAATCTCTGAGCATCACGTGCAGAAAGAGTCTCTCTTGTGTATTTTTTTTCAAGCTCTGGAGATAGATGCATTTTATACAAAACACTTTATTTTAGTTTAAACAGTTCTTTTGCCAAGCCTTTATAGCACTTGCCAAGACCATCTGCGTAATCATAGTCTTTTCCAGAGCCATATCCGTCAACGTTTATTTCACAGATAATTTGGTTGGACGAAATGTCTAATACTTTGATGTATGCTGTAGTACTAAACTTACCTTGTCCCCATGAACCAGTAAATGCCTGATGACGTTCCAAATCCTTTACTTCAATAAGAATTTTGTATTTTGCATCATTACCTGATTCGACAATTTTCAGTCCTTTAGAGTTCTCGTTAAATGATTTAACAAATGATTGCTGAATGGCATTTAAACGCTTTTCATATTGGTCGCCGCACCATGTCTTAAAATCCTCATCCTCTTCCCAAGTGGTTTTGGAGAAATCAAACTCTACAACAGCACTCGCGTTCTCTTTGAAAAATGCTGCCTTACCTTCTTTTACTTTAACACCGCCAGCCATGCAATACATACTGGTAAGTAGTGTAATAGTTAAAATCGCAAGAAACCTTTTCATAATTTAAACATTTTATTAGTTTGACATTTTATTTGTATTTCCTAATTTCTTTAGACAAATATTTACCCAAGGACTCGCCTGTATGTTCTGCCCCATCTTTAATAAGATTGAGTTTAGAGCCGAATGTTCCACCTTTTGCATTTAAACCCGTAATACGAGCTATTATCTCTTCTTGGCTATTCACTACAAAGGCCTCACAGACATAGTTCCCTTTTGCGTTAATTGATAAAACTTTCACACGTAGAGTTATTTCTCCATCCAGTTCTGTTCCAAATCGAATGCTCGGACATTTTTTCCCCAATCCAGACATGAATTTACTTATTATGATAGGTTTGTCTATTTCCCAGTCCTGCTCATAAACTGCAAAATCTTCTTCAGTCATTCCGTGTATATTTGCATCGTTAAAGTCCAAAATGACTTTGGCTTTCCCACAGTTTTTAAGAGGGGCCAGTGAACCTTCTGTCACTTTCTGGGCATATGAACTTGAAAGCAATGATAATACCCAGATTAATAATATCAGACCTCGTTTCATAAACGTTATATTATTTTCTTAATTACCAATGCACTATTTGTACCACCAAAGCCGAATGAGTTGCTAAGGACAGTATTAACCTCTGCCTCAACCGTTTTTGCAGTGAGATTCAACTTCTCAGAGTATTCGTCAGGACTCTCGAAATTAATGTTCGGAGCAATAAAGTTGTTTTGCATCATGATGATGCTGTAAACAATCTCACTGGCACCTGCCATCCAGCATTCATGTCCCGTCATTGACTTGGTAGAGCTGATAAGGGCTCGCTGACCATGGAACAGCCTGTCAAGAGCGATGGCTTCATACATATCACCTTGCAGAGTCGATGTTGCATGGGCGTTAATATAGTCAATGTCATCAAGTTCTACACTAGCATCTTTCATTGCGCGACTCATGGCTATCACAGAACCATTGTCGCTTGGCTCTGAAATGCCACCACCATTGCTCGAAAATCCATAACCCACTATTTCTGCAAGAATAGTGGCACCGCGGGCAATAGCATGATCATAGTCTTCAAGTACAAGGGCAGCAGCACCACCACTGGGAATCAGACCGTCGCGGTCCTTATCAAATGGGCGACTGGCTTTTGTAGGTTCATCCATGCGGATGGAGAAAGCACCGAGAGCGTCAAACGATGCCATAGAATAATAGTTGGTTTCCTGAGCACCACCACAAAGAATCATTTCTTGGAGACCTTGTTTAATAAGCATGTAACCTAATCCTATGGAGTGACTACCACTAGCACAGGCAGCACTGATGGTAAAATTGACACCGCGCAGATGGAATATTGTGCTCAGATTCATATTTACAGTCGAATTCATAGACTGAAATATCAATCCGTAGCCCAACATCGCCGAGTCGTGTTTCTCATCCATAATTTTGGACGATTCAATCACGGGCTTAGCGGATGAGTCATTACCAAAAATACAGCCAACTTCGTTCTCGCGAAGATACTCGTCGCTGATTTGAGCCTGAGCAAAAGCTTGACGACTTGCCATATAAGCATATTGCGCTTCCTCAGACATACCAGCGCGGGTATGTCTGTCAATCATCTGCTTGGTGATTACAGGTGTTTTTACAATACCAGTGAGTCCCGATCTGTAGCCATATTCAAGCCTCTCTGGTTGCAATCCAATACCAGACTTACCCTCAAAAAGAGATTGTCTGACTGTTTCTATGTCTGTTCCAAGGCATGACCAAATGCCCATGCCAGTTATTACTACACGTCTTGCCATTGAAATTTATGTATATAACCCTCCATTAATATTTATTACTTCTCCTGTTATATATGCTGCTTCATCAGATGCAAGAAAAGCAACTAAGGCAGCGACTTCTTCTGGTTTGCCAAATCGGCCAACAGGAATCAATTTCTTCAAATCATCCTCTGGCAAATCCTTCGTCATGTCAGTTTCAATAAGACCTGGTGCTATGGCATTTACTGTGATATTGCGTGGAGCTACTTCCTGAGCCAAAGCTTTTGTTGCACCAATTAAAGCCGCTTTCGCAGCACTGTAATTTGTTTGACCAGGCAATCCTTTTACACCTGACAATGACGCAATATTAATAATCCTTCCACCGCGTTTACGTGGCATCATATGCTTCAGCAAACATCTTGTAAGATAAAAGAATCCGTCAAGTGTAGTGTCCAATACTCGATGCCAATCATCATCTGACATCATAAACATTACATTATCACGCCTTATACCAGCATTGTTTACCAAAACAGCAATATAGTCATCTGGATGAGATTGTTCCCAACAACCAATAGCCTTTTCAACTTCAGTCTTATCCGAAACATCAAATGGCAGAAGTTCTGCTTTACCTCCATTATCTTCGATTAGGGATTTCGTTTCATTTGCTGAAGAATGATTAGAATTGTAGTTTATTATTATTGGCATGCCCATTGAGATCAATCTTTGGCAGATTGCTCTCCCGATACCTCTTGAACCACCAGTGACTAGAATATACTTCATCAGCCATCATTTTGTTGCCGCTGGCTACCTTGACGGCTGTTTATACATATCACTAACCACATGAAAAAAGCGTGGAGCCAGTTCTGTCGCTCGCTTCACGTTCTAAAGGCTCTCGCATTGCCCGACTAGTCGAAACGAGCAACGCGAAAGCCCCACACCGAATGATATATAGTCCCAATAACGGCAATTAATCCGAAAGAGGGTGATATAATCATCCCAAGGGGCGTTCCGTTGCTTTGTCTTTGACTAGTCGTTCGAACTTGCGAGATTCTTAGAACGTCAAATTCAAAGCGTACAGTAACGCCTTTCCATATGTTAGTCCCCAACCCAGCCGCATTATCCGTAAGGATTCAGCATCGGCGTGGGAACATTTTGCAAAAGTACACATTTTTTCGTAAATAGAGCCATAAAAATAGAAAATTATAATAAATAAGGTGAAATATTTAGTATTTCATCGAAAAAAGACACATGAAAATCCAATTAATTGTATTAACAATAAGACGTTTTTGACTAAACATGGGTTATTTTAGGAAAAGTTTTGTACCTTTGCATTCAAATTGAAGAATAGAGTTAAGGAATGAAGAGATATACTATAGCTCAACTGCAACAGATGCGCGAGTCGGAAGACCACGTAGAGTTCAAGAAAGGCGAATACGGAAACGTCTCTTATAATGGAGGCGGCAAGGAGAGGCCCAAAGACAGGCGTAAATGCATCTTGGGCTATGTCACTGCACTCTGTAATGAGGGTGGTGGCAGGATGGTTATTGGTATGCACGACAAGCATCCTCATCAGGTGACAGGAACCAAGCAAAACGAGAACGCATTGGGCGAACTGGAGAGTAATATCTATAGGGACTCAGATATTCGCACTGAAGTTTACGAGCAATTCGAAGATGAAGCTAACAAGACAGGACGAGTAGTTGTTATTGAAGTGCCGTCAAGACCTATCGGTAAGGTTTACAAGTTTGAAGATGTGCCTCTTATGAGGGTTGGCGAAGACCTATTGCCGATGGACGACAAAACATATCTCTCCATCATTCAGGAGCAGGAACCGGACTTTTCTGAGCAGTTCTGCGATGAAGCCACCTTCGATGACCTTGATTCAAAGGCAATCAAAGAAATGAAAGAGAAGTATGCCAAGAAGCAGGAGAATCCTTCTTTCGTTTCGCTGGATGACAGGCAGGCATTGAGTGATTTGCACCTTATCGTTGGGAATCGTATCACTAACGCTGCCGTATTACTTGTCGGTAAAGAAGAGTTTATCAATAAGGTGTTCCCACAGGCCAAAGTAATGCTGGAGTATCGCAATACAGAACCTCAGATACATTTCGACAACCGTATGCAATTCGGACAACCGTTCTTTCTCTTGATTGATAAACTCTGGGATGCCATCAATCTGCGCAATGGCTCTGTGCCTGTAAGAGAAGGTGCCTATATCTTTGGTATTCCGTTCTTCAATGAGGATGTAATAAGAGAGGTTGCCAATAATGCTTTCGCACATCGAAATTATCGAGTAAATAGTGAGATCGTGGTCAAGCAGTATCCTACAAAACTGGTGGTCATCAATGCTGGAGGGTTCCCCAAAGGTGTGACAATCGATAATCTGCTAACCACTCCGAGCATGCCGCGTAACAGACTCCTGGCTGACATCTTGGCAAAAACCGGTATTGTGGAACGTTCAGGCCAGGGCATGGACAAGATTTTCCTGAAAACCCTGTCCGAAGGTAAGTGCGATCCAGATTATACGGAGAGTGATGACTTCAATGTGACAGCTATCTTGTCAGCAACTGTAAAAGACAAGGCTTTCGCTATCTATGTGCAGAGCATACAGCAGTCATTGCCTGAAGACAAGAAACTGACAGTCTTTGATGTGATGGCTCTCTGCGAAGTACGTGATGGTAAGAAGGTACCATCTAACAGGCAGATTGCACAGAAGCTGGAACAAATGGGATTCTTGGAGAAACATGGTAAGACAAATGCTATCCGTTACATTCTTCCTCGTCGCTATTATGAATTCGCTGGAGATGTGGCAGCATATTCGTTAGCCACGGATTGGGACTTAGATCAGGTTTGGGCAGTAATCAAGCCATTCCTGAATAAATATGGAAAAGCAAAAATCTCAGATTTGGAAAAGCTTGTCGGCAGTCATGTTTCTGAGAAGCAGATGCGCAGTTATCTTGATGCACTACGAAAAGACGGACGACTGCAAACAGAAGGAAAGAACAAATATTTATATTATGTTCTGGGAAAGGGCGAATAAAAGGGCAAATAAAAAGGTATACAGGAGCGTTTTTTGTATTTAAGCATCTGATTATCAATATATTTGAAAGGGCGAATAAAAGGGCGAATAAAAGGGTTATATTCCTTCCGTTCACCCTCTTCTGAGTCTGTACCTCGGTGCATGCATAGCCTTGGCCATCTGATGGCATCTACGAGCAAAGGACAGCTCGTCCTCGTGGTCTTTCTTCTTGGGCAGTTCGTTATTGCCGCCACCTCCGCCACAAGATTCAGAAATCATAGTGGCTCCATCAAGGTACCCGAAGAACAGGCAAACAGTCGTCGCAGCCACCTTATCCACATCTTCGGCCACATCTTCGGCAATGTCAAGCCCAAGACTTTTCAGATAGTCCACGCCCGGCTCTGCCGCTATCTCATAAACCTCCGCTTTCGTGCCATTCACGATTTCGCGGATGGTTCTGGCGGCATCTATCATCCAAGTGGCATTAGCCAGACTGATTTCCGGTTCTTTACATAAGGCTTTCCTGATGGTTTCCTTCTCCTTATCAAACATCACGTATTTGTCGAGTCGCGGATTGACAATAGTCTGAACGGCATCCCACATTCCCGGCCAAAGTGACTCCATAACACGCTGCAAGCTGTCGGACTTATCGGCTTTCTCCTTGATTTCCCCGGCGTTCTCTGCGGTAATGCCCATTCTCGCCATCTCGTCGTACTGCTGAATCTTGCGGATGGCGATGGCATTCTGGCGCAGTTCCTGCTTGACGATGGCCCGGCTCCTGCGGGTCAGTTCCTCTATGTGGGCATTGTCGAAGCTGCGTAGGATGGTCTGCATATCGGTCATGATGCTCTTGATTTCATTGTTCTGCTGCCTTCTGAATTCTTCGGCATTTGTGAAGACCGATTTCCTCTGGCTCCTGACCTTATCCACCTCCTGAAATGCCGCCACAATCACGTCCATCATCGTCATCTTCGTCTTGCCCTTCGCTTTCAGGTTCTCGATAATAGCACCGCTGCTTTTCGGGTTATAGGTAAAGACCGCATCGCAGAAACCATTGAATGCCACCGACTCAGACGGGTCGCCAACGGCATCGGCCAGTTCTCTTGCCCGTAGTTCCAGTTCATTCTTCTCATTCCTGGCGGTTTCTTTCTCCTTATTGATATTGTTCAATTCCTGACGGGCATTGTCTATCATATCGTTAAGTCTTGACGACGCTTCCCGTTTCTCGGCCAAGGATGACTCAAAATTGTCGAGCGCCCATGCTGCTTGATCAATTTTCTTCTCAGTTTCCAAAGCCTTCTTCTCTGCCTCTTCTGCTTTCTTCAGAGCCTCCAGTCTTTCTCGCTCCAACTGCCGCTTGTTCTTCTTTCTGTGCTCCTTCCGTTCCTCTGCCGTCATCAGTGAAGTGTCCTCTCCACGGGATAATCCCCATTTGTCACCGACCTCATCGTGAAGCATCGTGTGCCACTGCCTATACGACTGCGAGGCTGCAAACCTGGTCTCGCCGAAGTAATGGGAGTAGCTGACAGCAAGCACCTTCTTCTTTTCAGCTGGCCTGTAGAACATCTGTTCGTCCTCGCTCAGCCTGCCAAACTGTCGGGTAGTGATGTGCTCAGGACGTTCCTTTCCGTCGCTCCTTATATCCAAATTGAGTTCATAGCCGCCAACTTTTCCGCGTTTCACTCGCTCGGCAACGGGAATCACCAACGCATGGAAATGCGGTGTCGTCTCGTCAAGATGGCACTCGAAGCCGATGACATTCTCCTCGCCGAACTTCCGGCACAGGAAGTCATAGTAATCCAAAGCCATCGTCTCAATCTGCTTGCGCCCGCGGGAGTTCGGGTCATCGGCAAGCGTAACGTTACCGTTGTCCTCCTGCCAGTCAAGATCCATCGGCTTGCCGAAAGCAATCTCCGTCATGCGATCATGGTCGCCGCTGATGACGAAATCAACGCATGTGTTCGGTTGGTTCGGCGCGTCCTTCACCCAAGGCTTGTAGTCCAGTTCCTTCAGCCGCTGCTCGTATCTTTGCTTTAAGGTCTTCCGTTGAGAGCCCAAAGGGATGATGCGAGGCTTGATATAATGCGCCTGGCCGTTCTTCATAATCATGGTATGGCCTCTCTTTATCTCAAAGTTGAGATGTCTTCTCGACCAGTCGTAGCGGTTGCCCGGCTGTTTGTTCTTGGCCAGATAGGTTTCCTCTGTCCAGTCACGTCGCTCGTTTTCCCGTCCCTGTGCAGTAGCGAAGGACGGGGAGGCAGATATGTTCAGCGACTGATATTGCTTGTCACAGATTTGCATAGTAACTACTGTTTTAATATAGGGTTCTTAGGGGCAGGCCCCTGAGCGGAGGTCCAGGAGAGGGTCACTCCTGGTCGGGTCCCGAGGGCTGACGAGCCTTCGGCATATTGGGGTGATATGGCAGTATTGACATTATGACCCCTAATATGTTGTGGATTCATTGTTGAATCCCCCTGTACGCCCATACCTCCGCTCAGCGTCACTGCTTGCCAGATTCCACATTCTTAGTCCACTCCTTGTCTCGCAGATAGACGAAGAGATAGTTCCGTGAATTAGGGTCACCCTGCATTCGCTGTACATGAGCGAACGCTGCCAACCGCTCGTCATCAGAGAGTTGCCTCCAAGCATCGAAAGCCTGCGATTCGTTGTTACCAACCTTTACATAGACAGCTTTCATCCGCTCAAAGGATGATGTGACATCAGCGGCATCGAAATCGCAGGAATCGTCAGAATCGCCGTAACAAGACGATACATTGTTAGCTACTGATTCGTTCGCATCATCAGCATCCGCTTTCTGTTTGGAATTAGTAGCATTCGCTGCGTTCGTTTTCTTCGCAGGGTTGTTAGCGGCATTGCCGTTTCTTGCAGTCCTGCTTTTGGCACTCTCGCTGCACTTACGGCTTTTCTCCTCTGATGCCATTCGCTGCATGTCGAGGTCTTGTGCTATCAGATCAAAGAAAGTTTCCAGACGGATGTCATTAAGTTCCGTTCGTTTACCCTCGGTGGCATACGTAACCAAAGCCTTCACCAGTTTGCCTACTTCTGTACTCGGACGCTGGCATGCAACGACGAGTACGTTCGTTAAAAACGATATTCTTTCAAGTGATTTCATAATCGTAAAAAGTTAGAGGTTCTACAACTAGTTAATCATGCCACGAAGACTTGTTCGGCTTCCGTCTGTGCGAACAAAGGATTGCCTCGTTCTCTTCATCAACGGTAAGAGGCACGGCATTCTTGCGGTTCGCCTCCAGCCACTTGTCCAACTCATCTGAGAAAAGCACCCATCGCTTGCCGGGCTTCATTCCTGGCACTTCGCCCTTCTGCAACTTCATGTAGAGAGTGTTCAGGGGCATGCGAAGATAGTCTGCGGCCTCTTCGACATTCATCGTGCGACGTAACTTTTCCATCTTGTGCTGCGTTTGTCCTTTTTGAAGGTCCAGCAGGGCCACCTTCATGCCGATGACTTCATCCCGAAGCTCGGCAATGACCTTTGGCAGGTCATTAAACGTAATTTCGCTATTTACCATTATAAACGAATGAGAATTAGATCTCGGCGGCAAAGGAACTACATTATCAGTCGATTATCAAGGTAATGATGGATAATGCATCAGTAATAATGATATAATGTGGATGCTGGTGATAACGAATGGACTTTCCTTGATAATGATGGTTGGAAAGGGGATAAGACCAGTACATGACTGAGCGGTTCTGATATGGTTGGATGGTTGCTGCTGGTTATTGGGACGGCTGAGGAAAACCCACAGAGACAAAACCGCCACACTGATCTTATTTAGTCAGTGCGGCGGCTTTGTCGTTAATAGTTATTCGCGGTTGGGCTTACTCTTCCTCCTGCCTTGCGGTTTGGGAATAGTGGAAAATGGTCGGGTCGTTTTCCTCGGGCTTGTCAATCTTGATATATCCCTTGTCACCGTTGGCTGTCAGGTTCTGGGCAATAGTTGTGTCCTTTACGTTCCTGCACAAATCCGGGAATAGTCTCACAATAAAACTGGCACAATTGTTACCATTGTAACCATTTTCCATGCCAAGACGTTTCGCTATATTCCAAATCAAGTGACTGATGTCGGTGTACTTGACGTTCATTCCCTGCTTCCATTTCCAGTTACGGCTCTTGGGCGTGTGGTGCCTGTCATTCATCCAGTCCTCAATCTCTATCCAGAGTGGCAGCATGTCTTCCTCCTCCAGAATCGGAGCCATCACCCAATAGATGTAGTCGTGTATGGCCTCCTTCCGTTTCTGTATGATTTCCTCGGTGATGACCAGACTGTTCTCCACGCTCTGGGCATAGATTTCCTGATGCTTCTCTTCTTCTGCCTGTCTGGCTTCTGCACTTGGTTCACTTGGTTTGGATAGGACGGACTTTACTGGTTTCTTCACCAACAGGTCGCCTAAACCTGACAACAGGGAGTAGCAACCTACAGCCAAGGACTCCAGCAACAGGAAGCATGAGACGAGAAGAACACCATACGGAATAAGGTGACTCATTCCATAGAGACGCGCTGCAGCCATATACGAGACCAGCAGCATTAATACACTGATGGCCACGATGAACGCCGTTGCATCCATCGTGGCTCTTGAAACTTTTGCAATATTTCTCATTATTCTTCAAATTTATTATCGCCTGAAACAATCTGGGCGCAAAAGTACTCAATATTCATCAGTATTCATGCCTTTGAAAATTATTCTTCAAAATTTAACACTCCGATAAAGCCTTTTTAACCTCACCGACCTTCATCTGGGCGATTTTCGCGGGTTTTAGCGTGATTTTGTCAACGGACTCGCGCTTGCTGGAGTCGGCCATGGCGGCATAGATTTGAGTAGTAGAAACGTTCTTGTGGCCGAGGATATGCTGGACGGTATAGACGCTGGTGCCG
>Ga0256406_1001558_pt1 | contig 36341 bp, 29 predicted proteins | sample RumenRJG_03DNA_FD_185986 | JGI IMG/M metagenome (GOLD analysis project Ga0256406, IMG submission 185986) | Bovine rumen microbial communities from Lethbridge, Alberta, Canada - RJG_03 | ecosystem: Host-associated > Mammals > Digestive system > Stomach > Rumen | place: Canada: Alberta | collected...
AAGGGAAGCAAAAATAAACCGAAATCAAACGACACCGCCACCGGTTAGAGCTGACGCTCTGCCGGTCGGCACTCACCAACAACCGCTGACTGTACCCCGTATAGTCTAACTGGTTGGGAAAGTACTATTTAATTGTCCGATTAAAACGATTTATTTACATCGAGAGAACCGCAGGTTCTCTCGATGAGGATGCCAAATAGTCTCGTCAGCTTTTCCTTACAGCTGCATGGCCGCGTTGTATGCCTGGCTCACCGCATGATAGATCATGCCTACATTTCTGCAGTCGCCGATTACATAGTTTTCATCTACAAGCGCGGTAAGGGAATCTACAAAATCGTAATCTGCTCGGAATCCCAATGCGCATACTACGGTATCCGCATTGATAATGAACTCTTTTCCGTCACGCTCAACTCGTACGCCTTCCGGAAGAATTTCCTTGACCGTCGTATTTACGTAGCATGCTGCCGCCTTCTCGATCTGCGGCATCAGTCCGCCGCGATAGAAGCTGTTTACTTCACCGGCAATTTTATCCTTCATCTCGACGATGGTTACGTCATGACCTTCATGATGGAAAGAGATCGCGGCTTCTCCGCCCACCAGTCCTCCGCCCATGATCACGATGCGGTGTCCGAGCTGTTCCGGATGGAGCTCCGCCTGAATAGCCATCACCACATTTGGCAGGTCAATTCCTTTAATAAACCCGGGCTTCCACTCCTTTGCGCCCACTGCAACGATCAGTGCGTCCGGATCAAAGCTCTTTACAAAATCACGCGTAACCTCCGTATTTAACAGAACCTGAACACCGGCTCTCTCCACCCGTTTTTCAAGGACGTGACAGAATTTCACGATATCTTCCTTGAAATAAGCAGCTCCTGCCGGATGCAGGTTTCCGCCGAGCTTACCGCTCTTTTCGGCAAGAGTTACCTCATGACCGCGTTTTGCCGCGACAATGGCCGCTTCCATTCCACCGGGGCCACCGCCGACGATCAGCACCTTCTTCTTTTTCAGCGGCGCTGCATGGCCGTATTTTTCCTCCAGCTCATGGCCGGTAATCGGATTTACGGTACATTTTGTGGTTTCACTCTTTACGATTTCGCCGAAGCATTCATAGCAGCGCAGGCAGGGCGTAATGTCATCCGCCTGGTCATGCATGGCTTTGTATGGAATATACGGATCCGCCAGCAGAGCACGTCCGATTTCCACGATATCCGCCTGTCCGGAAGCAATGATATGCTCCATCTGCGCCGGATCATTCAGGGAGCCCACACAGGCAACCGGAGTTTTTACGTACTTTTTGATTCCTGCCGCCAGATACACATTGACACCGCGCGGCCAGAAGGCAGAAGGATGCGTCCGGCAGAACATCTCCGGATCTTCGTGGTTTCCGCAGGAGACGTTGATCAGATCCACCTTATCATCCACCATCTTCGCCACTTCGATACATGCCTTTTCGTCCAGGCCGTTTGCCATCATGTCGTCCCCGGACAGACGGATCTCAATCGGGAAGCGTGGACCGACTGCCTTACGAACCGCATCCAGGCTCATGAGGAGGAATCTGGCCCGGTTCTCCAGAGAGCCGCCGAATTCATCTGTCCTGCGGTTCATAACGGGCGACAGGAACTGCGAGAAGAGCCATCCGTGCGCCGCGTGAACCTGCACCATATCAAAGCCGCAGTCCTTAACCAGAGCAGCGCCCTTTCCATAGGATTCGATGATCTCATAGATCAGCTCGCGCGGCATCTCCTGCACCTCACCGGCCGGCGTTATTTCATGGCTCGGTCCGTATGCAATCTTACCTTCCTTGTCCTCATCCCCGCCGACAGAGGCAAGACCGGCATATTTCCCTCCGTGAGACAGCTGGATGTTCGCATAAGCCCCTGCGCGATGAATTGCCTCCGCGCATTCCTTCAGTCCCTGACGGTTTCCGTAGGAATCCAGCTGCAGCTGCATATTGTGCTGTTTGCCGGTCAGAGAATGGACGATGGATTCACCATACGTAACCACTGCCGCACCGCCCTTTGCCTTCCGCTCCAGATACGCCTGCATCGCATACGTCATATGCCCCTGAGTATCAATCATTCCGGGACTGGTCGGTGCTGCAATGATTCTGTTTTTCAGCTTGATATTTCCGATACGGATCGGAGAAAGCAGATTCGGATATCTGCATTTTCCCTCAAAACTCTGCGCACTCATCTTTTGTCCCTCACTTTCTTACCTTCCACAGATATTTTCCTTTTTCACCGGCAAGGTAGGCATCAATTTCCTCTGCCATCATCCGCCCGGACCATCCGTCTACATCTGTCGTCAGACCGGCCATATGCGGCGTACACAGAACGTTTCTCATCTTGAGAAGCGGATGATTCACCGGCACCGGCTCCTCCCAATATACATCTGTAGCTGCGCCTGCAATCTCTCCGTTCTGCAGCGCCTCCACAAAATCCTTCTGATCGATGACAGCTGCTCTTGCGGTATTCAGCAGATACGCGGATTTCTTCATTTTTTTGAACCAGTCCTTATTGACGGATGCCCGTGTGGACGGAAGCACCGGAAGGTGGATGCTCACGATGTCTGAATTCGCGAGCATGGTATCAAGATCCGCCGGAACGCATCCGTCCGCTTCGATTTTCGCGGGATCCAGATAGGGATCATAAGCCAGGATCTTCATGCCGAATGCTTTTGCGCGTACGGCCACCTCACGTCCGATTGCCCCATATCCGGCGATGCCGAGTGTCTTTCCATAAAGCTCAAAACCAATTCCATAATCCATAAACGGATGATTTTCATCCAGCGGTCCGAAGGTTACATTTTTAACGTCCGGTACATCGTAGATATTTTCTTTCGCCGGTCCGCAGTGCTCTCCCTTATGAAGTCCTTCTGCGGAAATTGCAAGATGTCTTGCCATTGCAATCATCATGCCCATCGCGAATTCCGCAACGGCTACGCGGTTTCTGCCCGGTGTATAATGCAGATCCAGACCTCCTGCCTGAATGGCGTCAAAATCAACCGTTGCCGGAGTACCCTTAGCTACGCCGATAAACTTCATTCCGGAATCCAGCCATGCCTTGATCGTTTCCGTGCCGGCATACTCGTCGCCCAGAACCACCATTTCCTTTCCCATGCACTCCTCACGGGTTTGCTCCTCCGGCGCGTTTCCCTTTCCGTGCTTCAGCTCGCCGCAGACTGTGATGTCACAGGTTTCCTTCAGTTTTTCAAGCTCCTCCTCCGGAAGTCTTGTACATAATGCCATTGTTTTTTTCATAGTAAAAATCCTCCTGATTTTATAGATACATATGTTGCTGGGGCCGCAGGGTACAGATCAGCTTTTCTTCTTTGATTTACGAAAGCGGATGCGGATGACCGCTGCAAGACCGGCAATTGCAACGCCGACAGCAGAAAGCATGTAGACATGAGAAGTTGTCACTTCTCCGAAAATTCCTCTTGAAGCCGTGTTCAGGACAAACGGAGAAACCGTCTGCCCGAAGTTGGTAAAGCAGGTGAAGCATCCAGAAGCAAGAGCGGCGGCAATGGGCGGCACCGCGTTGGATACCTCTACCATTCCGGTCGGGATGAAGATTCCCTGTGAAAAGCCGCAGAAGACCGCTCCAACGGCCAGCATCGCAAAATTGCCGGGGAAAGCCACCAGAATTCCCGCCCCTACGGCAAAGCTGAACATCGCCACAGGCAGGGTGTATTTCTTTGCCACTCTTGAGACAACTCCCAGAAGAAGTCCGATTACAATCTGCGCCCCGGAAAAAATACCTGCCAGAGTTCCGGAAGCGCTGCTGCTTCCTTTCAGCGCACCCGCGAGATGCATGGAAATATTCGTCGTGAATGTGATCAAAAACAGATATTCGAAGAATCCCAGCAGAGATACCTCAAAAACTCTTCCATTGAGCCGGATCTTCTCCGTTTTCTTCTCCTCCTTCGCGTGCTCCGATGCCGGAAGCATCGCCGCAATCACAGCAAAGGAAAGAAATCCGATGATGTTGATCAGATACGAGGTGGTAAAATGATGCGCTCCCAAAAGGCCGCCTACGGTCGTGACTACCACCATCCCGGCTCCCACCGAAGCCGCCTGAATTCCCATGACCTGCGTCCGCTCGGGACCGGTAAACCACTCGGCGACAACCGCTGTATTCAATGCAGTTGCAATTCCAAGGGAGATGCCATACACTGCTCTGCACACAAACAGCAGCCAGAAGGAATCCGCTAGAAACGGAACAAATCCGCTGATCCCAGCCAGAAGACCCGCCACGATCAAAAGCGACTTCTTGCTGAATTTGAGCACCAGTACACCGGATAACAGGGCAAAAATCATTGCCACAAAGGAAGGCGCCGTGATGAGCATCTGCACAAGACTCACGTCAACCTCAGGGAAATGCGCGCTGATTTTATCAAGCACCGGCGAAACGCTGAACTGCAGTCCCTGTATAAATGAAATTCCGACAATGGAAAAAATAATTCGTAGTTTTTTTGCGGGATTCATTTTTTCTTGTTCCAATTGTTCTCTCTCTTTCTATTTTTCTGTCTCAGTATGCCTTTTCCAGAATACCGATGACGTCTTCTTTTGTTACACCCTGACGGGGATTAAACATCAGAGGCGCCTCTTTCAGCACTTCCCCGGCTAGCATATCGAAATCCTCTTTCCGGATCTTCTGCTCGGAAAGGGTACGGATCTTCAGATCCCGGATCATCTTCAGAAGAGCATCCGACAGCAGATACGGATCCTTCTCGGGATCACCCGTCGGTTCCAAACCGATCGTCCGGGCCATATCCACCATTTTCTCCGGGCAGCTCTCCGCGTTGAAGGCCATTACATAAGGAAGCACACAGGCATTTGCCATTCCGTGCGCCAGCCCGAAATGAGCGCTCAGGGTATGTGCTATCGCATGGTTCAGACCGAGGTTTGCATTGGAGAATCCGAAGCCTGTGATGATACAGCCGAGCATCATCTGCTCTCTCGCCTCCATGTTGTTCCCGTCCGCTACCACCTTCGGCAGATTCTCATAGAGAATCGACAGTCCCTTGAGCGAGTTGTACTCCGTCAGCGGCGTTGCGCAATTGGAAATATAACTCTCCACCGCGTGCGTAATCGCGTCCATACCGGTAGCCGCCGTTACAGACACAGGCATCGTCCGTGTGAACTCCGGATCGCAGACCACATCCGACGCTGTGAGCTTGTTGTCGATTACGACATATTTCACAACCTTCTTCGTGTCAATCAGGGCGCTGACGTTTGTGATCTCGCTCGAGGTACCCGCGGTTGTCGGTACGGCGATCAGCGGAAGCAGATCATTTTTTACCATGCCGATTCCCGCATAATCGCTGATGTTTCCCGGATTTGTCATCAGCACGTTCACTGCCTTCGCCAGATCAATACTGCTGCCTCCGCCGACAGCTACAAATCCCTCAACCTTCTCGTCCTTTGCAATTTTTGACGCTTCCTCAACGACTTCATTGGTCGGATTCGGAATGACTCCGTCAAAGATCACATACCCGACGCCGGCCTTTTCCACCTGCGCGATGATCTTCTCTGCTATTCCGGCCGCCTTCACCCCGCCGTCATAGACAATCATTACCTTATGCAATCCGTGTGACGCCAGAAGCTCCGGAATCTTATCCGCGGAATCTCTTCCAAACACAATATTGCTTTTTATAAAAAAATTGTAACTCATAGTTTCTCTCCCTTCATCAGTTCAGCTGTTACTTTCAGTCTATCGAAAGGATCCTGCAAAAAACAGAACACATCCAGCTGTTCTGTGTTAATTGCACACTTTTCCGCAAACTGTACAGTATACGTAGTCTTCGACTGCTCTCGCAGTTACCCTGTTCAAGTTTTATTAAGCAAAAATTTTACAGATCTGCTTCTCTCAGCGAATTGGGTTATCTTTCATCTATTGTTCACTCACAACTATGTACGGCAAGGATTTTAGCCGCACGCGAACAGTAACCTTTTTCACATTACTGACAGATACTTGCGCCTCCCGTTGCTTGAAGATTTTTTCATCTGCATGTACAATATCTATAGTCATACATGAGCACGGCATAGGGCAACCGGCAGTTGACGCAGCCGCAAGACTCTTGTGCAGTATTGGTAGAATCCGCCTCTTATGCAGGCATTGAATGGGAGAGGAAAGAATTATAATGGCAAAAGCATCCGCCGCACCGCATCGAACTAATAAATCCGAGCAGACCAGAGAACGTATTATAGAATCCTACCTGACCCTGATCCGGGAAAAAAAATGGGATAAAATCTCTGTCATTGAGATCTGCCGCCAGTCTGATATCACCAGGGGAACCTTTTATCAGTATTTCAGCGATATATACGACATGATGGAGCAGATTGAAACCTCCCTCCTCACGGAGCTGTCAAACCGCTTTGCCAGCTCCCGCCGACAGTCGCAGCTACCTGTCAGCACAGAAACCTTTTTCACCAATTTCAACCCTGCTCCTCCGGAAATATTTCTGACCTGGTTCGAATTCTGCCGGAATCATAAACAGGCAATGATGGCCCTTCTGGATCGCAAGAACGGTGATACCTATTTTGTAAAGCGCCTGAAACCGCTGATCAGCAGCTATATTCAGGATATGATGGACCGCGATGGAGTTCCCAGAGATGAGCTTCGCTCTCATTTTGTCGACATCTTTATCGAGCTTCATTTTCTTTCGGCGCAGACCTGGCTTGACTCCGACGATTCCATGGAAATCATGGACATTGATGATATCGTCAATCTGCTCAATGTCATGCGGGTCGGTGCTCTCTATATGAGCCTGAAACACAGAGAAGACCCGGAGCGTTTTGATGAAGTCATGCACACACATCCCCGCGATCATAAGGAAGCATGACAAATGACCTCTATAGAAGGGACCGGAAGAGATCCCCGCCTTTGCGGAAAATTCTCCTTCCGGTCCCTTTTAAAATCTCAGTAATGACACTTCGTATTACACAGCAAACACTCATACGATACTTTGTACCGCAAACTGTATAAGCTACGGATTGCTCCGTGCTGCGCACTCCTGCAATTCTACAGTAACGTCAAACACAAAGCGGCATGTCCGCTTACTGCTCTGCCTTCGCTTCCGCATCCATCTTCGCGATTTCCGCGTCGAAGTCATTCCGATACTTCTTCATCTTTTCATCCAGCATGTCCTTATTCGCCATCAGCTTCGGAACGCACACCTTGATCATATTTTTGATCTCATAATGATGCTCATAGATTCCCGGAAGCGTATTTCTTGCACGCTTCTGCTCTTCCTCAGAGAACGTGACATTCATTTTACCGTCAGCTCCTACAGAAGCCTTGCCGTAGATTCCGCAGACCGGACAGAGTACATCCTTCCCGTCATTTTCGATCATGAGAAGATCATTGTGGCAAACCGGGCAGACTCCCTTCGGTCCCACCCAGGTATTGACCTCATCGTATGGTTTACCGATTGCTTCAGCAACCGCACGACCAAGGTCCGCACTGGTCTGCATCAGCTTGTCATCGAGCAGCGGGCTTCCGGTCCTTCCCTGGTCATAGGCGTCAATGTGTCCGACTGCCTTCATGCACTGGGAAAAGGAAAACAGATGAAGCATGGGAAGACCCATGGAAACCCAGTGGTGCGACTGCGCGCCGCCCACAGAGATGTAACCGCAGTAACGATCCTTTGTATAATTCGGATTCAGAAGCGGTTTTCCCTCTGCCGCGCGCTTCTTGTTCTCCTCAAGGATATTGGCGCGGTCATGGGAAGGCATGTAGCGGTCCAGGAAATTCTTGAACTGTCCGACGATTCCAACCGCATACACCGGTGCAGCGATAATAACGCCATCGCACTCGTCAAAAGCAGCTTCCAGCTCCTGATAGCCATCCTTGAACGCACAGTGAATATCCACGTCGCCGCGATCTCTGCAGCGACTGCAGTAATCACAGGCATGGCAATGCGTGATTTCCATGCGCATGGTATTGATAAATTTCACATCCGCACCTGCCTTATGCGCCGCGAACAGCGCCTCCTTACACAAAATATCGCATCGTTCGTTCCTTCTGCCGAAGGAAATTCCTAATATTTTCATCGCTTCCCCTACCTTTTATATATATAAGAATACATTCCGACAGGCGTGAAACGCTCACGCCGCTCAGGCAAAATCGAATTTTTCAAACACCTTTTTGCCCGTATACTCCTTCAGTTCTTCCTCTCCGTTCAATACACGGATCGCGCCGGCGGCCATTGCCTCCATCTCAAATTCACCCGGATATGCGTAGACCGGTGCGATAAAGCTGCACGACTCCGTAATCTGATTGACCAGATCCTTATTGTAGACCATTCCGCCGCCCAGGAGAATTCCGTCAACCTTTCCCTTAAGCACGGCCGCCATAGAACCGATCGCCTTCTCAATCTGATAGATCATGGTGTTCCAGAGCATCGCCGCATAGCGGTCCCCGTCAGCAGCTCTTTTGCTGACTTCGAGCGCGTCGGAAATTCCCAGATGACTCACGAAACCGCCCTGCCTTGTGCAGAGTTTACGGACTGACTTGATATCCATCTTCTCTCTTTCCATATAGTCCAGGAGATCATAGACAGATATACCGCCGCAGCGCGTCGGTGCCATCGGGCCCTCGCCGCCCACAATATCAAAGCCATCCACCATCCGCCCCTGACGGTGTGCGGATACGGAGATGCCGCCGCCAATATGACAGACTACATAGTTGCATTCTTCATATTTCTTCCCGAGCACATTCTTGCTATGACGAATCGCCGTTTCCTTCAGATTCAGCGCATGCAGATGAACGGTTCGGTACACCCCTTTGATTCCGGTCATCCTTGCCAGATCCTGAAGCTCATCGGTATCCGGCGGATTGACAATCATGGCTTTTGCGCCGTACTTTACGGCAAACTCATGTGCGAGCTGCGGTCCAAGAGTTGCCGGATGTACCACACCGTTTGCGCAGGTTCTGGCATGCTCCAGAACCAGATCGCTCAGGTTATAGGTTCCGCCCTCCACAGACAGAAGGCCGCCTCCGCGGCCTACAAATACATCGACGTCTTCCAGCGTCTGTCCGTTCTCGCGCACAATGTCCAGAATCATATCCCTGCGATAAGGCAGCTGGTCTGACATGGTTTTGAATTTTCCAAGCTCCGCCGCGTCATGTGCTACATTTTTTGAAAATAAACAGGTCTCCCCGTCAAACATCGCGATCTTCGTGGATGTAGAGCCCGGATTGATTGCAAATATTTTGTACCCCACCTTGTCTCCTCCGATCAGTTCTGATTCATTTTTGCCGCGCGGACCGCAGAAATGATGATATTTCCTTTGATCTCGGAAACCGGCGCTCCCCTTGAGCAGTCACAGACCACGCTGTTAAAGCCCTGCAGCATGGGACCGTAAGCATCCGCATGACCAAACTGCTGGATCAGCTTAACGCCGACGTTACCGACATTCAGATCCGGCCAGATAATAACGTTGGCTTTACCGGCAACCTTACTTTCTCTCTTGACCTTCTTTGCCGCGACCTCCGGAGAAATCGCCGCGTCGAACTGGAACTCTCCGTCGATGGCGAGATCCGGTCTCTTTTCCTGTGCGATCTTCAAAGCCGCTGTCACCTTGTCGATCAGCTCGCCCTGCCCGCTTCCCAGTGTGGAATAGCAGACCATGGCACATCTGGGCTCCCAGTCCAGAAGATCCCTGACTGTCTCACAGGCAGAGATCGCGATGTCCGCCAGCTGTTCGGAATCCGGATTCGTGCAGACCGCGCTGTCTCCGATAGCCAACAGGGATCCTTCACTTCCCTTGAATCCCGGAATATCACAGAGGCCGATACTGGAAATCGTGCTGATGCCCGGCTTCATTCCGATCATCATCTGCGCCGCCAGAAGCACGTCTCCGGTTGTGTTGTCGATTCCCGCGAAGGTAACTCCGACCTCTCCGGCCTTTTGCATTGCCATCGCGTAATAAAGCGGGTCCGCCATACGCCGGTTCAACGCCTTTTCCTTCAGTCTTGTATCCGGCATTGCAACATACTTATCAATAATCTCCTTGCGATATGCTTCATCATTGATATCTACAAAGGTAAATACAGAGGAATCGTAGCCGCGCTCCACTGCCAGCTTCGGAAGCTGGTCATCGCCCAGCAGAACCGGAATAATATAACCGTCTCTGCCGGTCTCATATGCGGCCTGCATCATCTTCTCATTGGTCGCCTCCGGAAAAGCAACCTTCTGCGGGTTTGCCTTTGCCTTGGCATAAATTTCATCTAATACGCTCATTTTCAACTCTCCGTTATGAAATGAATAGGATTACATTTCTTCCTCAACCAGATTGACCAGATCGCCGATTGTCGTGCATGCAGCCGCATCCTGAAGAGTGATCGTAGCGTCCAACTCGTTCTCGATCTCAGCAACCAGGGCAACCATCTGCACGGAGGCGCCCTTCAGCTCCTCCTTGAAATTCGTCTCGGTGGAAAGCTCGGAAGCATCTCTGTTGTAGGAAACCGCTACCAGCTCAATTACCTTGTTTTCCAGTTCTTTTCTGTCCATGTTTTTTCTCCTTGAACTTATGTATGTATTAAAAACTATGATCTCTGTTTCCCGATCAACTCCTCGAAAACGCAGGCAGCATCGACGCATACAAGACTCGAACGAGAGATCTGCTGTAGTTTCGAGGGCAATCCATATAGTTATTCCGTGTTATAGCATGCGTCATCGTTTATTGATCTTCATCCAAATCAAAAACTACCGTTTTATAGCCGTCTCTCTGATAGATGGACGCATGTACATTAACCGGAAGTCCCTTTCCTTCGAGAATCTCCCGTCTTTTTTTCTTGCTGACGCCGCGCACTACTGCATTCAGATGCGCGCCTTCTTCAATCTCCACATCCCCGTAACAGAACTTGCCGAGAGCCTTGTATTCCGGTTTCATCGAAAGCGGAGCCGGCATTACCATGGAATGAAGCTTTGCTTTTCCGCTGATCTCAATCCACTCCATATCCCAGTTTCCACAGGTATTGCAGGCGTAGACCGGAGGAAACTCTACTGCTCCGCATTTTTTGCATCTCTTTGCGGTGATTTTGCCCTTCTCCAGATTCTCGTAGAAAGTAGCAACCACCTTTTCCAGTTTAATCGGACTTTCACTCATGATTTCGTTTCCTCCTTAGTCCGCTGTGCGGATGATATATGTACAGATATTCTGTGCGCCGCCATATCCGCGAAGCATGGCTGTTTTCGGCAGTTTCTTTACCTGGCCTTCACCAGCCTCGCCACGCATCTGATGAACCGCCTCATAGAGATCCGCAAGACCGGAAGCCGCATGAGCATGGCCAAAGGATGTCCGGCCGCCATTTGTATTGATCGGCTTGTCTCCGTCATAGGCAGTACGTCCTTCGCAGATATATTTCCAACCCTCTCCATAGGGCAGATACCCTGCGATCTCCGCTGCCACCAGATGTGAGGTGATAATGAAGTCATTCGCATAGAAGAGATCCAGCTCCTCCGGCTTCACACCGGTAAGCTCATATACCTGGCGGACCGCTTCGATCGTTGCATTGACTTCAAAGTGCGGAGTTGTCGCCTCACAGGCAGCACAGCCGACACCCAACACCTCAATCGGCTTATGGGACTTATTTCCCATGTACTTGTCAACCATATCCGTCGCACAGACAATGACCGCCGCCGCGCCGTCACACTTCAGCTCCAGCCCGGAAGCGCGAAGAAAATCGCCCATTCTCGGATTATATGGAGAACGCATATAATCCAGGACATTGTCGAATCCTTTCTCCTTAGCAATCTCCTCGTAAGGAGTTCTTGCAATCGCCAGCGGGTTCTTCGACGCATTTCTGCGATTGTTGATGCACATCCAGTTCAAGGTGTCATCCATCTGCTGATCCGTCAGTCCGCGTGTTCTCTTGTACCACTCCGCCGCGTCGTCATAAATCAGGTTCAGACCACCCATCAGGCTTCTGGTGTAATTCCGGTCATACAGCCATGCCGTCGTCTTCAGGAAACGCTCCATCGTGATTTTTTCACGCTTGTATGGATGCTCCGGAATCGCAGCACTGTCGCCGAACTCTACGCAGCCGGAAAGCACGCAGTTATATTTTCCGGACGCCACTGCATTGACCGCTTCCTCGATAGCATAATACCCGGTACAGCATGCTTCAGAATGGTGAATGGAGGCTTTTCCCTTCATGCCGAACCAGTTCGCGATCTGCACGTTCGGTGTCAGATAGTTGGAAGATGCAAGAGGACTTGCCTCACCATGGAAATAAAAGTCTACGTCCTGCGGATTTACCCCGGCATCTTCCATCGCTTTCAGAGCCGCGTATCCATACATTTCTCCCTCTGTCAATCCATCCGTTTCCGGATTGTCCACCGTATACATAAACGGAGTACATCCAACGCCAATGATGGATACTCCTCTGCTGTACGGATGAATCGTCGTTTTGTTCATAACAACATCCATTTTTTGTCCTCGCATTCTTGATATTCACGATTGCTTTCGCGGTCATTGTCTGATGATCCGTTCCTTCAATACGCAACCTCGGCCATTTTTTCCATCATATCCATTTCCTTCCCGATGAAATATAATGTCGTCGTCTATATTTCGACTCTATTTTGACCACGCGTGGAAGATAGTCTGTATAAAGGTCAATGATTATCAAAGAAAATGACCACATCATATCCGATAGCAGATAGAAGCTAGTGCCATGCCGGGACTAATACAGTATGTGGCGCGCTGTATCTGGGAACTATACAAAATTCGGCGCTGCACGCCCGAAAGGTGTGCAACGCCAAACTGTCTTGCTCAATATTTACTTCTCACATTTCTACCCGATAAACGTTACATCAGTCTACCTTGTAATCATCAAAATCGTACTTGATGGTTCCGAAAGGAGTCTCCTGCTCACGAAGAGCGATAGACTTCGAAAGTGCCTTGATCTCATCTGCCGTCACACTGCGTCCGAGATTGCCGGAAAGAACACATCCCTCGGAAAGGAACGCTGTCTTCATGGCAATATACGGAGAATCTACGCGTGTCTCATCGGTCAGGTCTCCCCACAGATAGGAATACCACTGCAGCTGATTGTCATTGTACATCGCCATCTCCGGATGCATCAGAAGCTCCTGCTGGCCGGTAATATCTCCGATTGCGCAGTCCAGCTTATTGTCAAAGAGCTGTCCTTCGTCGTTGACTCCGAACCACTCCAGTCTGGGTTTCTGCAGATTTCCGCCTCCAACGATCTGTCCGCCCTCCGGTACAGCCATCGGGCCGCCTGTCTGATCTACGTCGGTGAACTTCAGACCGCCGTTAGATCCGGCGATAAAGGATGTTCCGATTTCATCCATGTGGATTGCCCAGTCTTCATAAATATCCATGGAAAGTCCGCCCTTGAAGCGCGCGATAGCGACACTGAGATCCTCCACCGGAGCCGTGCGGCCAACTGCCTTATCGATTGCGGGATCTGTCCAGTAATCACTTGTTGTTACTCCATATACGCTCTCCAGCTCCGGCATGCCAAGCACATAAAGCATCTGTGCCAGATGATAGATTCCAAGATCAAACAGAGGACCGTGAACACCCACATCCGGGGTAATGAAATCATGGCTGAAGAACGGCATATCGTATCCGGGGCGGCCCTGACGTCTGTGTCCGACACTTCTTGCGTGGTAAACCTTTCCAAGCTTTCCTTCTGCAATCATCTTCCTGGCGATTCGTGTCTGCGGATTATAGATAGAGCTGATCTGAACTGCCAGCTTCTGACCATACTTCTTCTGCGCATCGTAAAGGATCTTCGCATCCGCGTAGCTGGCTGCCATCGGTTTTTCCGAATAACAGGGATATCCGGCTGCCATAACCGCGGTTGCTACAGAAGTATGCAGGTTGTTGTGTACGCAAACCTCTACCTCATCAATATCATCTCTTTTCAGCATCTCACGAAAATCCGCGTACAGATTTTTTTCCTCAATGCCATATTTTTCACCGAATGCTTTCAGGCGTTCCGGTACGATTTCAGCTGCGGCAACAACTTTAAGGTCATATCCGCGGTTTTTCAGGTTCTGGATTACCGTCATATGTCTGTGTGAAATCATTCCACATCCGATAATGGCAATTCTCAGTTCTCTCATTTCATGAACTCCTCTCTGATTTATCTTCTTTTGATCAATACCATAACCTTCTGCTATATACGGATCAGGTTCTGAATCCATCTCCGGATACAGGTTCTGCGCAATTCCGGTTATGTTCTATGAAACCAGTGCCGTGCAGAAGAATCTTCACTGTATTCACAATACACTGTGCCTCTTTGTCGTGCAGAAATGCAGCCGTTTACCATCCGAGGATCTTCAGATATTCACGGCTTCTTCTCGCCGCCTCCAGTGGATCCAGGCTGTAATGCTCGTCCTGCTCAACCACTACCCATTTAGCGCCGATCTCCGTGCATGTATCCAGAATCGGCTCCCAGATCTGCATACCAAATCCGACCGGACGGAATTCGAAGATGCCGTCATCGCCTTCCTCTTCTTTCACGGTCGTTCCGATCAGCTTATACATGTTCTTCGGATTTCCCTCTTTGATGAAGTCCTTCAGATGAACCACTTCACAGCGGGCGCCGTATTTCTTCAGATATTCCACCGGTTTCTGACCAGCGACTTTGATCCAGCACAGATCCGGCTCTACTTTCAAAAGATCCTCGGGAATCTGCGTATAGATATCATCAAAGCAGAAGCTTCCGTCCGGCATCTTGACGAACTCGAAATCATGATTGTGATATTCCAGCTTGATGCCGCTCTCCTTGAAAATCCTGCCGATGCGGGTCATCTCCTCGATGACTTTCTTGTAACCTTCCGGGCTCACATTCGGTCTGTACTCCTCCGGCAGATACGGAACCGCGATATATTTCACACCGATCTTCTTATAGGTGTCAGCGATTCCCTGCGGATCCGCCATCATATCCACCAGCGGCACATGGGCACTGATCGGATTCAAGCCGATTTTGTCAAGTGTTTCCTTGATATATTCCGGTTCCAATCCATATAGACCTGCAAGCTCCACGCCATCATAGCCCATATCCTTGACAGACTGCATCACCTCCGGAAATCTTTCCGGTGTGTTCTCAAGAAGATCGCGTAAACCATATACCTGAATGCCAACCGGTAATCTGTTGCTCATTTTGTTTTCCTCCCTTGTTTTCTTTATGCCGAAGTACCGGAACGTCTGCGGTTAAATGCTTAAATACCTGAATACCCAAATAATTGGCGTTCCATTCGCACGTTTTCTTATACTGTACTTCTTTCCGGCCTGACCGACTATTTGATTTTGACCTTCCTTTTATACATGTTTTGACTTCTGGTATCTAATCCAACCGGCAAAGGTCAAAAATAAATCTCTGTTTTTATCTTCAGGCTGTTTTCGGGCCGATCGTTCTCTCCTTGTAAAGTCTTACTCTCTCTGAATAACCTTTTAAAAATCAGTACCGGTAAAGCACCACACGATACGTCTGGGGTATCCTGCCAAACCGGACAGACATTTTTTCATCTCCATTAAGTACTCTTCCTCGTACGAACTGACCGTCGACTATGCTGCCCTCTTCCAGCCTGAGTATTTCTGTCTTATCTGCATCTTCAGGCTTCGATAAGAAGCTGATTCTGCACATGATACCTGTCAATAGAAATTCATTTTCAGAAAGCTCCATTATAATCCCTGCCCCGAGAGGGTTTCCGCCGGACCTTGGTTCATAAGCCACCTGCATATCGTAGCGTGAAAATCGCGCAAAGGTTCCAAAATCATTTTCTCCGTGTCTTACAAAGCTGTTCAGATGAACGGTTCCGCGCAGCTGCAGAAGCAACGGTTCCATTTCCTTCAGTATCCTGTACGTTTCTGAGAGAATTTCTGCACTTCCTTCAATTTCGAAGGCAGTCGGATCAATATTTAAGGCACGCATCACTTCCATCGGCGGACGATCCACCGCATCCGGATCCTTCGTCAGTTCCTCGATCCCAAATGGAGAATACCCAATGGCATACTTGGATCCAAAAGCATACATACAGTATGAAGCTGTCACAGCATCTTTTCGAATCTCCGGGACAAACAGCGGGTTCTCCTCTGTCTGATACTCGTCCATTACCTTCGCGCAGTAGGGAACATAGATATCCGGTGCGAACAGATCCAACCCTGGAGCAGCAGTTCTCCAGATCTGCTGCATAGAAACTACCGGACCTCCCGATGGATAAGATCCCGGATACCAGGGATACTGTTTCAGCCAGGCATTCACATAGCAGGGAAGCGGATAGACTTCTTTTCCGGAAGCGGTGATCTTACCTACGGCACTTCCAAAGCTCCATGCCATAAAAGCCTCCTCCGCCTCTTCCTTGAACACATCTCTCCACGTTCCTTTTTTCCCTGTTAGGTCAGTAAGCTCCGAAGGTATCCGCTGTTCAAAAGCCTCGTTTGCTGCCGCGGAATAGTCCCGGGCATCCCCAAGCATTCCCACTTCATTTTCCACCTGCATCATGAGAACTGTATTTTCTTCCTCATCTATGCTGCGGATATACTCCATCAGAGACCGAAAACAAGTGCGGTCTTTTTCTATCGCTTCCCTGCAAAAAGGAGACACCACGGGAATTTTCTCGCCGGATTTCTTTTCTACGCGAAAATACTTCTGCGTGTCGCTCTTCATCCAGCCGGGTACGTACATGGACTCCGCATTTTTCCAGAGTCCGAACCAGAGCAGCACAAGATGCATCTGATGCGATCTTGCCTGATTGATCAGTGCGCCTACCGAGGAAAAATCATAAACGCCCTCCTTCTCCTCAATAAGCTCCCAGTAAACGGGTGCCAGAATTGTATTCATGTGCATGCCTTCTACAGCAGGCCATACCTCCCGTTCCATGTACTCACTGTCACTTGCGGAAGAATTGTGAATCTCTCCTCCATAAATAAAGAACGGCTGGTTCTTCACGTACAGTGTGAGAATTCCCTTCTCATCTTTTCTGATTATCGGTGTGCTCATGACCTCTTCTCCTTTCTCTTCCGGACGCCGCCAGCACGGTCAGCCCTTATACAACCTCTCTAATGATCAGCTGTTTATTATGAAATACGACCTTATTGAGATACCTTATAAAAAAATTATAATAATTGCCTTTTCTTCACTCAATATTAATATTATAATATTTCTATCATTATATTAATGTTCTGTAAGTACTTGCCATTCTATAAAGGAGACAATATGTTTTTTTCAATTGGTTATACCCGTTACGAAACCGATCATATCCCTCTGCGTCTTCTGATTCTCGGCATTGACTACCTGCAGGATCCCGTAAGCCGCCCCTACGGTATGCCAATCTGGCAATGCTTTCAGGTGTCAGAAGGTACTGCTATACTAAATATCTCCGACAAACAATACCGCATTAAAAAGGGAGACGGTTTCATCATCCCCTCCCATATTCCCCATGAATATCATGCACAGGGAAATCTGCTCCGACTGAATTTTGTCGGATTTGGCGGAAACTGCCTCGCCACACTCGCACAGGACCTTGGCATTTCATCCCCGGGTGCTTACCACTATGCAAAACCCTCTTTCTTTTTGCAGCAGGTAATGGAATTAGAAAAGCTCCTCGATGCAGACGCTTCCGGCACTCACCACGCAGAACTGAATAAAAAACACACTGCATCCAAGCTGCTTTATGCATTTCTGATAGATTTATCAGAAAATCTTTCTCTCCTGCAGGCTTCTGCTCCAGACGGAAGCCACCCGATTTCCCGGCAAATCTCTGTCTACCTGGAGGATCACTACAATGAAGACATTTCCCTCGAACAGCTGTCAGACTCTCTGGGCTATTCGAAGGAATACATCTGCGGTATATACCGGCGTGATATGAAGAAAACGATTATCACACATCTTACAGAAATTCGGATTGCTCATGCGAGAACAGAACTCCTCACTAACTCGAACAAAAAAATAGCCGAAATTGCTTCGGACTGCGGCTTTGCCAGTCCAAGCTATTTCGGCAAAAAATTCAAAGAATATAATCACATGACTCCGGACCAATATCGGTTACGACAAATAATCCGATAAGAAACACATATTTATTTTTCTTAGTCTTCCCGCTCTCCGTGCAGTATCTTCTGCACCTCAAGATGTCTTTTCCCACTCTCCGGACAGTCTTTTCAGCATCTCATGATGCCTTCTCACCTGTTCCACCTCGTCTACCAGGTATTCTATACCCCGATCCTGCTGGTCTCTCTGTCCCTCAAATTCAGAATCAATATAGCCATCATATCCATATTCCCGCAGATATTTCATCGGTGTCTCATAGTCGATGCACTTGTCTTCATAATGACCGGGCTGCCCGGGGATCTCAGTCATATTGTAGAATTTTCCGTGAATGCTTACAATATGCGGGATAATATCAATGATATCCTCCGGCTTTGCACTGGACTCATGTGTAGCCATCCGCTCTACATCACTTCCCGGAATCCCGTGTCCCGGAAACTTCTCGTCCACTAGTGTGAGGATCTCATCGTGTGAATAATTTGCAGCATTTTCGAGAATCCAGTCCACCGCCTCAGGGTTCTTTGCGTGGCGCTTCACATAGGCAACCGCGACCTCCGAAGGCCGATACTGGAAAATACCAAAGTCCGGAACCAGTCCGATATGCTCTGTATGCGTGCGTTCCTTTAATTCCAGAAGCTCATCCACCATGCGGAAATTTACAGCAGCCGCCATCCCTTTTTCGGCCTTGATCTTCCCGCCCGGCTTAATTGGCCAGGGAGCATGGATTTCTTTTCCGATGCGGATATCGTATTTTTCCGCAGTCGGAATACACATTTCAATAACATCTGTAGGAACAAGCACCAGTGTTCTTACATTCCGGAATCCCAGTTTGTGAGCGAGCATGATATCCTGTTTCAGATGTTCCGCCGCTTCTTCATGGGTCATGACATGATCCCGGAACTGATGCACATCCATGTAAACATCCATTGTGACCGCTTTCATACGGTATCTCGCCATATAGCTGTGCCAGTCATATATGAACTCCTCGGAAGGGAAGGGATAATGCGGAATTGCCGCTTCATCAATGATTTCAATTCCATCTGTTCCCAATCCCTCACGAACCTCGCGGATCTGTGCCTTCAGGTCCAGTTTTTTGAAGAACTGCGCCTGCTGATAGCTGTATAAGGATACTCCTCGTTTTATCATTTCTCGTCCCCTCCTTCCTGTAATTTCAGATCATAATAACAGATGTTTGCAGTTTTCCCCGCTCCTGCGCCGCTTCCCGGCACCGGAGGATTTTTCACCCATTCCTCGTCCCAGGGCATATACCCATACTGTGACAGAATTGACTGCTGCAATCCTACTCTGTGGACGCCCGGCTCAAGTCCGCCTTCCTTATCTACATAAACCATCCCTTCATCGTCAAAATCCCAGTGCTCCCAGCAGCATTTCTTGATTTCTTCGAAAGTTCGCGGTGCTTTTCCGTTGATTGCAAAGCGCTGCTTCTCTCTCGGATATTCCACACCGTCTACCGAAATATAATATCCGTTATGCAGAGACAGAAAACATCCCCGATAATCCGCAATTCGAACACCGAAACAAAATCCGACGGTCTTGCCGTCGCGGACGACATTCTTCAAGCTGTCCTTTCGGATCAGAAAATCATCAAACATCCTGTTACCTCCCTTTCTTTTAGGTTCTATTTGTGACTATTCAGTATATTACTATCTCAAGCGGAGAAGGCCACTTGCAGGCCCTCATCGAGAACTTTCCTGCTCAACAGCCGCTCTGTCCGGCCGGCCGTCTGTCTGGCCGGTCAGCAGATAAGTGATAAAATTGCCTGCCTCCTCCGGTGAATCAGACCGGCTTCCTACTCCGATGGCAATGGCCTGCCCCCTCCCGTAGAAGCGATCCTTCGTGAGCCGTGTATCTTTCAACAGGATCCCCGAAGGACGGGATTCTCCATCCGATTCATCTTCACTGTAAATCAGATCATTCCTGTAGTCCTCCAGCACCGATTCCGGTAACACTTCCTCCAGGTTGAGAAACGCATGATTCTCAGCTTCCTTTTCAAACAGCTCCTCTTCTCCGGCAAAGACGTCGATTTCTCCGGACAGAAACTGTGCAGCAAGAATCTGCAGGGAGGAAGCGGATCTCTGATCCTGCGCCCCGGAATCGTAATAGAGGCTTGTATCCATCGTCAGCGTTTCGTCATCTGCATATCCGGCTGCTTTCCGGTAGTCCTCCACAAGACTGCTTTTCTCTGCCTCCAGGGAATCCGCTCCGACGAGCGTCACCTGCAGAACAGAGTCTGCCTTCCCTTCTTCCTGACCGCACCCTTCCAGAACTCCTGCCGAAAGCATACATAGAATCAGAATCAGCACCGTCTGCTTTTTAAACGTGTGCCTCGCGGCAGAGGGATTCTGTTCCATGACCGCAGTGCTCTTATTCATATTTTCCATTTTTCCAGACCGGGCGGGTTGGAACAGGCTTTCCGCTTTCACCAGTATTAATCTGTTCCTTTTCACTATATTGGAGCTGTCCCGATCCGAACTTCTTCTCTTCTGTATAATCGTCATGGTATACCAGATTCCGCGCATCCTCCTCCCGCCTGTCTTCATCCGACATCCCTTTTCGGAATACTTTTTCCAGCAAGACGGAAGCAAGCCACAGGGCCGTCGCCGGCATAACCAGAACAGCGACCGGCATCAGCCAGATAATCAGAACCGCTCCCGCCGCAAGTAAAAAGACCGCCAGAGAAACCGGAAGACTTGAAATCATCAGCAAAGCCGCATTTTTCATCGTCTGCCGCACCGTATTCTCAAATCGCGCAAGACACGCAAAGGTCCAGATTGCATATACCCCGATAAGGATCATCAGAATATAAAAGAAATACTGAGTGCCTTCCGGAAGTCTTCCCTGGTGAATCAGCGTCTTCACTGCTGCCAGATCCAAGGATATGACTGTCAGCACCGCCAGAAGAATCATCCAGATCCCGGTGGCCTGTTTGAAATTTTCCTTAAAGCTTTTCATAAAGTCCGAGAGCATATAGCCCCGGCTGTTCTTGATGTTCTTCTGGATCGTATAATAGAATGCTGTACAGGATGCCCCTGCAGTGACCACCGGAACACAAAGAGCAAGCCACAGAAAATTCAGTCCGATTACCGATAAGATCTTGCTGACCGCTGAAAAAAAAGGATTGTCCAGATCAAAGATTCTTGCCATACGACTTTACCGCCTGTCTCTCTTGATAGACTTCTGTAAATACGCGCAAATATTTGCCCCAAAACTGTCCCGGCTGCGAATTGCGCCGCCTGCGTAAGCGCGCAATCCTGCAGAAATCATTCTTTAACGCCGCCGAGCGAGATACCCGCCACGAATGCCTTCTGGAAGAAGGGATATAAAACCATGACAGGAATAATTCCAACCACTGCCATTGCCATCCGGATTGAGTTGGACGGGAGAGATGCCGCAGCGCTGCCCGTATTGACACTCATATTTGCCAGATTCCGGATGTTGTCGATAATGCTCTTCAGCAGGAGCTGAAGGGAATACAGATTTGTGTCCGTGATATAATACAGTCCGTTTGCCCAGTCGTTCCAGTATCCAAGCCCCACCATAAGTCCGATGGTCGCGAGAATCGGAAGCGACAGCGGAAGAATGATCTTAAAGTAGATGTACCACTCTCCTGCACCGTCAATCTTTGCCGCTTCAATCAGCGCGGGATGAATGTTGGTGGCAAAATTATTTTTATACAGAATGATAAAAAATCCATTCATGAGAAGCGTGGGAAAGATCAGTGCCCATATCGTATTCTTCACATGAAAGACACCCGTCCACATCAGGTAGGACGGCACAATGCCGCCATTGAACAGCATGGTGAAAAAGATCAAGAAAGTAACCAGTCCCGCCCTTTTATAATCCCTTCTTGACAACGGGTATGCAAGCAGCGGTCCCACCAGAAGGTGTATCACTGTACCAATGGCTGTGACCAGTATCGTAATCCCATAGGAACGGAGAATTCCTCCTCCATTGGAGGTAAACAGATACTGATACGCATAAGCTGAAAATTTCCTCGGCCAGAAATTATAACCGAACTGCATCAGAACAGAATCGTCCGTCAGCGAAGAAGAAAGAAGCAGAATAAAAGGAAGAATCGCACATAGCGCAAAAATCATCAGAATGATGTGAATGATGATCTGAAATCTCTTCTCTCCCTTTCCTTTTACACTTGTATCGTTCATTCAGACTTTCCTCCTTTCATCAGAACATCGCATTTTCTTTATCAACCTTGCGGACGATCAGATTCACCACAAGTACAATTGCAAAACCTACGATCGCCTGATAGGTACTTGCCGCGGAAGCAAGAGAAATATTATTGTTGACCATCAACGCACGGTACACATAGGTGTCGATGGTATTGGTCACATCATACAGCGCTCCTGCATTCAGCGGTACCTGATAGAACAGACCAAAATCCGAATAGAAGATACGTCCCACCTGCAGCAGGAACAACGTCATAATCGTCGGCTTCAGCTGCGGAATTGTAATTTTCCAGATCATCTGCCATCTGGTGGCGCCGTCTACTCTTGCCGCCTCATATATACCATAATCAATACCAACAATCGACGAAAGGAAGATAATTCCGTTGTATCCCAGCTGCTTCCAGACATTGATGAAGATCAGTATAAACGGCCACCATGTCTTGTCCGCATAAAAGTTCGGCGCCGCAGATCCTAACGCCTTGGTAATCAGTCCCGTCTCATTGCTCAGAAACGCATATACAATATAAGAAACAATGACAAATGAAATCAGCTGCGGAAGAAGAATTGAAGTCTGATAAAACTTCTGCATCGCCTTCCGGGCGACTTCTGACAGACAGATGCCGACCACCAGTCCGGACACGATCCCCAGAACGATGAACGCCGCGTTGTACAGCAGCGTGTTTCTTGTAATTACCCATGCATCTGTTGTAGAGAAAAGATACTTGAAATTATCAAACCCGACCCAGTCACTTCCCCAGAGTCCCCTGGAATAGTCAATTTTCTTAAACGCGATGTAGATGCCAAACATCGGAATATAGTTATTGATGATAAAATACAGCAGACCCGGGAGGATCATGAAGTCCAGGGAACAGAGAACTTTATGCTCCCGCAGCGCATACAGGCCGCAGGCGATCACCAGGATACTGAGAACCACCGACGCCACCGCCCCTGTGGATGCCGCGGTCTTCTTCACTCCCTCCAGCATTCCCGCCACATTGGATGCCATAAAGGCGGAGGAGACAAGACCGGCAATTCCCGCTATCGTCATGATTTCTTCTGAAACCACCCGCTTTCTGAGCTTAATAAGGGATGAAATCAGAACAACAGCCATGGATGCCACAAAAATCCAAAGAACCGTGCTCTGTCCCACTTCATGTCTCCCTCCTGCAATTTTCGTGCCAAACAGCAGGGATCTGCCCAGAATACCATAGGTCCGCCGCTTATACTGATAGGTGGCATAGGGGAGGATGTATAACAGCGCCACCGCCGCAACGGCAAGTACCGCAGGCGCCAGCCGCAAAAGGGCTTCCGGAATTCCCGGCTCCGCTTTATTGGCACGCTGTATTGTTGTGTTTCGATTTTTTGTGCTCTGTGTCTTCATAATCCGTTCTTTTCCTCATAAGAAGAATATCCGGGCAATGCCGGATATTCTTTTCAGCTGTATTATTTTTGCTCTGCTTTCCAGTTATCCAGCTGTTCCTGATAATAGTCGAGGTACTTTTGCAGTCCCGCGCCCTCCAGCTCACTGTTCATCGCATCTAATGTACTGATATCGGCGGATCCGGATTCCAGTGCATTTTCGTATTTCTTCAGAACCGCTGAAAGCGCCGTCTGCTCGTTTGCGATGGGTTCGGTGTTGACCACTAAACCAAAATACGGGGAAATCTCGGCATTATCCAGAGCTTCCTTTGCTTTTGTGCGGAAATCCGATCCTGTGCCCTCCGCAGGATATGCATTAAACTGGTTTCCAAAGAAGAAGTCACTGTTCTGGTACTCCTTGGTATCCAGAAGCTTAGCTTCTCCCTGGTCATTCAGTTCATAATCCCTGCCCTCAATGCCGTATACAAAGAGGTTCTCGATATCCGGATCGGTGTACATCAAATTCATGAAAGCCACAGCCGCTTCCGGCTCTTCAGAGGTTGAGGGAACAGACCATCCCCAGGTGTTTACATTCGAGGACTGTACCGGAACATCCAGGTATGGCACGCATACCACATCGTATCCGGTAGCAGATTTCTTCGCCTGTTCTACGCCGATTTCAGACTGAACAGTATATGCGAAGGTCACGCCGTTGGCCATCTGCTGATCTGCTCCGTCCTGCGCGGTGGCAGAATCCTTATAGATCAGATCGCTGTTATAAAAGTCGATGGTTCTCTCAACACTCGCCTTGTAATCATCGCTTGCAAAATAATTGTCCACGGTACCGTCATCATTCGCCCGGATAATCCGGTTTGCGTCCCCGAGAACGTCAAATCCATAGTCATCCGCAAAGCTGTCCGCAGCGGTATCTGTATAAGTTCCCATCATGACATTTCCCTGCGTATCTGCATTGCACAGCATGGCAGTCGTCTTCATATTGTCCGGAAGCTTATCCTGAGAATCATGAACCGTCTGGAGAAGTTCCTTGAACTCACTCCACGAGGACAGGTTCTGTGCCTTTTCCGTAAGTCCCAGTTCATCCAGGATATCCTTGCGCATGATAATGTAATAACTGGAATTGTAAGTTCTGTATGCAGGAAGCGCGTAAACCGCTCCGTCAATGGTAGTCGCCGGGAGATATTCGCTCAGCAGTTTCTTGGCATCCGGCGCATAATCATCCAGATACTCAGAAATGTCCATCAGCTGATTCTGTGCCGTAAAGGTGGAGAAGCTGGTGGTCGGCATTGCCGTATCCATGATCAGGTCTACCTGATCACTTCCTCCGGTCAGCATCAGCGGCATCTGCTGCATATATGTCGCAATATCAAGAATGTGATAGTTTACATGGACGCCGATCTTCGCCTCAGAGATCTTGTTGATCTCATCCATGACCTCATCCAGCCCGTTTTCACCAAAAAATCCCAGACCGTACATCTCGATATCTACAACATCTCCATCGGAAACCTTCTTTGCCGCTGCCGATCCTGACGTTGATGATACACTGCTGCCTGAACCTACAGCCTCCGTTGATTCTGCAGAAGCTGCAGATTCCGAGGTCTCTGCTCCCTCCTCTGTTGCTGTTCCTCCGCAACCGGCAAGAACCGATGCCGCCATGATTCCGGAAAGAATAATGGATACCAGCTTCTTTTTCATGCTTTTCTCCTCCCAAATACGTAATACTCAATTTTACAGCACTCTCCATATGGCACTGGCACCATATGCGCTGTATGATTTGCTTGTGATGACAGTATACCCAAAATAACGGTTCATCTTCTCTTTCACAGGTAAGCTTTTTTCTCCCTGCACTTGCTCATTTTTATGATCTTTGATATAAAAATTCACTCATGCGAGTCGCACATTAATTTTTTAATATGTTTTTTTAATCTTTTCTTTTATTTTTCTTCGTGATTTTATATAATTCCTGGTATAATCCGAAGTATATGATGTGATTGCATCTGAATCATTTAAAAATCACACACTATTTCAGGTTCATAGCTCATTGCACAAAACCGTGGAGGTGCCCAGTGTACGAAATTTCATCTGTTATTCCGCCTGTCTACTCCTTTTTCGGACAGATTTCCAAGTCTTTTTCAATGCAGCGGCCTTCGTCTGACTTTTTTTGTCTTCTGTCGGGGAGTCTGAAAATCCAGACCAATAAGGATTCCTATCTGCTTGCTCCTTCCGACATTCTTTATATAAAACCGGATGAAACCTGCTCCATAATCCCTCTGAAAAGCTCCACCGTCATCCTGCTTGAATTCCACCCCTGGCTTCTGGCAGATGTGTTAGGCCCGGAATATTCAGAACTCTCCTATTTTTCCGGACAGCACCCCTCCTCTGAAAAGAGAGAATACGCCGCAGATCTCGCCTCTCTCGTTGCTTCCTGTCACACCCACCGTTCCTCTGGCCCACGAACGCAGATTCTTCTGCTGGCCTTCGACTTCCTGCGTCATTTTTCCGCGGAAAGAAGCAATTGCACGGACAGCTATGAAGACCGTTTAATGAACTATATCAATGAGAACTACCGCTCCCGCTGTCTTCTGGAGCATGCCTCGAAAGAGCTCGGATGCACCCCGCAGTATCTTTCTTCCTTCATCCGCAAAAAAATGCATACCGGTTTCATAGAACTTGTCACGAAGCCCCGTCTGGCACTGGCACTCCTTCTTCTCCAGAAGACAGACGAGCCTCTGTCGCGCGTCGCTTCCCTGTCCGGATTTCCTAACCAGGCGTCTTTCCTGAAGGCATTCGAAGAATCGTTTCATACCACTCCCGGAAAGTATGTGAACCTGCATCGGCTTATGGCAATTCCTCCCATGCCGCCGGAGTTTATGCGAATCACAGACTATCCACTGATCATGGATTATCTCTACAATTATCTTCCCGGAAGCTTTGACGCACCTGAAAAAGCTCCCGCGAGCACAACAGTCACAGCCGACATCTCCCCTTCTCCTTCAGAAGTCCTGAGATGCCCCTGGAATGTGCTCCTCAATACAGGCGCTGCCTCTGATTTTGAAAATCCCAGATACCGTTATTCTCTGAAAATCATTCAGGACGCGCTTCATTTTCAATACGCACGTTTTCTGGAATTCTCAAAGCTGATCCGGCATCCTGATCCACCAATCCGAACTTACTATGATTTCAGCCGTTTTTTTGACGCCGTAGATTTTATGCTGAAGCTTCATCTGAAACCGTTCATCGAGCTGAGCGGCAAACCATTTCATATCTATCAGGAACCGGAAGATCCGAACAGCGATTACCGGAATCTTGCAGACTATACTTCCTATGACAGAGAATTCCCGGAGCTCTTTTCGGCTCTGATCCGGGCATGTGTGAACCGCTATGGAATAGAAGAAGTTTCCTTGTGGCAGTTTGAGCTCTGGGCGCGATACAGTGCGAGCCTTGCTTCCATGGAACCACCGTCAAAATACTCGCGCCGTTTTCAGCAGACCGCAGCGCTTCTGAAGAATATCCTCCCCGAGGCAAGGCTTGGAGGTCCCGGCTTTAATCTTTACAGAGAACCGGAAAGCTATCGCACATATCTGACCTCGCTGTGCCATATGACACACCGGCCGGACTTTATTTCCGTAATCTACTTTCCTTATCTTCCGGTAAATTCTCACGATGACGGCAATTATCCGGTAAGCTCCGAGACAGATCTGCTGCAGATCAAACTAACTGCTATGAGTGAAATTCTCAGAGAGGAAGGTTTTGCCCATACGCCGCTCTATGTAACAGAGCTTGGAGCCTTTACAAGTTCGGGAAATTTCATCAACGATTCCACCTACCCTTCAGCATATCTTGTGTATCAGATGATTCAGAACCACTCTCTTGCGCAGGTAATTGCTTACTGGCTGGCATCCGACACCTCTCTCCAGTACGAAATCACCGGAAGGCCTTTCTGGGGCGGCAACGGCATCGTATCCGCCAGCGGACTGCCGAAATCCGGTTTTTATGCTCTGCGCATGCTTAATCTTCTGGATAATATCTGTGTCGCGCGATCACGAAACTATATCGTAACGAGAAACGGGGCAAACTGGCACATCCTGTTTTTCCGTCTGGTTCGGCTGAATAAGGAGTTTGCCATGACTCCCCGCGGAAAAGATGTCCTTCACTATCCGTTTTCTGCCTTTGAGAGTGAACCCCCGCTGGATCTGACGCTGCGTATCAGAGGCGTCGAACCAGGCAATTATCTGATGCGTGAAGAACAGATCGACCTGCTTCACGGAAATATACTGAACAGCTGGCGAAAGCTCAATTACTGGAATGATCTCCGTGCGGAGGAGTATGAATTTCTTCTCCATGATTCCGCTCCAGCTGTCGAGATACAGGCAGTAACCGTCGAAGACCATTTCGACCTGACCGCTTCTCTGAGTTACAATGAAGTCCGCCTGGTAACGCTTGAGAAGCATATATAAGGACTTAAGGAGCAAATGGTGAATACAAAATCAAAGAATAGGGTAGTGTCAACTAATCTATGAAAATCAAGAGACAAAGAAATGACTGGAGGTATTTGCATGAAAATAAACAGACATATCCATGTTGATATCCACGCTCATATCCTGAATACGTTTTATCTGCACGCGCCGGCATCAGAAGACTTTCGATTCTTTATCCCCCTCAGCGGATCCATCACGCTTATCCTTCCGGATGAATCTGTTCCCTGTATTCTTCCTCATCACGGCGTGATTCTGATTGCTCCCGAGAAGGAATTCTCCTGTATCTCTGTAGATACAGATTCTCTTCTCTGTATTTCCGTCAACCGTTCCTTTATCAGTACCATAGAAGAAGACGGCAGATCAATTCTCTGCAATTCGGTCAAGGACAGCGACAATCCCTATTACCCGACCCTTATTGATATATTGATACGAATCGGCTCCGCCTACATTACAAATCAGGATGAAACTCTCATTTTGTCCCTGCTGCTTGAACTGCTCGAGCAGCTTAGCCAGAGATTCACCCATACCGCCGCACTATCCGCCAGATTTTCGAACACCTCAGCAGAGTCCAGGGCCCAGAAGCTTTACGACTTTCTTGAAGCCAACTATGGTCAGCCCCTGTCTCTGTCCGGACTGGCCAGTACATTTTTTCTGACTCCGCAGTATCTGTCTCAATTTATAAGAAAGAATTTTGGAAAAACTTTTTCCACACTTCTGCGGGAGATAAGGCTGGAGCATGCCGTCTGTGACATTGAAAACACCAACCGCTCTATCACGGATATCGCACTTACCAACGGCTTTCCCGGAATTTCATCCATGGAAAAAGCATTTCGCGCCAAATACGGAATGCCCCCTGCCGTTTATCGGACCCGCAAGAAAACAGAAGGGAAGAATCCTGACGCAGTCAGCGCACAGATTACATGGCAGAATATTGTCAGCCAGCCGGTCAGCATGAATCTGACGCTTTCCTCCGACGAATTGACCCCTTTTCAAAAAAACTGGCAGGATACCATTAACATCGGTCCGCTCTCCAACATGCTGAAGGATTCATTTTTTCTCGGCCTTGAAACATATGGAGATCGTCTTCCTTTTCGCTGCTTCCGATGCTTTAACCTCTTCACGGAAGAACTGGTTCGCATAAATCCCCGAAACGGAGCATTGGACTTTTCCAATCTCGATCTTGCCGTTGAATCTGCCAGGCAGAGAAATATCTCCCTTTTTGTAGATTTTACTTATAATCATGATCACGGAGATCCCGCTGGTCAGCATGACCTCTCCCAGAATCCACACATACTAAACGCAGTACTTCGGCACCTGATCAACAGCTACGGTCTTCCATATATGAATACCTGGCACTTTGAGCTTTCCGTTTTGCGAAGACCCGGCGAGTATTCTCTGGAAAAAGCCTCTGACTATGCAGCTCGCTTCCGATATTACCAGAGCCATCTTCATCAGTTTCTTCCGGAAGTTCAGCTGGGAGGGCCTCAGTTTCCAATGTTTTTCGGCATACACGAGCTGCAGAATCTGCTGGATGGGCTGTCACAGGAGATGATATCGTTCGGATTTTTTTCATTCTTCGGGTACTTATACGAGCACACGCCCACAGTGTCAATAAAGGAAACACTGATGTCACCGCGTCGGGACTGTCTGTTTCTTCAGCTGAAAGCCTGTCTCGAAACAATCCGGAAATATCCACTATACCGAAATATCCCCGTCCGTCTCACGGACATCGGATCCATGCTCTTCGGCTCTGCTTATCCGGTTCAATCCTGCTTTCAAAGTGCTTTCCTGTGTTATAACGTCCTTAATCTGAGATCTCTGTGTGACCAGATCATTTACTCGACCCTGATTGATACCAGAAGAATGTCCTCCTTTATCTCTCCGTCACACGAACAATCCGCCCTGATCGCCGCAAATGGAATCCAGATGCCTGTCTTTCACAGCTTTCAGATGTTGAGGCGTCTCGGATCTTATCTGTGCAGCTCCGGCAGAAACTACTGCTTCACCAGAAATTCCGGGCAAAGCTTTCAGCTGCTCGTATATAACTATGCGCACTTCAGCCCTGCCTTCTGTATGTCGCCGGACCGGCATCTGAAAATAGAGGAAACTTATTCTGTTTTTAACGAAGAAGAAAACGAGACATGGAATATCAGAATTTCCGGTCTTCCATCCGGACGTTACAAAGTGACAGAATATATCCTGAACCGCGCCAATGGAAGTGTTCTGGACAAATACCTGCGTATCATGGAATCCAGCGGAATCAACTCCGAGGATCTCGAAAAAGCAATTATGAATCTTCGAAACGATGAAATTTCCTACTACCGGGAGACCTCTGTTCCAAGACAGAATATTTCCTTCATGCAGGCCGACCCCGATTTGCACCTGCATTTTCACCTTCGCCCTCACGAGATCAGGGAATGGGTGTTTACTCATATTCTCTAATATACGCCATCAAAAAGGCGTTTGCTCATATTGTCCGGCAAGCAGAGAAAATCGGGTGGTTCAATCCCATTTCCGGATTAAGCCGCCCGATTCTCAGACACAGGCAGATATCAGACTGCCTGTGCCTATTAAAATATCATTTGTACAAAGTGGTTAAATCTATAAATCCTCTTTCTATTGTATAATAGCCTTTGATATCCTTAGCTGTGATCGCAGCCTTCATCTCCTTGTACATATTGGAGAAATACATGTCCTTCTTCCAGGTCTGTTCCAATGCAGCAGCTTCTTCCTTTGCCTTTGAACGGTCTGTTTCCGCGATAAACGCCTTAACCTGCTCCTCAATCTCCGGTGTGGTGTATTTTGACCCGCCGATATTGAAATTATCAATACAGGACTGTATAAAGAAAGGCATCATAGCCGGATAGCGGGCATCGCAGAGATCACCCACACAGATGATGTCATAGTCGCCTCCGTTCGCCGCCTGCACAAACTGCGGGGTGTCTACGATGTTGATGGTAAGATTGATTCCCGCCTGTCTCAGACTCTCCTGGAGCACTGTGAACATGTTCGACATATCCTGCATCCCGACAATGGTTATATCCAGTCCGTTCTCATATCCCGCTTCCTTCAGAAGTTCCTTAGCTCCTTCAATATCCTGTTTTCTCTCTTCAGGAGTGAAAGTTTCCGTATAATATGGGCTGCTCTCTTCAAAGTAACCGAGAGCCGGCCCCGAAAAACCTGCGGTTCCCACATTTGCCACTGCGTCAAAGTCAATGGCTTTGTCGATTGCCTGTCTGACCTTCAGATCCTTGGTTGCGCCGGCTTTATTTCCCATATTATACCAAAGGTGCGTCACCTGCCCGAAGGAATAAGCAATTACATTGTCAGAAGGATTCCCTACAAAAGAAACTGCTGTATTCAGCGGCATATCATAAGCCACCTGAATATCTCCGGATTCTACCGACATCTCACGTGATGCAGCATCCGCTACAAAGATCAGCTTGATCTCTTTGAAATATCCTTTATAATCCTTGTCATAATAATTATCATTGCGTTCCAGAGTAATGTACTGTCCGTTCTTCCATTCTTTGAACCTATAGCGTCCGACTCCCATAACCGGATTCTTATCCGCGGCTTCCGGTCCTCCCAATGCATTCACTTCATCCTCAGACACAATCCCGAAGTTCGACCAGGCCAGCATGTAAAGCATATCCGGTGCCTCTGTATTAAATCCGATGGTCACCGTGTGCTCATCATCAGCTTCTGCTCCGCTCAGAAAACGCCCGGTATCGCTGCTTGCACTGTACTCCATCCAGCAGTTTACAGAATATACGACATCGTCAGCCACAAGAGGCGTACCATCTGTCATAGTAACATCATCACGCAGAGTAAATTTACAGTGTGTACTGTCCACCCAGTCCCAGGATTTTGCCAGTCTGGGAACTACTTCACCGCTGGTTCTGTCAACCGATACCAGACCGTCCATGATGGCAGCGTCAACAATCTGTGCTTCGTTCTCCACTTTTCCGGTTCCAGCTCCCCAAAGACCAGACGGCTCCGCCGAAAATGCAACCGTTACCGTTTCATCTGATGTCTCCGTATTTTTCGGATCTGCATTTGCGTCCAGAACACCTTCTACACCTGTGTTCGATTTTTCATCCGCCACAACGGAAGATGCCGTCTGCGAACCTGACTTTACATTTCCTCCTGCTTTCCCGGAAGCGGAGCCGCAGCCCGCTAATGATACTGCGGCTGCTGCAGCCGCTATTATCGCAACAATCCTTTTTGCCTTCATATTAGTTCCCCCAATACCTTGCCAATCTCCCGTTTTATCCGGGAAGTATTATTTTTCTTCCATCAAAAATGTATCGTTTCACCCGTTGCTGCGGATTTGTAGATAGCTTCTACCACACGCACTACCGTAACCGCCTGCTCAGGAAGCACGGCAGGATCTCCGTCACTCTGAATTGCGTCAATCCAATGATTGATATCGTAAGCATTCATATCCATTTTCTCTTCAATTTTCTCTGTGGTAGTAGTAAGTTTTCCATCAACTACTCTTGTGAGACGAACGTGATCTTCGAATCCCGGTCCGACCATATCTGCGCCAGCCTTATTTCCGCAGATCTCAGCTACCACGCCCATGGCAGGCTGGATAAGATTGCTTGCCCACGCTGTTTCCATGTAAATGAGCATACCATTCTTCATCGTGATCATGGCCATTGCGGTGTCCTCCACATCAAAATGTTTCGGATCCCACGGACCCAGGTCATTTCCCTCCGGAAAATTCTTCATCTTATCAAAGGTTACGCCTCTCACGCTTTCCACTTCATAGTTGTCTGTGAGCCACATCGGAAGATCAATGGAATGAGGGCCGCCATCCATCAGAACGCCACCTCCGTTCAGCTCCTTAGACGTATACACGCCATATGCAGGAAGCCTTCTGGGCCGAAGCTGCTGGGATTTGATGTAAAAAATATCTCCGAATACACCGTCCTTAACCATCTGTTTCATACGCATCGGTGCCGGATTGTATCTCCACTGAGTACCCGTCGTGAACTTCAGATGTGCTGCCTTCGCTGTATCCGCCATGGTCTTTGCATCCCGATAGTTCAGCGCGATCGGTTTTTCACAGTGAACGTGTTTTCCGTTCTCAAATGCCGCCATCGTGATCTCATAATGGAGTGGATTCGGTGTGCACACATGCACCACGTCCACATCCTTGCTGCGAACCACCTCTCTCCAGTCCGGCGTAATCACAGCGCCGTTAAGGCCAAACTCTTCCTTTACCTTCTGTGCTTTCTCCGTATCCACATCACAGAGCACGGTGATTTCTACATCATCTCTCTTGATCAGATTCGGAATATGTTTTGTTGTAGCAATGACGCCGGTACCGATAATAGCAATGTGCAAAGTTTTCATCTTTTTCCTCCCTGTTAATTTCCTTGTATTTTCGTGTTCTGATTGACCTCGTTCTTTGTTCATCTTGCCCTGCGTTCTATGGTTCTATAGCTCTGTGGTTCTATAGTCCCACAGTATCTGCAGCCTGCGCTCAGAGACTCTTTTCGAAAAGCGCCTTGCAGGCAAGTACACTCTCCTCTTTGCCTGCCGTCGGCAGGTACTCAAGTCCAAAGCATCCCTGATATCCCGATTCCTGAATCGCGTGAATGACTGCCGGATAGTTCAGCTCTCCTCTGGTAATCTCATTTCTTCCTGGCACAGAGGCCGCATGGAAGTGGCCGATTTTCCCGATATTCTCCGTGACGGTCTGGATGATATTGCCCTCCATGCACTGAAAATGGAAGATATCATAGAGCAGACGAACCCTTGGACTTTCAACCTGCCGGATGATATCAAAGGCTTCCTCAGAATCGGTAAAATACTCCCCAGAAATCGGCTCCAGAATCAGTGTGATTCCGGCCTCTTCCGCAAGCGGAGCCATCTTTTTTAATCCTGCGATGATTGCCTTTTTGTGTTCCTCATGATCCACTGCAGAATTGGCCCCGGCAGTTACAATGACATTCGGACACTCAAACTGCCTGGCAACTTCAAGCGTCTCCTTGAGTCCGGCCAGCGCTTCGTCCAGTTTCGACGGATCATCCAGATTTCCTCTGTCTTTTGCGCAAATAGCAGAAACGTTCAGCCCAAGCTCCTTTTTCTTCTCAAGCAGACGTTTCCAGTCTCTCCCGTACCAGTCCCAGAATTCCACGGTATCAATGCCAGTCTTCTTCGCGAGGTCCATTCCCACCAGCAGCTTTTCTGTATCCGCAAATACAGGGCCTGTAGGGCCGATCTCAAGATACAGCAAATCCAGACATAAACTCAGTTTCATAGAAAACCCTCCTCCTACATTCAACAGTCTTCAGCAGTTCTGCCCGCCAATTTTCACTCATCCTGATGCAGCACTGCTCTGTTCTTGAATATAAGTATATCGAAAGTCCTCTCCGCCTGCGTTCTATATAGGGTTCTCCGGCTTCATAATCCGCTCACAGGTGTCGTTCAAGGTGCTTTGGTATCAGATTTGAAACCTGATCGTTGTGTTTTGGGAATTTTTTGATAAAATGATTACAGTGTTAATAATCACGACCCACATCGCACTCTTTGCCTAAGTGGGGCAAAGTAGGAATAGATTTGTCATAATAGAAGGAATAGAGAAGCATTTCCCCTTATCAGGATAATGTTTTATAAGAGTAAAGCCATGAATGTACTTCAGAATCTTATCGGATTGTATGATCACCTGATGCCGGACAGCACTTATCGAAGCGTGATCAAAAATATTCTTACGCACCTTCCGGAAGCCGCAGAATCCAATATCTATGAGCTGGCTGATCTAACCGACTCCTCTCGTACTACGATCCGGCGGATGCTGTCCATGCTCGGCTACGAAAACTATCAGGATTTTCACTTTGAACTGAGGCAGGCGGTACACCACTATTCCTATTACAACCGCCTTATGGACACCTCTCGCCTGAAAGATAACGGAGCATTTATCCAGAAGGTCTCCGAGCAGTTGGAAAACGCACACAGACTGATGCCGGAGACATTTCAGGAGAATACCCTCACTGCATTGGCCCGACGGATTCGCAAAGCTGACAAGGTTTGTTTTTTCTTCCCCTATCACACAGCAGCCATCAACTCCTTCCAGCAGAACCTCGCCATGACCGGAATTGAGACCAGTGTAGCGGAGTTGCCGCCCGAGATCATGTTTTATGCAGGCACATTGACCAGCAGGTCTGTGGTCTTCAGCCAGACAATCGAACACGCGGAAACTATGGATATGACCCCTGTCTTCCGAAAAATCCGACAAAGTGGCGCTTACGTGATCCTTCTCAATTCCAAAGAAAGTCAGTATGCAGAATTTGTCGATCAGCAGCTGTTTCATGGAGCGGATATTCCCAGTGCCTTGGAAAGTGTCCTTCTTTCAGAAACATTTATACTGACGCTCAGTGAAATTTACCGCCGTCTCTATCTCGACACAAAACCGGCATCCGGAACAAAAAATTCTTAAAAACAAGAACGGCTTATCACCAGCAGTTTACGTGAATCTTTCTCACGCGCTGCATGTGACAAGCCGTTCCTGTATTGTCACTTATACTGTCTATCACTTAAAATGTGTTTTCTCCTATACTTCCCTCATCCGAATCCCTGATTATGTATCACCATATCAAACGCGTTACAAATCCAGCAGCCTTTTCTCCATCTGGAACATTCTCTTTGTATATTCAGTCCCACCGCAGCCAAGTTCATCTTCGTATTCACAAATCAGATATCCGTTAAAATCTGAATCTTTTAACACCGGAAAGATCCTGGCATAAGGAATGCTTGCCTCTTGGAAATCTTTATCAAGATAGTGATATTTGCAATGACACTCCACGCTGTACGGAAGAATGTCTTTCAGCTCCTGAAGCAGACCGGAGAGTGCGCTCTCATCATGAAATTGAACATATCCCCACATACCGGCAAGAGCAGGCATGATCGCTGCAGAGGCGCCGGCCGCCATAACCTCTTTCACCGCTGTCTCCTGAGACACGCCTTTCTCACGCAACCTTTGGGCAAGCAGAAGATGCTCTTCCTTTACTCCTGCTTTTAAGGCTTTGATCCATTGCGGACGATTCGGATGTACTGCCAGAAATCCAAAATCCGGCACAAACCCCAGATATTTAGATCCGGTCTGTCTGATAACTGTGAACTTCCAATAAAGATTGCAACTACGCTATAAATTTCATGCAATATATTGAGCGCAGAACCGCATAAATACTGTAAAAACCCGCATTTTGCACTTGCAATTTTGCGGGTTTTTTGATACAATA
>Ga0256406_1001559_pt1 | contig 36341 bp, 18 predicted proteins | sample RumenRJG_03DNA_FD_185986 | JGI IMG/M metagenome (GOLD analysis project Ga0256406, IMG submission 185986) | Bovine rumen microbial communities from Lethbridge, Alberta, Canada - RJG_03 | ecosystem: Host-associated > Mammals > Digestive system > Stomach > Rumen | place: Canada: Alberta | collected...
TTTGCTTTCGTCCGGAGTAGCGTTCCTTCCCGAAAGCGAGTGCAAAAGTATAGCAGATTTCCGTCCTGCGCAAGCGTTTCGCGAATTATTTTTCGAGAATGTTCATAAATCGCTGATTTATCGGCCGATAATTTTTTACATTTTTTAACACTGCTTGTAGGGTGTTTTTGCGTAGGGTGTTTTTGCGTAGGGTGTTTTTGCGTAGGGTGTTTTTTGCGTAGGGCTCACGCCCTACGCTGGGTTGTGTCGTGCCTTCGGCACTGGGAAATTCCAAATTTTGCATTTATATTGCGTAGACATTCTATCGCGTAATGTCACGTCGCGTAGGGTTGAAACCCTACGCTAGGGGATGTTGCACCTTCGATGCTACGGGGAAAAACAAAAAAGACGCGATTTCTCGCGTCTTCTTCTATTATGAATCTATTATTTTTATCCGACCTCACAGCCATTGGCTACTTCTTTGCTAGGTGAAATCACCACAAGTTTACCATCGCTGTTGACAGCAGACATGATCATTCCCTGACTTTCAAGACCCATCATCTTTCTTGGCTTGAAGTTTGCCACGAAACATACTTGCTTTCCTACCAACTCCTCAGGATTTGGATAACTCTTTGCAATACCAGAAAGTATTGTGCGGCCTCCCATACCGTCGTCGATCTTAAACTTAAGCAACTTGTCTGACTTTGGCACGTTTGTACACTCAAGAATCTTTCCAACACGAATGTCTAGTTTCTCGAATCCTTCAAAATCAGCATATTCTTTTACTGGCTCTGGTTTCCACGACGCTGCTTTTTCTTTCGCCTCTGCCTCAGCTGCTGCTGCCTCATTCTGAGCCTTGATGTCTTGCAGACGCTTTATCTGAGCATCAACCACAGCATCCTCTATCTTCTCAAACAACAATTCGGCCTTGCCTAACTCTGCACCCTCCTGTAGCAAATCAACTCTTCCCAGCTGATTCCACTCGAATGTCTGCATATTAAGCATCTTACGAAGCTTCTCAGATGAAAATGGCAAGAATGGCTCAAATGCGATAGCCAAGTTTGCGGCGATCTGTAATGCTATATGTAGGATAGACGACGTGCGATCCATGTCTGTCTTCACCAACTTCCATGGCTCTGTCTCTGCCAAATACTTGTTTCCGATTCTCGCCAAATTCATTGCTTCCTTCTGTGCATCACGGAACTTGAAGTTGTCTAGCAACTGCTCAAGTCTGTTCTTCACATCAGCAAATTCCTTTAGAGTATCCTTGTCGTAGTCTGTCAATCCCTTCAAAGCCGGAACCTTTCCGTCGAAATACTTAGAAGTAAGCACCAAAGCACGATTGATAAAGTTACCGTAGATGGCAACAAGCTCATTGTTGTTGCGTGCCTGGTAATCTTTCCATGTGAAATCGTTGTCTTTTGTCTCAGGAGCATTAGCAGTCAACACATAACGAAGCACATCCTGTTTTCCAGGGAAATCAACCAAATATTCATTTAGCCAAACAGCCCAGTTGCGTGAAGTGGAAATTTTGTCTCCCTCAAGATTCAAAAACTCATTGCTTGGCACATTATCCGGAAGAATAAAGCTTCCCTCTGCCTTAAGCATTGCTGGGAAGACGATGCAATGGAACACAATATTGTCCTTACCGATGAAGTGAATCAAACGAGTGTCTTGATCCTTCCACCACTTCTCCCAATTGCCATATTTTTCCGGATTGGATTCACAAAGCTCTTTTGTATTGCTGATATATCCAATAGGAGCATCAAACCATACATATAGCACTTTGCCTTCCGCACCTTCCACTGGGACTGGAATACCCCACTCCAAATCTCGAGTTACGGCACGTGGCATAAGATCCATATCCAACCAGCTCTTGCACTGTCCGTATACATTTGATCTCCACTCTTTGTGATCCTCCAAAATCCACTTCTTCAACCAATCCTGATGTCTGTTCAAAGGCAAGAACCAATGTTTTGTTGGACGTTTCACTGGCTTTGAACCAGACAACTTACTTACAGGATTAATCAACTCCTCTGGAGAAAGTGTGCTGCCACACTTCTCACACTGGTCGCCATAAGCTCCTGCAGCATGGCAACGTGGACACTCACCTACGATATAACGGTCTGCCAAAAACTGTTTTGCCTCCTCATCGTAGTACTGCTCGCTTGTCTGCTCCACAAACTCGTTCTTCTCATACAATGTACGGAAGAAATCAGAAGCTACTTTATGATGTGTCTTTGATGTCGTTCTCGAATAGATGTCGAAAGATATTCCAAACTCAGCAAACGAATCTTTGATGATCTTATGGTAACGATCCACAACATCCTGTGGTGTGATACCCTCTTTTCTTGCACGGATAGTTACTGGTACACCATGCTCATCTGATCCTCCAATGAAAACAACATCCTCTCCCTTCAAACGAAGATAGCGCACATAAATATCCGCAGGAACGTAAACTCCGGCAAGATGTCCGATATGCACTGGTCCGTTGGCATACGGAAGAGCGGATGTCACGGTCGTTCTCTTATATTTCTTTTCCATTATATCTTAAATTTCTTATTTTCTTATTTATCCGTGAAGACGGGAGATATTCCGTCTTTTCAATGGGCAATCTTCGTGTCCTAATCCACGTATTTTAAAGATGCGTTACTTGCATCGACTGTCAATCTCACACGTCTGCCCAAACAGATGGCATTGTTTGGCTGGTCGTGTCCGACGTTCACTCCATACATGATAGGAATATCCTGGTCGGCAAACTTGCTCGCTATAATCTCCTCAACACTTTTATCCGCACCCTGAGACATCTTGATAAACTGGCCCACAACTACACCAACAATATTATCAAGTTTGCCACTCAACTTCAACTGAGTCAGCATTCTGTCCAAACTGTAGTTGCTTTCACCGGTGTCCTCAATGAAAAGTATAGCCTGCTTTGTGTTCAAATCGTAAGCAGTACCACCAAGGCTATAAATCAACGAGAGGTTTCCTCCCACTAGTCTACCTTCTGCTATTCCCTCTTTGCAATTCTTATTGGTAGCGATCTGCAATCCCTCTGCCTCACCAAACAATGCTTTGCGTAGACTCTCCGCAGTAGTGGAATTAGACAAATTCTGTGCCATACCTCCATGTATAGACTCCACTCCAAGATTATTGACAGCAGCGTGAAGAGCAGTGACGTCGCTATAACCGACGATCCATTTCGGACGAGAAGTCAATGATTCCAAATCTAGGAAAGGAAGTGTCATCGCTGCGCCATAACCACCACGAGCAGCTATCATAGCTTTTACTGTCGGGTTGTCTATCAACTTCTGTGTGCCATCCACTCTATCCGACAAAGTTCCGGCATATCTTCCGTCGACCTTATATAGATTATCTGCCTCAATCACATTCAGTCCCCAACTTTTTAATGTTGCTATTCCTGCAGCCATATCAGATTGAGAGACTGCATTCGACAAAGCAAAGACTGCGACAGTGTCTCCCTTTTTAAGGAACGGAGCACGGATATCTTCAGTGATCTCTTTCTGGTTGGAAAGAACAGTAGCGTAATACTCTTTATTATAAATATTCGTGTACTCGTTTGTGATATACTCATTAGTGATTTCGTCTCCACACGAGGACATCATCACCAAACCTCCACATACCGCAAATAATGTTGACAGAAATCTCATAAAACAATCTAATTATAATTATTTTGCAAAGGTACTATTTTTTAGAAGATAATCCACTCGCTTATATATATTTTGTTTTTCGATTAATTAATATAACGTGAGTTCTAATTCTAATCTTCGGATTCGCAATAACTAACAATCATAAAAAGACATTGCCCAATTTCTAATCTAACTTTTATCTCCTTTCCCCCATAAAAAGGCAGAGCCTTTCTCTGTGAACTTTGTGTCTCTATGGTTTTATTAAATCCTGTGTGCTCGCCTTCGGCTCGCACTTTAGCAGGGGGGGAAAGGGTGTTCCGCCCTTTGGAATCCTCAATTATGACACTCCAACTATCATTTTTTCCTACTGTAATTTTCTTCTATTTCATCGATTTCACAATAATATAACGTGAGTTCTAATTCTAATCTTCGGATTCGCAATAACTAACAATCATAAAAAGACATTGCCCAATTTCTAATCGAACTTTTATCTCTTTCCCCCATAAAAAGGCAGAGCTTTTCTCTGTGAACTTTGTGTCTCTATGGTTTTATTAAATCCTGTGTGCTCGCCTTCGGCTCGCACTTTAGCAGGGGGAAAGGGCGTTCCGCCCTTTGGAATCCTCAATTATGACACTCCAACTATCATTTTTTCCTACTGTAATTTTCTTCTATTTCATCGATTTCACAATAATATATAACGTGAGTTCTAATTCTAATCTTCGGATTCGCAATAACTAACAATCATAAAAAGACATTGCCCAATTTCTAATCGAACTTTTATCTCCTTTTCCCCATAAAAAGGGAGAGCTTTTCTCTATGAACTTTGTGTCTCTGTGGTTTTATTAAATCCTGTGTGCTCGCATTCAGCTACACTGAGGGAGTGGTTAAACAATCATCAGAAATCCGTCATAAATGGGAATGAGGATTAATAAAAATAGGGGCAAGTACAAGACCTGCCCCTACAGTTTTTACAACAAATTCATTAATCATTAATCAAAGTGAAGTGTCCGACATACTTCTTTCGGATCTCATCAATCCAAATCTCATACCAATAGTCGGTAGCCGGCATCTTGCGACCAAGATAAGTTCCATCCCAAGCCTCACTTCCTTTTATTTCAGTAAGTTTCTTGCCATAACGATCATAGATTGTCACCACTGCATCTGGATAAGCCTCGGCTATCACATCCGAGATGAATGCGTCGTTAACACCGTCTCCATTCGGAGTAACCACAGTTGGAATCTCAAAGTTAGGAGCTTCGGTAACGAACTCATAACTACTCATACATCCGTTTTTATCTTTGATGACTACAGTATGGCGGCCATAAGTGACATATGCCTCCTCTGAAGTTGAGAATTCGTTAGCGTCAATTTTATATTCATACGGAGCTTCTCCATAATTCTCATTTGGAACAATCGCCACATTATGGTAGTCTATCTTAGTGACTGTGTCGACGAGAGGAACTCCTACAATCGCAACCTCAATATCATCCGTTACAGAAGGGCAAGCCTCTGACGTAAGTTTTGCAGTATACTTATATGTGCCTACCTCACTTTCCGTGAATTTTAAGACACTACTTGTAGACACTACCTCATCCTTTTCATTCTTCCACTCATAGCTCAACACGTCTCCCTCTACTATCTTCAAACCGAATTTCAAGTTTCCGACATTATTCTCACATATCGTAGTGTCGTTGGTTGTGATTCTAAAATCAATTGGCTGAGCCACCTTGACAGAGATTTTCTCCGTTATCTTACAACCTCCATTCTGGCTTATAGTGAATGAATATGTCTCATCTTCATTCGGAGTCACGACGGCAGTGTTGCCTGAGCTTACCAATGATGGACTTGGAGCCCACTCCACTTCAGCTGTAGCAGGTGAAAGCGTTTCAAGACCAATCTCCTCCGACTCACCTGCACAAACAACATCCACATCCTTAATAGTATATGTAGGACGTGGCAATACCGACAAAGTTCCAAATGTTCCAGCCATTCTACATCCTCTGTTTGTTGCCTCATATGTATACTCGCCAGCTTCTGATGTAGTCACCTTCTTCAACGCTATCGTAGCGTCTGTGCTGATTTCCGTGCCATCCTTCTTCCAAACTACATCTGGAGTCTCTATTCCAGCAGTGATATTCAAAGACAATGTCACGTTTTCTCCCTCACATAGTGTTGTGTCGAACGCCAATGTGTTGTCTACAATTGGATTTGGCACGATTTCAACTGCGAAACCTGTCTCACATCCGTTGGCATCTTTGTATGTCAACTTATATACACCACCCTTCTTTGTGACAGTGTTGCCTGTTGTACCGTCTTGCCAAACGAAATCTGATCCTGCAACATCCGCTAGAATAGTAACGTCGCCTCCACAACTATGGAATTTTGCACCGTCGGCAGAAGCATTCATCTTGACAGGCGAATTGTCGTTGTCTGCCTCAGAAATTTCAATGATACCATCAATCAATCCATTGTTGATAGCGACTTCTTTTTCATACTTCTTAGTACAAGCACCATCAGAAATAGTCACTGAGAATGTTGTAGCCTGCTTAATTGGATCACTTAGGAACTCTTTTTCCACCGTCGAATTGTTTGTCTTGTTCCAAACATATGTCAAAGTAGAATCAAAAATATCCTCATCAACCATTGAGACTTTAAGCTCTACCGCTGTATTCGGACAAACTGCGTCTGGACCTTCGATCTCGACTGTACCCAAACTGTGAACCTCAATTTTTATAGGCGATTTCTCCGACCTACACTCTTTAATATTAGGAGACACGCCAATATTGAATCCTCCTTCAACACGGTATGTTCCAGACTTAGTCACAAGTTCATCCTGACCAAGTGTGCCACCCAAAGCTGTATAGAATGTGGTAAATTCAACTTTCTTGCTTATATCCGACCACAATCCGTTGATATCAACTGGAGATTCACACGAAGCACTGTCTCTAGTGATAAGACGTGGCTTAGCAAAAATGTGTACTTCCACAACATTCGCGCTACTTGTCTCTGTAGCGTTACCTTGAGCCACGTAATACTTTCTTACCGTCTCCACCTCTCCAGGATTGATTGTCACATCAATCGTAGGAGCGGAAGAAAGTGTTGTACCACCCTTCTTCGGATCATCATCATACCAGATCAATGAATAGCTGTTGTCTGTAACACTTGCAAACTGCTCAATTGGATCAGGAGTCTCTCCATCACAATAATAAGCAATAGTAGTTGTTGGGATTGGAGTCTTCGTGATGATCACAGTGACCTCCTGGAACTCGCTCTCACAACCATTCTTACTAACCTGCTTTACCTTATATGTGACAGTTGCGTCGTCAGTAACCATATCAGGCGACGGTGCTGTCTCACCGATCAGATTTTCATTTGCGTCATACCACACAAGTTTCTTGTCTGTTGTCGGTACAACAGCAGTAGGATCCTGCTCCGTCAGTGTAGGGAATTTTCCGCCTACAGCATCCGACAATGTGTAATGAATTGCGTGGTCTGGCATGACTGCCGCCACAAACTCAACATTGACTTCAACTGATGCTTTTTCTCCTACACACGTGTGTCCCTTCGCAATCTCGTATACTGGCTCTACTTCATAAGAATATAATTTTGATGCTGTCACGTCTGTCGCCGGAATCAACTCGCTTGTTGGCTGTCCCTTGATATACCAGTTGTAGGACGTAGGTGTCTTGCAAGTAGTGCAAGCAGCGTCATCCACAGTTGCCTTCAACGACACTGCCGTTTCTCCAGCACAATAATTGATCACATCATCCTTCAATTTAGCCACCTCTACTGTAGTGACAGAGAATGTCGACTTTTCACTGACTGCAGTTCCATTTGTCTGAGCCACTATGAACTCCTTAACGCCAGCCGTGTTGGAAGAGTACAAGCCAGGAGCTGTAATTTCATTTCCATTCTCGTCGTACCAGATAAGGGAGCTTCCCGTTTCTACCTCAACTAGAGTTGTGACATCAATCTCCTCCCCGACACAGATTGTCGTGTCGTTAGGATTAGGTTTCTGACTGCTAGTGATCACGACACTGACAGGAACAATGTCGCCGATGCATCCTTCTGGTGATTTCTCACGCACATAATATGTCACTTTGCCTTCATTGCTCAAATCCACAAGTATAGGAGCTTTGACTGAATCCTTGATTGCGGCAGTCTCATCCTTATACCACACCACGTAGTTGCCACTACCTGAGGCAGAAGCCATATTGGTGATGTTTTCGCTCACACCGTCTTTCAAAGGAAGTTCTTTCTCTGGCTTCACTGTCGGAGTAGACGGTACATCATTAATCACCACATCCCACTCTTTCACTTCACCCTTACAACCTGTAGCCTCATCAGTAAGCACATAATAATATGTATTGCGAACATCTTCAGCCGGAATATCTTCTGCGTCTACAGATATTGTCTTATTGATATCTCCATACCATTCAATTGTATGGTCTTCAACAGCGACATTTCCTAGTTTAAGCGACTCATTCTTACAGATAACAGCCTTGTCGGTGATTTCTTCGTCTGGCAACGCGTTTACGACCAAAGAGACTGATTTGGAAGTCACCGGATTAGAAGTAGGACAAGAAGGGTCGGAAATCTTCACCTTATAGTCGCCCATCTCTTTCACTACAAATGTGTCGACAGAAGACGCCTTGCCCAAACTTGTGTTTCCAAGGAAGAACTCATACTCATACTTGCTGCTCTTTGGAGTGCCGACAGCTGTAAGCACAGTAGAATCGCCAGCACATATCTCAGCATCTTTGATTGAAATCTCAGCCTTCTCCACGCCCTCACAAGATTCATCGATACATTTGCTTACAGCCTGAGCACGGATTTCATCGTCTGCATGACCTAACAACTGAGCAGATGCGATATTAATGATAGACTCCTCACAGCTTTCAACAGTACCCTTCCAAATTATAGTGAAAGTATCACCAAAAGCAATCGGATTATCTGCCAAGCCTGTCCATTCGATACGATCTTGATCACCTCCTCCTGGAGCCGCCTTATAGAATTTACCTGTACCTGCACTCTTTCCATTATGATATGACTCAAAAGAGCTCTCGTCTACAATTACTTCTGCAGGAACTAAGTCGATAATAGACAAATCATAAGCGTAATCGGTATGAACATAAATATTAGAGAATGAGCATGATCCATTTCCAGGAGCAATGAATCCGAAATAACCTTCTGTTGTTGGAATTCCTTCAACATTAAAAGAAGCTATCTTAGTAGTATCCTTATCTATCCAAGCTCTAAGAATATCTCCATTAAGTTCTACCTTAAGATTGAATGACGTCTTATTAGAAGCCAAAGTAACTGTCTTTAATAAAGTGGATCCTTTATAACAGTTTATTTCTGTAGATCCGCCACCGTCATAATTAATATAAACTCCCAAACGAATGTTATCACGGAAATATATTATAGACTCAGCATCGTTTTTAGAACTACCCTGTCCCACTTTACAATCTGCGGTAACATAAATGTTAGAAGAATAAGAATAATTGAACTTTGCATTAGCACCCTGTGCCAAAGAAACGGTTCCATTTGAAATTGACGTGCCATAAGAAGAAGACGTTAATGACCACTTACTACTTTCTTTAGCAGCATCTTCAAAAATAGCTCCATGAGTTTGTTTGTAACCAATTGTATATGTGATCTCATCGCCTACTTCATAAGCCTCCTTGTCCGATATTTTTGTCATCGTTGTTGGTATAATCGGATCTGGAACTTTTGCACACGTAACAGTAATTCGAGCCGTATCACAAATAGGAGAATTTTTAACCGCAGAAATCCACGCAGCATTAATAATGTCTTCATCTTCTGTTTGACAATCAGCACCAGAAGGGAACGTTATATTTGCTGTATATTTAATCTTGCCTTTCTGTTTAACCTGCATTTTAGGGATAAACCACTCCACAATGTCACGTCCATCAGCAGACTTATAATTTCTTAAAGTAGCTTTATATTCTTCCAAAGGGCAATCACCAACAAAGCTGACAAATTCCATACCCAAAGGTAAAGTATCACGAACGTAAACGCTATCAACATCACGTCCCGCCATCGGTCCATTTCCCAAAATACGACGCCAAACATATCCATCATATTCCTCTACCAACACATTTGGCACAGTCTTAGTTGCTTCTGAACAACCGCAAGTCAACCATTTCGTAACAGGCTCTTCAATCGTTTCTCCCTTTTTATCTAGTTTCTGCCAAGAAGGAGATATTGGGTAATACAAACCTTCATCATCATCCACAAAATCTCCATAAGACCAGTCGTCCGACCATACTACTTTATCAGAATAATTATTTCCATTGATTTGGTTTACAACACGTAACGGATACGCACTGTTTCCGTCGCCTCCCTTATGAATAGTACAATTTGGATTACCGGCATTCCAAGCAGTAAGCATTGCAGTCGTAACTAAACTTGGAGCAAATTGCATAGAAAGACGTTGATTCCACTTTCCATATTTATCTTCTCCTTCAACTACCTCTTCATGCGTCACCTTATAACCAGATTTATCACCTCCTTCATAAATAGCAGGCAAGATATTCCATCCACTTCCACCTATACCAGAAACAGTAGCATCATATAAATAATAAGAAATACGATAATTACCATAATTGATATAAGATTCTATAGCATCATTGAACAAGCGGAACTTTGCCTCCATTTGATTTATCTTATCTTGGAATGCCCATGAGAAATTAACACGAGGACGACCTCCATCTATCCAACCAGCTTCAGAGCTATTTTCGAAATCAATTGTGAATGTAGCCACATTATCCGGATTGATTTGGCTTCTATCTACTGATTTCTCAATAATAAGAGATCGCTTAACTACATCAACACAGTTACGCTGCATTGTCGCCGTAACATAGTTTGGATACTCATTTGTTGTCCAACCATAACCATTAGAACAAGTGATATCAGCAGTCGTACAGTAGCGACCAGAAGCTGATGGACCAGCCTTACAGATGTAAGAAAGTTTTCCAACAGTAGCTTTGTAGTTCGCTGCAGTAGTATCAAGTATCCAACCTGCCTTATTATCACTTTTGAACCCATCAACTTTTCCTACATTCCACGTAATAGTGTGTGCTGCACTATTATAAACGCCACCATTCGATGCACTGACAAAGATAAAATCATTAGGTACATGCTCCACTATTTTTACGTCTTCAGCTGCAACAGAACCATAATTACGATAGCTGAGCAAAAATGTAATAGAATCTCCAGTATAACAATAAGTGACACTATCCTTAATGGCACGATAAATTTTCATATTAGCCTTTCCTTCCATAGCAGAAGGAGCCGGATAGTTTCCAGACAAAACCATCATTCCCATCTGGCGAGCCCAACCATGCATATAGTTCGACTTCTTTCCCACGTTACACTCTTCCGAAGCTGGTACAGAAATATCTGTTGCATCTCCTTTTGTATCCCATTTAATATTACACTCACGATATGCAAGACCCATTAACTCATAATCCTGAGCTCCTACCGCAGCATATGATCCCATACCAGTTTGCATACTCAAAGAACAATAAAAATCTTGCCCCGCAGTTGGAATTCCTGTTATTGGATTGTTTTGCCAACGAATAGTCGCAGGACCACTATATGGCATATTTTTTACAGCTCCGTAATCTATACAATGAGAACTTACACCTGACGTATCTTTTGTGCCAGAGTTCCAATTGGAAGGGTCATTCATCCAAGCTGCCATACGCACAGCTGCGTCGTATTCATAAGTATTGCCTCCACTCACAACTTTATGTGAAACTGGATCCCAACTATACTTTGGATTTCCATGCCAAACATAGTTCGCAATTGTTCGCCATGAACAACGATAATCCTCTCCTTGGTTAAAGTTGGAAAAACTAGTTTGCGTTCCATCGTTATTAACCGTACACCAACCTGCAGTTGGAATTGAATACTGACTTTTTTCTATAAGTTTTCCAATCAACCAATCAGAAGAGGCCTCACCTCTTCTAAACTGCTCTATTTCCCAAGGATCTCCACCCAACTCTTCAAACAATTCATAGAATTCACGGAAATAAGCAGGTGCATTATAGTCAATATGTTGCTGATTTCCACTTCCAAATTCAGGAATTAAATTCAATCCTTTCACATCTACTTTTCCATTCCCTGGCAAATTAAAAATCTCATATGATTCTGAAAAAGTAAAAGGATTTGCATTAGCCCAAGTGGTCTGCTCATTCCAAGTATCTCCTCCCTTTGGATAACCATCTAAACCTATCAATCCAGAATTGACACGCAATGTTTTTCCTCCATTTCCGCAATCTCCATCATATCGACATGTACTCATGGCAACCAAACCACGCAACACTTCAATCATCGCCTCTTTATACGAAATAGGATTACCACATGCATCATTCACAATATTGCCATCCAAATCTCGCATGAATTCTCCCCATTGCTTATAGGCGACATAAAGAGCAAGTGCAACATCCACGTCTCCATCAGCGGCTGTATTGCCTCCAGGTCCATCATCTCCTATTGCATATGGTCCGTATGAATAATCAGAAGCTATATCTGCACATCCTGAGTATGACTTTGAACGATTACGACGTTTATCATGCGTGCACATCCAATAGCCGTTGAATGTCACCATATCAGCCATATAGGCAGCAGCCAACAATCCGTATCCATCACCTTCTGTACAATCATATGCAGACTTATATGGAGTCCATATATATTTGTATCCTCCCCACTCTTCTCCTGTATACGCAAACTCATTGGCATGAACCTGATAAGCATCTCTGATTTCCTGCTCCATTTCCGCATGCACTACACCCTCAGGATTTTGCGTTCCTATATTTCCCAAACGGTGTGAGTCACCATAGGTATATTCCAAAAATTGTGGAAATGGATATGCCGGATTTCCTGAGTTGATATGGACCGGCACCGCATTCAAATTGAACGCAGCAGCAACGGTTATGAAACCCGATAGGAGTGTCTTCCTTAATATATTATTGTTCATAAGTTCTATATTTTTCCTATTATACAATTATATCTTTCTGCAAATATACAATTTTCCAATTAGATTAGTGTTTTATCATCTTTTTGTTTCCTACCATATAGACGCCTGGATCTAATCCGTCCAAAGCTGAGGAAACTCGAACATTGCGTTTTACTAATGCTCCTAATGTGTTATATACATTTACATACTCATCTACTTTCTGAGAATCAAAATTCTTAATGTCTGACTCATTCTTGTCTGTGATCACCAATGGCACAGCATTCACTTTCTCCTTGTCGGATGCGACGTGGCAACCTGCGCTCATTGTGGTGCCTCCTCCCTCATACACACACGCATAAGTCATTTCATCTTTCTCGCCCAACGGTAATGCAGAGCTGCGACGGTAGGTGATGACTCCTGCGTACGGTTTGCCTTCTGCCTTTTCATAAACAACGTTAGGATTCTCTTTCAATTGAATAAGACGGAATCCCAATGGAATTGTGTCTGTCACCACCACATTCTGAGCATCCTCTCCATTCACAAACGGAGTGTCGCCCAAAACCTTTCGCCAAACATATCCGTCGAATTCCTCTACCAACACATTCTTCGTCAACTTTGAGACTCCATCACAAGCACTTCGCAACAACTTGTCCACAGGCTGCGGACCTTCTCCTGCCTGATATGAAGGAGTCACAGGATAATAATAGCCCTCATCACTGTCTGTCGACAAAATTGACCAGCCTTTTGACCAATCAAGCGCTTTCCAACTTGAATCATAGAATCGCGCCACCACTCGCAATGGATATTTGGCTCCATCACAATTGAACTTCGCCGCTCCTGCCATCTCATTCAAGAAATAGGTGGATGCTGCCAACGCATGCGGAAACTGCACGAAAAACTTATGTGTGCCGTCTGCCAAAATCTCATCCTTGAAATTGAAATCACTGGCATTCGTTCCCATCGTCGCTCCATTCTGTGTGCCCTCCACCAAATCAAATGAACACTGCAGACTCTGTGCATCCTTCAAATCCTTGAACACCGTCACACGGTAGTTTCCATTATCAATATATGGCTCCACCGCATCATGGTAGATCTTGAACATCAAATTATATTGAGCTCCTTTGTCGATATCCGCTACTGCCACATTAACATGTGAGCGTCCTCCGACCAATGCCGGAACTGTATCATTTGTGATTATTGTACTGAATGAAACCGTGTCGCCTTCTGATACAGATGTGACATCAGCTGTTTTCTCCACATTCAATCCTGTAGGCACAACTTCTATATTATTGCGCTGCATTGTGGCTGTCACGTAGTTAGGATAGAAATTCGTCTCTCCACCCAAACCGTTTGAGCAAGAGATTTTCGCCGTTGTCTTATAGACACCTTTCGCTCCATTTTTAGCCTTACAACGATAGCTTACACCACCAATTGTCTTAGATAAATTCGGAGCTGAAAAATCCAACGCGTCGCCGACAATATCATCACTCTTGAATCCGGCGATATTGCTCAACTTCCATGTCACAGTGTGGCTGGCAGCATCATATACTCCATTATTATCCGCATCCAAAAATGCAAAATCCGCAGGGACATTCTCCACAATCTTCACATCCTTTGCGTCCACCGATCCATAATTACGGTAGGAAAGAAGGTATGTGACTGTGTCACCCACATGGCAAACAGACATGCTATCCTTGAGTGCTCTGTAAATCTTCAAATTTGGTTGGGCCACCATTTTTGAAGGAGCCTGATAATTACCAGTTAGAGCCATCAGACCTGTCTGGCGGAACCATCCACTCATGTAATTAGAGACCCATTCTCCGTCATCCGTCGTGCCACTGGCATCCCAATTCTCATAAATGACAGTGAAAAGGTCGCCCATCAGATCATAATCCTGCACTCCGATAGCAGCGAAAGCGGACGCTCCCTTCGACATTCCAAGAGCGGAAGTGTTTTTATCATCCAATGTCTCTCCCGTCATCGGATCGATTTGCCAACCCATCATTCTTGGTCCAGAGTATGGAATCTTCTTGTCTCCCTTCGTATAGCACTGTGAGTTTGCTGTCCAATGGGCAGGGTCACGCATATAGTCCGACAACTTTACGGCAGCATCATATTCGTATGTATTGCCACCCTTTTCCACCTGGTGTGTTTTGGGATTCCACGAATACTCAGGATTGCCATGCCAAGCATAGTTGCTGATAGTACGCCAAGGGCAACGGTAATCCTCACCATCCTGGAAATTGCTGTATGTCGTCTCCGATCCGTCTCTGCTGACAGTGTTCCATCCGGCAGTAGGAAGGGAAGTCTTGTTTTTTCCAATCAAATCACCGATCAGCCAGTCGGAAGAAGCCTCGGCGCGACGGAATTGCTCAGCCTCCCATTCAGCAGTAGCGCCCACGGCGTCTGCCATCTCAACGAAAAGATCATGGAACTCACGGAAATATGCCGGAGCGCAATAGTCGATATGCTGTTTTTCTCCACCTGGATTTGCAAAAAGAGGATAGACTTTTACTCCGTCCACAGTGATGTAATTCTCCTCCTGCAGAGCCCAGTCTGTCTGCTCCTTCCAAGTGTCGCCGCCACGAGGATATCCATCAAGGCCGATGATACCAGTGTTGACACGGGCAGGATTCTTGCCAGCATCCATGTTAGTCATTGCCACAAGACCTCTGATCACATTGATCATCTCCTGTTTGTAGCTGATAGGATTGCCACAAGCATCCAACACCTTCTCACCTTTTTCATCGAGCATAAACTCGCCCCACTGTTTGTAGGCGACGTAAAGAGCCAATGCCACGTCGACATCTCCATCAGCGGCAGTGTTGCCACCCTCGTCGGCTCCATCACTGATTGCGAATTTGCCGAACTCATAGTTTGGAGCATTATCCGAACAATCCGAATAACGTTTTGTATGGACACGTCTTTTGTCGTGGGTAGCCATCCAGTAGCCGTCGAAAGTCACCTTGTCGGCCATATATGCAGCCGCCAGCAAAGCGTAACCGTCACCCTCCGAACAATCGTAGGCAGCCTTGTAGGGAGTCCATATATATTTGATTCCCTTATATTCTTTCCCAGTGTATTCAAACTCATTGGCATGCTGCTGGTAAGCCTTACGAATATATCGTTCCATTTCGGCATGAACCAGACCTTCAGGATTCTCTGTTCCCAAATTTCCTCCACAAGCATATTCCAAAAACTGTGGGAATGGATAAGCAGGATTACCTGAATTTATATGGACAGGCACAGCATTGGCCGTACTTGCAGACATTAGTAAAGACGCAATTATACCAAAATATTTACGCATTATACCTTTCATGCAATTTAGATTTAAATGTGTGTACCCTATTATTATGTTAATTAGTGTTTTTTGTTATAGAATTCAGCCTACAAATTTCTAAATTTTTCTGCATAAATACAAATAAATACAGGATTTTGTAGGGGCAACCCTTGTGGTTGCCCATGAACCCTTGTGGTTGCCCATGGAATAAGGGCAACCACCATACATACCATGGGCAACCTTCCTATTAATATTGGGCGACCACCATACATACCATGGGCGACCACAAGGGTCGCCCCTACGGATTACAATTCTAAAAATCAATATATTATGCATATTTCTACAAAATATTTTCCAAAAACACTTGCATATTTCCAAAATACAATATACTTTTGCACTCGCAATTCAGAAATGAATGCCCAGATGGCGGAATCGGTAGACGCGCTGGTCTCAAACACCAGTGGGGCAACCCATCCCGGTTCGATCCCGGGTCTGGGTACAAAGAAAGAGAATCAAAAATGGTTCTCTTTTTTTTATGGTTTATGATGAAAAACAAAAAAACGGTTTGAATTTCCATCCAAACCGTTCTTATTATTTTAGAAGCGAACATTCACGTCGCCGCTGATTATTCCCAGACAAACTCAGTTGTACGCTTTCCATTACCATCGTCATATACGACACTTATTGGATAACCATTCTTGTCAAACATCCATTTACTTGCTATTTCGGTGCCTTTTAAATAATCCAATACCATATCTCCCTCCTCAGCAAAATATTCATATACAAAAGAAACTGGAATGTTTTTGCATGGTATGCCTAAAAGGCCATCCAACGCACCGTCAAAATTATACGGCGTAAAAAATTGAAGTCCTGACTTATTCTCAATCGGAGATGTGTGATTTTTATTTGTGTATTTATAAGAAATAATGTAAGCGCCATTATTCTTTTTCACTCTCACAAGGTTACCATTCTCCCACTCACATTTCATCGTAGTGTCAACACGACCATTTTCATAAAAAAGATATTCCGCAATCAAATACCCCTGATTGTCATATTCATATTTGAAACGATCCTTGGAATTTCCAATAAAAAAATCTCTCGTCTCCAAATCTCCTTTTGAGTTAAGAGTCGCTGAATATGTTTCTGGGGTTCCATTATTATACGATTCTATTGTCATCGTATTTCCTTCATACTTATAAGAGCTCTTAACATAAATCTCTCCATCCTTAAAAAAGTTGTAAGCGACACATCTTCCATCGCTGTCATATTTAAACTCCGAAGATTCTCCTCCTTTCGTTAACTTCACCAACCTCTTCTGAACAAAGACCTCATCATCATCGTCATCATCTCCACAAGATGTCACAAATCCCGCGATCAACGCAAAGATTCCAAAAAAGCCAACAATTTTTTTCATAAATTTTCCTTTATTTTTTAGACGTTGCAAAATTAATATTTTTTTTTGATTTGCCAATATAAAACACCTAACAGTGTAATTAGAATGCATATTTCGTCAATCGTTTATCGTCAATCGTTCATCATTCATCGTCCATCGTTTATCGTTCATAATATTCCATCAGTTTCTCAGCCAATTTTCTCATCTCCACTCTCACAGACTCTGGTTCAAGCACCTCAATTTTATCGCCCTGCTCCATTACATGCTGCATGAAATCATACGTTGTCTTCACATACATCTCAAACACCGACGACTCATTATCGCTTGAAATCAAACGTTGTGAATCATGGAATGGCAGCGTCTCCATATAATTTCTTGCTTCTCCATATGCACGTATTACGACGCGCTGTTTCTCCTCTTCACTGTGCATCACTCCAAGACAACCGTCATAAAACTCTTCCGCATTGAAATCTTTGTCGATTTTGAATGTCTTGTCCGTTATCTCGACATTTACGATTCTATCGAGAGCGTATACACGAATTTCATCCTCATGCGTATTGTTCTCTCTGTTTTTCTCCACATAATGCAAGGCACGCACAATCACATACCAACGTCGGTTTGCCACCTTCATAAAGTAAGGCTCAGCATCAAACGTCTTCCCTTCGTCGTCGCTAAACTTTTTATACGTGATTCTCACCACCTTGTTTTCGCGCATAGCCTGCATAAAGGTTGACAACCAGGTATTTCCCGAAGGGATTTTCTCAAACTGGACTCTATTTTCCAACTTTTTGTCGGCAAGCACCTGGTTCAGCACAGAGTATGAGTCCATCACCCACGATCTGACCGATTTTGCATCCTGCAATGAAGACTCCGCAATATGGTAGTAATATCCCCTTTTCTCTTTGTCGAGCTCTATATCTATTCCCAAAGAATCCGCAATGCCAGCACGAAAATTATGAAATGTACGAAGAGACAATGGTTCGCCACTGCCAAGATCGGAGTTTTTCCACTTCTCACTTATCTGCTTGTATGTAAGATGTTTGTATTGGCGTATGATATCTACAAGCCATACATATTTAGCCAATTGATTGCCTGCCATAACTACTGCTTTTTATTTTGCAAATGTATGAATAATGTATGTAATAAAACAGCGCAGGTTGTAAATTTTACGTTGGCTTTTGGCTTATGACTCTGTTTGCAATCCGCTATCTTTTAAAACTAAAACCGCCAAACTTACGTCTGGCGTTTTTAATTTGTAGTTTATAAATCCATAACATTTTTTCATCAACTAAAGTTTAGATTCAATACCCATTTTTACTCTTTCTACTCATTCATTTACAATAAAAAATACTCAAAATCAGTCCTAAATAATGTGTCCCTTTTCCAAAATCCTTTTACGTCCCTCCAATTCCCTAAAGAGATTAAAATAAAAACGTCAGCGTGGGAATTGCGCCTAAATGCAACGCTGTTTTTTTAACGTTTTTAACAAAATTAAATCAAAACCTTAATAATTGTACACAAAAATATATGTCCTTCAACACCTTATTTTACACTAAAATATATACTATTGAAAATCAACAATTTAGGTTTATTGTAGAAAATATGTTCTACAAAAGTGTTTTTTGGGAGATTGTATATGATCTCCCTATATGGATATGTATATTTTGACAATATTTGAGTACAAAAAACAAAAAGCTATCTGATAAATTTTTGGAAGTAACAATCACACGATCACATTCTGATATTGTGAACATCTTTTCTTTCTGCATCTTCTCTGATTTTACTGTTTAACTCAATCCTTTCATATTCGTCCAAAGTCAAAATCTAGGAAATCTATCCTCATTTTCTCATAAAAAGACGAAGTCTTTCTCTGTGAACTTTTTCTCTCTGTGGTTTTATTAAATTTATGTGCTCGTCTACAGTTCGCTAAATTGGATTAAAAAATCCGCCGAACTTGCGTCCGACGGATTTTTAATATTAATCAGTATGTATGAGAATTATCTGATGAACAATAGCTCACGATACTTAGGCAATGTCCACATCTCATCGTCAACTATCATTTCAAGTTTGTCGATCTCATAACGGATCTTCTCAAAGAATGGAACAACAGTGTCGTGGTATGCTACCGCCTTTTCACGCTCTGCCTCAATCTTGTTAGCAACCTTTCTTGCCTCTACTAGATCAGCTGTCAAAGTCTTGATCTTAGCGATACGCTCTGAAATCTCACGGATAAGATCTGAATCAGTACCAGCAAGTTTCAACGCCTCATCCTTTCCGTAAACCTGAGTCATCTTGTAGACATTGTCTAGAAGAAGCGACTGATAGCGTGTTGCGACTGGGATGATATTGTTGATTGCCATGTCGCCAAGCACACGTGCCTCGATCTGGATCTTCTTTGTATATGTCTCCCACTTGATCTCGTTTCTTGCCTCAAGCTCTCTCTTGCTGAATACACCTAGGCTCTCGAACATCTTGACAGACTCTGGAGTTGTGTAAGCGTCGTAGATTACTGGAACAGAAGTCTCGCAGTTCAAACCACGCTTAGCAGCCTCAGCCTTCCACTCATCAGAGTAACCATTACCGTCGAAACGGATAGCCTTACTCTCCTTGATATACTGCTTGATAACCTCGAACAATGCCTTGCTCTTGCTCTCTCCAGCAGCGATCTTAGCGTCGACAGCAGCCTTGAAATCCTTCAACTGAGCAGCCATAGCTGAGTTCAATGCGATCATTGCACAAGCACAGTTTGCTGATGAACCTACAGCACGGAACTCAAATCTGTTTCCTGTGAATGCGAATGGAGAAGTACGGTTACGGTCAGTGTTATCGATAAGCAACTCTGGGATTGTAGCTACTGCAAGCTTCATCTTCTTCTTAGAGTCCATGATGATAGCCTCTTCTGAAGTAGCGTTCTCTAGTTTGTCGAGCACTGCAGAGATCTGGCTTCCTAGGAATACAGAGATGATTGCAGGAGGTGCCTCATTCGCTCCAAGACGGTGAGCATTCTGAGCTGTCATAACAGATGCCTTAAGAAGAGCATTGTTTTTGTAGACAGCCATCAAAGCATTGACAACGAATGTCACAAACTGTAGGTTCTCCTCTGAAGTTTTTCCTGGTGTGAATAGTCCAACACCTGTGTTTGTACCAAGCGACCAGTTGTTGTGCTTACCCGAACCGTTGATTCCAGCGAATGGCTTCTCGTGAAGAAGTACGCGGAAACCGTGCTTGCGGGCGATCTTCTCCATGATTGTCATGATAAGAAGGTTCTGGTCGTTAGCGAAGTTAGTCTCATTGAAGATTGGAGCCAACTCAAACTGGTTTGGAGCAACCTCGTTGTGACGAGTCTTCAATGGAATATTATATTTGTAACCCTCAAACTCAAGGTCACGCATGAAAGCCTGAACTCTCTGAGGAATAGCACCGAAGTAGTGGTCGTCAAGCTGCTGGTTTTTAGCAGACTCATGTCCGATCAATGTACGACCAGTAAGTAGCAAGTCTGGACGTGCTGCGTAAAGACCCTCGTCTACCAAGAAATACTCCTGCTCCCAACCAAGGTAAGAGAACACTTTCTTTACAGAAGCGTCGAAGTAGTGGCAGACATCAACAGCAGCCTTGTCTACAGCGCCAAGAGCCTTCAAAAGCGGAGTCTTGTAGTCGAGCTGCTCACCTGTATAAGAGATGAACACTGTCGGAATACAAAGAGTATCCTCTACAATGAATGCAGGCGACGATGGATCCCAAGCTGTATATCCACGAGCCTCAAATGTGGAGCGGATACCTCCTGATGGGAAAGACGACGCGTCTGGCTCAGCCTGCGCAAGAAGTTTTCCTGAAAACTCCTCAATGACTGAACCACCAGGCATTCCTGCGTATTCAATGAATGAATCGTGCTTTTCTGCAGTACCCTCAGTTAGAGGCTGGAACCAGTGTGTATAGTGAGTCGCACCCATTTCCATTGCCCAGCTCTTCATACCAGCTGCGACACCATTTGCGATTGTACGGTCTAGGGTTTCACCATTGTCGATTGCTTTTGTAAGAGTTTTGTAAGTCTCCTTTGAGAGATACTTAATCATCTTCTCACGGTTGAATACATACTTTCCGTAGTATTCCGATGTCATCCCCCCTGGAGATGTCACTGCAAGTGCTTTCTTCTTGAAAGCCTCGCTAACAACTTTGAATCTTAAGTTTGACATAATGATTCTCGTTTTATAATGTTATTACTATTTTTCAAATTTCCATTGGAAGCAAAATTTGGCGTTTTTCAGCCAAAAAGGTCTTTTTTTACTTCCATTGGAAGTAGAAAACCCTTGTTTTCCTTCCGACATTGCAAATTTAAGCAAGAATTTGCTCCATACTAACTAATTTATGTTAAAATCGACACTTTTTTTTGCCAAAATTCAGTTTGTCACTAAAAACAATAATATTCCTTCAAATTGTAAGGCCACAAAAACAAAACGCTTACAGTTTGTTATAGACAAGATCTTAATAGGCTCGTCACATTTTCACAATGTTACAATCAGACCAGATTATTTTTCATTTTGTCACATTTTGCCACACATACCATACTTTTTGATTATTTATAGAATAAAAAACGTAATGACATTTTGCAAAGGCATATTCAACAAAATGAAATATCATACAACATGCGTACCCACGCATTTCGAATTTAGCATTTCGAATTTTTAATTTAACATTGAGACGTACGACCGTAAATTAATATTTTGGTATATTTAAGATGCGGATGATATATTTTGAGACGTACGACCATGTTTTTGAGACGTACGACCGTAAATTAATATTTTGGTATATTTAAGATTTTGAGACGTACGACCGTACGTCTCTACATGAGGATCCGAATTATGAAATACAATTTATATTGTTTTTTCTATCATAAAATTCTATATTTGCTACATACATATTTAAAATAAACACACATGAATAGACTTTTTACTCTTTCGGCAATTTCGCTATTTTCATTTTCGATGGCGAATGCGGCCTCTTATGTCTCCAACGGATTTTTCGAGCAGAATGTCGACGGTTGGGCTATGTGGAATGGCGGTGACGACGGTGCATCTTTCGAACGTGAAAGCGGAACACAGTTTGACGGTGTTGGCTGTATGAAGGTTGTCAACCCTATAAGCGACCCTGAAAACCAATGGAAAGTGCAAATCCACACTAGTTTTGAAGTAGACGGTGATGGTCTTCCAGCTGGCGAATATGAACTGTCCTACTACATCCGCACTCAAAGCGGCACAGGTTCTGTACGCGTCTCAACTTCTGGAGAGGAGACCTACCAGGCCGACCAGGAAGTGACTGCTACATACTCCCAAAAGACACACACTTTCACTTCTAAAGGAGAAGTGGATGGTTTCAATTTCGATATCGCCCACACTGCTAACACATATTTTATAGACAATGTGACACTGAAAGCTCTGTCTGTCGAGCCACAGGATCCAGACAACGGCGAATACACAAAAGCTTCTGTAGGTATGGACATCAGCGACAAACATCAGGAAGTGCTTGGTATAGGTGGCGGTATTGTCTACTATCAAAGCTGGTTTACAGAGCATCCTAACAGTGAGGCCATCTTCGACACCATCTACACAGGTCTTGGCTTGTCCGCTCTCCGTATCGGAAACTGGAAACAGGATATCAACGAGCATAATGTGAAGGATGAATTGACTATATATAATGAAGCGGTCAAACGACTTGGAAGAGAAAATTTCATCGTGGAGATGTCATCGTGGGCAGCTCCTGCCTCTTTGAAGGAAAATGGCGACGTGAACGGGCCATACACTTTGAAAAAAGGATCTGATGGAAAATTCGTCTACAATGAATATGCGGAATGGTGGAAAAAGTCTTTGGCAAAATACCAGGAAGAAGGCATCCACCCAGACTATATATCTATGCAGAACGAGCCGGACATGGAGGCAACGTATGCCGCTACCTTATTCGATGCCACAGAACACTACGTCGACTATACAGGCAAACAGTTCGACCGCGCGGGATACGACAAGGCTCTTCCTATTTTTGTAGCCAAAATCAAGGAGCTCAACGAAGTGCCTAAGATTCTTGGTCCAGAGGTGCTTGGAATCGGATATGGCAACACCCAGAGATATATGGACGCACTCGACGCTTCCCTACTCGACGGTTTGGCTTTCCACTATTATCACAGTGGAGAAAACGCTGACGACAGATATTCAAAGCCTAACGCATTTGTCAACGCTCAGAAAGAATTGGCGACAAAATATGGCAATATGCCACAGTTTATGACAGAAAACTGTGCGATGCGATCAGAGAAGAGTGGCAACGATGTCCACACAGCATGGATCGTGGCAAACAGTTTCAACTACAACCGCGTCGGCTCATACATGTACTGGAATCTATTATGGGGAACAAGCGACAAAGATGGATGTGTTGCCGTCAACGATCCATGGAACAAGAGCCAATGGAAATCCGACGAAGGCTATCAGGTATGTCTCGACTATCACGGTCTGCGCCACTTCTCTAAATTTGTGCCAAAGGGTTACATCTGCGTCGGCAGCACAACCGACAATTCCGACTTGGTATGCACATCATTCGTGAGCCCGGACGGAAAGAAGGCTACAATCGTTGTGATCAACAAAGGTAGCAACCATGCAGTCAAAGTCAACTCTCCATTTGAAAGCAGTGTTGCCCGCCTGACAATGACAGCCACTTCAAAGGATGAAAGAAGCAAGGATTACGGTGTAATCAACTTGGACGATGAGATTCAGATGCCAAAAATGAGTATCGCCACAATCACATTTGAAAACAACGGATCCCCAGATTATGTAAAGCAGAACTCCGCGGACAACACTATCATCGCTTCATTTGCCAACGGAAATCTCCAGATCATCGCAACAGAACCAGCAGATGCGACTGTTGAGGTTTGGGATGTTACAGGTAAGGTTTGGGTCGACAAAGCCGTCTCATTGAATGCAGGAGTGAATACAGTTGAAGCCAATCTTCCTTCAGCTGTATACTTTGTGAAGGTTATAGCAAACGGCAAGCAGACAGTTGTGAAATGCATTAAATAATAGACGTTGACAATAACGTTGACAAAACAAAAGACGCAGTGGAGAAATCCATTGCGTCTTTTAATATTATAACTTCAAAACAAATCCGAATGCAAAACAACACGAAGAAATGTCACATGTAGAGTAAAACACATCGGATCCAAATCATCATCATTTATTATCAGTAATCAAACATAAACGGATTCCGAAACTATTATATGATTCTTTAGGAGAAATACTATGACGGTGAGTGACACGACATCTCTTTGCTACAGTATAAAAACTTCCTCCTCTACAGACATATCTGCCATCATTAGCAACTTCGCCAGGAGCTTGGGGATCAACCTGACTTGTTTCAGTATAGGAACCCCACGGATCAAGACAAAATTCCAATACATTACCAGACATATCATATAGACCTATTTCATTAGGAGCAAAAGATCCGATTCTAGTAAATGATAATTTATCACTATTTTCTCGACAATAACAAACTTTATTGTAGTCATTACTACCAGCATAAATAGTACCTTGACTGTATTTGCCACCTTTTGCAGCATATTCCCATTGTGCCTCAGTCGGGAATGTGAATTTCTCATTTACTGCCAATTGTCCACTTTCGTGCATATATTCATTAAGTTTGTCTATTAACGCCATCGCTTCTGTTCGTGTGATATTTCTTATCGGCATATTCATTTCGCTTCCAGCCCCATAAAAGCATCCAAGCTTACGAGCAAGACCACTAGTAAATTCAAATTCTGCAATATAATAGTCACTTAATGTAACTGAATGTACAGGCAGTTCATTTTCCATTGCAAAGACATCATAGTTTTCCTCCTCGAATCTATAATACTGTGCACCCATTAAGAATGTGCCGCCTTCTACCTTAACCATCCTGAATTCTGAGTCTTTTATCTTGAAGGTTCTGTATTTTGAACCTTTACCTAAGAATTCCTTTAAGACATCTTTTGAAATCTTTTTATCTCCGTATGTAATCTCAGAGACTTTATCAAAATCTATTACAATTTGGTTATTGTTTTTCATCTTAACAACAACTTCCGGAGCTACCGCAAACGCTGCATAAGCCAATAAAGACAAAACGCAAACGAAACTAAAGAAAACTTTCTTCATTTTAATAAATTAAGAATTATAAATGAGTTGTCAATCAAATAGTCTTTCTACTCGCTAGTTAGAACATTCTATTTCAACAATCCGAAAAACTATTTGAACACATAAACGAAAAAAGCGCGGAATTTTCATTCCACGCCTATTTCTCTGCCTTTCCTTCAAGATTATCTCTTCAAAGCTGGCTCGTCAGACACTGTAAGCTTCTTTCTTCCATGAGCTCTACGTGCAGCTAGCACGCGACGTCCGTTTGGAGTCTCCATTCTTGAACGAAAACCATGCTTATGTCTTCTCTTTGTGTTCGAAGGTTGATAAGTTCTTTTCATCTTATTTTAACTTTTTTAATTATTTTCTAATTTCTGTTTTCAAAATCCTTGAAAATCGGAATGCAAAATTATAGTTTTTAGAGGATAAAACAAATATTTCACTCCTTTTTTTATGTGTTTGTTGAAAACTTACACATTGAGATTCAGATCACTCAAAGCTTTCTGCATTTTTTCAATTGCCTTGCGTCTGTGAGAAATACTGTTTTTTACCTCATCATCCAACTCCGCAAGTGTCTTATCGTAGCCTTCAGGAATGAAGACAGGATCATAACCGAATCCGTTTGATCCACGTCGGCCTCTGGTGATTTCTCCGTTAAGCGTGCCTTCACAGTGGATTTCGTAGTTTTCCATCACCAAAGTGATATGGGCGACAAACCGTGCCTTTCTGTTTTCCTCCTCGTCAAGCACCGCAAGCAGTTTGTCGATGTTTGTACTGTCCGTTGCTCCTTCGCCAGCAAAACGAGCTGTATAGACACCGGGAGCGCCATCAAGAGCATCACATTCCAAACCACTGTCATCAGCCATTGTAGGCAAGCCTGTCTTCTCAAAGATGAATTTTGCCTTTAGACGTGAGTTTTCTGCGTAAGTTGTCCCATTTTCCTCAGCAGACTCCGTGATTCCAGCCTCTGCCTGCGTAATCAACTCAAACTTGTCTCCAAGGATAGAAGCGAACTCAGCCACCTTTCCTTTGTTTTTGGTCGCCAAAACTATCTTCATCGTCAACAAAATTTATTTGATTTTAGTACCTCCGCTTAGAATATGGTTAGCTGAAGTGATCACAACTTCCTTCACTCCCTTGCTTATAGCGGTGAACGCATTGTCGAGTTTTGGAATCATACCTCCACTGATAGTGCCGTCAGCCTTATAAGCCTCGAAATCAGCTTTTGTGATTAACGGAATAACAGAAGAATCGTCGTTCTCATCCTTCAACACACCGTCCTTTTCAAAGCAATAGATTAGAGAGACGTCGAATCTCTTTGCCAAAGCGACGGCAGCCTCCTGAGCGATTGTGTCAGCATTTGTATTTAAAAGATTGCCCTTGCCATCATGAGTGATTGGAGAGAGCACAGGCACGATTCCACGAGCGATAAGGTCTGCCAGGATATCAGTGTTTACCTCCCTCACGTCGCCCACAAATCCATAATCAATAGGATTTGGTTTACGCTTGTCGCTTCTCATATAATTGATATCAGCTCCTGTCAATCCAAGAGAGTTGATGCCATTAGCCTGAAGTTGAGCCACGATATTTTTGTTTACAAGTCCGGCATACACCATAGTCACCACCTTAAGCATAGCCTCATCAGTGATACGTCGGCCCTCCACCATCTTCGTCTCAATGCCAAGCTGGGTTGCAACCTGTGTAGCGCTGCGTCCACCGCCATGCACCAACACTTTGTTTCCTGGAATTTTAGAGAACTGCTCCAATAGGCTTTTAAGTGTAGAAGCCTCCTCTACAATCTTTCCGCCTACCTTTATCAATGTTAGTTTTTCCATTTTATCTGATAATTGCGAATTTCAAATGTTTAGTTTCAACCATACCCTCGTCATCTGCTGCAGTAGTTATAAATACATTATAGACACCAGTAGGCAGACGAGATCCGTCGCTTCTGCGAGCTGAGAATCTATATGTTCCACCCTTGCTGATTCCGTTTTCAATCACCATTCCACGTTGATCAGTGATTCTGACGTTACTCTCATCCATCAATCCCTTTATCTCCACGTCGCCATCATAGTCAGAACGAACCGGATTTGGATATACAATGACATTATCAAAATCGTCTTCAGGGAACGATGAATCCGTTGCGTACATCAACAGACCAGTATCTGTCATAATATAAAGGACTCCCGTCTCCTTCTCATAAACGATATCCATCACAGCATTAGAAGACAAAGGCGAATTCTTTGTTGTGAAATTCTCCAATATCTTGTCTCCACTGGCCGACACCAGGAACAATCCGTTACCTTCAGTAGCAATCCACTTTCGGTTTTTTCCGTCCACCTGAATCTTTCTTACTTTATCGGAAGCCAACAGATAATCTGCATATCTGCTGTCGTCCTCACGTGTGATTTTCGGACGCACATATGACTCCTTACCATCAAACACACCCTTAACATTCTTCATGATCAGCGGACCTTGATCGGTAGCGATCCAAATATCCCCCTTAAGATCCTCCTCGACGCTGAACACATATGACGGCTGGAAGGTTTCCATCACACCGTCTTCCATATACTTGAACGAGGCAACCAATTTCGTTTTATCATCGCTCGCATCAAAAGTCGTTCCATTCATATCTACGAAACCAAGGCCGATTGGCTTATATTCAAACACCACAATATCAATGCCTGATTTTGTCTTAAGATGACGTCGAGCATATCTCTGCCCCGTAAGATTATTGTGTTTTAATGCAGTCCACTCTCCATCTTTGTTCATAGCATGAAGCAAATAGCCGCTAGAACTTGGATTTGTAGCGATAACATTGTTTTCTTCATCAAACCATACACACTCCACATACGTGCAACTTGTACCCGATGTCTCAAAGAAAGATGCATTTTCTTTATTGTGTACACGAAGAAGACTGTCCTTATAAAATTCGTATATTCCCCACCACGTAGGCACCATAACATGATTTTTATCAGTAGGGTCAACGGCTATAACATGCCCAGAACGGAAAAATCTTAGGTTATCATCTTTCAATGAATCTCTCAAATTATACCACTTTCCTTCTTTTGAATAATCCACCACTACAGGTGTGTTATAACCATCGTTTCCAGTCAGATATATCTCCCCATCCACCACTTCTAAAGAATAATAATCATTCTGACTCGGTCCATCAAACTTAATAGGTTCCGACACAGTAGCCTTCAACTCGTCGACAGACATATCTGCTATTCTCAACCCATCTCCATTGTCATGCCACACAACGTCTTCATCCACATCATAAACAGCAATTTTAGACCAACATTCGCGATATTTCATGTCGCCAAGATTATCCTTATGGAAAGCCATAACCTGCCATCGGGTAATCGCAGTCAATCTGTTCTTATAAACTTGTATCGTATCAGGGACTATACCCCTGGGGCTTACATCCACCCAAGTGCCATCCCCAAGGAGGGCATACAATCCTTCACTTGTCAAAAGAAGGACATGACCAGACGAACAATCCATCGTCTTAACCACCACTGAATCAACAGGACATGTTATAGGCAAAGCCACAGGCTCCCAAGCGTTAAAATCATTTGCATTTTTCCCGTCTTTGCAAACTCGTATCTTTCTCTGTGAGCAGTGACTCCTGTCTGCCATCAAAGCATATATATCATTATTAAAAACGATTGTTTGATAGACAGCTTCATATTCTCCATCATCTCCTATGATATATGTATCTAACACCTCTCTCTTTTTTGTGTTATATACTACAATTCCCGCATTCATAGAAATATAGACATTATCTCCGTCTACTTTAAGGCTGTTGACCTTCTTTCCGCTTATCTCACTATCTTTGATAGACTCATCACTGAATGTCATACCTTCAACAACCAAGTCTATTGTCATGTCTGAGTGGATAATGAACAATGTTTTCGTAGACTCTACATATTCCACCATCTCTATTGCTGACGCGCTCAGGCCATCAAGAGTAGACAATGGCTTGACTTCCTTTGTCTTCTTGTCGTAACTATACATACCTCCATTAGCGACAACATATACTTTCTCTTTAGACGGAATGATACTTGTTATTCCATTGTATGAACGAATTGTCTGCCACTCACCGGGAGCGATATTGCGTTTAGCAAAAACTGATATTGTCGCAATAAATAATACAATAACTGTATAAATGAATCTACGCATGAGCCTATTTTTATTGAAATTTAATGCAAATATAAAAAAAGCAAGGATAGAAACTGCATTCTATCCTTGCTTTTATCTTTCTGTCGGAGAATTTTACTTTATTATCTTGAAAACTTTCTCTCCTTTATCAGAAATTACAACTGCTGTATATACTCCTTTTTCCCAACCTCTTGCAGATATCTTTACCTCTCCATTGGCTGTTGTCGACGCGATTGTTCTTCCCGATATATCAAGAATCTTCACCAACGCATTTTCCGCAATCACTGTCAAACCGTCGTTCACTGGATTTGGATAAATAATGATTCCATTATTTTCCTGTGCCTGATCTACAGACGTATATGTCTCCCAACCTGGCATCTCGTCAAGTGAAATCACATTGTCATGGTTCATCACTTTCTTCCACTCGTCGTTTGATGTCTGATCGGCAAAATTGCTTCCCCAGCTCTGATACCATGGCATCATCCAGCTCCACATTGCTTCATCCTCAACACATGCGTCCGCATCCACCACTGGTCCGTTCTCACTCAAAGCAATAAGTTTCTTATAGCCAGACATCTTCTTCAAATTATTGAAAACCACATAATTCGATTGATAGTCGAACGCTTTATTGTAAATGTCTATTGAAATCACGTCATAGATGTCTTCTCCTGGATTCCAGTCTGTGTCAGCCACACTCTGTGGATTCCATACCCAGATTAGATTGTGGACTCCCTTCACGTCGACCATCTCATGATGGATAAGCTGATATAGCTTTGCATAGTTGGCTCCTCCCTGGCGTCCCCACCAGAACCATCCGCCTGATGCCTCGTGCAATGGACGGAAAATGCCAGCCACACCTTTCTTCTGCATGTCAAGGAAGAAATCCGCAATCACGTCTATATCCTTGATCATATTCTTATAGATAGTCGAGTTCTCATTCCATGATCCGTCTGCATTCATGGCGACGGTGAAATCAAAGTCTGTGTCACCTTCCTTTAGTTGTCCACCTTCATATCTTGAATAGAACTGATCTGTCTCATACGACGGATCACGCCAGTGCCATGTGAAAGCAGGAATACCACCAAGACTCCACAAATCCTCCATAAGAGCTACAGACTTCTGTGTGTAGTCGGTGTACCAAGAAGCATTCGCTCCATACGCGCTCTGTCCTGTCGCATTCATGAAATCCACACCTCCAAGAGCCGGATATTTTCCACTCTTTGTGTAAACCACCTTGTAATCCTCATGGTTTTTGAATGTTCCATCAGATCCGTCCATACTTCCAGCCATGAAACCTGAAATGATATTCTTTCCGAAATTCTCATTCAAAAATCTATATAAAGCTTGTGCCGACGCAGTTGCCTTAGAATCTGTAATGCCCGATGGCTTCACCTCCTGCACTACCGCTGGATTGACCTCCATATAGTCGACAACCCACCATGTCCATCCTGGCACAACCGAAATAGTCTGCTTTCCTGCCTTTAGTTTGAATGTTCCTACTGTATGAGGTCCATTTTCATTGATGGCAACCTCAACACTTGTCCCGTCTGCCAATTTTACAACACACACTTTGCCCGCATCGTAAGGAATGGCTCCTCCTATTATAATGTCGTAATTGCCATTGGCTGGAATATCAAACTCAAAATTGATATATCCGTCGGCATCCTGAACCGATACCGCCTTTCCTCCAGAGCAAACTTCAGAACCTACTTCTACTCCTTTGTAATCGGCACACTCTGCCTCGATATGAGTCGACGTGTTTAATGTACAAGGGTCATCAACCACAACTGAGCCTTTGTATGTGCCCCAGTCTTTCATATCCTCTAGTGTGATGACACGCTCATCCTCCATATTGCTCTTCCACACAGAGTTGGAAGTCTGGCTGATAAACTTGTCGTCTCCCCAACTGTCGTACCAAGGCATCCACCAGCTCCATACCGCACCGTCTTTGTGCATGTTGTTGACATCTGGAATTGGTCCGTTCTCCGAAAGAGCGATCATCTTGTCTGACCCCATCAGATCCTGAATCTTGTTGAAGTAGCCCGACAATGATCCATTATCGTTAGCCTTCTTGTATACATCAACAGAGATAAAGTCGCAATACTCGTCGCCTGGATACCATGAAGCCTCAAGCACATTCTCATCGTAAGGAGCCTTGTTGAGACGCTCGATATTCCACACCCACAAACAGTTGTTGACACCGTTCTCCTTCACCATTCTGTCGTACATCAACTTGTAGAGAGCTTTATATTCCTCGGCAGTGCCTATACCCCACCAGAACCAAGCTCCAGATGCCTCGTGAAGCGGACGCCAGATGCACGCCACTCCGTCTTCCTGCAATCTGAGGAATACTTTGGAAACAGCGTCAATGTCCTTGATCATTATCTTGTATGCGTCACTCTCCTTATCCCACTCAGTAGTACCTGACTTGAACGCTGTACGGAAATCAAACTTCGCCTTAGTGCTGTGTTCCTCTGTCTCTCGGCTTGGATCTTTCCAATGCCAAGTAAACGCTGGAATACCTCCCTTCTGATAAAGTTCTTTCGCAAGTGAGACACAAGTCTCTGTATAGCTCTGATACCAAGAATCTGTCTCCTTAGCTCCAGTCAACATAAGAAGATCAAGGCCAACAAGTGCTGGCTGCTTTCCTGATTTCTCAACTACCGCAGCAAAATCCTTCTGATTCTTCAGCGCCGACGCACCGTCCATGTCTCCAGTCTGGACACCGGAAACTGTCTTCTTGCCGTAGTTGTCATACAAGAATTTATAAATATTCTTAGCACCGTCAGTGCTTCCTGTCACCGGACTTTGGCTGATTGCAGCAGATGCTGTAGCCCCAAAGCCTAGCAGTGCCAAACTTGCATAAAAATTAAGTAATTTTCTATCCATAACCCTTTTATTTTATTCTATCAACATTACAAATATATCATATTTTGTTTCCACCCGGTATTTCCATGCGGTGAAAATTCTTACTCCACACGGCTCTATCACAAGTGTTTATGCAAATTTAGCCCATGTCAGACAGACTGCTGCGGAAAATTGTTTCATAAACATGGAGTATTGTTTCATGAAATTAAAAATTATAAATGCGATATGCTAAATAAACATGAATCCGACGAAATCAACATTTTTTCTTCCTGCTAAAGTGCGAGACACATAATTTAATAAAACCACAGAGACACAAAGTTCACAGATTTTCTATTGCGGGCAGGTTTAAAACCTGCCCCTACGATTATAGAAATGATTGACTTGGGAAAGGGTCTATTCCCGTCAAACTTGAACCCTTTGTGAGATCCTCATCTCTATTTGCAAGATGGACAGCATATTTTACCTAAATTTAAACAGATCCTAAATAAGCCACTAAAATCCATCTTTTGGGTTGTAAAATACTCCAAAAATAGCCCAACAAACAATCAGCTGATTTACAATACATTGCAAAACTTTTTATTTTTTCATGGCAAAATACACCCCAAAAAGTTTGTTATAAAGCAGAAAAACGCTACCTTTGCAGTGCAATTCAGAAATGAGTTGAATGGATCGCGGAGTGGAGCAGTCGGTAGCTCGTTGGGCTCATAACCCAAAGGTCGTTCGTTCGAGTCGGGCCTCCGCAACTAAGAAAAGACGGTATTACTTCCGTCTTTTTTATTTTTAAACTTATTGAATTTCTGATTCTACCCTAACCGTGTATTATAAATCCGAATTAGACGCACGGTCATGCGTCTCTACATGGAAATTCGATTTTGTATCTACTGATTTTCGTTGCTGAACTTGTCATCGAGCATCGCCTCAAATTCCTGCATCAACTCCTTCCAAGTATATCCATTTCTCAGCTCGACAATTTCTTCATTCCTCCGCTGCCCCCATATGTCAATTTCAGGATAGAGAAATTTATTAACAATATTAAAAGGCAAATCATCCACACGTTCTCTACGCTCCTTTATTTGATAGATGTTCCTCATTTTTAGTTGATAGACACTATGAAAAACATAGTTATCTACCCCGTATTTTTCTATATCTGGGAAATAACCGTATCGTGCATACTCATTTTCGTGTTCTAAAAGAAAGGCTAACAGTTTTGTTTCTTCATCTGTAGAATTTCCGATAGGCGAAAATTTTCCGTCTTTACAACGGAACCATTTACCATCAAGATATATATAAAATTCTGTTACCTTATATGCCGATTGTATCTTATCCTTGCTTATCGGTGTCTCCTTACCATTTATCATAACATTATATAGTCCCTTAGCACTATCATATTTAAGGAAACGACACACATCATCCACATAAGCATAGCTTCGCTGTCGTTGATAAAAGAATTCTGGAGTATCCAAATGAGGATAGATTAGAGTATCTTTTCTATATCTTTCCTCAGCTCTCTTCTCAATTTCTTCTGAGAAAGCAGCAAGAGCACGGGCTATAGCATCGACATCATTATCAGTTTGTGGGTTAGGTTCCTCCTGTACTGGATTATTATTGGCTTTTAGTTTTTTATATATCCTATACAATAAGACCCCCCCAATCACAAGAGATACTATATTTGACATAATTGCTTTATAATTAGGAATTACGCATTAATTGCATCTCGCTCCACCGACATTTTCCCTTTCAAACCACTTCGGAACAAACTTCTTGGCAAAGAAAAAACCACAAATAGCACCCAACGTGTCAGAGAAGAAATCCTCTATATCTCCCGAACGTGTGGTTGTCAGCGTGGCCTGCATAATCTCAATCAACCCTCCATATAGCATCGGAACCACAATTCCCCATATCTTCATTTTCGCAGTTGAGAAATCCACTCGCTGCACCCAGAAGTCATGGCAGAGAGCAAAACTGAGAACAAAAAAGAATGTGAAATGGGCAAACTTGTCAATGTTCGCCTTAATAAAGTCAGCCAATGGACGCAAAAAATCAGGCACCCAGCCGCCCAACGTTATTGAAGGCACACTCGTAGATGGCATCATACACATATTCATAATGATCAATGCCACCACCAAAGAAAGTCCATATTGTCTAAAAAACTTCATATCTAAATAGCAGTATAAGGGTTCAGTTCTTTATTTATGCTGTAGACGGTGAGTGTACTTATACAATTTTGCTGTAATGTTGGACAATCGCAAATTCTTCTTCCACTCAAGCTGTCTCTGCTTATTTTTTCCAAGGATATATTTATCCACCACGTGAGCCACACCGTTTTCATCATTTGTGAAAGTGATATAGTCGGCATTCCTCTTCACTATCTTCTGTGCATTGCTCATCGCCACACCAAGACCCGCGAATTTGATCATAGACAAATCGTTGAATCCATCTCCACACGCAATCATCTCATTCTTTGTAAGCCCAAGATGATCAAGAAGACGCTGCAACGACTGGGCCTTGTCTATTCCTTTCGGCATTATCTCCAAAAAGTATGGCTCCGAACGGTAGATGCTCAGCTTTCCACCATATTTGTCTTTTTCGCGTTGCTCCACCTCTGCAAGATGTTCGGCATCACCCGTCATCAGACATTTGGTCACTGGATGCTGCACAGCGTCAATAAAGCTGTTCACTTTCGTGATAGGCATCTTGTTGAGCTTGGCCTCCTTTATTATATATTGGTCCTCCGGCGTCTCGGTCAACACCGATGTCGCATCATAGGAAATAATGGAGACGTTGTTTGCTCTGGAGTCTTCATAAAGCATTGGTATCATCTCTCCCGGCAACACACTTTCAAAGATTGTCTTTCCAGTCTTGTAGTCTATGATTTTTCCACCGTTGAAAGAAAGAATGTATCCACCATGTTCCGCGAATCCCAACTCTTCAGCCACCGGCACAATTCCTGGCGTAGGACGTCCACTCGCCAAGACAATCTTCACTCCTTTGTTTTGCGCGCGTCTCAACGCACGTTTGGTGGTTCTTGAAATTTTCTTAGCCGAGTCTGTAAGAGTACCGTCGATATCGAGGACTAATAGTTTATACATTGGTCTTCCGTTTTTTATGCTTTTCTGCAAAATTACGATTTTTATGGGAATTTCGATGACTATAAGTCCGTAATTATTTGAAAATTATATACGTGACTGAATAAAAATAAAAAAGAGTCGCAATCACTTGTGACTCTTTTCAAAACAAAGAACTTATTTTCCAATGACTTACAAAACAATTTTGTGTATCACATTTGGTTTGTATATGTAATATTGTGTATCTTCTGTGTTTCAAATACAATGCAAATTTAACTCCATTTTCAATTCTTTTTGCATTATCCCACTCTCAGTTATTAACAATCACGATGTAGTAATCAACACTGTTAATAAAGTCGATAGGTTATTAACAAAATGGTTGTTGTTAACCCCAAACTACATATTTTCAGATAAATTTGATTCGAAATAAAAATCAAAATCTATCATCATTCCGTCTTCTTTTTTGATTATAATGCAAATTTAGAGATTTACTATGCCAGATTTAAGCATAGCATACGTAAAAACGCCGTTTTTTGAATTTTACCAATTTAGGAAAACAATAAAACCTATATTTTAACGTCAATTCGATGAATTCTACTATATTAACGTGAGTTCGATGAATTGTAATCTGTGAATCATTTTCCATTTTCTGATCGAAATCCAACCTCCTTTTCTCATAAAAGACAAAGTCTTTCTCTGTGAACTTTTTCTCTCTGTGGTTTTTTAAATTTTATGTGCTCGCCTACGGCTCGCACGTGGGAAGGGGTTAGGGCGTTCCGCCCTTAACAATCCTCAGTTATGACACTTCCAAC